>WNGK01000504.1_pt1 | contig 42993 bp, 41 predicted proteins | sample 5400601 | NCBI WGS metagenome assembly WNGK01 (sample SAMN13153376, study PRJNA577476) | soil metagenome | isolation source: 60 cm soil or saprolite under Garry oak tree replicate 1 | place: USA:California | collected 2016-06-15 | reverse complement strand
AGTCGAACGGCGTTCGAATCTCCAACTCACACCCGCACCAGCTTTTTTAAGCGGATCATGAAGTCAACTTCAGCCTGATCAATGGGCCGCAGTGGCTCAGCCAGCCCGGCTCTCCCGAGCTTGTGCGCTAGTTCAGGGCATCGGCGTCGAAGGCAGGCAGGCTTGGCGGAAGGGGTGGGATTCGAACCCACGGTGGGTTGCCCCACGCTCGATTTCGAGTCGAGTGCCTTAAACCGGACTCAGCCACCCTTCCATTTTTGCAAGATCGACATTCATCTGATCGATCCGGAAAAGAGCGCGTTTATTATGAGGCGACCCCGTCGCTTTGCAAATCTCTTGGAAGCTCTGACTCATCCTCGCTGGCGTTTTCCACGAGACGTTCTTGACTAACGAGTCGGAGGGAAATACATCTCGACTCGAACAAAGTTGGCTGCGGCATCGTCAATGCTCGTGAACGGAAGGCGCGATGATTAGGGCAAATTGTCGGGCACGGTTCACCGCCGCGGATTTCGATTTCATCGTCCGCACTCTCGCGCGCTCCCGCGGCGACGGCGTTTCGCTGGTCGATCTTTTGAGCGACTCCGAAACGCGCGACTCCATTCTCGACCATCCGCGTTTGGTTGAAACCATTCTTTCCAACGCTGGACATCTTCACATCTCATCGCAATTCTATTTCTACGTCCTCGCCCGATACGTCCTGCAACAAGCCGGCATCGGCGATCGCAAACTTTGCGATTATGTCGGCTCACTGCTCGAAACTTTTTCGCGAGCGAATCAACTGCAGACGCCGGACAAGATTGATCCGCCAAAGGACGGATTCGCCGGGGCGAACAATCGCGCCCATGAATACATCTCCGATATGCTCATCGCGCTTACCCGAGCGACGCCTGAGCAAACTTTCCTGCTCCGCGCCCACGTCGGAAATTATTCCCTTTTTATTAGCGGCATTTTTCATGAGAACACGCACCGGCGTAGTTTGCGCGGCGCGCCCGACATCGAGTTTTATGAACAGATTGGTCGCACCAACTATCAACTTGTGGCTTCGCACGAAACCGCGCGGCGGTGCGAACTCACCGATGTCTTTGCTGGGTTGGCTAATCGCTTCCACGACGTCCGCCTCGCGCTTAATGAACTCTCCGACCGCTTGCTTCATCTCGATGAAGAGGCGCGGCCATCGCTCGTTTTGTGAACGACACGCTTTTCAGCCAAATCCAAAAACTTTTCGAGCGCACTTACGCGCAGGTCGGCATCAATCTTGAGGATTGTTTGATTGATCGCCATCGCTACGGGCAGTTGTCGATCTTAGCCGGTAAATCCGCGCGCGAACTGAGCGAGCTCGCCCGGACTTTTCTCCGAACGGCCGACGATCGCCTTTACGTCGGCATTTACTATTCTCGTTGGCTGATCGAACAGCTTGAGCGCCATGATCCCCGCGCCGGGTTAAGCAATCACAATATCCGCTCGCTCGTTGCCTTCGTTGAAGAGATCAATCACGCCCTCCATGCCGCGCTTCAGTTCAAGAACGGAGCACGCGAAATCGCGTCTGAAAAGTTTGCGCGCAATCTGGAGCTGCAAGCTCAAGTTGATACTTACCTCGTTCTTCTTTTGTTCGTCGCGTTCTTTCGAAAAACTCAACGCGTCTCACGCCCGGATCGCCGATGGCTGCGTTTTCATCTTTTCGCGAGACAATGTCCCGAAGCGTTTCGCGATCGGAATCTGCGCGCGCGTTATCTGGAGACGATAGAACTTGCTTCAAGCTATACGCGTTATCTCGACACGCTCAACGCTGTTCGCCGTGTCGAAGAAATTCGGCGATTCCGGTCGCTCGATTACGATGACAAGAAGAAGCGGATCCTGGCGCTGCCCGGCGGCGAAAACTTATCGCGTCGCGTGAATTTAATTTGCGAAAACTGAAACGCGGTCGCTAAATACCGGTCGTGTTCAGTTTGACGATGCTCGGGAGCGGCAGTGCCGGAAACAGTGCGCTGGTAGCTACCGATCACTGCAAAATCCTAATCGATGGCGGACTGAGCGCGCGCCAAATCGTATTGCGCCTCGAACAGTGCGATGTGATCGCGGAACAACTCGACGGCGTTCTCCTGACACACGAGCATGGCGATCACGTCTGCGGACTCGAGGTTCTTTGCCGCAAATTAGACATTCCGATTTACGCGAACGCGCAAACCGCCGAAGCGGTCCGCTACGACGGCGCGTTGGATCAACATCGGAACTGGCGGATCTTCCGCACCGGCTCCGAGTTCGCCATCTGCGATATCCTTGTCCAAGCCTTCCCGGTTCCGCACGATGCCGTCGATCCGGTCGGGTTCGCGTTTTATGCGGGGTCCGCCGCTCTTGGATTTATCACGGACTTGGGGTACGCGACCAAAATGATCGTAGAACGGTTGCGGCAAGTGCACACTCTCGTGATCGAAACCAATCACGACGAAAAACTTTTGCAGAACGACACCCATCGGCCGTGGCCGGTGAAACAGCGGATTCAATCGCGGCATGGACATCTTTCCAATAACGCCGCTGCCACCGTGATCGAAGAACTGCTTCCCGGAAGGATCGATCGCGTCGTGCTTGGCCATCTCAGCCGCGACTGCAACACCCCCGCCCTCGCGCTTCAAACCGTGCGCAACTCGCTGCACAAATCCGGCAAGACCGACATCGAGCTTTTTTGCGCGACCCAATCCGAGATCAGCCCCAAATTTCGCATCGGCGAAACTGAGCTGGGCGCATTTCAGCCGACTTTTGAGAACGCATTTTTCCCGGCAGCATGAGCGCCGTTATCGCTGAAGATCGACGGTCAAACGCCGCCGCTAGGGAAGAACCGGGAATCCGTGACGCTGTCGAAGCCGACTTGCCGGCCATCATTAAGATTTACAATGCCGCGGTGGCAACGCGGATTGCGACTGCCCAATTGGAACCAGTTACACTGGAGGACAGGCGCAATTGGTTAAAAGATCATTCCTCGGATCGACATCCATTTTGGGTTTTGGAAATCGACCGTAAAATCGTAGGCTGGTTAACTTTGAAGCCGTTTTTGCCACGCTGCGCTTACCGCGGTACCGCCGAAGTGAGTGTGTACGTCGATCAAAAATTCCGGCGCCGCGGAATTGCGCGAACTTTATTGCAAGAAGCAATTGTGCGCGCGCCGTTGCTTCAGATCAGCGCAATGGTCGGACTAATCTTCGCGCACAACGAACCGAGCTTGAAATTATTTGAGCAGGTTGGCTTCGAAAAATGGGGATTGCTCCCACGCGTCGCGCGGCTCGATGACGTTGAGCGCGATCTGACGATTATGGGTCGCCATGTTTAATGTGGGAGCGGCCTCAGCGCCGCGATCATGCCTGTCCGGCTCGGATGGGGGCACAAAGGTTGCCTTCCGCATTTAGCTGTCAGACTTCTTCCGGACCGACAACGAGATGGATCACGCCGCCGGGATCAGAGATGAAGAAGCCATTAAAATCTTCGCGCAGATTTTCCACTTCGTCGCGGCGGGGGATGCCGTGCACTTTTAGGAACGACGACGCCGCTTCGGTGTCGTTCGTCTCAACCTCGAGCCAAATATCGGGATGACTCAGGTTCGGCACTTTGTCGACCCATAGTCGGTTCGGGCCAAATTGAAAGATGCAGCCGTCCGATTCTTCCTCGATCAACGGCAGCGCGAGCGTGTCGCGATAAAATGCGACCGTTTGCTCATAGGTGTGCGCAGGACATTTGATCGCGATATTGGCGCCGCCGGAAAATTGCGGTCCGTCGAGTTTGGCCACCATATGTCGATCTAAGCTCGCCGGTTGCCTCGGTCAAAGGTGTTCGAGCAATTTTTGCGCGACTGTTTTTGCTTTGTCCAATGCAACCGCGTCGTCCGCAAAACCACCGAGACCAATCGTGAGAAAGGCGTTACCTTTCGCGACGTAAAGCATCAGCACGCGAGATGCGAAGCCGCTCTCGCCGCCGCCAGTGAACACTTGCGCGGAGCCGCCAATGCCGGAGACCTTTTCCATCGTGCCACTTGCCGCCACCAGCAGCTGAAGCTCTTTCTCCGGGTCGATCGCGTTCGGCCCCGGCAGTTGCAATCGAATGATCAACGATTTCCCGCGGTTAACACTGTAATAACTACACTTGGAATAATAACCATCCGCGCCATCGCCGCTGCGCGGGCTCGGATCTTTGACCGGTTCGCCCAGAATCGCGGACGCTTCGGTTTTGTTGATGACTTGCGAAACGTCCGGTCGCGAATCTGCGGCGAAAACCAAACTCGTTAGGTCGGCAGCGAACAAAAGGCCGCCGAGCATTCTTAAGATCGACATCGTCAACCGCTGGCCGCACCGGTGCCGCCGGGCTCCGTCATGGAAATGGGGTCGAGCGCGCGTTCGAGTTCCTTTTCCGGCAAGATTTTTTTCTCCCGACAAAGCTGCCGAACGGTTTTCCCGGTTCGAACACTTTCCTTGGCGATTTCGGCCGCGCGGTCGTAGCCGATTTTTGGTGCAAGGCTTGTCACCATCGCCATCGAAAGTTCTACCAATTCTTCACAGCGCGCCTTGTTCGCTTTGATTCCGGTCACGCATTTTTCGCAGAAGACATCGACCACATTCGCGAGAAGCCGGATCGATTCGAGAAGGTCATGCGCCATTATCGGCATCATGACATTGAGTTCGAAATTGCCATTCGCTCCCGCCCACGTAATTGCGGCGTCGTTACCGAAAACTTGCGCACAAACCATCATCATCGATTCGCACATCACCGGATTAACTTTGCCGGGCATGATCGAGCTGCCGGGTTGGGTGGCGGGCAATTGAATCTCGCCAATCCCGCAGCGGGGACCGCTGCCCAACAAACGAATGTCGTTCGCGATCTTGAACAAACTGGTCGCGATGGTTTTGAGATGACCGCTTGCTTCGACCACAGCATCTTTACTCCCCTGCGCTTCGAAATGATTTTTCGCTTCGTAAAACGCGATCTCCGTCCGCTGCTCGATGTGCCGCAGCATTTTGCCGGTAAGATCGACATGTCGGTTCAAGCCGGTGCCAACTGCAGTGCCTCCAAGCGCAAGCTCACGCAAAACTTCCATCGATTTTCCCGCGCGGTCTTTTCCGTAAGCGACTTGTTGAGCGTAACCGGAAAATTCCTGACCGAGCCGAACCGGTGTCGCATCCATCAAATGCGTTCGACCGATCTTGATGATCTCCCAAAACTCTTTTGCTTTCGCGTCCAGCACGCCGTGCAGGTTTTCTAGCGCCGGCGCCAGACAATGCTTCAATTGTTCCGCCGCGCTGATGTGAATAGCTGACGGAATCACGTCATTGCTCGACTGTCCCATGTTGACGTGGTCATTCGGATGGACCAATTCGCGCGACCCGATCTTTTTGCCGGCCAGTTGCGCGCAGCGGTTGGCGATTACTTCGTTTGCATTTGTGTTCGTGCTCGTGCCGGAACCGGTCTGAAAAATGTCGAGCGGAAAATGGTCGTCCAGTTTGCCCTCGATCACTTCTTCGGCTGCTTGCACGATCAACGCCGAGCGTTCGGCGTCGAGTAAACCGAGATCGTGATTGGCCTGGGCCGCGGCCCATTTTATTAGACCGAGCGCGCGAATGAACGGGCGCGAGAAACGGTAGCCGCTTACTGGAAAATTCAGGACGGCGCGCTGAGTCGACGCGCCGTAAAGGGCGAATTCGGGGAGCGGCATTTCTCCCATCGAATCTTTTTCCATCCGCGTCCGGCCGCCGGTCATGCGTTATTTGCAGAAGTTCGACTTTCCTGCAGTGAAAAATGCGATTCGCCGTTCCGACCGTTCGTTTTCTCAAAAACAGTAATGAACATGGGCGGAATGTTTTGCAGGAAATATTCGGACGCCGCACGCTCGAAAATTTTGGCATGCTGCTTCAATTCGTTGGTGACCTGATAAATGATGAAGCGACCGCCAACTGCGAGCGCGTCATGAGTTTGTTGCAGCAACGTGCGCTTCTTGTCGATCTTGAGAATGCTAAACGGGATGCCGGAAACGATATAATCGCACGCGTCGATGCCGCGTCTGCGCAATTCCAGCGGAAGATGCGCGGCGTTATCGTTGATGACGTGCACGCGCGCATCGTGACTAAATTGACGCTGCAAATCGCGCGAGAAAGCGGGGTCGAGCTCGAAGAGCAGTAATTGGCAATCCCGCCGCATCCGGCGGGCGATTTCGCGCGAATGCACGCCTTCGCCAGGACCGTACTCGGCGATCACCCGCGCGCGATCGAAATCGATTTTGTCGGCCACGCGTTCGACCAACGCCTTGGAACTCGGCACGATTGACGCGATCTGAAACGGGCGTTTCAGAAATCGCTTGAAGAAAAGGGCGCTCATCGAAAATCGAATAGTCACCCTCTGTCCCGTTATTGTCCAGTCGGGAGTGCCTTTGGCCGCCCCGGAATGCCGGGATCGTTAGGCAGTTAATCGTCCAAAGAAAGGATTGACATCGATTCTAGAATTTATAATGCTTAACCGAGTGAAATGTCTTGCCCATTTTCCCGCCAATTGGTGATTTTCCCACATGCATAACCTCCTAACGGTCAAGGAAACGGCCAAATACCTCCGCATCCCGTTGCCCACCGTTTACTACCTGGTCCAGCGTGGGCAGTTGCCCGCCATTCAGATTGGCGGCCGCTGGCGGATCAAAAAGTCCTCCCTCGACAAAGACATTCTCAAGGAAGACAAATCCGGCCAGCCGACCGTGCTTGTGGTCGACGACGACGAAAGTCTGCAAAATCTTTTCAAGCTCTTTCTCCGCAAAATCGGCTTCAGCCGCGTCGTTGTTGGCACAGTGAAAGAAGCCTTGGCCGCGCTCGAGAAACAAAAATTCGATCTCGTGTTTCTGGACTTAAAATTACCGGACGGTCCGGCCGACGACGTTTACGATGCGATGAAGGAAGATCAACCGGGTTGTCCAATCGTCATCATTACCGGTTATCCCGACAGCGCGATGCTCGACCGGATTTTGGCCAAAGGACCGATCACAGTTTTGAAGAAGCCGCTTAAAGTCGAGCAACTGAAAGAAACCGTTCGCATTCTTGGCCACAAAGAAGCGGTCAAGCTCGCGGCTTAAGAGCAACCCGCAAAAGGCAAGATCGACATCTTGCGGCTTGACTGGTCACTCGTCACTGATCACTTATCACTCCGCTTGAAATGCGCGGTTAGCTCAGTGGTAGAGCACTACCTTGACACGGTAGGGGTCAGAGGTTCGAAACCTCTACCGCGCACCATTTTTCTTCGCCATGCGCAGCTCATCTGAAATTTTAAGGAGCGCAATCGCCGCGGCGACGAAAACGCTGCACTCGATTGTCGATCTTGAATCGGAGGTTACCAAAGCAGCCGACTTGATCGCGGATTGCCTAACGAATGGCAAAAAGGTGTTGGCCTGCGGAAATGGTGGGAGCGCAGCGGATGTGGCCGATTTTTGCACCGAGCTGGCCTGTCGCTTTGTCGAAGATCGTCGCCCCTATCCGGCCATGAATTTATCGCAAGGCGGGAGCTTGATCACTGCCATTGGCAACGATTATGGATTCGAGGAAATCTTTGCGCGCCAGGTGCGCGCGTTTGGAAACGCAGGCGACGTCCTCATTGCTATTAGCACCAGCGGCAAATCAAAAAATATCCGCCGCGCCATTGAAGAAGCAGGCAGTCGGAAATTAAAAACGATCGCGCTTCTCGGGCGAGATGGCGGATCAACCGCCGGACTCGCCCATGTCGATCTTATCGTGAAAGGCGATTCGACCGCGCGAAGTCAAGAAGCGCACAAGTTCATCCTGCACGTGCTCTGCGAGATCTGCGAAGCGCGGCTACCGAAATAAGATTCAACCTGGGACAGCGTGGCCGGCGACAACGATTGCACGCTTGCTCGCGCGATATCGCCAAATCGCGAATCCGACGAACAAAAGATCGAGCAAGACAAACGTGGCGACATACGTTTCGCCACCGATGCCAAACCCATAAGAATGCAATCCTTTGCCGAGGACAAAGTTCACGCCGTACCACGCCATCAACACGGCGAGAAAGCAGATCACGCTCGCCACCACCAGACCGAATTCAGTCCACCAACCGGCCAAACGTCCATGGAGCGCGGTCAGATAACAAAGCAACGCGATCAGCGCCCAGGTCTCTTTCGGGTCCCAGCCCCAGAACCGCCCCCAGGAATAATTCGCCCAGACGCCGCCGAGAATCGTTCCAGCGGCGAGGAGGAGCACGCCGAGTTGCAAAACACGATAAAGCCAGAAATGCATCGGCGAGTCCGTACGCGCGATGGCTGGATTGCGCGCGTAACGCCAGAGCAAGATGTGACCGAAGCCCATTGCTAGCGCGAACGCGGCGTAACTTAGCGTGATCGTTAACACATGAATGGTCAGCCAGAAGTTGTCGCGCAACACCGGGACAAGCGGATCGATGTTCGATGGCATCGCGATCGGCATTTGATGAACAAGAAGAAGCGCGACCAGCGTGACCGGGAACGCCGCCAGCAAATAAACCGGCGTCCGGTAACGCGCGAAAAAGATCATCCCGAAAAATGAAACCGCGAACGACACCCAGATGATCGACTCGTACATGTTCGTGACCGGCGGCCGGCCGGCGATCAGACAGCGCATGACGATTCCGCTGGCGTGAAAGGCGAGGCCGAGAATTGCAGTCGATACTCCGATGTTTCGGAGCACGCGGCCGCCGCCGCGCAAATGCGCAAACAGGAGAACAAGAAACGCGAATCCGTAAAACAAAATCGCGCGATAGAAGGCTTCGAAATGATTGTAAAAATATTCGAGCCGGAGTTGTCGATCTTTCGGATAAACGGAGGGACTGAGCGTGCGTAAAGTCTCGCGGAGCTGACTGGCGGCGCGGCTGAAATTGAATCCATCGGCCTGCACAAAACCCGTGGCCATTGTTTGGAGCTGGATCTGAACGGGCGCGAACTGTGTTTCGCTGTAGTAACGCGAAAACTCCGGCGGGACGACCCAGGCGTCGGTTTCGCTCTTCGATGCTGGAACAATCAGAAGCGCGCTTCCGCTCATCGCGTTGGCTAGAAGCGCGAGCCGATCGCTTACGCTCAGCGCCTCCTGTTGCACGCGATCGAGTGGTTTCTCGGCGCGCTTCAATGCATGCGCTTCGTTCGTCAGCCGCTGCAATTCCGGCAACGCGACAAGTTGCTCAAATGAAAACCGGCGCTGCGTCTTATCCAAACCAAGTTGTTCTTTCAGTTTGCCTAACGAGACCAGCACCATCGGCTCGCCTCGCCAGTCGTGCGTCTCCAGTAACGCCGACAGAAGAAAATCGTTGGGCGGCCAGTTGCGACCGGTTTTGTCGGTATATGTCGATTTTCCCGTGAGTCGGATCAGCGTTTCGCGGGCAAAGGTGTCGATCGGTTTCCTCCGGCCGCCATCCTGGATCACAAGCAAACCGAATTGTTGAAAATCCAATCGACTGGTGTCGCCCGCAGCAACGGCTGATCGTCGATCTTGCCCGCCGGCCACACTCAGGGCCAGCAGCATGCTAAGAAACCAAATCCGAATGTTCTCCATCGAAATAGAAGTTTACCAGCACCAGCAACCCCCACAAGCTAAGGCACACGTGTCCTGGCTTTGCAACCGGGATCGATTCCGGTAAATGATATCGATGTTATGAAAAGAATTTTGCTCCCAAACTGCGCAGCTCGTTTAGCAAAAAATTGCCGACCCGACGCGCGCGGTTGCGCAAAGTTCTCCAGATGCCGCGGTCAACAAAATAGGTAAGGAGAATGCTGTCGCGCGTTCTTACTTCGGGTCCGACCGGGTCGGCCGAATGCCAGGTATCGTTCCATACCGCGAAAGCGTAACCGCGGTTCGGCGCGAATGGCATTCGCGTTCTTTTCGGTTTCGTTCCGTCCGGCAATCGCTCGTGAAAAATCGTGCCGACATTTCTGTTTGAATCGTCAGCCGGCAAATAAAGCTGGACCGTAATTCCTTTCCAAAGACTGTCGGTGTGTTTGAAAACGCGATAGCCCGGGATGTCGCGCGTTAAAATCGGCACCGGATACATCCCGACGCCGTGGAAATCCTTCCCGAAACGTTTTTCCAAACCCGGGCCGAGTTTTTGGATCAACGCCGACTTCACCTTCTCCGAACGCAGAACGCGACCGACAACGTCCCAAACCATAACTTTTTCCGCCGGCAGATGACGAATATATTCCGGGAACAAATCAATCTTCGTCCGGGTCGGTTTTCCGTCCGGCCGGCTGCTGCCCATTTTACTTTTGCCGGACATCGGCCGGTAATCGGTGTCGTCCGGCATGGTCCGGAGCATCTCCGCGTAAAAATCCGGCGGGAAAACGCGATCAAACTGCAAATGATAAAAAGGAACGCTGCCCTCGCGCGCGTTTCGCACCGACTCCGCGACGAATTCAGTTAAGCTTGCGACCGACCATGAATCTTGCACGGGTTCCTCGTGTAGGGCCGCAACCATTCGTCCCAACAGACGAATCCTGTCAAGTCACTGGAATCGGTGCGTCGAAAATGTTAGACGAAGTCATGGGACGAATTCTCGCGGCCGTGTTCTTCTGCATTTCGATAAGCAGCGCAATTCGCGCCGCCGGTTATCCGTCGCCGGCTGAAGGCGATTACACGATTCGCGATTTCAAGTTCGCATCGGGCGAAAGCTTGCCAGAGCTGCGGATTCATTATCGAACGCTCGGCAAGATCGACAAGGACGCTGAAGGAAAGACGCGAAATGCCGTCCTGATCATGCACGGGACCACCGGCAGCGGCGCACAATTTATTCGGTCGGAATTCGGCGGTGAACTTTTCGGGAAAGATCAGCCACTGGACGCGACCAAATTTTTTATCGTGCTCCCGGATGCAATCGGGCACGGCAAATCGAGCAAGCCCAGCGACGGGATGCACGCGAAATTTCCGCGCTATGGTTACATCGACATGGTGGAAGCGCAGTATCGGTTGTTGACCGACGGACTCGGTGTGAGTCACGCGCGCCTGGTAATGGGAACTTCGATGGGCGGAATGCACACCTGGCTCTGGGGCGAATCGCATCCCGATTTTATGGACGCGCTCATGCCGCTGGCGAGTTTGCCCACGCAAATTTCGGGGCGCAACCGCGGCTGGCGACGAATGATCATTGACGCGATCCGGAACGATCTGGCCTGGAATGACGGCGAATACCCCGCGAACGCGGGACAGCCGCCAAGTCTGCGCACCGCCGCCGAGATGCTTTGGTTTATGAGCAGCAACCCGGTGTTGCGCCAAAAAGAAGCGCCGACGCTCGCGAAAACCGATGAAGCGCTCGACAAGTTCGTAAATGATTATGTGAAAACCGGCGACGCGAATGATGTCCTCTACGCGCTCGAAGCGTCGCACGATTACGATCCCGGCCCAAACTTGGAAAAAATTCGCGCGCCACTGCTGGCGATCAATTCCGCGGACGATCTGATCAATCCGCCCGAGCTCGGAATTCTCGAACGCGAGATCAAACGCCTCCCCCACGGGCGCGCCATCGTCATTTCGCTCAGCGACAAGACTCGCGGTCACGGCAGCCACACGGTCGCGTCGCTCTGGAAGGATGAATTGATCAAACTACTCAAGGAATCCGACAAATAATTTGAGATCGACATTCCTCTCCACCGATTTTTCAATCGCGGGATGACGCGCCGATTTTTTCTCTTCGTTTTTCTAACGTCGACAATCGCATTTGCTGCTCGTGCGCAAGATTTCGATGTCATCATTAAGAACGGCGCCGTTTACGACGGCAGTGGCAGCGAGGCGCGACATGTCGATCTTGCGATCAAAGGCGATCGCATTGCCGGGCTCGGCGATTTTTCCAACGCGAACGCGAAGAGCGTGATCGACGCCAAAGGTCTCGCGGTCGCGGCGGGATTCATCAACATGCTTTCCTGGTCGACCGAATCGTTGATTCAGGATGGCCGTTCGCAAAGCGAACTTCGTCAGGGCGTGACGACGGAGATCATGGGCGAAGGCGAATCGATGGGACCGGTGAACGATCGTGTGCGCGAGTTCATGCTGAAGCAGCAGGCCGACATCAAATACGACATTAAGTGGAACACGCTCGCGGAATATCTGCGGTACCTCGAAAAGCGCGGCATTTCCTGCAACGTCGCGTCGTTCATTGGCGCGACCACCATTCGACAATGTGTCATCGGCTTTGATGATCGTGCGCCGACGCCGCAGGAGCTCGACCAGATGCGCAAACTTGTGCGCAAAGAAATGGAAGCGGGCGCGCTCGGCATCGGCACATCACTGATTTATCCACCGGCGTTTTACGCGAAGACGGATGAATTGATCGAGCTCTGTAAAGTCGCCGCCAAATACAAAGGCAAATACATCTCGCACATGCGGAGCGAAGGAAATCAATTGCTTGAAGCATTCGACGAGTTGCTCCGCATTTCGCGGGAAGCAAACATTCCGGCGGAGGTTTATCACATCAAAGCCGCCGGCCGGAAAAACTGGGCGAAGATCGACAGTTTGCTTTCGCGAATTGAGTCAGCGCAAAAAGAAGGACTCAACATTCGCGCGAACATGTACACCTACACCGCCGGCGCCACCGGACTCGACGCCTGCTTCCCGCCCTGGACCGAAGACGGCGGTTATCCGGCGTTGTTCAAACGGCTGCGCGATCCGGCCATGCGGGAGAAAATCAAAGCTGAAGTGAAGATCGACAGTGACAAATGGGAAAACCTTTATCTCGCGACCGGCTCACCCGACAAAATTCTGCTCGTGGCCTTCAAATCGGAGAAACTGAAGCCGCTGACCGGCAAATCGCTTGCCGAAGTGGCGAAGATCCGCGGTAAAGATCCGATCGACACCGCGATGGACCTTGTCGCCGAAGACGAATCGCGCGTCGGCACCGTTTACTTCATGATGTCGGAAGAAAACGTAAAGAAAGAAATCGCGAAGCCGTGGATTTCGTTTGGATCCGATGAAGCGTCGCAAGCGCCGGAAGGCGTTTTCTTGAAATCGAATCCGCATCCGCGGGCCTACGGAAATTTCGCGCGCATCCTCGGCAAATATGTCCGCGACGAAAAAGTTCTGCCGATGAAAGACGCCATTCATCGCTTAAGCGGTTTACCGGCGAGCAACCTCGGTCTCGATCATCGAGGATTTTTGAAAGAAGGAATGTTCGCCGACGTGGTGGTGTTCGATCCGGGAACGGTCACCGATAATGCAACCTTCGAAAAACCGCACCAGTATGCGACCGGAGTGAAACATGTCTTCGTGAACGGCGTTCAAGTCATCAAAGACGGCGAGCACACCGGCGCCAAACCGGGCCGGGCCTTATGGGGACCTGGCAAAGTCCGCTGACCGGGCAAGATCGACATCGAAACGGTTGAAGCTGTAGCCACGTGACTGCGAGCGGTTTGCAATGCAGCGTTTCGAAGAAGACACGCGAAGAGTGGGTGCTCCGCGTAATTAATTTGGAGCAGTTGATTATGAAAATAGAGGGCGCGGGATAAAGTTACTTTTGAAATGGACCCGATCGGCAGCATCAAGTTGCGCTGGCTCCACGGCGCGTTGCAGGACGTCACCTACGAATTGGCGCGCTCCCGATTTCAGTTCGCGCCCCACACCTGGGAGCCCGCCATCAACGCTTACCACTGCGAAAAATGCGTCCGCATCTGCGTCGATCTCGCCGGGGTCGAGCAATCTCAAATCGATCTCACGGTCGAGCCGCAACGCGTCCTGATTCGCGGGTCACGCGAGTTGCCGGAACCGACGCACGCCGAAGGCCGCGCCGTTCGATTACTCGCGATGGAAATCGATTACGGACCATTCGAGCGCGAGGTCGCGTTACCGGCCGAAGTGGAGATCGATCAGGCCAGTGCCGAGCAGCGCAACGGACTTCTTTGGATTTCGCTGCCACTCAAACAATGATGAACGAAGAACAGATCGCGGTGCCGGCCGAACTGGAAATGAAATCCAGCACCGGCCCAACAATTGCCGCGGACGTGACGGACGAAAGCCGCGCGCCGCAGATTCCGGAAGAGTTGTCGATCCTGCCGGTGCGCGGTTTCGTTGTTTTCCCGGGAACGATCGTACCGCTGAATGTCCGGCGGCCGGCATCGATTCAATTGCTCGACGAAACGTTGCCGCGCACAAAAGTGATCGGTCTTTTGACACAGCGCGATGAAGCGAAGGAAGATCCGGAGCCTCAGGACCTTTATCACGTCGGCACCGCCGCGCTGGTTTTGAAAATGATCCGCCAGGCCGATGACCACGTCCTCCTCATCACGCAGGGCTTGCGTCGATTCACCTTACGCAAAATCGTCGCGACTACGCCGTTTATTCGCGCGGAAGTTGATTTGGTGAATTCCATTTCGCCACCGGAGAGCAAGGAATGGAAAGCTACGTTTCGGAACCTGCGCGATTCGGCCGCGAGACTGTTCGAGCTGACTCCCGAAGCGCCGGAGCAAGCGCGTCTCATGATTCTCAACATCTCGAGGCCGGAACAGCTCACCGATTTTCTGGCACCGAACTTGAATATCGATGTCGCGCAGAAGCAGGCGATTCTCGAAGAACCTGACGTCGAGAAACGGATTCGCGCCGTGCAGAAACACATATCCGCGCAATTGGAGATCGCGCAGATCCAGGAAAAATTGCAGAAGGACGTCGCGTCGCAATTTTCCGATGCGCAACGCCGCGCCTATTTGCGTTCGCAAATCAAAGCGATCCAGCATGAGCTCGGTGAAGCCGAAACCGGCAGCGATGAGCAAATGGAGCAATTGCGCGCGCGCCTGAAGGAAGCCAATCCGCCGGAAGACGTGATGAAGCAAGAGGAACGGGAATTGAAGCGGCTCGATTTTATTCCTCCGGCGAGTCCCGAATTTTCCGTCATCGTCAGTTACATCGAGATCGTAGCCGATCTTCCCTGGAATAAATTGAGCCAGGACAATCTCGATCTCGATCAGGCGCAGCAAATTCTCGATCGCGACCATTACGATCTCGAGAAAGTAAAGAAGCGGCTGATCGAATATCTGGCCGTGCGCAAATTGAATCCAACCGGGCACGGCCCGATCTTGTGTTTCCTCGGGCCGCCAGGAGTCGGCAAAACTAGTCTTGGCCAATCGATCGCCGATGCGCTCGGTCGCAAGTTTGTTCGGATCAGTCTCGGCGGCATGCGCGACGAAGCAGAAATTCGCGGACACCGGCGCACTTACATCGGCTCAATGCCGGGACGGATCGTTCAGGAATTACGCCGCGCCGGGACACGCAATCCGGTCTTCATGCTGGACGAGATCGACAAAATCGGCGCCGATTTTCGTGGCGATCCGGCAAGCGCGTTGCTCGAAGTGCTCGATCCGCGGCAAAATAATACTTTCGTCGACCGCTACCTCGACGTCCCGTTCGATCTCTCGCAGATCATTTTTATCGCGACCGCGAATTACATCGACGGCGTGCCCGAACCGATGCGCGACCGGATGGAAGTGATCTCACTGCCCGGTTACACCGAGCGCGAGAAGCTCGAGATCGCGAAACGCTATTTGGTCCGACGGCAGATGGAAGAAAACGGATTGAAACCCGAACACTGCGACTGGCAGGACGACGCGCTCCGGCAAATCATCAACGATTACACCCACGAAGCCGGCGTCCGCGAGCTCGAGCGCCAGATCGGAGCGATTTGCCGTGGAATCGCGTCGCGCGTTGCCCGCGGCAAAACGGAACACGTGACGGTCACGCCGGAATTGGTGGCGCAAATGTTGGGTCCGGCCAAATACGTGCGCGAAACCAAATTAAAAACGAGCAAACCCGGCGTTGTCACCGGACTCGCTTACACGCCTGCCGGTGGCGAAGTGCTGCACATTGAAGCGACGCGTTATCCCGGAAAGGGAAACGTCACTCTCACCGGTCACATTGGCGAAGTGATGAAAGAATCGGTCCAAGCCGCACTCAGTCTTGTGCGCAGCCGCAACGGCGAGATCGGTGCGAAACCAGAAGACTTTCGCGACATGGACATCCACGTGCACGTTCCCGCCGGCGCGGTCCCGAAAGACGGACCGTCTGCCGGCATCGCGATGTTCACCGCGCTGGCTTCGCTCTTCAGTAACACGCCGGTGCGCCCGGACGTCGCGATGACCGGCGAAATCACCTTGCGCGGATTGGTTCTGCCGATTGGTGGACTGAAAGAAAAAAGTTTGGCCGCGATGCGCGCTGGGATCTCGACTGTCATCATTCCGAAGTTGAACGAAAAAGACCTGGTCGATGTTCCGGAAGAAGCGAAACAGAAATTGAAATTCGTTCCGGTGGAGAATGTCGACGAAGTGCTCGCCGCCGCTTTGGAAAAAGATGGCGCCACGGAATCAGCGAGCGCGGACGAAAAAGGTAAAGACTAAATCAACGCGGTTCCGCGTCGGCGCGTTGCTCGATTTGCTGCAAACTCGGATCTGAATTGCGGATCCAATCGCGAGCAGCGTTGATGTCGCCACGGTTTACCGGCATCGCCGGCCGCACTTCTTCCGCGCGCGCGACAATCTCGTCGCCGACTTTTACCGGCTCGGCCTTCGGCGCTTTCCAATGGCGACCGAACTTGCGAAGCGAATAATACATCGTCCCCGCTTCCACCGCGCTCACGCCGCTGCATCGCATCGCGTTGTAAAACATCCGGTCGCAAACTTCCCACGGCCGGTTGCGCTGCGTGTAGGCGACGTCGTGCAACACCGATGCATTCCGATATTTTCCTTCAAAAGGCCCGCCCATGATCGACCAGAGCGATCGCGGAATCGATGCGCCGTCCACAACTGAGCCGGCTGGCGCGATCCAGACCACGCCTTGCGGATCGGCGTAACGCAGTTCGCTCAGCAAAGTCATCGTGCGCCCGTCGTTTTCCCAACGCGCTTCGACATAACCGCTGTAGTGCCCCCATTTGTTCGGCTGCTTCTCCGCGAAACGGACCCACGCCGGTTTTTTGTCCGAAGCGCAGCCAACCAAAGCCGCCATCAAGAGTAGAAATCCCAACGATCCGACGAATTTCGAGTTCACAACCATAAATCTGTTTCAGCGCGCGAGCGGCTGCAGTTCTTGCTCTCGTTTTTTCGATATCGGACCAGTCGGCGTAATCGGTTCGCCTTCGGTTTGTTTCCGGTAAGGCTGAAGATAAAACATCATGAAGACGCCGATTACGACAAGGACGGAACCCATCCATTTCAACAGCCAACCCGGGTCGCGCAAAATTTGGACGCTGCTTTGGCCGAGATTGTCCGGGTTCCACGACGCTTGCGAAATTTTGTAGGTCAACCCCGTCCACGTCCGTAACCAACCGCTCGGATAACTGAACGGATGATTCATCCAGCACGCACCGGTCGCGCTTTCGCCATCTGAACTGCTCAGGCGCAACGTGCTCTTGAATCCAGCGGGACTGTCGCTGCCTTCGTTTCGTTTCACTTCGAAATCGAGCAGCTCAAGTCCGATCGGCAGTGGAAGCGTTTTCCAGCCGTAGGCGACCATCGTTTCGTTAGGCGAAGTCGGCACTGTAATTTGCCAGCCGGCGGGCACCCATTGCTCGAGCGTTTCGCCATTTTGTGCGACGCAAACGCGGACACCGTCGGGCAATTCGGCCGCGCCAGCTGTCGATAATGTCTCTGATTTCGCCGGCGTGAAATCCATCCACTGCTCCGCGCACGGCATCGTTCTGTCGATCACAAGCTGCCAATCGGCCCAACCGGTCGTGAGCGGTTTGTTGATGTCGATCTTGCCGGCAGATTTGCCGCTCTTACGCGAAACCAAATCGTAGGAGAGAGCGCCGTCGTTCGCGACGAAAAGAGTAAGATGATTTGGCGCAGCGTCACCGGCAACGGGCATCGTGGGGGGACCGCCAGTAGTCGGCATCTCGCCTGCGCCGTGTGGATTTTTCGTTTCCACCGCGGCTGCGGGAACGCCTTTGCCGCGAATGGTCACGAGCACGGCTGGGTTGTTCGGCTGATCGCTGATCGAACCCGGTTTCCCATTCTCGATCCGGAAGTCCGCCCAGTAATTGTGGATCTTGAGCGTGAACGGCGTGTTCTCGATTTTCATTTCGCGGCCAACATTCGCGGCGACATCAAAAACTGATTCCTTTCCGCCCAGCAAAATCAGCACGCGGCCTTTGTTCCTCCCGCGACTCCGGGACGGCGGTTCGAGCTGAATCTTTACTCCTGTGCTGCCGCCCTTGTTCACGTGACCGATCTGTTCGTCCGGTGCTTTGCTGAAAGCGAAAATCGATTCTTCCAGATCGATTGCTTCATTCTGTGGCGCCAGCCGTCCCGGCTGCTTCGATGCAGGCGAGGCGCCTGCCTCCACAGCATTCGCCCCGCGTTTGAGTTCGATGTTCGCGAGCCCCATCGAGAAACTGCCTTGCTGCGGATCGTCGGCAAGCAACCAGCTTTCGAGGTGCTGATTCATCATCGCAGTTTCGATTTTGAAATGAATTGCCGGCGCGCCGCCGTCTTTGAGCGGTTTTGGATTGAGCTTGGCTTCAATTGCCGGCGCGTAATCCACAATTTGCAAACGTGCCCCGCTCGCGAGCGTGCCGAGATTCTTCGGGTGCTGCGGACTCGGCGGATGATGCAGAAATTCCGCAGGATAACCTTTGATGATGCCATCGACATCGTGGACGCGGAGCTGATGCTGATCGACCAGCAATCGATTGGTCGGCGCTTCGCCTCTGAAAAGTGTGATGGTGCCTTCGACACCAAAAATCCGGCCGACCAGCGAGCCAATCAGCAGCGTGATGATGCCAAGGTGAGTAATGAGAAACGCGCTGTGATATTTTTTCCAGGGCCAACGCGAGAGGGCGGAGACAGTCAGGTTTGCGCCGAGCAAAACGAGCCAGGCGTTGAACCAGGGCGCGCCGTATACATAAGCGCGCGCCACTTTCGCATCGAAACTCGATTCGTAGAGGGTACCGACGATCGCGCCGGCGATGAGGACAGCGAGCAACACGACCGCGAGTTTGAGGGACGCAAAAAATTCAAAGAGTGAGTTCTGTTGCCAGAGCGGTTGCTCGGATGAATTCGATTTAGCCATGCGAAGATCGACATCTTCCGCGAAGACGGTGGCACGTTCAACTGCCGCCAGAAACTGACAGCTACAACTTGGCGCGAAACGCGCGCAGATGCTCGGCGAACGCGGCGACATCGAAATCGTAATGTCGTTGGACGTCTAAGCGTAACGCATTCAGCTCCTTCTCGACACTCGCAGCAAGATTTAGCTGCCTGACTAAGTCGGTCGAGCGCGAGGACGAGACGCTGTGCGCGTTGTGCAGGAGCTGGCAGCGGCTCCAATAGACCTTTGCCGCGAGAATTCTTTGTCAGTCGATGCAAGCGCGACCAGCAGCGTGCGTACGGACGTCTCGCACTAATTCGACATGGCTGCCGCTCTCGCTAATTCGTCGGCGTCTTTTTGAGTTGCCTCTACAAATTTCAGCATGCCTGAGGCGATTTGCGGGAGCGACGGATTCGCTTCGCTCGTTCTCATAAGCAGCCAGGCAAGCCCCGGCCCTTGTGCCTTTACTTCATCCGAAGGAGCCTCTGAGATTTTTCCGACCACATTACGTCATGCAATGCTACGGCTTGGCCAACCAACCATGCTCGTACACCGCTCCAAGAATCTTCGTCCTTCCAATTTTTAGTTCGTTAACCGATTGACTATCGAGTTCAAAAACGAGCGCTGGATGTCCGCCTTTAAGCAGGTCGCTCTCGACGTTTTGATGACAGGCGACGAACGCGTTCGCGCGCACGTAAAGATTTCGCAGGTCGTGCATGCCGGCGCTGACGCGCATCGTGTACGTCCAATCGGTGCGAGTGTGTCCGCGAAGCCACGGCTGGCCGCGCCGTGACAACTTTCGCACGACACGCCTTCGTCGGGACGCGCGCTCGGTGTCAGGCGAGTCTGAGCAACCGATTGAAAAGGTGAATGACAAACGGTGCAGCGCGCGCTCGATTGCGGTTGCGAGATGCCAACGGCCTCGCCAATCCGGGCCGAACGCGCATCGAGCAAAATCGCATAGGCGCGTGTGTGAAAATCTTTTTGCGACCAGGTGATGTGCTGGCTTCGTTTTTCGCCGGCGCCGCCATGACAACTGGAGGATCGACATCCAACCGCGCCGACGAATTTAGCGCTGTCGGTCTCGGGAGATTGCGTTGGCTCTTTGCCAAAGGCGCTCGCGCAACAGAGAAATTAAAACAAACGTAGCAATCGGAGCACGTGGCCGAGGTTAGCACTCCGACTTCAGAAATAGTAACAGATTCCTCGACTGCGCTCGGAATGACAGAAGTTCAGTGTGTCCAGGATTTCAAGCGTTTGCGGATCGGATTGGTGTAGCGCTCGATATTTTTCACGCCTTCTCTGATTGAATCAGTCGAGTCTTCGAGTTTCTCTTTCATTCCGCGAAAGAGCGGCCAGAGAAACGGCAACGTAAGAACGCTCCAATTAATCCGGTCCAAGGGCGTTTTAATTTTCACCTCTTTCTCGTCGGGGCGCGACGCGTAACGAATCGCCAGACCGATCGTGAGCCCCGCGGCCAGCGCCCCAAGGATCATCGGGACCGGATTTTCCCGAAGGAACAATTCGGTCCGTTCCCGCGCCAAACTCGTTCTTCCCCTGATTTGTTCACGGCGACGGGGTGGCGGTTCCAAAACGCTGGATGGGCGGCGCCGACGTTTTCGCCGCGAAGCGTTTTGCTCTGCCCCCAGAGGTTCGTCGTTCACAAAGTCATCTTCGATCGGATCCATCATCAATTGATTCGCAACTGCTCCACCGAACGCGCTGGTCAGACGTCACGGCGCGAGCCGGTCTATCGACCAAGAGCCGCCCGATTGCAACCTGTAACGAAACCGGTCGTGTAAGCGATCGGGACGACCCTGCCAAAATTCGATTCGGTCGGGTGTGAGGCGATATCCGCCCCAATGCGGCGGGAGCGGAATTAGTCCTTCGGCGAAACGTTGTTTCATTTCCTCAAGACGGGCATCGAGAACTCGACGCGCATCAATCACCTCGCTTTGGTGCGAAGCCCACGCTCCAAGCTGCGCGCCGATCGGCCGGGTGTGGAAATATCCCTCTGATTCCTCGCGCGAAGTTTTTTCAACCTTTCCCTCGATCCGAATCTGGCGCTCCACTTCCATCCAGTACATAACCAAGGCGGCATTCGGATTTTTCTCGAGCTGTCGGCCTTTGTCGCTGGCGTAGTTCGTAAAAAAGACGAACCCGCGCTCATCAAAATCCTTCAGCAACACGACGCGGGCGGAAGGTTTTCCATCCAGGCAAGTGGCCAACGTCATCGCGTTAGCGTCGTGAATCCCAGCTTTAATCGCGGCAGCAAACCAGGCGTGGAACTGCTTCACCGGATCGGCGTCGAGATCGGCCCGCCGCAATCCTCTTCCAATGTATTCGTGGCGAAAACCGGCATAATCGAGCGGCGATTTCTCCATGGGTAAGCAACGACTGCTTACGATATTCGCGGCTGCGACGATGTCGATCTTGCGTTGCCGGTTAAGCCGCCGTCGCCCTGATTCGATCGGTTTCGCCCACGCCGACTGAAGAAAGTTCCCAACCAACCATGGCGCGTTTGCGAATCCGACCGCCGCCGTAATTTCCCAGCGCGGCAGTCTCAAGAATGACACGGTGACACGGAACGATGAAGGAAATCGGGTTGGCGCCGACCGCACTGCCAACGGCCCGTGCTGCCTTTGATTGGCCGATTGCTTCGGCGAGTCGCCCGTAAGTCGTGAGAGTTCCGGAAGGAACTCGCAGCAGTGCGCGCCAAACTCGCAACTGAAATGAAGTTCCGCGGACAAAAGCACGGAGAGGTCGACGCGATGTGCCTTCACGCCCTTGCGTGAAAATTGTCGCTGACAATTCACCGATCCGCGCATCATTGCGGTTCAATTTTGCGTTCGGCCATTGCGACATGAGAAGATCTCGCGCGGCATTGCGGCCTTTGCCGTCGACAAAAGAGAGGTGACAGATTCCGCGTTTGGTTTCGGCGATGAGCGCTTCGCCGAATGGGGTCTCGGCAAAACCGTAACCGATTTGCATACCAGCGCCGCCGTTTTTCATTTCGCCGGGTGAAGCGGCTTCGAGTGTTACGCAAAGATCGTGCAATCGGCCGGGTCCGGACAAGCCGGCATCGAGGGCAACGTCGAAGACATTGTTTCCGTTGAGCAACAGTTGTTTCACGTGCTCCAGAGTCAGGCATTGCAAAAAATCTTTCGGCGTGACGCCGGCCCAGGTCGAGAACAGTCGATGAAAATGAAATGGACTCAGCCCGGCTGCGGCAGCGAGCTGGTTGAGATCGGGCTGCTCAGTATGATGTCGATCCAAAAACCGGATCACGTTTGCGACTCGTTCGTAATCATTCATACCATCAGTTTGTCACCGCTCAGATTGTACGCCCACCCGCTTCTTGCTGCGATTGTAGAATCTTTTCCTGGCGCACGAATTGGTCAACCCGCGCGAATAACCTGGCTGAGTTCGCGAGCAAGCGCTTCACTCGCCTCGGCGTCGTCCTGATAACCCCAAACGACGATCTCGAGCATTTGCGCACCGATCTCGCGACGGCGTTGAAGCGCGGCCCGGATGCGTCCGCGCGCTGACCAATCCTCGGACTCGGCCGCGGCCACGTTTTCGTAAGAGGAACGCGCATCCCAATAACAGTAAAAAACGTGGAGCGGAACACCGCGATCATCGAATCGATACGAGCGCACCGGCAGCTTCACGCCATTGACCGCTAGTATGCGCAGGCCGTTGTCCCGTTCCATCGTTCGACCACTGGCGGGAAGACAAATGTCGGGGCGATGAACTTTAATAAAACGCGCCGCGGTTCGTCCTGGCAACCATCGAAAAAAGTACATCATCCATTGCCGGCCATCCGGTCCTTCCCAGGCGGCGCCGCCGCCTTCATTGTAACGAAGCAGCGTTTCGGCGGCGGGAGCGATCGGTACCTGTTTGTAATTACTTTCCGATTCCGGCCAACGCACGACCCAGCGCGAACTGATCAGCGTTGGATGAGGTCGATACCAGATTTGCACCCCCGTTTCGACAAGAAGCAGCCAAACTGCGAGAGCGCTGAGTAGATAGAAATTGAAACGGATCGGCGTCCGTTGAGTCTCGATCGAGCGCGCGATGGGCGCTGTAGTTCCGCGCCGCATCATAATAAGGCTTGCAATCCACAGTCCAAACAAACAGACGATCAAAATTGTTAAGCCAGCCGGATCGTGCCAGGCCTCGATCGATTTCGGTCCGCTGGTTGTCCCCGCCCAAACTAGAATCGCGGTTCGCACAACATTGCAAACAAACGCGAGCAGGGCGCCGATGACAATCAGAATGAGGCGGCGCGACACGGTGAAGTAATAAAGTTCGCCGAGAAACAGCGAAATCATCAAAGTCGCTTGAAGCGAGCGCACGCCGCTGCAGGCTTCTTCGATTCCGATAAAGCCTGTGCCGACTTCTATGACATTTCCATGTTGAAGAGCCGGAACAGCTGCGAGTTGGAGAACGGTTACGTTGATGGCAGTCACAATCCGCATCAGGTCCTGGATGACGACCTGCTCGATCCGGACGGGCCACGGCACGGCTACCAAAAAAAATAAGACCGGAAAGGCAAAGTGCCGCACCCAGACGCGGCCGCCGACCAGGTAAAGAAACAATAACGAGATCGCCACAGCGACAAGCGCGAGCACCCAGCTCAACAATCGCCAGTCTGGATTTGCTTCGGCGAGAAACCGAATCGGAAGAAAGAGCGCGCCGCACAAAAATATAAGAGCGATTGGAAAAGCGGTTGCTCCCGGCGGCGCGGGAATAGATCGATTACGCCAGCGCTTCCAGAACAGGTAAAGCGCGAGGAGTGGAACGATCAGGCCGTAATTGTATTGCGGGTTGAGCCACCACTCGGCCTTCAGCTGATTAATGAGCTCGAACCAAAGTAGTCCGAAGACAACAATCGCGAGCAGCCAGCCTGCTCTTTTGATACTCGCTCCGGAACTAGGCGCGGTTTGCGCGACCGGCTCATCCATAAGGGGCATAGCGTAGCCGAGCGCGAGCAACTTGCGAGGCCCTGCGCAAGAGCGGGCCGGGCGTTTTGCCAACGGCACGATGTGCTATTTATAATCTATAATAGGTAATAGGGGCTCACGTTGACCGCTCAATTCACCGTCTAATTTCTAACTCCATTGGAAAAGTCAGTCGAAAGAACACAACGAACAGTTATCCGGCTTTTGTTCGGCATTCTTCTAAGTCTGATTTTTTTGATCGCCGCGATCTGGGGCGGTCACGATCTTTACGTCCGCTGGCAGGAAAAACGGTTGGTGCGCCGGGCCACGTTCGACATCGAGCACGGCAACGAACGCGATGCCAGTCTGGCTGCGCGCAGCATTTTGGAAATGAAACCTTCAAGCGCGGCGGCGGCCCGAATCATGGCGCAATTGGGCGAGCGCGTGGGCGAACGTTCCGCCTTGGATTGGAGACGGAAAGTTGTGCAGTTGGATTCGCATTCAGTGGACGATGCGCTGGCACTGGTTCGGTGCGCCGTCCAATTCAGTGACATCGCTACGGCCGAACGCGCGCTGGCTGCGGTCGATGAGAATGCGCGAAACAGCGCGCCTTATCACGAGGCTTCTGCACTGGCGGCGCAGTTCAAACATCAGGATGAAAAAGCCGAGGCCGAATGGAACGAGGCATTACGTTTGAGTCCCGACGACAAGTCCTTTCAGCTCCAACTCGGAGTGCTGAGGCTGCGAGCGCACGAACCGGAGCGGCGTGGTGCCGGCGAAGCAATGTTAACGGCTTTGCGCTCCGACCCCGTCGAGCGAAGTGCCGCAACCCGCGCATTGATCAGCGCCGGGGTCATGCGAAAAGAAGATCCCCGCAAGTTGATGGAGCTCGCGCGCGAATTACAAGCGTATCCCGAAGCGACTTGGAACGATCGATTTGTCTATCTCGATTTTCTTCATGGGCTGCAAGATCCTCAATTCAGCGCTTACCTGACCGAACTGGAAAAAACTGCGCCGGGTAAAGCTTCATCGCTGGCGGCCCTGCTTTCGTGGATGGCTAAGAACAATTTGAGTTTGCTCGCTCTGGATTATTCCAAGAGTTTGCCGGCGGAATCGCTCCGAAACTGGCCAGTACCCCTCGCGATTGCGGATGCTCACGTCCGGTTGCGCGACTGGCAGAATTTGGAGGCGCTCACGGTCAAGGCAAATTGGGGACGGTTCGAGTTTCTGCGGCATGCCTACCTGGCCCGCGCCTTACGCGCACAGGACAAGCTGGCCGCCGCCGAACACGAATGGAATGCTGCGGTTAAGGATGCAACTAGTAGCGAATCGCTGGTTTTATTGATCCAACCGGTTTCGGAATGGGGCTGGGAGAACGAAACGACCGATCTGCTCTGGGCGCTTTCCAAGCACCCCGAGAGACAGAAGGACGCTTTCGTCGCGCTCTATCAGCATTATGCAAAAACTACGGACACGCAGGGGCTTTACCGCGTCCTGGTTCGTTTGTCGGAACTGGATTCGACGAACCTCAATGTCCAAAACAATTTGGCGCAAGTTTCATTGCTCTTAAATGCTAATCCGGAGGAGGCACGGCGGGCGGCGGCGGACGTTTATCACAAGTCGCCGAAGAATCCTGCTTATATGACAACCTACGCCTACTCGCTCTTAACGCAGGGCAACGCGAAGGAGGCGTTGCGAATTATGAGCTCTCTGAGCGAAGAGCAATTGGGCGATCCCACAATCAGCGCCTACTACGGAATTTGTCTCGCTGCCGCACGCAACGAACGAGCCCGTGCCTACCTCGAGCTTGCGCAAAAGGCAACCCTACTTCCCGAGGAAAAAAGTTTGATCGAGAAGGCAGTTCGAGATTTGGATTCGCGGCCTAGGCGGCAATAGGCCTAACGAGCAAAGAATCCCGCGACCACCAATCCCTGGCGCAATCTAAGCTTTGGGATGGGAGCTCTGATCAGACTTCGCCTTGCAGATCGCAGGTGCTTTGTCGCGCCGGTTATTCTTGCGGGGATGCTGCTGTGCATTCCATCCGTTCCCGGAACAGAACCGACTCAAACCGTTTGCCGTGTCGCTTATACAACGATGTCGGCCTCGACCGGAAGAAGCCGTAACTTCGATCCGGCCCAAACTGCAGGCGCGCGACCGAGTCGTCTGTGTGAGCTCCAGCGAAGGCTCCTGCGCTCGCATGGTCGACTAAAATAATGCGGCTGTCAGCCAATATCGACTGGAGCCGAGTGAGGAACGATTAACTACAGGCAACATGCTGGACGCGAATGGTTTGTCCGATAGCACCTGGAACATCTCGTTTGCCTCGGTGAGAGGTAAATTTGACCTCTCTGGCACTCAAGTTGCTTATAATTTCCATAACGACGCAGAGTTAGCTTTGCCGTATGTCTTTCACTTCAAACACCCAGCGCGCCTTTACCCTTGCTGAGGTCCTTATTGCCATTGCCGTTTGCGCATTGTTCGGTGCCGCCGCCTTTGCGACCAATGAGCGCTTACTGATCGCGCTCAAATCGCAAAAGGAAACCACAGCCGCCACGATGGTGCTTCAACAGCGCATGGAAACTTTCCGTGCGACCGCGTTCTCCAACATCGGAACTGCGAGTTACGTGCAAGCCAACATTGTTGCCAACCCAACCGGCTCCGAGGTTCCGCTGGGAAATCTGATCGAGACGGTGACAGTCGGCCTGTACCCGCCCGACGGATCTGCCACGAACACGATTGTGCGCAACTCTTCCAATCCGAGCGGCAACATCACTTCGACCAATAGCAACCTCGCCACCATGAAAAGCGGACTGCTAAGGGTGGACATTCTTCTCTCTTGGACCAGCGCCAATGGGCGAACGCGGGCACGCCAACTCTCTTCACTTTTCGGAATTGGAAACATCGCCCCATGAAACTACAACGAAATAAGCGACTCGGATTTACTCTCGTGGAATTGATGATGAGCGCCGGCTGTGCCTCGCTCATGCTAGCAGCGGTACTTTCCGCGGGTGTGGCACTGCAGCGCAGCTTCGCGGCAGTCGAGGGCTACTCTCTCGCCGAAGGAGACCAGTTGCGAGTGCAGGATTATATCGCGATGGATTGCCGGCGTGCGGTCAGCGCCACACGGGATAACGGTTCTTGGGTTTACAGCTCTAACTCCTGGAGCTGGGTGTCGGACCCTAACGGCACGGCCACCCTAATTGTGACCATCCCGAACTATTACGACACGAACGGCAATCCCGTCGATCCGACATATACCTCAACCGGGGCGATTCAATATGGGGGCGGGACCACCACGATTTCATATTACAAGTCGGGAAGCAGCTTCATGCGGCAAATTGGATTCGATCGAACCAAGTCGAAGGCGATCGCCACCAACGTCGCGTCCTTCAACGTCACTGAGCAGGACCTCACCTCGAGGGTCACGTGTTCCATTACTTTCTCGCCGAGATTCGTTTATCTGCCCGGGCCGGGACCGATCAACGGCACAACGGTCTATTCCAACACATTTTTGCGCAACGCCGTAGCGCGCCAGTAACTGTATCGAAACGCCTATATGAAAATGAAAATCGGTTCCATTCATCGCAAAGGCAGTGTCCTCATAATTGCGCTGCTGACAATCACGATCCTGACAATGATCTGTGCCACCAGCCTCTATATCACATCCCAAAATGCCAATGCCACGACCCAGACGACCAGCTGGCAGCAAGCGCTTACCGGCGCCGAAGCTGCGGTTGATCAAGGCATGAACGCACTGGATACCAACACCTGGACCGGCTGGTACACGATTACCGGGCCCCTTCCAAATGCCAAGCCGACCGACACCGCTACTCCGGCAACGGGTAAGCCGACCGTGGGACAATACAACTATTATGTCCCGCCCAGCCTCGCGCTTCAGGGCGAAGCAAGCAATACGATGCGCATGTGGGTAACGATCGATCCGGTCGCTTCGACCTTCCTGAGTAACAATGCCCAAGCCTACCGAGTTCGCGCCACGGGCGTCGTCGGCGCACCGGGACCTGCGCGAGTTTCAAATCAGAAACTGGACAACGACCTGCGCAAAATCAGTCTTCGCTTCGATCGCAACGCGGGCGGCACCGTAGCGACACCACAAGCATCGCGGACGATCGAAGTCATCGCCCAACCGGCTGCGGGAAGTACGTCGACGGTAGGGATCGTCTCGCGCAAAGCATTCACTATGGGTGGAAGTAGCGATTTCATTGATAGCTTCAATTCCACCAATCCTTTCTATTCAATCAACGGGCGTTACGTCAACGGGCAGTACGTCGGTGGACAATACGACACCACCCAACCACCGGGATCAGAGGGATCAAATGGCAACGTCGGCATTCTCGACAGCACAGGTTCAAACTTGAATAATGGAGGGCAGATCTACGGCAATCTGACGTATAGCGGCCCTGCCGTGCAGGGCAAAACCAAGAACGTCTACGGCACGATCTCCACACCTTTTAATGCGACTGTGCCTTCTGTTTCCGCGCCCAACTGGCCGGCCGCCTCGTATTCTACAGCGCTTCCCGCGGCCCAGGGCAATGTGATTACTATTAAGGGCGACCCCAACGCCAGTCCTCCAACAGGAACGCCAAGCAATCCTCTTCGTTACCAGGTGAGTTCGATCGCTCTTTCGGGCAATAACCACTCGATTGCAATCAAGTCCCCCACAGATAGCAATGGCCAGCCGTTGTCGGGCTACGATAACGTTCAGATCTGGGTAACAGGAGCCGCCGGCGCCGGCACCGTGATTAACGGTGTCCTGTATTCTATGAGCATCACCGGGAATAACTCTGGCATCACTCAGGATAGCAACGCGAATGTGAAACTTTACGTTCAAGGCAACATCGATATAGCCGGCGATGGGATCGTTAATCAAAGCAATAGTGCCGCCAACCTCTGGATCTATGGCATATCGCCGACTGATGGAAGTAATCCCATCTTACAGATCAGCGGAAATGGCAGCTTCATCGGAGTAGTAGATGCTCCCGACTATAACACCACCTATGACGGAAGCGGCTCTAATGGCGGGAATAATACCTATAGTTTCATAGGAGCAGTCATCGCCAACAAGTTGACGATTAAAGGTAACGGTTCTCTCCACTATGACGAGGCCCTTAACTCACTGTTGCCCAATTTAGGTCCTACCACTTATTCGTACGCCAGTTGGTTCGAAGACAACGGGGACAAAGCTCGCGGGCAGACGTTCTGAGCTTGAGGCGAATTGCTCGACCAAGCCTGCCCTTAGATTCTGTCAGGTTGCAAAGTGGACTGAAGGATTGGATGGAAACAGGCGAACGAAAATCGCATTAAGAATAAGGCGAAAAAGAACCGAGGCGACAGAATTCGCTGTCGCCTCCCCTACCTACGCCAGACAAGGAGCTTCTGAAAGCAGAATGCTCGATTATTTCGAAAGTTGCTGCAGTTGCCGGCGTCGCACGAACTGAGTTGAAAAAACCGCTGCCAACAAACCAACAATCGGGAAAAGCGCGCTCGCTTCCGGAATCGGATTGACGATCAGCGCCCATTCTTCGAACCCGTCGTTCGATTCATATGTATCGCCGAAATGGCAATACATGTAAACGAAATCGGTCGGGGCGGTACCGGCGAATGCGCTCACCGGGATGAATGCAAACATGTCGCCGCCGCCGCTGCCGGGATTGCGTGAGGCGTCCAGTAACACTTTATCACCCACGTTAAATGTATAGCGCAGCGTCCCAAGTAAGCTGAGATCGGTCGTGTTCAGGCTGCCGTTGGCCGACGTATAGAATTGCAGTTGGTCAAGTGAAAGCAACGAGCCGTCGCCGCCCACCTGATTGATGTCCAAGAGAATCTTAAAATAGTTCACGCCACCGATTGTGACCTCGGTTGTCATGAGATCGGCAAAAGTTATATCGTGGGTAAACGGCCCCGTTTTATCATCGAATGGCGGAGAGGGGTTCGAAGTGTTATATCCTTGCTCGGTTCCATCGGCCTGTACACGCAGGAAGGGCGTAATGACTCCCGTACCAGTCCCTGGTGGCGGCGTGTACTCGAAGATGGCTCCATTGATTGTGCCGCTGTCGCCGTTGATCAGATCCACGATGGTGGCCTGAGCGCTGGACGCAAAAAAGAGCGCAGCAACTACGAGGGCAGCTCCAGATACGATCTTTTTAAAATCAAAAATACTCATGATCATTTTTATGCTGGTTTTATGATTCCCATATTTCTCATAATTGAGTCGCAAGGTCAATAAGAGTCTTTATGTCGCCTCTAACCGCAACCTGACAGGAGCGCTTTTACCTGAAACGCTCCCCAAGACGCAAGCAAAAAAACGGATTTGTTGCGGTTTTTGCGCGCCAGCGCCTGTGGCGACCTGCCCTGGGGCGTTACCCGATCGGATTCACCTAGACTCCATTCACCGCCGGATTCGGCCAAGTGAGTTCCCTGTTGCTTAGCTGCTTTTGTTCGTCCCTCAATTGCGTCTAGATTTGATCGCGTGACGTCAATCTGGAACCGAGCAAACCGGCAACTGCGCGATCTGGCCGTCTACGAACCGGGCAAGCCGATCGAAGAAACGGCGCGGGAGCTGGGTCTCGATCCGAGCGAAATCATTAAGCTCGCTTCCAACGAGAACGCTCTTGGTCCGTCTCCAAAAGCCGTAACGGCGATGCGCGCTGCGCTTGAATCGGCGCAGCTCTATCCCGAAGGCAGCGGTGTCTATTTGCGTGAGGCAATCGCGGAGCGATTGGGATTAAGCCGCGAAAATGTTATTCTCGGAAATGGCTCCAACGAGGTCATCGAGTTCGTCGCACACGCGTTTCTCAATCGCGGTGACGAAGTCATAACTTCGGAGTACGCATTTATCGCCTATAAATTGATCGCGCAGCTCTTTGATGCACGCACTATTGAAACGCCGACGACAAACTTTCAACCCGAGCTGGACGAGATGCTAAGCGCGATCACGCCCAAAACGAAAATCATCTTCATTGCCAATCCAAACAATCCAACCGGATCATTGATTGGGCAGGAGAAGATCGACAACTTCCTGGCGCGTGTGCCGGAAGAGGTCATCACCGTTTTGGATGAAGCCTATTTTGAATTTCTGGACGATCCACCCGATACGCTTCGCCACGTGCGCAATGGCCGGAATGTTGTCATTTTGCGCACGTTTTCGAAAATTCATGGCTTGGCCAGTCTGCGCGTGGGCTATGGAATCGCGCGACCGGAGCTGATTGAGGTTCTCCAGAAAACCAGACAACCGTTCAATGTTAACGGCGTCGCTCAGATCGGTGCGCTGGCCGCTATCGGAGACGACGAACATTCGCGCAAAAGTAAACGGGTAGTGGATTCCGGCCGCGCTTACCTAGAAAACGAATTTCGGGCGATGAAATTGAAATTTAATCCAAGCGCGGGCAATTTTGTTTTCGTCAATGTGGGCGAAGGTCCGGCGGTATTCAAAAGACTGCTGAACATGAAAATTATTGTTCGCCCGTTGCGCGGCTACAATTTGCCGGAGTGGTTGCGCATCACCGTGGGAACAATGGAACAAAACGAAAAATGCATCGCAGCGCTGAAGAATCTGCTCTCGTAGGAGCGACACTTTCGGCCGCAGGCGAATCGGAAGTGATCGCTGCCGAAACAATCGCCGCGATCTCGACACCCGCTGGCGAAGGCGCAATCGCCCTGGTGCGAATCTCCGGCCCAAATGCCATCCCGATCGCGGACAAGATTTTTCGCGGCAAAGAATCGCCCTTGCGATTTGTTTCCCACGTTCAGCACTTGGGCGAGCTCGTCAGCGAATCAGGAAACTTGATCGACCAAGTCATGATGTCGATCCATCGCGCGCCGGCCAGTTACACGGGCGAGGATCTCGTCGAGATTAGCTGCCATGGTGGAACATTGGTGACAGCGAAAGTTCTCGAAGCTTGTTTGCGCAGGGGTGCGCGTGGTGCGCGTCCGGGAGAATTTACCGAGCGCGCTTTTCTCAATGGCAAAATGGACCTGACCCAGGCGGAAGCCGTGATCGACTTGATTCGCGCTCGCACCGATCTGGCGCTCCGCTCCGCTACCGAACAACTCGAGGGCAAGCTTGGTGAAAAAATCGCAAATATTCGCCACGACCTGGTCGATCTTCTCGCCCATATCGAAGCCTCAATCGATTTTTCAGAGGAAGGAATCGCGCCTGACGAAGGTGATTCATTGCGCGCGCGACTCGACTCAGTTCGCGGACAAATTGCCGGGCTTCTTGCAACTGCCGATCACGGCCGCATTTTGCGCGACGGCGTTCGGGTCGTGATCTATGGAGCGACCAATGCTGGTAAATCCAGCTTGCTCAATCGCCTCCTCGGCTACGAGCGCGTAATTGTGAGCGACACTCACGGCACAACCCGCGATACCATCGAAGAAACCGTCAATCTGCGCGGGGTTCCGGTTCGTTTGCTCGATACCGCCGGCCTCCGGACATCAGCCTCCGATGTCGAGCGCGAGGGAATTGCGCGCACCGAACGTTCATTGCAGAAAGCGGACCTGCGTTTGCACATCATCGACCGAAGCGTCTCGCAGCCGGCCCACTTTGAGCAAGGTAGCCGGAACGGAAACGAGATTGTTGTTCTTAATAAGAGTGACCTGCCTGAACACAGCGACTGGCAAAACGTCGCCGCTCTCCGGATTTCATGCGCAACTGGCGAGGGGTTGGACCTGCTCGAAAACGAAATTCTCTCCCATTTTAGGACACAAAATTTGCGGCCGGAAAACGCGCTCGCCATTAACATACGGCACCGCGATTGCTTGCGACGCGCGTTGGAAGCGTGCGATCGCGCACGAAAGACCTTCCACGAAACAATCTCACCTGAGTACCTGTCGGTTGATCTTAATGAGGCGCTGGCAGCGGTGGGTGAAGTGATCGGTACGGTCGGCGTTGAACAAATTCTGGATTCTGTCTTCAGCCAATTTTGCATCGGCAAATGAAGGACGCCTACGAGCGACTCGTTAGGCCGCTTCTCTTTTCAATCGATCCCGAAATCGCCCACCGGCTCACAATCGGGAGTTTGCGCGTAGCATCGCGTGTCGATCTTGCCCTTCGCGCGCTAAGGCTATTCCAGCCGATCCGGAAACCAAAAAGATTGTTCGGTCTAAATTTCCCAAATCCAATTGGCCTTGCGGCTGGTCTCGATAAAAACGGCGTCGCGTTGCCGGCATGGGCTGCGCTTGGGTTTGGTTTCATTGAGATCGGGACGGTGACGGCAAAGCCGCAGCCCGGTAATCCGAAGCCGCGTATTTTTCGTTTCCCCGAACATAGCGCGTTGATCAACCGACTCGGCTTCAACAACGACGGCGCCGAAATGGTCGCGCAGCGACTGAGCAGATTACAGCGCAGCGGCCGTCGGCCAAAGGTGCCGGTCGGAATCAACATTGGAAAATCGATGAGCACGCCGCTAACGGAGGCAAGTAAAGATTATGTCTATTCGTTCCGGCTTCTGCGCGAATTTGCCGATTATATTGTGCTCAATGTCAGTTCGCCAAATACACCGGGGTTGCGCGAGCTGCAGGGGCCGGATGCGCTTTCCGAATTGCTCTCAGCGATCGGCGAGAAAAATCTGATAACGCGTAAGCCTATCCTCGTGAAAATTGCGCCGGACTTGTCGCCGGAAGAGCTGCAGCGAATTCTTTCAATCTGCGAAGCAAACAAGGTCGCCGGGATTATTGCCACGAATACAACGCTGGATCACTCGCCGATCCCAACTGCGCAAGACGCGCAAGGCGGATTGAGCGGCGCGCCACTGCGGGAAAGATCCACTGCGCTTGTCCGCGCGATCACGGCAAAATCGACAATCCCTGTTATCGCTTCCGGCGGAATCGGGGACGCCAGTTCCGCGCGTGAAAAAATCGAAGCCGGCGCCCAACTTCTGCAGATTTACACTGGCCTGATTTATCGCGGGCCCGGATTGCTGCGCGAAATCGCGGAGGCGATCAAATGAAGTTGCATCGAAAACTCGCCAAGTTAACTCGTCCGGAAACTTACCGGCGCGGCTGGCGGAGGGCGCAGCGTTCCGTTTTTCGCCTGCCGTTTGGTCCGGTTCTCGCCGGCATCGATCAAAACCGGCTCGCCGAAATCCAGAAACGTTACGCCGGTTCGAAATATGCTGATGTCGATCAATGGTTGCGCGTCAACCGCGAGCGCGTCCAGGATTTGAAACTTCATCGCTGCCCGCCACAGCGCGTCCTCGATCTCGGCTGTGGCGGCGGATTTTTTTTGTTCATTCTGAAACGGTTCAACCATTCCGTTCTTGGTCTCGACGTTGACCAATCGCCGCTTTTTAAGGAACTGCTCGAAGTTTTTGGTGTGCCGCGCACTGTTTTCGGGATCAAACCGTTCGAATCGCTCCCGAACTTCCACCAGCAATTCGACTGGATCACTGCATTTTCGATCGGCTTTGACCGGTACCGCGGGACGAACTCGCGTTGGGGACCGGGCGAATGGGCTTTCCTGCTGCGCGATCTGCAATTACGGCTAGCGCCTGGCGGCAAAATATATCTGACACTCAATCCACTTCCCAACGGCGAGTACCTGACGCCGGAGCTGCGGGATTTTTTCTCCGACCGCGGGGCCGAGATTGAGCGCGAACGAGTTTTCTTCGCCAACGGTATCGGTCACTGATTACCAGGATCAACCCGCTTCGCGCCTAACGACAGCCGGTTATTTCTTCTTCCAAGGCGTCCAGGGCTGGAGCACGTTTTTTTGGCGCAACTTGCATTTGTCGCTCACCAACGTGAACTGCAGCGTATCGCCCGTTCGATTGAATTTGTAAACGCCCGGACCACTGCACCCTTTCGGGTTCACTCCGCCGGTGCGCTGAATTGTAATCTGATCGTCTTGGACGGTGTAGGTGCCCCAAGCATCACGCTTACCATGATGCTTTAGATCGACATCGAACGTGCCGTCAGCTCGGATCGCCCAAACCGTGCCGAGTGAGTTCGTCCAAGTTCCGACCACCGCGGACTTTCCGCTCTCCTGGAACATTGCGCACGCACCAAGAAGCGCGATCACGACTCCAGCTAGAACAATTCGAAAAGAGACTTGTTTCTTCATGCCGCGATGCTGTGCGGAAGGCGTGAGTTTTTCAAGCAAAGAAGATCCGGTCACATCTTTACTGGCCACATCCGCAGCCTAAGTTGCAAAGATGTCGATTTCCGAGGAGCAAGTTCGCGATGCCTTGCGGTCTGTCAGGTATCCTGGTTTCAGCCGCGACATCGTGTCGTTCGGCCTCGTCAAGGATGTGCAGATCCACGACGGCGAAGTCAAAGTGCAGCTCGCGCTCGCGACTAACGACCCGAATATCCCGGCGGCAATCAAGAGCGATGCGGAAAAAGCATTGCGAACAATCAACGGCGTTCACGCGGCAAAAGTTTTGATCGACATCCAAGCGCCGCCCGCTGGCGCGGGCGCGAGTGTTGGCGCGACGCGGATTCCCGGAATCAAACATGTCATTGCGGTGGCGAGCGGGAAGGGCGGCGTAGGCAAATCCACTGTCGCGGCAAATCTCGCGGTCGCGCTCGAACAAACCAAAGCGCGCGTCGGTTTGTGCGACTGCGATATTTACGGTCCGAGCATTTCGCTCATGTTCGGCACTCGCGAACGACCGACGGCCACTGACGAAAACAAAATCGTCCCGATCGAACAATATAATCTCAAGCTGATGTCGATGGGGTTTTTGCTCGACGACGCGTCGCCGGCCATTTTGCGCGGACCAATGGTGACGCGCTACACCCAACAATTTTTGCGACAGGTGGATTGGAGCGAGCTTGATTTCCTGGTTCTCGATTTGCCGCCCGGCACGGGCGACATTCAACTCACGATTGTGCAAACGGTCGCGCTCTCCGGCGCAATCATTGTCACGACGCCGCAGGAAGTCGCGCTCATCGATGCGCGCAAAGCGGCGACCATGTTCGAGAAAGTCAATGTTCCGGTGCTCGGTCTGGTGGAAAACATGAGCTACTTCGTTTCGCCGTCCGATAACAAGCGATACCACATCTTCGGCAGCGGCGGTGGCGAGCGCGAAGCCAAGCGGCTCCGGGTGCCGCTCCTCGGCCAAATCCCGATCGACATTGCCACCCGCGAAGCCGGCGACCGCGGGGAACCTATCGTCGCGCAAGATCGACAGTCTCCGGTGGCGGTGGAATTTATGAAGATCGCAAGCCGTATTCGCGAGGCGCTAGCTTAACGAATCTTGCTGCCTACTTTAAATAGGTATGGCTGATGCTACGTCATACTTACCAACGAGTTATTCACTTTCTATTGACTGATTCTCGTTTTTATGGAAAAAGCTGTCGACATGCCGATTGCCGAGGCCGAGAAAGACAAATTGCAGTTTGTTAAGAATTCGGTCCTCTATAAAGAGTTCCTGGCCGAGCGGGAAGAAATTTTGAAACATAAATGGATCGAGAGCGAAAAAGCCGGCAAAGACATCGGCTTTGAAAAAGCGCTTCTCGATTGGATCGTGAAACATCGCTCCCATTGGCGGGAGCGGCGAATGAAGGAGGCTCGCACAGAAAAGGCAGCCTCCTGATTTTTAGCTCCTTTAAAGCGATCCTGCGAGGTCGCCAAGGATGCAAATGAAAGAGACCAAACAGAACCCTGGCGTCGCAATCATGGACGCAGAAGCGATCCGGCGCGCGCTGTGGCGGATCGCCCACGAAATTATTGAGCAAAACGCTGACCTGAAGTCGGTCGTGCTCGCAGGCATTCCGTTGCGCGGAGTGGAGATCGCGCGGCGCATCGCCGAGTTCATTCGCGAAGTTGCGAAGATCGACATCGAGACGGGAACGATCGATGTCGCGATGCATCGGGACGATGTCGGCACCCGCGCGGAGCTGCCGATTGTGCACGCATCGAAACTGCCGCTGCCGCTAGAAAATCGCACCGTCATCATTGTCGATGATGTTCTTTTCACCGGGCGCACCGTGCGGGCGGCGATGGACGCGATCAGTTCATTCGGCCGGCCGGCGCGGATTCAACTCGCCGCGCTGATCGACCGCGGCCACCGCGAGTTGCCGATCCGTGCTGATTACGTTGGCAAAAATTTGCCGACCGCGACCAAGGAACAAATCCAGGTCCGTCTCCAAAACGTCGACCAGGAACCGGACGCAGTCTGGTTGTTTAAACAATGAGCACGAATTGGAACCGCAAAGACCTGCTTGGGCTGGGCGAACTTTCCGTGGACGAAATCAATTTTATTCTCGAAACAGCCGATGCGTTCAAACAAGTCGGCACCCGAGAGATCAAGAAAGTGCCCGCGCTTCGTGGCAAAACGCTGGTCAACTTTTTCGTCGAACCAAGCACGCGGACGCGCACGTCGTTCGAGCTAGCGGCGTTTCGTCTCAGCGCGGACGTGATCAACATTTCCGCGACGACGTCGAGTCTGACTAAAGGCGAGACACTCAAAGACACGGCGCGCAATCTCGAAGCTCTGCATGCCGACATTCTCGTTTTGCGCCACAGTTCCGCTGGCGCGCCACAGTTTTTGGCGCAGCGATTGAAATCGAGCGTCATCAATGCCGGCGACGGCGCACACGAACACCCAACTCAAGGACTGCTCGATATCTACACCATTCGCGAGAAGCGCGGCAAGGTCGACAATCTCCACATCGTCATCGTGGGCGACATTCTCTTCAGCCGCGTCGCGCGCTCCAACATTTTCGGCCTGACGAAACTCGGCGCGCAGGTCACGCTGGTTGGACCGAGCACGCTCGTCCCGCGCGAGTTCGAAAATCTCGGCGTCACCGTTTCGCACAAGATCGACGACGTGCTCCCGACGGCGGACGTGGTGAATCTGCTGCGCATCCAGCACGAGCGTCAGCGCAAAGAATATTTCCCTGGGATCGGCGAATACACCACGCTTTTCGGCCTGACCAAAGAGCGCGCGAAGTTGCTGAAGCCGGATTGTCTCGTCATGCATCCGGGGCCGATCAATCGCGGCGTCGAAATCGATAGCGAAGTCGCCGACGGACTGCAGAGCGTGATTCTCGATCAAGTCACCAACGGGCTCGCCGTCCGGATGGCCGTTCTTTATCTCTGCGGAGGAATCGCCACATGAGCGCGACCATTATTCGCAATGGCCGCGTGATCGACCCGGCTAACAAACGCGATGAAATCGCGGATCTTTACATCGCGCATGGAAAGATCGTCGCTTCAAAATCAAAAATCAAAAATCAAAAATCAAAAATTAATGAGATTGATGCAAGCAATCTCATCGTCGCCCCGGGTCTGATCGACCTGCACGTGCATCTGCGCGAGCCGGGATTTGGTCACAAGGAAACAATCGAATCCGGCGCGCGGGCCGCGGCGGCGGGCGGATTCACCACGATTGTCTGCATGCCGAACACATCGCCGGCTGCTGATAATCCGGCGACGATCGCCTGGATCAAAGATCGCGCCGCGGACAAGGCGTGCGTCAATGTTTTGCCGACCGGCGCGATCTCAAAAAATATAGCAGGCGAAGAGCTCGCACCGATCGGTTCGTTAGGTCAATCCGGCGTGGTTGCGATCACCGACGACGGCCATTGCGTCCAAAATCACGAATTGATGCGGCGCGCAGTCGAATACGCGCGCATGGTTGGACTGCCCGTGCTCGATCATTGCCAGGATTACAGTTTGGTCGGGAACGGCGTGGTCAACGAAGGCTACTGGAGTACTCTTCTCGGTTTGCCCGGCTGGCCGGCCGCCGGCGAAGAAGCGATCGTAATGCGAAATATTTTGCTGGCCGAACTTTGCGATCATCATATTCACTGTCAGCACGTCAGCGCGGCCGGAAGTGTGCGTTTGATCCGCGAAGCGCGTGCGCGAGGAGTGAAGATCAGCGGCGAGGTTTGTCCGCATCACATCGCGCTGACCGACGAAGCGATCCAGAATTTCGACACCAATTACAAAATGAATCCGCCTCTGCGGTCGAAAGCGGATGTCGATGCGATCATCCAAGGCATCGCCGATGGCACATTGTCGATCTTGGGTTCGGATCATGCGCCGCACGCCGAGTTTGAGAAGGAAGTGGAGTTCGATCAGGCGCCGTTTGGGATTGTGGGGCTGGAAACGGAGCTTGGGATTTTCATCGATCAACTCGTCCACAAACATCGCAAGATCGATATCGTCCGTTTAATCGAGATGTACACGGTCGAACCGGCGAAACTTCTTAACCTCGACGCCGGCACATTGTCGGTTGGCACGTCGGCCGACGTGACGCTGATCGATCCGGATCTGGAATGGACTGTTAAGATCGACAAGTTTGAATCCGCATCCCGCAACTCGCCGTTCGACAACTGGAGATTAAAAGGCCGCGCGGTGCGAACGATCGTCGGCGGAAAAACGGTCTGGAAACTGTAGCGGCGGCTCGGGCGCAGTTTTTGTCATTCCGAGCGAAGTCGAGGAATCTCCTACTATTTCGCTGATGTAGCTTTCCAGATGCGCGATGGTGGCGCTTTGGCAAGAGATGACGTGCTTGACCAAATCCCCGATGGAAATAATCCCGATCACTTTGCCGCCATCGACCACCGGCAGGTGACGGATATGTTTTTCGGTCATTAGGCGCAGACATTCATCAACGCTTTCTCCAGGCTTGGTTGTCGAAACGTTCGACGACATGATTTCATCCACCCGTGTTTCCTTGGACGATTTGCCGCGGAGGAAAACTTTTCGCGTGTAATCGCGCTCTGAAATGATCCCGACCAGGTTTTCACCCTTCATCACCAGCAGCGCGCCCACGTTCTTGTCCGCCATCAGCTCGATGGCCTTGAACACAGTCGCGTCCGGCGCGATCGAGAAGACCTCGCCGCTCTTTTGATTCAAGATTGCGCCGATATGTCCGCTTACGTCCATGGTAGTCGAAAAGGGGAATCAAAATACAACACCGCCGCGCAGCGATGCAAAAGAATTCTCGGAGACCAGCAACAGGCCGGAGCTATCGGCTATGCGCAAATTTTCGGTCGATCAACCGATTCAAATGCGCCGCGATCGCCGGTTGATCGAGGCGCTGGATGACTTCGTTCAGGAAGCCGGTGACGATGAGGCGTTGGGCGATTTTTGTCGGGATACCACGCGAATGGAGATAAAACATTTCGTCTTCGTTGATCTGGCCAGACGTGGCGCCGTGCGTGCAGCGGACGTTATCGGCCAAAATTTCGAGGCCGGGCATCGAGTTCGCCTCGGAGTCGTCGCTCAAAAGAAGGTTGCGAACTTTTTGGTAGGCGTCGGTGAAATGGGCGTGCGGTTCGACGCGAATCAGTCCACCAAATGTGCAGCGGGCGCGATCGTCGAGCGCATTTTTGTAAAGCAGATCACTGGCGGTATGCGGCGATATGTGATCTTGCAACGTCCGGGAGTCGAATTCCTGTTCGTTCGCCGCGACGGCGACCGCCAGCAGATCGCTTCGCGCGCCTTCGCCCACGAGCCGGCTCAGACTTTCGAAGCGCGAATATCTTGAACCGAGATTTAGATTCAAACTCATCGCGGAGGCGTCGTGATCGACCGCGGTCGTGTTCATTTGGAGGGCGACAACGTTAGCGCCCCAGTCCTGCGCACAAACATAAGTGACCTTCGCGCCGGGCCCGGCGATGAGGTCGTTTACTCCGCAAGCAAAGCCGGGCGCGCGCCGATCACACGAGCGGAAATGCTCGATCACCGTAACTTTTGCCAGTTCATCAGCGATCAGAAGCAGGTGCGGAAATACGGATACATTTTCGCCGCGTAACCAGTGAAAGATTTCGATTGGCTGTTCGATTTCAATTCCGCGCGGGACGAACAAAAACGTCCCGGACGAGACGAGCGCCTGATGAAGCGCCCCAAACTTTGCCGAGCCGAGAGAAGCCTCGGTCGACATGAAATATTTTTGGAATAGATCGGCGTGCTCCACCATGGCGCGCTCGAGCGGCTGAAAAATGACGCCGCGTTTTTTCAACTCTTCCGAAACAATATTGCGCTCGATCAGCTGATCGCCGGCAAAAATCATCCGGCCGGAGAATTCATCCAGTCCGCCCGAGTAATGCAAAACGTTGCGGCGGTCGTCGTCCGAAAGTTCGGGGCTGAATTTGAACGATGCGAGATCGAGAAGATCGACATTAGAGAAGCGCCATGCCTGATCTTTGCGCATCGGCCGTGGGATCGATTCAAATTTTTCCCACGCGACAGCCTGTTGTTCCCGAAACCAATCGGGCAAATCGCGCGACTCAATCGGACCCGAAAGGATTCCTTTCGAGCTTACGGTTTCATCATGAGCGATTGAGGACATTGTCGATCTTAGACGGAAACGGCGGTCCGCAGACCGCCGATGTAGATCTTGCTTACGGAAAAAATTATCCGACCGAGCCTTCCATCTCGAGCTCGATCAACCGTTTCAGTTCGACCGAGTATTCCATCGGAAACTGGCGAACGAGATCGTTGACGAATCCGTTCACGCTCAAGCTCATCGCCTGCGCTTCAGTCAAGCCGCGCTGTTGCATGTAAAAGATTTGATCGGCGCTGACCTGACTGACACTGGCTTCGTGTTGCACCGAATTACCGGTGCCGCGGACGGTGATTGCCGGATACGTGTCGGTGCGGCTGGTGGAGTTGATGAGGAGCGCGTCGCACTCCGTGTTGTTCTTGCAATGCTTCAAGTGCTTCGGCACATGCACGAGGCCGCGATAGGTGGCGCGGCCGGTTCCGATGGAGATCGATTTCGAAATGATGTTCGAAGTCGTTTCATCGGCGGCGTGAATCATTTTCGCGCCGGTATCCTGGTGCTGACCATTGTTGGCGAGCGCGATCGAGAGCACTTCGCCACGAGATTTACGGCCTTTTAACACCACGCCCGGATATTTCATGGTCAGCCGCGAGCCGATGTTGCAGTCGATCCATTTAATCTCGGCGTCTTCGTGCGCGAGCCCACGTTTCGTCACCAAATTGAAAACGTTGGACGACCAGTTTTGGACAGTGATGTATTGAAGCTTGGCGCCTTTGAGCGCGACGAGTTCGACTACCGCGCTGTGCAGCGCTACGGTCTCAAACTTCGGCGCGGTGCAACCTTCCATGTAAGTGACTTCGCTGCCTTCATCGGCAATGATCAGGGTACGCTCGAATTGCCCGAAGCTCTCGGCGTTGATCCGGAAGTAGGCCTGAAGCGGATGTTTCACTTTGACGCCGGGCGGGACGTAGATGAACGACCCACCGCTAAACACGGCCGAGTTGAGGGCGCTAAATTTGTTGTCGCCGATCGGAATGACTTTGCCGAACCATTTCCGGAAAATTTCCGGGTGATTTTTCAGGCCCTCGGTCGAGCCGACGAAAATGACGCCTTGCTCGCCGACCGCTTTCTTAATGTTTGAGTAAACGGCTTCGCTGTCGAACTGCGCTTCAACTCCGGCGAGAAATTTCCGTTCTTGTTCGGGAATGCCGAGCCGCTCGAAAGTGCGTTTGATGTCCTCCGGTACTTCTTCCCAGCTGCGCTTCGCCCCTGTGCCAGGCGCGAGATAGTAACGGATTTTGTCGAAATCGATTGCCTCCAGATCTTTGCTCGCCCAATGCGTCGGCAGCGGTTTCTCCAGAAATGTTTTCAAACCTCGGAGACGAAATTCGCGGACCCAATCCGGATCTTCCTTGACGTCGGAGATGTAGTGAATGGTTTTTTCGCTCAGACCGCGGCCCGCGTCTTTGACGTGAACTTCCGGATAAGCGAAATCGCCTTTGTCGCGGTCGATATCGACGGCTTTGGTCTCAGTTTTCATTTCGATTTTACCTCGTCAGCACTGGTTCATCCGCTCCCGCGCGCGCCCAATCATAACCCCGTTCCTCAAGCTCAAGCGCCAGCTCCTTCCCGCCGCTGCGCGCGATCCGGCCCTGCACCATCACATGCACGTGGTCGGGAACGATGTAATTCAAGATACGCTGGTAATGGGTAATTAAAAGTATGCCGATCTTGGAGCCGCGCAACGAATTCACACCGTGGGCCACAGTCTTGAGGGCGTCGATGTCGAGGCCGCTGTCGGTCTCG
>WNGK01000455.1_pt1 | contig 43006 bp, 33 predicted proteins | sample 5400601 | NCBI WGS metagenome assembly WNGK01 (sample SAMN13153376, study PRJNA577476) | soil metagenome | isolation source: 60 cm soil or saprolite under Garry oak tree replicate 1 | place: USA:California | collected 2016-06-15 | reverse complement strand
GCGCAAGTTTGTTTGAATTTCAAGAAGCTTCTCGCCCTTGTCGGCGTTGTACGCGATGAAGCGTCCATCTGGAATGACCTGAAACACGAGATTGCCCGCTGTCGTCAGCGTGCCACCGCCAATGCCACCGCCACCTGGCGTACGCCAGCGCTCCTTCTGCGTGACAGGATCCCATGCCACCAGCATTCCGCGCTGTCCTTCCGGAGGAGGCGGTCCGATGGCGGGCGGTGAAGGCCGAGTGTTTGGGGCCGGCGCTGGGGCAGTGGGCTGTGTGTCTGGAGTCGCGCCTGGGGCGCCGGCGTCGGGACCGCCGCCGCCGGCGCCGCGGCCACCGCGAGCGATACCCAAGTTCGTTTGGCCTGGTTTATAAACAAAGTTCGGATCCACTGTGAAGGTGCCCGTGCTGCTCGTCGAAGTCGGAATGTAGACCAAACCCGTACTTGGATTGAAAGACATCGGCGACCAGTTATGCGCCCCGCCAGGTCCCGGGGCCAATGTGACGGTTTCGTCGTTTTGGTCGTAGTGGGCTTCTGGGTTCACGATCGGACGGCCCGTCTCCTGATCGATTCCTTTAGCCCAAGTCACTTGAGCAAAAGGCTGCGCGGATATAAACGCTCCAGTGACCCGGTCGAGTACATAGTAGAAGCCGTTCTTGTTGGCCTGCATGATCACTTTGCGCGTGCGCCCATTAATGATGATGTCGGCCAGCATCAACTGCTGGACGCTGTCAAAGTCCCACGAATCGCCGGGAACATTCTGGTAATACCACTTCAGCTCACCGGTATCCGGCTTGACGGCGAGGATGGAACATACGTAGAGGTTGTCTTTGCCTTTCGATTTGCGAAGCTCCTCGGGCCACGGTCCGCCGTTGCCGGTCCCGATATAGATAAGATCCGCCTCCGGGTCATAGGCCATGCCGTCCCAGACCGTGCCGCCGCCGCCCATCTTCCACCAATCGCCGTCCCATGTTTCGGCCGCCTTCTTCATCGCCGCATTCTCAAACGGTTTCGAAGGATCGCCCGGAACGGTATAGAAGCGCCACGCCATCTGGCCGGAATTCGCGTCGTAGGCCGCAAAGAATCCCCGCACGGGATACTCGGCGCCGCTGACCCCGATGATCACCTTCCCTTTGGCAATTCGCGGCGCCATCGTGATCGTGTAGTTATCTTGCGGAAATGCGACGCGAGCTTCCCATAGGACCTTTCCGCTCTCTGCATCCAGGGCCTCGAGTCTTCCATCGATGACAGGGGCGATGATCTTCCCCTGATAAACAGCGATACCGCGATTGACGATGCCGCAGCAGACCTTGGGCCGCACCGCCGCCTGGTTGACTTCCGGATCCCAGCGCCACCGTTGCTTGCCCGTGCGTGCATCGAGGGCAAAGACAACGCTCCAGTTTGTAATGCCGTAGATTGTGCCATTCCAAAACAGAGGAGTCCCTTCCTGGCTGCCCCCGCCCGGCCCCACGTCATACGACCAGGCCAGCCCCACGCGGCTCACATTCGCCACATCGATTTGCTTGAGGGGGCTGTAACGCGTTTCTCCGGGATTTTGGCCGTATGTCAGCCATTCGTCTCCCGATTTGCTCGCATTTTTCAGAACCGCATCGTCCACACGCCGTGACTGCTGAGCCATCGCGGCCCAAGTCACCACGACCATCCCAATAACCCATAACGACAACCATCTCATCTCACGTGAGCGCATGCGGATCATCCTTTCAATGACGAACTGCGGCTACAAATTTAAAGGAAATGAGCCGCGAATTGCGCAAATGACGCGAACGGGACACCCATCCATTCGCGTGATTCGAGCAATTCGCGGCTCATTTTAAGAGAATCAGTCTATCTCGATCCCTTCTTTGCGGCTTCTTCGGCAGCCTTCTTCTCCTCGACTCGAGCTCCACCGAGGCCACCTGACATTGCGTAATTTCCCTCGTGGCACGCGTACTCAAATATCGGACCCGCGGTCCTATTGAGAGGAATCTCTGCGGTCCACGCCTTGGTAAACGATGTCTCATCATCGACAGTGAACTGATACATGAGCGTATCGGCATCAACGCGCCTGAAGCGCTCCATGAGGCGCATGTTCTCGCTGGCGCCCCGGAACGGGTTTTTGTCAGTGAAATTCGTTGTCTCGACGACTAGCGTATCGCCCTCCCAGTGGCCACGCGAGTCTCCCTTCCATTGACGGACGCTTTGCGGCAGGTGCGGGCGGCCGTCGAGGGGAATGACGCGAGCGTCATGGATCATCTCAATGAGAACCATGACGTAACCCGGAGTCTGCACGATCTGAAGATTATTGTTGTAGGCTGTGGGAAGCGTTGGTGGTCCGGTGGACGCCCAAATGACACAGCGCTCGCCCAAGGGCCGGTTCTCCGGGCCGTCGAATTCATGTCCTTTATTCCGTGCTACACGCTCGGTCTGTCTCTTCTGCCCTTCCGGTGTCAACGGAGGGATCTTTCCGTCCGGCGGATCGACGATCAGGGAGGTTCGCCTCGTCTTTACAACGTTTGTTCCGCGGTCCCACCAAAAGTTATTGTAGGCTCGGCCAACATCGGCTTCGGGAGTTCCGTCGCGGCGATCCGCGTTAGTGCGCGCGATCACCTCCTTTGCATATTCCGCCGCTTCCGCCTCCGTGAAAAACTCCTTCCCTGCAAGTTCAGCCGGCCGTTCCAAGGGCGTAATGGTGGCATTGGTCCAAATCCCCTGCAGGTCCGGTTGACCATCGGGTGTGCGTGGCGGAGACCAGGTTTTCGCCGTGGATGACGGCGCCTGACCAGCGGCGAGTGCCGGCATCACCAACCCGACCGCGGTTGTCACAGCAAGAGCGCCAACCAAGGAACGCAGTGGCAAGAAAAATCGATGGTTCATCGAACCTCCTCGTCTTCGGTACACCGCTTCGCGGGTTTCTGACTTCCGGACGCTTTATTCGTCCCTTCCTTGGCTTGATAGGCGTCGATGATACCATGGTTTTCTTCTTCACACCCAGCCGGACCCCGCTGGATAGTGGTGTATTAAATTGTTGCTCAGCTCTTCAATGTCAAATGTTGGGATGTCCCATGAGCGATGTCATATGCACTTGTCAAACGACCTAATTACTCAAGGACGCAATTACTCAATTGCACTATTTGGTCATTTGGTAGTTGAGTCATTTGACAGCTACATATGACATCGTTCATGGGACATCCCAACATTTGACATTTTTTGCGAGCCAGCAACACGCCTCAGGTCTGAGCGGGTCAGGGGGTACGGACAGCTCCCTCTGAGCCATAGACCCAGTGAACATTGCCTGTGGAGGCATCCCAGCGTATACTGCCGCTCGCGCGACCAAAATGGAATTTTCCAATCAATAATAAATCACAAACGGCTCCATTTTTCGCGCACCGGAAGGAAGGGAGGCAACATGAACTTCGGATCGAGGCGAATGATTCCCGGCGCCATGGGAACAGTGGTCGTGTGCCTGCTGGGCGTTGCGTTGGCAAGCGGACAGGTTGGGCAGGCACCGAGAGCGCAGATGGCGGAAGAAGTCTTCAAGAACGTCCAGATTCTCAAAGGTATTCCGGTGGACGAATTCATGGACACGATGGGTATGTTTTCCGCCGCCCTAAGCCTGAACTGCATTGATTGCCATATCCCAGAAAGCGCCGGCACCTGGGAAAAGTTTGCCGAGGAGACCCCGCTGAAGCGGACTGCGCGCAGGATGATGCTGATGGTGAACGCCATCAACAAGGACAACTTCAGCGGAGTGCGCTCTGTGAGCTGCTACACCTGTCATCGCGGCGACTTACGCCCCAAGGTCGTGCCGAATCTTGCTGCGCAATACTCTGCGCCTGTCGAAGATCCAAATGAAATTGAAATCCTTCCCGTTTCTGGGGGGCCTTCCGCCGATCAAGTTTTTGACAAGTATATCCAGGCACTCGGCGGGGGGCAGCGGCTGGCCAACCTTACCAGCTATGCCGCCAGGGGGACGTTCATAGGGTTCGAGACGGAACAAACGAAGGTCCCGGTGGAAATCTTTGCCAAAGCTCCGGCTCAGCGCGCCACGATCGTCCATACGCGCATCGGAGACAGCGTCAGGATCTACGACGGCCGCGCGGGTTGGATCGCGGGGCCAGACAAACCTGTGCCCTTGATGCCGCTGACCGGAGGTAATCTGGTAGGCGCCAGAATCGATGCGATTTTGTCTTTTCCGGCACAGATCAAACAGGCGTTTGCCCAATGGCGGGTCGGCGCGACTGCCATCGACGATCGCGAGGTCCGAGTTATCCAGGGAACCAACCCCCGGCAGCCTCCCGTAAACTTCTATTTCGACGAATCTGGTCTGTTGGTGCGGCTGGTCCGCTTTGTCGATACGCCGGTCGGCCGCGTTCCCACTCAGACTGACTACAGTGACTATCGCGAGGTCTCTGGAGTCAAGATAGCCTTTCGCTGGACTACGACCTGGACAGACGGGCAGGCCACTACTGAGCTTAGCGACGTCCAGCCAAACGTCCCGATCGACGCCACGAGACTCACTCGACCAGCCCCAGCGCCGCGGCCCAAAGTCCAGTAGCCCTTTTGCTCGGGCTACGTTTGGCGAGAGGAATGTGTAGTGGGGTCTTGTGAAACGTTCAGGAAGGCTGTGGGAATCCAAGTAAAGGCGCCGCCTTCTGGAGGAGACATTCATGCCTCAGCAACAACACGACATCGAAGTTCAGACCTTCTGATATCGAGGAATTCAGCACGACCCGAACGCGGGCTTTTAGCCCGCGTTCGGCTCATTCTGTTTTCTTTGACTAGAGGGAATTCCCTTGGTCCATGACCTATGGACCGCCGCCGATGTCACGAGCTGCTGAAATTTCGGGCGCTCAGAGTAAGGCTACAGTTCCTGTACCTCTATTTCTCTGGATACCCACCTGGGGCGCCGCCGGGAACCGCACCATTTAAACTAAGAAACAGCCTTGTCCCATCCGGTAACACGAAATTTCTGCCGACCGCTTTATTCGTCCCTTCCTTGGCTTGATATGCATCGATGGTCAGCTCCGTTCCAACCTTCACTGTATACTTGGTTACGCCCAGCCGGATCAGTGTGTTCGGGCTGCCGCCTTCGATCATCCACTCGACAACCTTTCCGTCCGGACCTTTCACGTCGATATGGAACCACGAGTGAGGATTGATCATTTCCCATTTCGTGAGTGTTCCCTTCAGCGTGAGCGGCTTGTTTACGTCAAATTCGGCCGAAAATGCGTGATGCGCCCAGACCGGCACGGCGGCGAGAAGTAAAACAACACCGGCAATCACAACGGCTAGCTTAGTTCGCATTGGTTCCTCCTTACTTTTTTCTTAGCGTCGGGCCCACTGGGACCCCGCCTATTTCGATCCCTTCTTCGCAGCTGCTTCGGCGGCTCTCTTATCTTCGGCTCGAGCTCCCGCCAGTGTGTTCGCTACACCATAGTTTCCTTCGTGACAGGCGTGTTCAAATATCGGCCCCACCGTCTTCTTCAGGGGAAGACTTGCGGTCCAGGGTCTCGCCCACGTTTTCTCATCTTCAACTGTGAATTTGTAATCGATCGTGTCGGCGTCGAGGCGCGTGAACCGTTCGGTCACTCTCATGTCCTCACTCGAATTTTGGAAAGGGTTCTTGCCGTTAAAGTTTGCTGTCTCGACAACTAGCGTATCGCCCTCCCAACGGCCACGAGAGCTCCCAATCCACTGGCGGACATTTTGGGGGAGTTGCGGACGACTGTCCAGGGGGATGATGCGAACGTCATGGATCATCTCCGTGAGAATCATCACATACCCCGGAGCCTGAACAATTTGATAATTACTGTTATAAGCTGTCGGCATCATTGGCGGTCCGGAACCCGCCATGATGATGCAGCGCGTGCCGACTGGCATGTTCCGTACGTCGTCGGTAGTTGCGCCCATTCGCCTCCTCTCCGCCGCGCGGTCGGCCTGTCTCTTCTGTCCATCGGCCGTCACGGGAGGAAGTCTTCCATCAGATGGATCGACGATCATCGACGTTCGCAGGCTCGATGCGTGCGTGGACTGGTTCCGGTCCAATCCAAACTGAGTAAAGTCGTAGTGGACGTCCGCTATGGTTCCGGGTTCCGTTTGTTCACTTTCGCGTTCAGCGGCCTGCTTTTCAATTTGCGCGGCTTCCTCTTTTGAATAGAAGTCTTTCGTAATGTTATTGGGCCTTTGCAATGGCGTGTACGTGGCGTTCGTCCAATATCCTTGCAGGTCCGGCTGTCCGTCAGGTGTACGTGCCGGAGTCCACTTCTTCGCAGCTGGCGCCGCCTTTGCAGTGGAAGAAGGCGCCTGACCAGCCACCGGTATCGTCACCAACAACACCACGGCGATCACAACCGCCAGCGTACCTATTGAAGCGAGAAATCGATGGTGCATTCTGAAACCTCCCGTTTCTAGCGTCGGGCCCACCGTCCGGATCCATTTCGGTACACCGCTTCGCGGCCTCCCTACTTCCGGCCGGTCCCCCCACGCCGTTCACTTGCTCGGCTGCTTTCGCAGATGTCCATAGATCAATTCTTCTACGAACTCCACGCACTTGAATTCCATGATTTGCGCGTTCTTTTCCTTACGGCGATAAAGGGGCATGCTCATCTTCCAGGGCCGCGTAAACACATTTGGATCCGTGATGGTGACTTCGTAATTGAGAAGGTCCGGTGTCTGGGCGGTAAGACGTTCGACCACGTGTAAGGCGTCGCTATGGAAATTTCCCGCCCTGTCGAACCAGGTCTGGTCGTTGAAACCGGTGGTGTCGATCTCCAGCGTTTCTCCATCCCAGCGCCCGTTCGACCATCCCATCCAACTATCGGCGGGAGCTTCCGTGGGTTTGCCCATGTTGATTGTGCGCACGGCGCCGGCATACTCGAAGACCATCATGAGCGTGTTCGAACTCTGAATAATCTGGAATGGGTACGGCATGTACATGGCACGCGGCGCGCCCGGCAGATAACACTTGATTTCCGGATCCAGTGTCAGGCGCTTCGCAAAGTTATCCTTTTTTTTCGCCAATGCCGCAGGCTGGTATGGAATGGCGCCGCCCTCCACTACACCCAACCCGGGAGGAATCGCGTCCTCTGCGCCGAGCGCAGTCACACGCCCAAATCCCGCCGCATGACCTTCAATATCCCAATTTGCTTCGTTAAGGGCTTGCCAAATACCGTTCAGGTTGGGTTTGCCATCCGCGGTCCGTGGGGCTCGATAGGCCGCCGCTTGCTGACCAGCGAGGGGCGTCACGGCAAACAAAAGGCCCGCGCCCAGAATCGCTGCAATCATCGAGTTTCGAAAACGACTTAGCATTTGATCCATCTCTCCAAAAAGATGTGAAAGACCCTAATTGCGCGCCATTCTATCACTGGATTTAAGGACTTGCAGTCAATTATCGACCGTTATTCCATGGTGTCAAGAAAAGTGTCTTGTGTCCGTCGATAGGATCTTCTGCGCTCCCATGGACCGTATGAGCGACACCGGCGGGCGGTCCGCGCGAGCCCGAGAGGGCGCCGCAGCCATCTCAGAGGACGATGGTCCCGAGGTGTCCAGGTGCTTTCACCTTGATCTTGACAGCAGAGTCGATTCATCTAACCATGTGTCGGAGCCCAATATAAGGAGAACGTCATGATTCAAACCAATCGCTGGGTGTTCGGGACAATCCTCGGAGTCCTAGCGCAGGGAAAGCTGACCCAGATTCGTCCGTTAAGTGAACAGGATTGGTCTTAGCCCGCGTTCTCGGAGTCTGTAATGATTATCTACAACGGCCCCCTCGATGATGCCCGCGAGTTGATCCAGTTCTTTCGACGTGAGCAAGGGAATCTGCGCGCTCTGCGAAGGGTTGTCATCTCGCGCGAGAAGACCGTGGTTTGGGACGTCAATCGTGAGAGCATTGAATTCCCTGGCCTGACGTATGGTTCTGCGGCTGTGGAGGAATTGCTGCGAGAGTTGGGTGTGGTGTTCACACCGGCGACTCTTCACACTCCGAATACCGCCAATGGTGTGAAGGAATTTGACCTTAGCTCCCGTTGGACCTGGGGCCACGACCGTGTGATGTAGGTGGAACGATCGCGATGCAGGATCTGAAATTACGGCTGGATTATGGGACAGATGGCTTGGCCGTGGAATTACCTGGCGATCGAGCAACAGTCATCGAGCCCGCGCACGTGCCACCAGTCCCCGATCCCGCAGCCACGTTGATTCAAGCACTCCGGTCACCGATTGGCAAACCCCCCTTAAGGGAAGTCGTACGATCCGGCCAAACCGTTGGTATTTCCGTTTGCGATATCACACGGGCACAGCCGCGCAAGGTCATGATCGAGGCGCTGTTTTCCGAGATGCCAGGTGTTCGCATGGAGGATGTGACGATCTTTATTGCCACGGGCACCCACCGCCGCAACAGCGATGAAGAAATAGAACGAATGCTGGGACGTGAGATTGCCCGCCGTTGCCGCATCGTTTGCCACAATGCTCGCGACAACGCTTCGCTCACTCAGGTTGGCAACACCAGCACCGGCGTCCGAGTGCTGTTGAACCACGGCTGGGTCAACTCCGATTTCAAAATCACCACGGGTTTCGTTGAGCCTCACTTCTTTGCCGGTTTCAGCGGCGGTCCGAAGATGGTGGCTCCGGGCCTGGCGGGTATCGAGACGGTGATGACTCTCCATGACGTAACGCGCATCGGGCATCCGAACGCCACCTGGGGCGTGACCGAAGGAAATCCAGTGCACGACGACGTTCGAGAGATCGCTCGAATGACGGGTGTCGATTTCGCTCTCGACGTGACACTCAATCGTGACCAGAGAATCACCGCGGCGTTTGCCGGTGACCTTCTCCTGGAACACGCGGCGGCGTGCGCTCTGTCGAAGAAGATTGTCATGCGCCCTGTAAAAGAACCATTCGATGTCGTTGTGACAACGAACTCGGGATACCCGCTGGACCAGAATCTGTATCAGGCGGTGAAAGGAATGTCGGCGGCAGCGAAGGTCGTCAAAGCCGGAGGCACGATCATCTGTGCCTCCGAGTGTAGAGATGGCATCCCGAATCACGGAGCGTATGGTGAGATTCTGGCATCGTGTTCCTCCCCGCGCGAACTGCTGGATATGATCACTGGGCCCGGTTACTCGCGGCCCGATCAATGGCAGGTGCAGATCCAGGCGCAGATTCAACTCAAGGCAAAAGTATTGGTGAAATCGGACTGCCTGTCGGAAACGCAAATCCGCCAGGCGCACTTCGAGCCCGTGAGTGATGTCGCTGCAGCGGCCGTTGAAGCACTGCGGAGCGCTGGACCTGACGCGACGTTGTGTGTGCTACCACAGGGTCCACAGACCATTCCGTATCTGAAAACAGAGGAGAGCGCAGGCTAAATGACCGCCCGTAGCTCGTGGAATCCAGGAACAACGGGCGCTCATAGAAACTGTGAATGAATTGGCGAAAGCAAAACGACCATTTGGTCAGTTCGTCAATGGGTGATTTGGTTGTTGGACAAGTGCATTTGAGATCGTACATGGGACATCCCAACACTTGACATTTTGGGAAGCTCGAGCGTGCAGGGAACAATGTCAAATGTTGGGATGTCCCATGTACGGTGTCCCATGTACTCGCGAGGTGTGGTTTCACGGCGACTTCAGAGGAGGAATTAGCCATGGACTTAGGGCTCCGCGCGAAAGGGGTTGTGATCACTGGAGGCAGTAAGGGTATTGGCCGCGCAACTGCCCTGGCTTTTGCGGGGGAAGGCGCAAACGTTGCCATCTGCGCTCGCGGCGAAGAATCACTTCACAAGACGGCTCTCCAACTGCGGGAGAAAGAAGTGCGCGTCTATGCGGCGAAGTGCGACGTGGGTGAACCGGCAGCACTCGACTCATTTCTTGACGGAGCCCGCAGCGCGCTCGAACGCATCGATATCCTGGTGAACAACGTTTCCGCGTTCGGTGTCACCGACGACGAAGCGGCCTGGCAGACCGGCTTCAATCTGGATGTGATGGCGTCGGTGCGTGCGGTCTGGAAGGTAGCGCCGTGGATGAAGGACGCCGGTGGGGGCTCGATCGTCCACATCTCTTCCGTCGCCGGGCTCGAAGGCGGATGGCCGGCTGCCTATGCGGCCGCCAAGGCTGCCCTTGTCAGCCACTCGAAAGCACTCGCCGTCTCACTTGCGCCAATGAAGATTCGGGTCAACGTCGTCACGCTGGGCTCCATCGAGTTTGCCGGCGGCCGATGGGAGAGGGCCAAACACACGAACCGCGCGAGGTACGATGCCATTCTGAACTCAATCCCCTGGGGCCGGCTGGGCACTGCCGAAGAGGTCGCGAACGCCGTGATCTTCCTCGCATCCGAGCGAGCGAGTTGGGTTACCGGAGCCTGCCTTTCAGTGGATGGCGGCCAGCATCGAGGCAATCTGTAGTCTCAGCGAATTTCGGGCCGGAGGGAGAATTCAACGCGCCATTTCACCGCATTCCTCCTGGTTTTCTCATGGTAGGATTTCGCCCATGGGCATGACCATAGCGGAGAAAATTCTCGCGAAAAAGTCCGGGCAACCTTCGGTCGTACCGGGACAGATCGTCGACGCCTTTCCTGACCTGGTGATGAGCCATACCGCCACGTGGCGATCCGTCAGTGTGATGGAGAAAGTCGGTGCAACCAAACTGTATGATCCCGAGCGGATCGCAATTGTTTTGGATCACATTGCTCCGGCGAAAACCGAGAAGAATGCCGCGGACCACCAGACGAGCCGCGACTTCGCGAAAAGGTATGGCATCCGCAAGTTCTACGACGTCGATGCAGGCATCGCGCATCTGGTTTTGATGGAAGCGGGCCACGTGGCCCCCGGAGACTTGATCGTAGGGACCGATTCGCACTGTACGATCTACGGCAGCCTTGGCGCACTGGGAACCGGTATCGGCTACACCGAAGTGACTTCGGTGTGGATCACGGGGAAGCTCTGGATGAAAGTTCCAGAGACCTACAAGATCCGATTAAGCGGAAAGTTCTCCAAAGGTGTCTACTCCAAGGATCTCATGCTGCATCTCATCGGGAGTCTTGGCGCGGACGGTTGCACGTACAAGTCGGTAGAGTTCTACGGGAGCACGGTCAACGATTTGAGTGTCTCGGAACGGATGACGATGGCTAATCTTGCGATGGAGATGGGCGTCAAGTGTGCGTTCGTACCGCCGGATACCAGAACGCGAGACTATTTGCGCGATCGCATGAAAGAACGCTCGTACCAGGAAATCCATGCGGATCCGGATGCCGCCTACAACAAAGAAATTGAGGTCGATGTTGTGAAGCTTCAACCGATGGTGGCTTGCCCTGACGAAGTGGAAAACACCAAGCCCATCGGCGACGTTGTCGGCACGCACATCGATCAGGTGTTCCTGGGATCCTGTGCGAATGCAAAGTTTGAGGATCTTGCCGTCGCGGCGAGCATATTGAGGGGACGTCGCATTCATCCCAATGTGCGATTCATCATTACGCCGGGTTCCCGGCAGATCATGTTGCAAGCGATGCGGACCGGCGTTCTTGCAACGCTGGTTGAAAGTGGCGGCACGCTGACCAATCCAGGCTGCGGCGCCTGTGCCGGCGATGGCGGCATCTTAGCCGATGGAGAAGTTTGCCTCTCCACGGCGAACCGAAACTTCCTCGGGCGTATGGGGAGCCGCAAATCTTCGATTTATCTATGTAGCCCGGCAACTCTGGCGGCGTCGGCCATCAAGGGAGTGATCTCAGATCCAAGAGAGTTCCAATAGCCGCGAATGACGCCAATGACGCCAAAGTTACTTCGCGTCATTGGCGTCATTGGCGGCTAATCCTAAAGTTATGGAAAAGCAGATCCACGGCAAGATCTACAAGTTCGGAAACAACATCAATTCCGACATCATCATTCCAGGGCGCTACCTTATCTATATAGAACCCGAGAAACTGGCCCAACATGCTTTTGAGGTCCTCGGAGACAGCTTCCCCGAAAAGCTCCACAACTTCGATATTTTGGTTGCCGGCCGCAATTTTGGCTGCGGCAGCGCCCGCGAACAAGCCGTGACCGCAATCATGGGGCTGGGCATCAAAGCTGTCGTTGCCTGTACCTTCGCGCGTACGTTCTACCGCAATGCCATCAACTCCGGCCTGGCTATTGTGGAGTGCCCGGAACTCTACGATGCAGTCCAGGAAGGCGATGAGATCCAGATCGATCTCGCCGCCGGCGAAATCCGGCGTAAAGACACCAAGTGTTTCTTTCCGAAATTCCCGGATTCGATGCGCCAACTTCTCGAAGTCGGCGGACTCGCGGAATATTTGAAGCAATTTCGGGACGGAGGAAAAACTCCATGACGAAGGGCTTAGGAGGGGCCCCACAGGCGAGCGGAAGCGAGATCCGCACCCTGTCGGAGAGAATTGAGCTTTAGCCACACGGCCGGTTCGATGACCCATTCGCGGCCCGTGAACGTTCCAAAGCCACAGTCCGTGCTGGCGATGACGCGCTCGCGATCGCCCACAATGGCCACCGCGTCCTGGAGCCGCCTTGCAACCACTTCCGGGTGCTCGACGATATTCGTGGTGGTATCGATAACTCCAGGCAGAAGCACCATGTGGTCCGGAATTGGATTCCGCCCCAGCGCTTGATATTCATGCTGATGACGCGGATTCGCGAATTCGATACTCAATCCGCCGACGTTCGCCTGATAGAGGACCGGCAGGATACGCTCGAGTGGAACGTCGTAAATGTGCGGCCCATCCCAGTTTCCCCAGCAGCAGTGCAGCCGCACACGGTCGCGCGGAATACCTTCAATTGCCTTATTAAGCGCCGCGACATGCATTTCGGCGGCGGCCACGAACTGCGTGTCGGTCAGGTCGCGGTAGAACATGGATCGATCCATCGCCAGATCCGGTGAATCGATCTGCAAGATCAGGCCGGCTTGATATATCGCAAGGTACTCCTTGCGCATCTCCCGCGCGAGCGCCGCCAGGTACGCTTCCCGCGAATCGTAGTAAGCATTCAGCATCGTCGTCGAAATAATGCCCGGCGACGGCGCGGTCATGAAGCACTCTGTAAATGCGCCCACCGACTTCACGCTACGTTGCAACCGCTCGATTTCATGCACGATCGGCGAAGTGTCGCCATAGTGCAGCTCGCGCTGGGCCTCGGGAGCATTCTGCATCCTGCTGCGCTTCGGAAAACGCCGCGCCAACACTTCGATCAGTTGGGGAAACTCCTCATAATCGCGGCCACGCCGGCGCTTCGACTCACCACCGAAACCGGAAATTCGCTGCGGCACGTAAGTCTGGAAGCCGACCCGCTGTTGCTCCCCATCATTACCAACGTCGATGCCGGCCTCAGCCTGCCTTTCAACAACGTGCTGCACCGCCCGGTCCATTTCGTGCGAGAGTCGTTGTTTGTCGACTTCTTCTCCCTCTTCGCGGCGAACGAGAAGGTCCGACAACATTTCGTTACGCGGCAGACTTCCGACATGCGTCGCGAGGAGCCGATCGCGGCTGATCATCATGCTCATTACCCCCGAGTCCGAAAGCTTCGCACAGACCCGCTGTAGTTGCCAGGAAGGAAGCTACGGATGTAGACTCGCCGTTACCCCACTGTAGGGCCGGTCTATAAAGGTGTGAATGAATGGACCTGCCTGCTGTAGCGGCGGTCTATGACCGCCCGTGTTTTCTTGATTCCAGGAAAATCGGGCGCTCACAGAGCGCCCTTACAGTTTATCGGCCGCTACAGCGGTATTAAAAAGGAGGTCATCGGATGCGGGCAAAGCGTTTATTCGGTTTATTGATCGCGGCGACGGTTCTGGGAACGATTTTCCTCTCGCCACAAATGTCCGCAGCTCAACGTGGCGCCAATGTTCAGAGTCCTCCGCCGGCCGTAACCTCTCCGGCAGGTAGCGGCGGGTTAAGACGCGGCTCTGGACCAACCGGGCCCGTGCCACGGCTTGGCGATGGAAAACCGGATTTGTCCGGAGTCTGGAATGGCGGCGGTCCTGTCCAAGACCTCGCCCAAGGCCTCGCGCCGGGCGAGAAAATCCCGCTACTACCCGAAGCGGAAAAGGTCATGAAGGCAAGACAATCGAAGGACGATCCCGAGGCGAACTGCCTGCCGACGGGTGTGCCGCGTATCGCCCCCTACCCGTGGAGGATCGTGCAAACCACAACCCACATCTTCTTCCTGTTTGAAGGAAACATCCATAGCTACCGGCAGATCTTCATGGACGGCCGCAAGCATCACGACGATGTCGATCCGACCTGGTACGGGGACTCCATCGGACACTGGGAAGGCGACACGTTGGTAATCGATACGATCGGATTCAACGACAAATTTTGGTTCGATTTCCGCGGACACCCGCACTCTGAGAAGCTGCACACCACCGAGCGCTGGACTCGAAAAGACCTCGGTACCCTGGTCAACGAAGTCACCATCGACGATCCGGGCTATTATTCCCGGCCCTTCAAGCTGACTTTTACCGCCCGCCTCATGCCGGGCGAAGAGCTCATGGAGTACATTTGCCAGGAAAATAATCAGGACGTGCACCACATCCAGGGGCCGGCCGGAGTGCGGTAGAAGCCAATTCGAAATTCGCAATCCCATGGTCCGCTCTATCAAACTCGCTGGGTTTGCCATCCTCCTGTTGAAGCCGCTGTCCTCCCCGGCCGAAAACCTGAAACCACCGCCAAGCGCAAGCAGCGAAAGGGGCACAACCACAGCATTCCTGAAGGGTGGTCCGCTTCGCTGGAAGAATGAGTGGACGATGAGCCCGCAAATCTTGCGTGGCCAGCCGGTCGTGAGGTTCACCGAAAAAGGCAGCGGACGCTATAGCCCCTTTGATCGGGAAGTGCGCTGGAATATCGAAACAATCTGGAGCGCAGGCGAATGGTTTCGACCGTTGAGCACCGAACGCACCGTGACGGATATGGCGGGCCGGCCGCTGGTGAAAGAACGCAAGTCTTTTAACTTCGACATCGGCTCTGTTGACATCGAGCGCGAGGACATGGGCAGCGGCTCGAAGACGCGCCGCTCTCTGAAGATTCCTTCCGACACACTGGCGGCAGACGGCATCGCCGGGGCTCTCCGATCATTGCCGTTCGAGCGTTCTCGTCCAGTCGATCTTCATCTTCTCTCGAACGAGCCCAGACTCTACGAGATCAGCTTTGAAGTCCGCGGACGCGAGCGCGTCCGCGTGCCGGCTGGTGAATTCGAATGTTATAAGGTGGAACTGGTTCCCGGCCTCGGTGTTCTGAACCTGTTTCGCTTCGCTATCCCCAAGGCGTATTTCTGGTTTACGGTGGATCCGCCTCATTATTGGGTGCGCTACGAAGGGCTCGAGAATGGGCGTGGAACACCACAAGTTGTCATGGAATTGACGACTTTCGAAAGATCAAACTAGGCGAAGGGCTGCGGGGCTATCGGACGAAAGTTAAAACACAAACGTATTCCCCTCCTTGCAGGAGGGTAATATACGTTTCACAGGGGTTGCAGCTAACCTGCTCAGATATACACGCGTTCCTCGGCGCGCAATGAGCGATAGCGTTCGAAAGCCCGATGCTCGTCTTCAAAACCCAAGAGCGTTTTCAGACTGCACCCTCGAAACGTGTGCCTCAACATACGCCGGCCGTTCCGTAGTATGAATGACGGGTTGTGGAGAAAAGCAACAGGAAAGTGGCGCAGCTTTATCCAGCGCTCCACGTGCCAACGCATGAACTCAATCTGCAGCGGCGCGACATCCCGAGTGCGAACAACAGCCGTGGTTCCGTCGTACTGCTCGAGATTGTCGTTCACGATCAGGCCGAGCGCGCGAAGATCCGAAGTCATCGGCGTGCGCGGATATGGGGTTGGATGCTGGATGTAGGGCCAGTCGACATAGCGGCGTGCGAATTCGAGATTGGCTTCGATGGATTCAGGAGTGTCGCCGGGATTTCCGACAATCAACCCGCCGACCACATACATATGGTTGCGGTGGAGGTAGTCCATCGCCTTCAGCGCAGCATTGCCGACGATATGTCCCTGCTGGCGCTCCTCATTTTTGGATCGAGCGCGGAGGAACGCGAGTCCGTCATCGAGAATGTTTTCGATCCCGAGGAACACATACCGAAAGCCGGCCTGCCTCATCAGCGGTGCGAGCGTTTCGCCGTGGTTGGCGATGCTCGATGTCATCGCCTGGACGATGTAGTCAATGCGGTTGAGCTTTTCTTCGACAATCTTCCGGCACAGCCTCTCGAATCGGTGGATGTTCAAAGTGATATTGTCATCAACGAGAAAGACTGCCCGAGCCCCGTGGTTGTACGCATCGCGGATATCCGCAATGACCCGGCTGAGATCGTACGTCTCAAAATTACGCCCTCGCATTTCAATGATCGAGCAGAAGCTGCAATCGAACGTGCAGCCTCGCGAAGTTTCCACCACATCCACCTGGCGGCCCAGCATCGTGTAGCCGCCCAGCACACGCGCGTCACGACGGGGCGGCCGTATCTCGTCTCCCGTTAGATGACTGACGGGGCGCTCCCGATTGTGATGAAACCCGTTAGTGTTTCGATAGGACAAACCCGCGATCTCGGCTGCGTCTCCGCCAGTCTCCAACGCCCGGAGCAGCTCGCGAAAAGTGATTTCCCCTTCGCCGCGAACGATGAAATCGACGCCAGAGTCACCCATGTATGCCTCAGGAGCGAGGCTCGGATCGTAACCTCCGACCACCACGCGAACGCCAGGCCGCAGTTCACGGACGAGCTCGATGATGCGCATTGCCGTGCGTCTCTGAAATGTCATGATCGACAGCCCAATAACGTCCGGCTCCAGTTCCCGCACGAGCCGCTCGACGGTCTGGCGTACGCTGCGTTGAACCAGGATCAGATCAGCGACCGCCGTCCTGTGGTGCGTATCGACATTTCCCGCAAGAGAAGTGAGTGCACCATTAGGCATCCGGATGACGATCTCCGGCATGTGCTCAAAAGAATCCGGCATCGAAAGAAGGAGGATCTTCATGTTGAACGGAGGAAATAGGGAGACAGGGTCACTCTATTTCCTCCCGAAATTGTAGCGAAGCAAATCTGGAAATTCACGCGGGAATTGGGGCCTGTCCATCGAAATTGGGATCTAACTGGTTATTTGGTCAGTGCGTCAGTTGGTACTTCGGTTGTTGGACAACTACATTGGACACCGTACATGGGACATCCCAACATTTGACATTTTTCGGCAGCGCACGAGCGGAAAGATTTCCCAAAGAAATGTCAAATATTGGGATGTCCCATGTACGATGTCACATGCACTTGTCCAACAACCCACTGACTCACTGACCGAATGAGCAAACGTGATCCTCAGCAAAAATATTTTCATTTGCCGCAGGAATTGTGTATAGGTTCGTCGGGAGAACTGAATTAGGAGCACACATGAAAAAGAGAGCCAAAACTGGTTCAGCATCAGCCATGTCTCGCAGGCAGTGGCTCTGCACGGCCGCAGGAGCAACCATGATGGTGGCTGCACCGGCTGCAGCACAGCCGGCACCGCCTCAGACGACCAAACTCAAACTGACGCTGGCCTGTTGGGATTACGACCGGACGCGTGCGCTACTGGAAAACCGAGTCGCGCTCGACGGTATCGAGTTGACGTATCTGAATCTGGTCATCGAGGAAACGTTCTTCCGGATGGCGCGCTATCACGAGTTCGACGCTTCGGAGATGTCCCTGTCGTCCTACGTGGTGTCGTTGTTTGCCGATAAGCCCCAATTCATCGCCATTCCGGTCTTTCCGTCACGGTCCTTCCGGCACTCCGGAATCTATATCAACGCCAACAGCGGAATTCGAGAACCCAAGGATCTCGTCGGCAAGCGCGTGGGCTGCGCCGAATATCAACTGACCGCCAACGTGTGGATCCGCGGGATCTTGAACGACGAATACAAGGTTCCGATTTCGAGCGTAACGACTTATACGGGAGGCCTGGAAGAGCCCGGACGTGAGGAGAAACTTTCTCTAACGCTCCCTCCCGAAATCAAAATCCAGCCAATCCCCGCCGGAAAGACGCTTTCACAGATGTTGGAAACCGGCGAAATCGATGCGATGTATACGCCGCGCGCGCCGTCCAGCTTTATCTCCGGGTCGGGGAAAGTCCGCCGTCTGTTTCAGAACTATGCCGCTGTCGAACGCGAGTATTACCAGCGCACGAAGATCTTTCCAATAATGCACGTCATTGCAATTCGACGGGACGTTTACGAGAAAAACCCGTGGGTCGCTCAATCCCTCTTTAAAGGCTTCGTCCAGTCTCAACGTCAGGCTTACGAAGATTTGCACGAAACAGCGGCGCTGAAATATATGCTGCCCTGGCTGGTTGATCACGTTGAAGAGACGGAAAAGGTCATGGGCAAGGACTTTTGGAAGTACGGCTACGAACCCAACGTGCAGAACCTCTCCACGTTTCTCCGCTATTCCTACGAGCAGGGGCTCGCGAAACGCCTGCTCGCGCCGCGTGACCTTTTCGCGCCGGAGTCTCTGGAGTCGTTCAAGATTTGAAAGTTCTATTTTCTCTCGCCCAAATAGAGAATTATCCCAGCAGACATCCGGTAGCCGTTCGATCTGGTTCCCAGAGGATGGGTCCGAAAATACTCCGCCTGGAAACGAAGTGCCGTCACCTTCCCAAGTTTTTCATCCACTCCGCCTCCTGTTGCCGTGGCAAACGAGAGGTTGGAGGCGTGAGGCCCGACCGGTGTCACCTGCACGTTCAAATGGGCGGCGCCCATCAGGACGTGAGTAAAAAAGATGACCGAAGGTTTTCGGTAGGAAAATCGCGGACCGTACAAAAGCGAAAGCATTCGCTCCTGGTTCGCCGTTCCGAGTAGTCGTGGCGTCTTGTAGTGACCGCTGATATCCAGCGTGCCTGCAAACCAGCGGTTCAGGTTCTCTGTAACGGATGCATCCCAGCCGCTGAGACTGGCGTATTTGCCGCGGAACGTGTAGATGATCGGCGACGACTTGAAATACTCCCGCACGTCGGATCTCTGAAACGAATACCCGCCGAAGAACTCCCATTCGGGAATCTCCTGCGCCAGGCAAGGCGTCGCAAAAGAGAAAATGAATAGGGGAAATACCATTGCAAATCGAGTCATTGAATATCAAACCTCTTGCCCGGATTTTTCACCGGCTTGTGACTATCCACAACCAAGTCAGTCTCCCTCTGGGAGAGGGTGCCGCGAAGCGGCGGGTGAGGGTTAACAGAGTGCATTCTTATCGACCCTCACCCGGCCTTCGGCCACCCTCTCCCAGAGGGAGAGGGACGCGCCCTCAGCATAGTTGCCCAAGATTCCGGTGAGAAATGCGGGCTAGCCGACGGTCACCACTTCTTCGAAAAGCTTGGGAGAGACTGGTAAACCCAACACGCGCAGGCGCTCCATAAAGCGCGGCGAGGCGCCAGTGCCCCGAAATCGTCCGAGCACGCGGCCATCGTCTCCGACGCCGGTCTGCTCGAAAATGAAGATGTCCTGCACCTGGATCTGCGAATCGTTCAAGCCCATCACTTCGGCGATGTGTGTTACTTTGCGCGTGCCGTCACTGAGGCGCGACGTCTGCACCAACAGCTGGATGACCGAGGCCATCTGCTGGCGGATGAAGCGGCTGGGCAGGTCGAGCTTGGCCATCATGACCATGGTCTCCAATCGACTGAAGGCATCCGCAGGAGAGTTGGCATGGACGGTCGTCATCGAGCCTTCCGCGCCAGTGGCCATCGCCTGCAACATATCCAGCGCTTCGCCGCCGCGCGCCTCACCGAGCAAAATCCGGTCGGCGCGCATGCGCAATGCCGTCATCAGCAGTTGCCGCTGCGTGATCGCGCCCTTGCTCTCGATATTGGGCGGGCGCGTTTCCATGCGCACAACGTCCTCGAGCTGAATCTGCAACTCGGCAGTGTCTTCGATCGTGACCAAACGCTCGTGTTCGGGTATGAACCGTGAAAGGCAGTTGAGAAAAGTGGTCTTGCCGGAGCCGGTTCCGCCGGAAATTACGATGTTGAGCCGCGACTCCACGCAGGCGGCGAGAAATGTCATCATGGCCTGGGTCAGAGTCTGGTTGCGGAGCAGGTCTTCATTGCTCAGGACCTTGCGTCCGAAGCGGCGGATGGAAAGCGACGGCCCGTCTACGGCCAGCGGCGGGATGATGGCATTCACGCGCGAGCCGTCCGGCAGCCGCGCATCCACCAGCGGGACGGACTCGTCAATCCGCCTCCCCACGCTGGAGACGATCTTTTCGATGATACGTATCAGATGGCGATCGCTCTGGAAGTGAATGCCTGTCTCGATCAGCTTCCCGTGCCGTTCGATGTAGACATACTTGTGCGTGTTCACCAGAATATCGGAGATGGTGGGATCTTTCAGCAAAGGCTCCAGCGGTCCCAGGCCGAAGACTTCGTCCAGGATTTCTTCCGCCAGGCGGTTGCGCTCCGTCATGCTGATCGGCAGGTGGTCTTCGCGAAGAATCTTTTCCAGCTCCTTCTGCACTTCCCGGCGCAACTCCTGCCGGCTCTCCGCTTTGACAGCATCCATGTTCAGCACACTCAGAAGCTTCTGGTGCACACGTGTCTTGAGGCCGGCGTGCCGCTCTTTACTTTGAATGAGCGAGGTCCGGACGGGGACGCTTCGTCGTCTGGAGAGAGGCCCTCGGCTCATTTCAGGTTCTCCTAATAACGGAATATTCGGTCAGTTGGTAATTGGGTTCTTGGACAAGTGCATTGGACATCGCTCATGGGACATCCCAACATTTGACATTTTCAGAAGCCACAGCGTTGCCGGGTCCCAAAAAATATCAAATGTTGGAATGTCCCATGAACGATGTCCAATCCACTTGTCAAACTACCCAATGACCCACTGACCCAATGGCCCAATCCCGCATTGGGTCTATCGAACCGGAATCGTAACACGATTGCTGGCAAACCCTCCGATGGTCAGACTCACCAAAATATTCGTGGCCGGAGAAACCAGCACGGGAACGCGAACAGTGACCTGGTATCTACCAGGGACGCCCGGGGCCAAGCCGCTGTAGATCACCTCGGCTTGATAAATGTCGAAGAAGACCCGCGGATTCCGAACCGTGCGGTTCAGAGGTTCAGTGACCGCGCCCGGCTCGCCGGCTGCAACCGGAGGGTTCACAGCGCCGAGGCCGGCCGCATAGAAAGTAACGCTGGCTCCACGGTCGGCCGGATTCGCTGCCGTTACCACCGAACCGTCCTCTTTGACAAAGATCCCCGGACCCCGGCCCGTTTCACTCAGCGTAAAGATCCCGGGGTCAAAAGCGGCGATCGAAATCTGGACGTCATCACTACGGACTGAGGCCACCTCTACGTGAAGCCTGTATACTCCAGGCAGCACGCCGGTAGGCAGCAGGGCTTTGATCTGCAGTGGAGATACCGAGAACAGCGGGAGCGATACATCGCCCGCTAACGTAGTGAGCATGACCCGCGTGGTCAGTAAAAAAGTCGGCAGCGATGCACTGTTAGCAACCGCATCCGCCTCCGCCAGATTCCGGCCGATAATGGAGAGAATACTTCCCGGCCCGAGGGAGGTGTAACCGTTGAAAGTCACTCCGTCCGCTACGGAATCCGACAGCAGCGTGGGAGCAGCGGCAACGGTGGCGGTAAAAGTGACCGACACCTCCCCGCTGGTGGCGAGCACCTGGACGGTTCCAGGGTTTGCGGGCAAGGTTAAGACCGCGCCGGCTATCCCCGCAACGTTTGTCAGAACGGTGCGGGCACCCAGGGATCCTCCTCCACTGGTGATGACAAAGTTCACGGAGATACCAGGTATCGGAAGCTGATTGCTGTCCGTAATCATCACCTGGAGTGGCGGCAAAACGGCGCCGGCGACGCCTGTCGCGTTGTTCCCGCTGACAATCGTCATTTGAGCCGGCGACGCCGTCACATGCGCATCTACAAGAATGTTCTGGACGAAGGGACCCGAGATCAGTTGCAGGCGTCCCTGGTAATCGCCTGCTTCGAGACCCGCAGCGGATATGCGGACGGCGCCTTCGGTGGAGGCGCGCGGTCTCAAGCTCCCGTTCGGCTCAGGAACACTGATCCACGAGTCGAGCGCATTCAGCCTCCAACCAAACGTCGTTGCCATGGAGAGATTGATCAAGGAAACGCCAGTGGTCAGCGTCGTCCCGCGCATGAGCGTCACGTCCAATGAAAGCGGATTGACGATCACGCCAGGACCTAAACCTGTCGTCGAGGTCCAGTAAATTCCGCGTCCAAACGTGGCTGCCAACAACGTGCCGCCCGGCTGCCGCAGCGATAAGCCGGTAACGGGACTGGGCGGGAGGCTCACATTAAGGCTCCCGCTAATGTCCGTCCACTGCCCGCCCGCATTGAAGCTAACAAACACTCCCGCGTCGGTTCCGACGTATAAGGTCTGGGCCGGCTGGTTGAATAGGCCGGGCTGAAAGGGTTGGCCGGGCACGAGGATAGGTGGGATGAGGCTGGGCAAGGAAGCCGGATCAATGACAATGGCGTTTACCGGCGACTGGGGCAAATTGGCGCGAACCGAGGTCCATGTAGCGCCTCCGTTGGTGGACCGTTGCAAATCGCCTGGAACAAATCCCGCAGACATACTGGGACCAGCGGGGAACGCACCGACTGCCGCGTATACGGTATTACTTAGCCGGGGATCTACTGCAAGCCGGTTTACCCACCCCGACACGGGACTCATCTGGACCCAACTCGCCCCTCCATTCGCGGAACGCCACACCAGGGAAATCGCCGGGCAAGAAACCAACGCCACTTCCGGCAAGCATGCCGTCGCCGCATAAAGCGTCCCCCGCGAAGCCGGCGCCACGGCCAACGCGATGACCACATGAGTGGGATTGGGGTCCACTACCGCCAACGCCGCCCAATCGGCTCCACTGTCGTTGGTGTGGTACAGGCGTCTTCCAGCGACGTAGGCGGACGACGTGAAGACCGGATCGAGCACAACCGGAGGAAACGGCGCTCGCAGTTCTCCGTCAGCCACGACAGTGCTGGAAGAAAAGTGCGAGCCTCCGTCTGTGGAGAAATGGATCTGGGTATTCCCGGCGGAAAAAATATTGAGAGCGCCGCTCGCGGCGCCTGCCACGTTGCCGACCGCCCCGATCCCGGGAACCGCGGTTTGATTGAAATTGGCGAACGGAAGCGGACCGAAGAGTCCCGGGAGGCCGGCGCCCCAGATGCCGTTCACGGAATCTGAACCCACCCCGAGAAACTGGCCCAGAGGCAACGGGGAAATCACGCGAGCGGGGGTTCCCTGAACCAAAGCGGCGGACTCGATGCCTTTTTCCCCACCCACCAGCAGCGTCCCGCCAGCGATCGCCGCGGTGTGGAAATCGCCGGTTAGGGTGGGGGTCCGGTACCAACTGGATCCCTGGTTTGCGGAAGTCAGCAAAATGGCCCCCGCCACATAAAGACTACCGCCAATAGGATCCGCGACCAGTTGCACAGGAGGGCGCGCCTGGCCAATCCCATAGGTCGCCGACCAGGTATTTCCTGCATCAGTGCTTCGATAGAAATCCAACTGCGACACGGGCGAGGTGCTTGCTGCGCTAACCGGAGCAGACTGGTAGGAGACGACGACGGATACCGAGCCGGCGCCAGCCACCACGCTGACCCAATCGGTTTGAGTCCCGATCGTGTTGGGATTCGGAGGAAGGATCAAGTTGGTCCAGGTACGGCCGCCGTCGGAGGAACGGGCCATTATGTTTTCACGCGCTCCCCCGGCGTCCGCGCCGAGCATACCAATATAGACGCTGCCCAGGCCGTCAAACGCAACCGATGTGACCGGAGCAGCGAGAACCTTGTCCCAACTCCCTCCCGCGTCCGAAGAAAGAAACAGTCCCTCTGCCGAACCCGCGAAAACTCGCCCGGAGTTCGTGGGATCTACCGCAAGCGTACACACCGGCTGATTCGTAAGGCGCGTCTGGAAGGTCCAGGTTCGTCCGCCATCGGCCGAGCGAGCCACGCGCTGTGCGGGGCGCGGACTTCGGTCGTCTCCCGTTCCGAAATAGAGCACATCCGGAAAACGCGGGTCGAGCGCCAGAGAACAGACTTGCAGAGAAGAAGCCGAATCAATCTGAGGAACCCAGGTCTGGCCTCCGTCCTCGGTTTTCCAAATGCCGCCGCCCGGCGCAGCGAGATACCACACTGAATCGTTGCGCGGATCCACCGCCAGCGCCAGAACCCTGGACGGAGCTCCCAGGGGGCCCGCAAAATTCCAGGAAACCTGCGACTGGGGGAAAGCGGGTTGAGCGAAGCCCACGACAAGCCAGAGGGACAGACAAGCAAGCAGAGTTGGTAATTGGGTCCTTGGACAACTACATTGGACATCGGTCATGGGACATCCCAACATTTGTCATTGGTCGGAAGCTTGAGCGGTTTTGATCGATGCCGCTATGATTCGGCAAAGTTCGCGGTTTTCCGCGATAATCGCGATCGTCATTTCCGGTGAAAGCAAGGAACTTTGTGTGATTATCTGAAGCCAAACCGTGGTTTCATTCAGTTCCTTGAAGACAATTCGGAGCTTGTGAATAAAGTCCGACCGGCTTTCGGCGCCTCGCGCTTCGCCGTAATTCGCGGCTGCAGCGGTTCCTGACCGCAGAATCTGCCCAGAAATATGCCGGCCTTGCTGCGTTCGTGGCAGTTTTGAAGAAAGAGAAACAATCCCAGAGGCAAAAGCAATCAGCCGTTTCTCAAGTTCATCAGCTTTAGAAAGAGGTGTAGTCATGCGGCCACGTTCCGCACGTCCCCTTCCGAAAAATATCAAATGTTGGGATGTCCCATGACCGATATCCAATGTACTTGTCAAATGACCCACCAACCCAATAACCCAATGACCTAATGACCCAATAAACCGAATGACCCTAGTGAATCGCCGCCAGCGGAGCGTTACCACTCGTACTGGACACTCCTCCCGCTGTGACCACGACCGGCAGGTCGTCCCCTTGCACCCGGTCGCCTGGAACGTAAAGGTCGATTTGATAAACGCCGACAACACCAGGCGCCAATTCGGATGAAAGCACAACGTACGGATGACCGCCGATCTCGACGCCGACGGTTTCGGTGGTAGCGGAAACCCGGTCCGCAGAGCCTCCTTCGCCCGCAGGAACCGCGGGACGGACGGGGCCTAGACCCGTGGCGTACAGAAGAAGGTATTCATCGCGTTCTGCAGGATAGTCCGGTGTGACCAGCGTTAAATCAGCGGCATGAAACAGTGCGGCTTGCTGCTGCCCGTTGACATCCATGGAAAATACACCGGGACTTGTCCGATTGACCTGGATTCCGACGCCCGCGCTGACCTGACCGAGGCGGGTGGAGCGCACGGTCAGCGTGACACGTCCAGTTGCCAGATCGGGCGGCAACTGCGCGTCGATTTGTGTTGGAGACGTGTTGAGGAGCGGAATCGCGACTTCGTTGGCCGTCACGCAAACTCCGCCCAGAGTCCGCGGCCAGGGAGTTGTGCCGGCTGTGGCGGAATCCGCCAGATTGGCGCCGAAGATTGTGATGCGGGAACCCGGCGACACCGGTCCACTGGTGCGGCTGGCGCCGTTCACGACTCCGCTCGCCTGGAACGAAGGCGGCCGGCCGGCTGCCGCCGTTAAAGACACGATGCTGAGGCCGGAAAACGTCAAGAGGTAAGCATTGTTGCTGCTGTCCGTCGCCATCCCCCGAGGCAGAAGTTGCGTCTGGTTGTTCACACCCAATTCGAGCGCCGTTGTGCGAGGCGGCCACTGGCGCGTGCTCGTAGCCATTCCAATTTGCGCGGGGCTGATGTCCATCACCTGCTCGGGCAACAAGACCTGAAGGTCCGGCTGCAAGGTGAAGAGGTTATAACGCTGCAGGCTCTGAACAGGCGTTTGAGCGCTGGGTGCCTGGACCCGGACGGCATTGTTACCGGTGGCTATCACGCCGAAGGCAAGTGCCGCCGGCGCCGGCGCACCGGCAAATCCCAGGCCAGAAGGCCCAATCGTACCTTGAGAACCCAGCACGGAATTGAAAACAGAATTGTCCACAACGTAATAGCTGCCGTCGGCCGACGCCGATGCCGTACCGCGCAACCCCGGCACGGCGGCAGTACGTATTACCGGAAACGTGTCCGCAATCGGGTCATACAGCCGCAAGTTCCCGTTCCCTTCGACAACCAGGATCCCGCTGCCGTCCGCCGGCGCGAGCAGCAGATTACGGCCTTGAATCACGTTGAACGTGCCGGTCCCGAGGTCCAGGCGTGGAAAGGCGCTGTGGGTCAGCAAACTCAACTGCCACACCGAGCCATTCCCCGGAGCCAGGCCGGCGGCGGCCAGCGGGACAGCCGAAAACAAGACGGCATTCGATGAAGCGGCAATGGACCGGGGGAACAGCGGCGCCATATTAAGCGGCACCGGCGCCATCGGGATCTGGTCGATCTCTTGCATCGCGTCCAGGTCCACTACCGAGAGGTTCTCCGCTCCGGAGTTCGCGACCACCAGCGTGAAGGGATCTACCATAGCCATGGACAAGGGACGGTTCCCAACGCGAATCGGCGGCAAGAATGTCTGGCTGTCCAGAGAGAAGACTTCGATTTGATCCTGAGTGTAGTTGGCGATGTACAACCGCTGGCGCCTGGAGTCCATCTGCATGTCGACACCTACGCCCGCCATGGGAACGATCGCCCCACGATCTCCCACATCGCGAAAGTTCAGGTTCACCAGGATCGCTGGCTCGATATTTACCGCTTCCGGCGAAACAAGCACCACGGCGTACTGCCGTGTGCCACGGATCGTCACGCTGCGCGGATCGAAGCTGATGTTCAGGGTCGATGAAGCCACGCCAGAGCGCTGGTTCAAAATCACTGGAGCGCCCTGATTATTCAAGGTGGCCCCAAACGTCATTCGGCCGCCGCCCACGTTGCGAACCTCGACAGAGGCTGTCGCGATCCCCCGGTTGCACATGTCCACGGACAGGACCACGTTCGTGGCGCTCACATCCAGGACGGGAAGGTTCGTCAGTTGACCAATGGGAATAACCAATAATCCGGACGCAGAATTGGCAAACAGGTTTTGCCCATCCGAAGAGGAAATGATCTTGGAGGTGATCGTTTCCGGAAGGCGCAGGCCAAGCTGCGGAGTGAGGCTCGAGGAGCGCAGGATTTGCAGTACACCTCGAGTCTGCAGCCCCGAAATCTGACCCGGAAAAGCACCTGGAATGACCGCTCCGCCCGGATTTTGAGGATTGTTGGTATTCAGAGGATTGATGGGAAGCTGTGTGGAAAACGTCGCATACACTGCATTTCCATCTACGGAGAACGCGCTGCCGCCAGTGAGTGTGGGCGTCACAGTGCCAGCCCGGCCCAGGATCGTTAGAGTTTGCGTGTCGAACAAAAACGGTCCGGCCATGAATCGGGAACCGTCTGTGGCAGCCGAAAGGATGGCCCGAAGTCCCGTCACCATCCGACTCCGCAAAACCGTTCCGGACGCAACCTCGTACACGAAGAGCCGGGTGTTGGACAGTCCGATAATGAGGTTGCCCGAGGCCGTTACCACCAACCCCGCCAGGAATCCGGCCGGCGTGGGGCTGACAGGAACGACTGGAAGCCCGGCAACGGGCGTCGGTGGCGGCGAGATCGGTACCGGTATGAGCTGACCGCCGACCGGGTCAAGCCGCAAAAGGCCGGCGGTACCCAAAATGACCACCTTGCCGTCGCTTCCGACAGCAATAGAATCCGGACGCGAACCCACGAAATAGTCGGCCACACTTCGGGAATTCAGGTTGACGGCGCTGATCGTTTGGGAGCCGATATTGGCTACATATAACGTGTTGCCGTCAGGGCTGAGCGCCAGGCTCGCAGGCTGGAGCCCAGTGAAAATGCTCCCGACGAGTTGTCCGCGATCTACGGAATAAATCTCCACGTCATTCCGGGAGGAGTTGGCGAGATACACCAGGTTGCGCGCCGCGTCGTAGATCAAATCGGCAACCTGGCCGACGACAGGAACAACGGTTCCGATATTGGCTGCGGAAGCGGCCGGAGGGGATAACGAAATTAAAATGCCCAGGCCCAGGAGCAGCAGTACCGCTCGGCCGGTCCGTCGGTTGGAGATGAATCCCATCACCATTTGGAAGCCCCCCAAATATCCCAGGCGTGTGCGCAATATACGCCAACAGCGGGCATCGCGTAAAGTTGCGGCTCGCTATTTTTACGTCTTTTTACATTACGGGAACGCCTGTTTCGGTGTAACATGCGCAGCACTTGAAACAGGGTTTGGAGCAATGAAAGCGGCAGGGCCGTTCGTCGTTCACAATCGTACTCGAGGAGCTACCCTTGCGGCCAACGTTCAACTGGCGGACACCTCCCGCTCCCGCCGGGTCGGTTTGCTGCAACACGAATCGTTGGAGCCTGGAGAGGGGCTATGGATATACCCGACTCAGGCGATCCATACGTTCGGGATGCGATTTCCGATTGATGTGGCTTTCCTGGATCGCGGCCTGCGCGTCAAACGGATTTATCATCGGCTCGCGCCGTTCCGCTTGACGTCGCTGGTATGGGGAGCGCGAAGCGTTTTAGAATTAGCTTCCGGATCTCTCGCCAGCACAGGGACGGCGGTCGGTGACGAACTGCAATTCTCGCTTCGCGAAGAGCCACTCGCTTCGAGAGTTCCTCAGTAACCGGACGAAACCGGCCTCCAAATTCGGCGAGCGTTCTTGGTTGAGGTCCGCAATGACTGTGCGATGTAGCGCGCGATGGGCGACCGCCGCGCTGCTAACCATTCTGGCGCTCACGACGAGTTGCGTGCATCGCGCGACCGTCAGCCAGGACTTTGGTCTCTCCGGGACCGCATCCCAACGGACAACCCCAAAAGCAGGCGCCGGATCACAAAAAATCGGCAGGCCGGCAGACGCGTCTTTGCGCACTATTTTCCAACAGCAAACGCAGGGAGCGTTTAACCCTCTCACCGATGACCGGCGCGTCCAGGCGCTCCAAACCCGTTTGAACCTCAATCCCCAGGATGCCGCCACCCGATTGGAACTGGCCGGAGCTTACGAAAACTACCGCTTGTACGAGGAAGGGTTGGAGCAATACACAGAGACATTGCGGCTGGCCCGTTCCGCGCCAACCGCAACAGGGAGCAATGGCCCGCTGGCCGAACAGGCCGCATTGGGGTTGGGACGTTGCGCTCAGGCATTGCGCCGTCCGGGGCAAGCCATTCCGCTGCTGGAGGCGTTCTTAAAAGAGTGGCCCCGTGCGGACCTGATGCCGAGTTCGTGGAATGAACTCGGCCTTTTGTATGACGAGGTGGGAGATCTTACTGCAGGAGAGAGCGCCCTTCGAGAGGCTGTAGCGCGGGACGCGGGATCCGACCGGCTGCATAACAATCTGGGTTACAACCTGCTGCTCCAAAACAAAACAGAATCTGCGGAAGCCGAATTCCGCAGGGCGCTGGAGTTGAATCCGAAATCCGCCACTGCCCGCAACAACCTGGGCACGGTTCTGGCGCGACGCGGGGACCTGCAAGGCGCGCTGGAACAATTTCAATTGGCCGCCGACCTTGCCACGGCTCATAACAATCTCGCAGTCGTTCTGCTGGAAATAGGCCAGTACGAACAGAGCCGCGAGGAGTTGGTCAAGGCCCTGGCCATTCGGCATTATTTCGCCCCCGCCTTGACAAACTTTAAGCTGGTGCAAGAACGGATTCGCGAGCGTGCGGAACTGCTGAAAGCGGGCCGCCTGTCATCGAGCGCCGTGGGCGTGCCGCCGGCGCCTGTCCCCGGAGCCGCGGCGCCAACGGTTTCCGACAATCGTTCCCCTAATAAGCAAGACGGCCGGCAAGAGGCCGCCGAATCGAAAGACCCTGAGGATAGATGATGAAAACATTCTGGATTCGTTTTTGGAAAGAGACGGACGGTCAGGATTTGGTCGAATACGCCCTGATCGTCGCCGCGATTGCCCTGGCCATGGTCGCCGCCGTCCGGGGAGTCGTTACCGCACTCAACAGCCTCTACGAAAGCATTGCGGCGGGGCTGGCGTTTACCTCCGGTTAGCGTGGCGCTCAGGATTGGAATAATGGATTCCCCTCCTGGGACGGGAGGCGTGGTTGCGCCGTACAAGAAAATGCTGCGAAGCTACCTTTGAAGGGGCAGACGGGGTGGTCATTTCAGATGAAATGTTTCGAAACGCATTCCAAACACTTCTTGATGACGCGTTCACCCCTCCTTTGCAAGGAGGGCTGGAGTTTGGACATTCTTCGAGGTGCGCAAAAAATTCCCCTCCTAGATTAGGAGGGGTGCCGTTCGCGCGTTTTTTAGCGAACGGCGGGGTAGTCGATCCATGATGCGAAACGACCTTATAGATATTCGCGAAGCGTACCGACTGAATAAGGAGCGCTACGCGAGTATCTATAACGTGGCTTCGCGCCATTCCGTACCACCCCGTCTGCGCCAATAAGGAACGGGAGCATTTTCTTGGTGGCGCAGCCACCCCTCCTAACCTAGGAGGGGAATTCGGACACACGTTTCGCTCCCACCACATGCCTGTGGGCGAAGCGTGAAGTTGAAGACATCGATGCCATTGCTATTGATCAAGAGTTCGGAAAAACGTCCAAACTCCACTCCTCCTTTGCATGGAGGGGAATACCTTCTAGAAAGAACTACCCCGTCCCCGCTCGCCGCCCTGCTGTTGCCGGGCCTCGGCGCAGTGGTATTTGCAGTGACACTTCTACAGGTGCTGTTCCTCTCTCAGGGCGCTGAAGGCTTGTTCCGCGATAGCGATACCGGCTGGCATTTACGCAACGGGGCAGCCATTCTGAACACCGCCACTGTAACCCGAGTGGACGGCTTCTCGTATACGCGAAACGGCCGCCAGTGGGTCGCCTGGGAGTGGCTGTCGGACGTCCTGCTCGGCGGCGCTCACCGCATCGCGGGCCTGCCCGGCGTAGCGCTACTGGCTGCCCTCGCCATTGCCCTGACGGCGTGGGGCGCCGCGCGCCTCTCTCTTTCTCTGGGCGGTAATTTGTTCTTCACCGCAGCCGCCATGATTCTGTGGCTCGGCGTCACCAGTATTCATTGGCTGGCACGGCCGCACGTTTTCTCCTGGTTGGTGTCGTTGCCATTTCTCTGGGTCGCGGAGTATGAGCGACGCAGTCCCAGCCGGGCGATATATGGGCTGCCGTTGCTGGCTTGTCTTTGGGCGAATCTGCACGGCAGTTTCTTGCTGGGGCCCGCCATCCTCTTTCTATACGCCATCGGAGAATGGCTGGCCGAAGCAGCGAATTTCGAATTTCGAATCTCGAATTTGCAATCGGCGGCGAATGGTGGTGCGCGTTTTGCCGCAGCCTGCCTGGCGTCTCTCCTGGCTACATTGATCAATCCGTACGGCTGGCGCCTGCACGAGCACGTCATCGCCTATCTGCGAAACGATTATTTGATGGACCACATTTCGGAATTCCGCAGCTTCAGTTTCCACTCGTCCGGCGCATTGTACGTCGAACTGTTTCTATTGGTCGCGATTCTTGGGACCATCGCCATGCTGCGGCAGCGCGCCTTTGGTCCGGCATTGCTGACATTGGGAATGCTCCATCTAGCTTTGTATTCCGCGCGCCACGTGCCGGCGGCGGCCGTGTTGTTGCTGCCGCTCAGCGTTGCGGCGCTGAGCCGTGAAGCTGCAGACTGGCCCAGACTGCGCCCGCTCGTCGACTACTCGAAGCGACTGCGCGCCATTGACCGCAAGATCTGGGGCGTCGTCCCGATCGTGCTCGTGCTGGCGGGAACGCTCGCCGGTTTGGCCACGATGGCACACGCCGGACGCGTTGGCTTCAATTCGGCCAAATTTCCGGTCCGCGCCGCGGATTTCCTGGAACAACACGGTCTGGACGACCGCGTGTTCGCAAAAGATCAGTGGGGAGGGTATCTCATCTACCGTTTTGCGGGCCGCACGAAAGTCTTCATGGACGGGCGGAGTGACTTTTATGGCCAGGATTTGCTCGAGACCTATGCTCAGCTCGTGGAAGTGAAGCCCGGATGGGATGCTGTGTTGAAGCGATACGATGTCCGATTCGTGCTCGTACCGCCAGACCATGCGCTGGCGTCGGTGCTTCAACTGAGCTCGGATTGGAAGCGGGTCTATGCCGACTCGGTCGCTGATGTGTTCGAAAGGGTAGGGTGAATCATGCCCGGGAGCATCGAAATTGCCCTGGTTGCTGTGGTCACGGCCGCAGCCTGGAGTGATTTCCGCACAAGACGGATTCCCAACTGGATCACCGTGCCCGGCGCCGCCCTGGGATTCGCCATGCAAGCTTTTTATGGCGGCCTCCATGGAGCGCTGGCGTCGCTAACAGGAGCCGGACTTGGACTGGGAGTTTTCATTGCATTGTACATTGCAGGGGGCATGGGCGCTGGGGACGTGAAGTTGTTCAGCGCGGTGGGCGCGCTCACAGGACCGCAAGCGTTGATCCTGGTGTTTGTATTCACGGGGCTGCTGGGCGGCATCGCCGCCGCCGCGCTGGCAGCATCCCGCGGACGTCTGCGGGAAACGCTGGAGAAAACCGGAGAACTGCTGTTGGACCTGGGCCGGCTGCGCTGGCAGCAAGTGCGGGGAACGAGAACTATGGGGGCTTCGGATTCGCTGCGGCTGCCCTACGGGGTTGTCATCGCCGGAGGCACCTTGCTCTCTCTTGTGGTCCTTGGTTAGATAGAACGGATGAATCATTGGGGAATTGGGTCAATGGGTTATTGGGTAATTGCGTTGTTTGACAAGTGCATTGGACATCGGACATGGGACATCCGACATTTGATATTTTTTTCAGAAAGACAATCACGGTCGCAGCGCACTTCCGAAAATGTCAAATGTTGGAATGTCCCATGTCCGATGTCCAATGCACTTGTCAAACAACCCACTGACCCAATTACCCAATGACCAATGACCAATGACCCAGTTCGGCCCTGCCGGAGTAGGAGGGGATTGCTATGCAGCGTCATCGCGTACTGGTCGCGTTCGGGATCGCGTGGCTCTCGGCCGTGCTATTGAGTTGGTGGGTGTATAAGGAAAGCACAACGCCACAGTCGCGGGATTTGGTATACGCCGTTGCGGCGACACAAGATCTGCCCGCTGGAAAGCGCCTCCAGCCAGCCGACCTCAAGCTGATCACGCTGGACCGCAAGGACCTGCCCAAGGGAGCCTTTCTGAAGATTTCCGACCTCGTGGATCGCGCGGTCACCGTCCCGGTCGCCGCCGGCGAAGCCGTACTCATCGGAAAGCTTGCCGCCAAAGGAAGCGGCGAGGGTTTGACCGCCTTAATCGAGCCAGGGGCGCGTGCCCTTTCTGTCCAGGTCAACGATATTTCCGGCGTATCCGGCTTCATTCAACCGGGAACGCGGGTGGACATCCTTTTTACTCGCGTGTTCTCCAATGGCGACGCGGCCACGACAACCATTCTCCAGAACGTGAAGGTGATCGCTTACGGCAGACGGCTCGATCCAGGAGCCAGGGTGAACCCGAACGAAACGACCAGGCCCACCGTGGCCACGTTGCTGGTTTCGCAGGAGCAGGCGGAGAAACTGGTATTGGCGGAGCAGCGCGGGAAGATCCAGCTTGCGCTGCGCAACGGAGGGGATGACCAGATCACGGAACCTTCGGATCCTGTCCAATCGGCGGATCTCGGAATTGACGAACCACGGAAACCCAGGGTTGCACCCGCCCGGCCTGTGGTCTATCCGGCAGAAATCGGCGGCGGGCTTTCGCGGACGGCGACATCCGTGGCAGCCAAGACAGCTAAGCCGGAAAGCGCCGGACAAGTGGTAGTGCGGATATACCGCGGTGAAAAGGTTACTGAGGAAAAGTTTCAATGACGAAACATTCAATTTCGAATTGCGAATTGCGAACTGCGAATTTGGAGAAAGTTTGCAGGCGATTTCTGCATCAAATTCGCAATTCAAAATTCGCAATTCGAAATCCAATATACCTGCTCTGCATGGCTCTGAGCCTGGGTTCGGGCTCCTCTGGCACTATCGCCGCACAAGACCCGGCAGCGCCTCCTCAGACAGAACAGGCTCCGCCACCGGCTACGCCGCGACCGAGCGGGCCGGCGACGCCGCTGGCGCCGGTTTCGATGACGCTTATCGTTGGCCGGGGAGAACTTGTGCAATTTGCAGATGAGGTTTCGCGAGTCTCCGTTTCCGATCCTGCAATCGCCGATGCCGTGGTGGTGTCTCCGCACGACGTGGTCCTGAACGGCAAGGCGCCGGGCAACACGACAATCATGATCTGGCACGGCGAGAATGTCTCGCCGTACAAAATTACCGTCGAGTCGGATCTGAGCGAAATCCAGAAGCAGTTGCGCAGCAGCTTTCCGAACGAACAGATCGACGTGTCCAGCAGCAAGGATGCCATCCTGCTCACGGGTGTGGTAACCGATACGGAAATCGCGAAGCAGGCGGCTGCGATCGCGGCCGTGCATGCACGGGCGGTGGTGAATTTGCTCCAGGCGCCGCCTGCCGCCAATCCTCAGGTCATGCTGCAAGTGAAGTTCGCCACGATGGATCGCATCACCATAAGCCAGTTGGGAGCGAACCTGTTCAGCGTGAACAACAAGCTGGTGGGGACGTCGACGACGCAGCAGTTCCAGTTTCCGCGCCTTGGCCAGCTGCAGTTTTCTCAAGGCCCCGAAGGCCAGCCGGTGTTGGGCAACCAGCAGGTCAGCGTGACCGACTTGTTGAATCTGTTCGCATTCCGGCCGGATCTCAACTTGGGTGCGACCTTACGCCTGCTGCAAAACAACAACCTGCTGGAGATTCTTGCGGAGCCCAATCTGATCACAGTCAGCGGCCGCGAGGCGAGCTTCCTGGCGGGCGGAGAATTTCCATTTCCGGTGATCACCAGCACCGGCACCGGTGCGCAAACCGGTCCCATCGTTACCGTTCAGTTTCGAGAATTCGGTGTGCGCCTCTTCTTTACGCCAACCGTAGAGCCAAATGGGCTGATTCACTTGAAGGTACGGCCCGAAGTCAGCTCGCTGGATTTTGCAAACGCGCTCACGATCCAGGGCTTCCTGATCCCGGCCATCAGCACCAGGAAGGCCGAAACGGAGGTGGATCTGCGCGAGGGCGAAAGCTTCGCCATCGCGGGGCTGATTGACAATCGGGTGACTCAGGTCGTGAGCAAGATCCCGGGAATCGGCGACCTGCCGATTTTGGGGCATCTGTTCCGCTCCCGCGGCACCCAGAAGAGCAACTCCGAGTTGCTCGTGCTCATCACTCCGAACTTCGTGAAGCCGTTCGCGGCCGGCGCGGCGCCGCCACTGCTCCAGTTCCCCGAAGGCTTCCTCGGGGGACCGGAACAAACGCCGCCCGCAACGCCACCTGCCTTCATCGGGCCGCGGGGACATGACGCTCCTCCTGGAGAAACCCCGTGAACACTGGGACAGAGCCGTCCGAATTTCTAAGCGTAGCGTATCGGATTAGAGCCGCGGAGAGGCGGAAGAGTGTAGCCCACGGCGTGAGCCGTGTGAAGTATACGCATTTAATCATGCTGAACGCTTGGGCGGAGCAGACTCCCCTCCTTGGCAAAGGAGGGGTGGACGCGCCATCAAGAAATGTCCCCGTTCCTTTGAAAGGCGCGGACGGGGTGGTTCGTCCAAACTTCAAAACAATTTCTTTTGAACGAACCACCCCGTCTGCGCCCATAAGGGGGCTTCGCGACATTTTCTTAAAGGGCGCAGCCACCCCTCCTTTGCCAAGGAGTATCCAGAGCTGTCCTGCTGGCCAGCGCCAAAACACACAAGAAACTGCGCCCTCGAAAACAAAGGACTTATCGGCGCAGTTCCTTGAGAGGGGATCACCCGACGCAATCAAATGCGTATACTACCCCGGGCTTCACCCGGGGCTACATTCTATCGCCGCTCCGCGGCCCAATTCGGTGGCTTCGCAACTTTTGTTTCCCGTTTTCTTACACCAACGCGGCGCCGCCACCGTCTACTTCCTACTATTCACGTTGATGCTTTTCGGGTTCCTCGTGATGGCGACGGATTTCGGCCGGCTCTACCTGATCCAGGGAGAATTGCAGACTGCCGCCGACGCCGCCGCCCTGGCCTCAGCTATGCGGCTGCTGGGAACGGCAAACGCCGCGCTCCACGCCAGCGACCAGGTGACGGCGTCATTTGATTCCACCACTGGCAATGACAACCGCTTCAATCTGCGCATGAACCAGATTGGTGTGTCCGGCGGCGCAGGCCTGGTGACGGAGACCGGCTGGGATTATTTCTCCACGCTGTTGGACGCAATGGCGAACGCCAACGGCGGCCAAAGCGGCGGGATAGACTGGAGCAGTGGCGCCTATCCGAAATACGTGAGGGTTCAGATCAGGGCGCAAGCGCCGGTGCTGTTTGTGCCATTACTGAACCGCGCCATCGGTTCGCTGCCGACCGTAGCCGCCTCGGCTGTAGCCGGAATCAGCGCTCCCGTGTGCACGGCTTGCGGGATCGACGGCCTGGCCGTGGTGGATCCAAGCGAAGGCGCCGATGCGGTGAATTACGGTTTGGTGCCAGGAGCTTTCTATACGCTGTACCTGACCACATCCCAGCAGACGCCGAACGCGCCGGTGACGCCGGCCCCGTTAGCCGGCACTGTAGCCGCCGTGCAGTACGCCATTTTGGATCACGTTCCGAGCGGCCCTCAGGACCTGGACCCGGACGGTTCTTTGTTCGAGCTGGGCGCGGGCGGCATCTCCAGCAGCTCCGGATTGACACCCCCTGGCAGCATCTCTATTGACAGCGTCGAGAGTGGATATCCCAATCTGCAGGGCAACACGACGCCGGGCACCACGGTTGGTCAGGATATCCTCTGCGGCCTGAACGTCCGGTTCGGCGTGGACCCCTCGGAAAACATCTGCGGCACCATCGACGGCGGTGAATTCGCCACGTTGTCGCCCTTGTTTAGTGCCGACTCGGACCTGGGAGGAGAAACATACGCCGCGGGAATTGGTTTACAAGACTACGCGACGGAGTACGACGGCAGCCTGCGCCGCATATTGACGATGGCGGTAGTGGATTCCAGCGATTCGCTCAACGTTCTGAACTTTCGCCAATTCCTGATTGAGATGTCGGCTACAACGACACTGGGGCTCGATCCCGCCCCAGTGAGCGGAGCCTTCCGCGCCCAATATATTGGCGCGCCCGTGCCGCTTCGCTGCGGCGGGGTCGGCGGCTTGTGCAGTGTATCGCTCGGGGTCGGAAGGATTGTGCTGCATTAGGTCATTAGGCTTTTAGAAACATGACCAGAAAAGCAAATCAACGCGGTCAAGCCGTTGTCGAACTGGCCTTCCAGATTCCTTTAATGGTGGCTCTGCTGTTCGGTGGCGTTCAAATCGCGCGCGTTTTTTACGTGTACCACACGCTGCAGAAAGCCTTGCGCGGCGGCGCCGGCATGCTGGCCCGGTCGGTCAACGTCGATTATTGCGATTCCGCGGACGCGGCGCTTGCAGATGCGCGCAATTTCATCGTGTTTGGAAATCTGCAAGGCGAGGGAACGCCGGTGGTGCAGGGTTTGACGACGGACATGATCCAGATTCTTCCCGAACGCGGCGTGGCCGCCGCCACGGCGGTCACGGAGTGCCTGTGCGCGCAGGCTGCCGACAGTTGTGACGTCTCGTCCGGCGGGCGCGTGCCCGACTTCGTGGTCGTCAATCTCGGAAGCGGTTTTCCCCTTCCTGTGCCATTTCCCTACGTGAATCTCGGCACGATCAACCTGAGGGTCTCGGTGCGCATGCCCGTGACAGGAGGCTAATGCGAAGGGATTTCGGATTGCGGATTGCGGATTGCGGATTGCGGGACCAGCCTCAGGACAATGGGGTCCCCCAATCCCAAATCCGCAATCCGAAATCCGAAATCTATTCCCGAGGCTCCCGCGGTCAGGCGACCGTGGAGATGGCTCTGGCGCTGATCGCGGGCATCATTCCCCTGACCTTTGGATTGATTGCGTTCGCCGAGCTCGCCTGGACCTATCACGCCCTTGTCACTATTACACGGCAGGGCGCACGCTACGCTGCCACGCACTGCTGGCAGGATGACTCGGGATCCAACGTCGTGACCTGGATGCAATCCAATGCGCCGCCATTCCCCGATCGCCCGCAACTGGCCAGCGGCGGCGTTCAGATCCAGGTGAGCTACTGGACGCACAACCCTGAGACTCACCAGAGCGTGCCGTTCTCATGCGATGGCGGCTGCAGCGGCCAATGCGTGCCCGATTCGGTCACGGTCAGCATCATTGGATATCAGTTTAACCACTTTCTGCCGCTGCTCGGCCTGCAGCCACTCCAGGTCCCGCCGTTCTCCACGACTGTCGAGATCGAGAGCGCCGGAGGCAACCCGGAGACGGCTGTTTCGTCTCCGTGAGGGCTGGGGGGACCGGCCGGAACTAAGACGGCCGCGAAGCGGCGTACCGCTGCAATCCGGACGGTGGGCCCGACGCTAATCAGGGCTGAAATTTGAGGTTTTATGCCGATTCAATTGATCGTAGCGAGCTCCGAACCCCGCTTTCATGATTTCGTGCGCGAGCAACTGGCGAGCACTCCGAACGCGGAGGTTACGGGGGAACACGAAGACCTGGGTCCCAATCTCTCCGCGCGCATCCTGCACGATCTGAACCTCAACCCTCAGTCTGCGATTCTGCTGGACATTTCGCCCGATCCGGAGCAAGGCCTGCGCGCGCTGGAGCAGATGAAGCTGGCGATCCCTGGACTCTACGTAATTCTTTCAGGTTTTGAGTCGAGCGAGGAATTGCTGCTGCGCTCCATGCGCCTGGGAGGCGCGGACTTCCTGCAACAGCCGCTGAAACGTGCCGAATTCAGCGACGCGATGATTCGGCTGGAGGAGCATGCGCAGCGGATTCATCGACAGGGCCGCCAAATCGGCCGGATGTACACTTTTGTGGGAGTCAAGGGCGGCGTCGGAACCACAACCGCCGCGGTGAACTTCGCGGCCCTTTATGCCCGGCAGAACAAGTCCACGGTGCTGGTGGACCTGGACATGGATTCCGGGGACGCCGCCTGTTACTTGGGGCTGCGTCATCAGTACTCGCTCTCCGACGTGGCCGAGAATCTCGATCAACTGGATCAGGCGATGCTGGACGGCATCATGGCGCGCGATCCGCTGGGGTTTTCGGTATTGTGCGCGCCCGAGGAAGTGGAAAAGTCCCGGCTGATTGCGGAGCAACATATGCGCGAGATCGGCAGCTTCCTCACCGAGCGCTACGATGCCGTTGTGGTCGATGGGTCACACGCCATCGACGATCTGCTGCTCAGTTGCCTGGAACTTTCCGAAACCATCTTTGTGGTCTTGACCCAAGAGTTTCCTGCGGTGCGCAACGCGCAGCATTACCTGGGCGCGCTGGCCCGAGCCGGCTACGGCCACGAAGCGGTGAAGCTGGTCGTGAACCGGCACGAAAAACGCGGCTTGCTCCACGTCAGCCTCGAGCAGTTGCAGCAAACCTTGGGCGCGGCGCCCTTCTGGGTGTTGCCGAACCGGTACGATGAAGCGATGCAGGCTGTGCACGAAGCCCGCCCCGTGGTGACCCGCGGGAACACCGAACTGGGCCGTTCGTATCGAGACTTTGCCAAGAAGCTGGGCCTGGACGGCCAGGCCGTCGAGGCCGTGCAGAAGAAGTAGAAACGAAGATGTGGTCAGTGGGTCACTGGGTTGTTTTAGCCGCGAATTGCGCGAATTACGCGAATGGGCCGCACGCCATTTATGCTGTTGGTAACGACAGACATTCTGTGCGGCCATTCGCGTAATTCGCGCAATTCGCGGCTCAGATTTTGGTTACGGTGAATCAAGAATGAGTTTCGTTCCACCATCCCGCCCGCGCGATGCTGTAAGCCGCCAGGGTGCGGCTGCGTCTCCGGAGCGGCGTTCCGATCTCAAGTCGAAGGTCCACCGCAAGCTGCTCCAGTCGCTCAACAGCGAGACACTGCGACTCATCAGCAAGGAACGGCTGCGTGGCGAAATCGGCCGGGCCGTCGAGAAGCTCCTGCTGCAGGAGAATATCCCGATGACGCTGCCGGAGCGCGACCGCATCATCGAGGAGATCCTGGATGAAGTCTTCGGCCTCGGTCCCCTGGAGCCGCTGATGAAGGATCCTTCCATCACCGACATCCTCGTGAACAATTACAGCAAAGTCTATATTGAACGCCGCGGCGTGCTGCAGCGCGCACCGATTCAATTCAAGGACGACAAACACCTGTTGCACATCATCGAGAAAATGGTGGCGGCGGTGGGACGGCGAATTGACGAGGCCAATCCCATTGTCGCTGCCCGCCTGGCCGACGGCTCGCGGGTGACCGCGGCGATCCCTCCGGTGACGCTGGATGGCCCGGCGTTGTCTATTCGCCGCTTTGGCGGACGCGTGCTGAGCAATGAAGAGTTGGTGGCGAACCTCACGCTGACCGCGCCGATGCTTCAACTGCTCGAGGGCTCGGTGCGGGCCCGGCTGAACCTGGTGATCTCCGGCGCAAGCGGAAGCGGCAAGACCACTCTGCTCAATGCCCTCTCGCGCTTTATTCCCGCAACGGAGCGGATCGTCACGATTGAGGACATTGCGGAACTGATGCTCCAGCAACGGCACGTTGTGCGGCTGGAGACCCGTGAGGCGAGCATCGAAGGTCAGGGAATCATCACCCAGCGCGACCTGGTGATCAACGCTCTCCGCATGCGGCCGGATCGTATCATCGTGGGCGAGGCGCGCGGGCCTGAGGCGCTCGACATGCTTCAGGCCATGAACACCGGCCACGACGGCTCCATGACGACGATCCACGCCAACTCGCCGCGGGATTGCTTCCATCGCATCGAGACGACCGTGCTGATGGCGAACGTGGGGCTGACGGAACCGGTCATCCGCCAGCAGGCAGCTTCGGCCATTCAATTGGTCGTTCAGATGGAGCGGTTCCGCGACGGGACCCGGAAGGTGTCCAGCGTGTCCGAAGTCGTTGGCTTCAACCCGGAAGGCGTCGCATTCGAAGAAATCTTCCGCTTCGAGCGCAGCGGCGTGGACGAGGCTCGGCGCGTCCTGGGGCGATTCGTGGCCAGCGGATACCGGCCGCAATTCCTGACGGGAAACCTGAAATGAAAGTAGTGGGTCGGTGGGTCAGTGGGTAATTGGGTCAGTTGGTCATTGGACAAGTACACTGGACATCGTTCATGGGACATCCCAACATTTGACATTTTCGGAAGGACCCGCGACGTGAGTTTCCCAAAAATTTCAAATGTTGGGATGTCCCATGAACGATGTCCAATGCAGTTGTCAAATTACCCCATGACCCATTCACCAACTGAGCAAATAAGAAATTAGCCATGACCGCCATGACCACATTCCTGACTCTATTAATCTTCACGGCCGCCTTCGCAGCCGCGGCCGAATACGCCTGGTGGGGACCGCAACGGCGGATTCGTCTGGAAATCGAGCAGCGCTTGCGCGGTCTGCGCGTCGAAAGCGGCCGCCGTCCCCAGTCGCTATTACGTCAGCAGCAATCGAGCGGCGTCTCCTTCCTTTCCCGGCTGGAAATGATGAAGCGGCTGCAGGCCCTGATGGATCAGGCCCGGCTACCCTATCGTGCGGGCAACGTAGTGACATTCAGCGTGCTGCTGCTGGCGGGCAGCTATCTGGCCGCCGATGTGCTTCGGCTGTTTCCCTTCCTCATCCTGAAACTTCTGTTCGCCTTCGGCTGCTCCCTGCTGCCCTTGGTCTACATTCGGACCAAGCGCCAGCGGCGTATGCGGCAGATTGAGGAAATGCTGCCCGACGCCATCGATTTGTTTACACGGGCGATGCGCGCCGGGCACAACATCCACAGCGGCTTGCATGTGCTCGCTGAGGAAACACCGGAACCCCTGGGCGGGGAATTCAAGAAGCTCGTAGAGGATCTGGATCTCGGCTCCACGGTGGGTGAGGCGCTGCATAGCATCGGCGACCGCGTGCCGCTGCTGGACCTGCGGTTCTTTTCAACCGGTGTCATCCTGCAGCGAGAGACGGGCGCCAACATCGTCACCGTTATGGAGAACCTGTCGGCAGTCATTCGCGAGCGGCTGCAATTGCGCGCGCGGCTGCGGGCGCATACGGCGCAACAGCGCTTTTCGGCCGCCCTGCTGTGCGGCCTGCCCGTAGTGACCGGCGTGGTGTTCTATTTCCTGCGTTACGAATACATCTCGGTGCTGTGGCTGACGCCGCTCGGCTCCTGGTTCCTCATCTACGGCATCGTTTCGGAAATCATCGGGATCTTGCTCATCCGCAAGGTCGCCTCCGTGAGGCTCTGAATGTCCTTAAGCCTTCCATCGTTGTTTTTCCTGAGCATTCTGACCTGCTTCACGCTTCTCGTCGCCGGACTGCAGTATTACCTCCGCACCCGGCAGGACGCGCTCAGCCGCCGCATCCAGGAACTCCAGGAACACTCCATGGCGGGCGGCTCGCTCCCTCTTCTGGGCGGCGACTTTTGGGATTTCCTGCTGCGATCCACTTATGGCGCCATTTTCGGAAAGGGCTGGTTCCGCCAGAAGGAATTGGAGCTCATGCGGGCAGGATTTCGAGGTCCCAAGGTTGTTAAGGTCTACGGGCTCCTGTCACTCGTGTTCACATTGGGACTGGTCGTGACGGCAGTGGCCACGCTCCAGGACCAGGACCTCTCGATGCGGCTGTTTGGCCTGGCCGCTGCGCTGGTGCTCGGCTACTTCATTCCCGAGCAGATCCTGGTCTCCTTGCGGAACCGGCACCGGCTGAGCCTGATGGCCGCGTTGCCAGACACGACCGATATGCTGAGTATCGTGCTGGGCGCCGGCCTGTCCCTGGATCAGGCGATCGCGCGCGTCGGCGAGGAGATCCGCTTTGTGTATCCGGAATTGGCGGACGAGCTCTACTGGATGACACTGGAAGTTCAGGCCGGCCAGGAACGCGCAGTGGCGTTCCAGCATATGGCCCAGCGCACCGGACTGATGGACATTCGCTCGCTTGCCAGCATGATCGTCCAGGCTGAGCGATTCGGCACGGGTCTCTCGCAGGCCTTGCGCATCTACGCGGATTCGCTGCGTAC
>WNGK01000864.1_pt1 | contig 43028 bp, 41 predicted proteins | sample 5400601 | NCBI WGS metagenome assembly WNGK01 (sample SAMN13153376, study PRJNA577476) | soil metagenome | isolation source: 60 cm soil or saprolite under Garry oak tree replicate 1 | place: USA:California | collected 2016-06-15 | reverse complement strand
GTGGTCAGCACGGGGCGCTGGGCGAGGCCCATGAAGCCCTCGCGGGAGACGACGTCGGCCATGTAGCGCGCGTGGCGCAGGACCATGGCCTCCTGCCCCTGGTAGAACGTCTGAGCGACCTCGAGGGCCTGGTCGAGGGGCTTCTCGACCTGCGGCTTGAACCACCCCTCGATCGAGGTGTTGATGAAGTTGGAGGCGATGATGAAGATCAGGATGGCCGGCGTGAGGGCCAGCGACAGGAAAGCCAGGACGAGCTTGGCCTTGAAGCGGGCGCCCAGCACCTTCTGCTTTCGCTCGAAGGCGAGCTTGACGAGATTGCGGAAGAGCAGGACCACGAGGAGAACGAGGACGATCAGGTTCAGGTTGAAGAGGGCGAACACGGCCAGGTTGGAGGCGAGGGGAATCTGGGGCGAGTGGATCCAGACCCTGAACCCCCACCAGGCGGCCAGGAGGAGGCCGAGCGCGCACAAGACGAGCAGCACATTGCGCCGCCGCTTGCCGCGGATCTCGATGGGATTGTCCGTGGTCAGCGGGCTCACTGGCGTCTCGTGGGCGTGAGGAGCGGCGACTGCACCCAGTCGGTCTCGGCCGCCTCGCCGCTGTAGCGGGCGAGCCACGTGTTGACCCCGTTCAGCGAGACGGCGGCGCGGAGGCGCACGAAGTAGAGCTCGTGCGGGTCGAGGGAGGCGTCGGGGGCGAGCTTGCCCACCCGGAGCTCGGACACCACGCGCTGGGCCTCGCGGAGCTGCTTGGTCACGAAGGGCTCGCGCTCCTCTCCGGCCGTGGAGGCGACCTTGTACTCCTTGGTGGCCGGGTTATAGGTCACCTGGCGATCGATGGTGCGCGACTGGATCAACCGGTTGCGGAACCGCTGCTGCCACAGCTCGACCATGAAGCGCACGTGCACGGGCACGCCGCTGTGCAGGCTTTCGTGCAAATCGGAAGGGACGGCCCCCAGGAGCACGCCCTGCACGGTGACGTCGAAGTCGTTCAGGAAGACCGAGAGGCCGGTGATCCTGAGGTCACTCTGGGCTCGGGTGGCCACAGGGGGCAGACAGAGCAGAAGCAGCAGCAGGGCGACCAGGGCGATCACCCGCGAGCGCGTCGAGCGGGTCAGGAGGCGAGATCTAGGCATATGCCGGACACGCCATTATATCGTCCGGCCCGGCCCGGGAGCTTGAGAAGTGGGTGTGGCTAAAGAGCGGCGATGCCCGGACGCGGGGACAGGCTCCCCCCCGGGATGATGGTGTCGGCGGGGTGGAGACGGGCGCGGCTGGGACGAGGACGGCGCTCGGCGGCGAAGGCCCGTCTCACGGCGGCCGCCAGCTCGTGATTGAGGGCGTGCCCCCCGTTCTTCCCGGTGACGTGCCCGCAGAGCGGGCGGCCCAGGAGCCAGAGATCGCCAACTAGGTCGAGGATCTTGTGGCGGACGAACTCGTCCTCGAAGCGGAGGCTGTCGTTGAGGACGGCGCGCTTCCCGACCACCACCGCGTTGTCGAGCGACCCACCCCGGGCGAGCCCGTTCTTCCTCATCGTCGGCACGTCCTTGAGGAAGCCGTACGTGCGCGCGGCCGCCAGCTCGTCGACGAAGGCCGCCTCGGTCACCTCGAGCGAGACGATCTGCTGGCCGATCACCGGATGCGGATTGTCGAGCGTGTAGGTGACGCGGAAGCAGTCCGACGGCGTGATCTCGAGCCAGCGATGGCCGTCGCCCACCCGGATGGGCTCGCGCACGACGAGGGGCCGGCGCGGGACGGGCAGCGGCGCGGCGCCCGCCGAATACAGGAGATCCACGAATGGCTTGGCGCTGCCGTCGAGGGCCGGCACTTCCTCCGCGTCGACGTCCACGACCAGGTTGTCGATGCCGAGAGCGGCCGCGGCCGCCATGAGGTGCTCGATGGTCCGCACGCGGACGCCAAAGGCTCCCACCGTGGTCGCGGCGCGTCCATCCACGACATGCTCGATGTCGGCGGGAACGAGAGTGCCGTCGGCGGCGCGGAAGAGAATGCCGGTATCGGCGGCGGCCGGGGTGAGGGTCAGCTGAACCGGCTCGCCGGAGTGGAGACCTATGCCTTCTACGCTGACCTTCCGTCTGATGGTTCGCTGAAGGTCCATGCCCGGCGGGGGTATTAGCAATGCAGGTGCCACGGGGACGGGTCAGCGGCAAACTGCTGACTTGAAGAGCGTTTCTCTCCTGCGGCTTGATTGCCGACCCGGTGATTCGATGCGTGAAATACACGGCCTTCGGGCGCTTCTGTCTCATTTCCGCAACGAAAAAAAACTTTGAAATCAAAGGGAAGCGTGGTCACGCGGCGCCACCGGCAAGATCGCCATACCTCGACTGGAGGAGCGCCAGGCCCACCGGGCCGGCCGTTTCGGTGCGAAGGATGCGCGGGCCCAGGCGACCGCAGATGGCTCCAGCCTGGCGGAGAGCGTCGGCCTCGTCATCGCCCAGGCCGCCTTCGGGGCCCACCACGAGCGTGGCGTGAGGGCAGGGCGGGGGCGGGAGCAGCGGTTGCAGCGGCTCGGTCGCACCCTCCCACAGACAGACGAGAAGGCCGAACGGCCCGCCCTGCGCGAGCCACGGGACGAGGCTCATGGGCTGAGCGATCTCTGGAATGACGCCGCGGCCGCTCTGCTTGGCCGCCTCCTTGGCGACGCGCTGCCAGCGCGCGACTCGCGCGGCTGCGCGCCTCGGCTCCATGCGCACGACGGCGCGCGCGGTGGCCAGGGGAACGATGCGCGCGACGCCCAGCTCGGTGGCCATGCGGATGATCCCCTCCATCTTCTCGCCCTTCGGAATGCCCTGGGCGAGCACGAGGCGGCAGGGCGACTCGCTCGCTGCCTCCTCACGAGCGAGGACGGTGCCCTCGGCGCCACGCAGGCCGACCCGCTCGATCCGCACGGTCAGCACGCCACCGGTTCCGTCGAGAGCTTCGACCACCGCGCCCACGCCGAGTCGCAGCACGCGCGTGAGATGGCGGCTCTCCTGCGCGTCGAATGCGACGCGCGTGCCCGAGACGGCCTCCGGGCGGACGTGAAAGCGGCTCATGCCGCAACGGCCCGCAGACGAAGCCCGGACCAACCCTCGATCACGAGCTTCTCTTCGAGGGCAAAGCCGGCGCCCGCGAGCGCCTCGGCGACCTCGGCGTCCTCGTGCTCCAGGATGCCGCCCAGGATGAGATGGCCACCCGGGGCGACGAGGCGGCGATACCGCGGGGCCAGGGCGACGTGGGTGTGGGCGAGCAGGTTGGCCAGGACGAGCGGGAAGGGCGGCCTGTCCTGGAGGAGCTCGGGGCCGGCGAGGAGAAGATCGAGGCGATCGGCGCAGTCGTTCACCGTGGCATTCCGACGCGCGGCGGCGATGGCGTCCGGGTCGATGTCGAGACCCAGCACCCGCATGGCGCCCAGCTTGAGGCAGGCGATGGCGAGGATGCCCGTGCCCGTGCCGATGTCCAGGACCAGGTCGGGCGGCGCCTCGCCGACGGCCGCGTCCAGCAGGGCCAGGCACCCTTCGGTGCTGCCGTGATGCCCGGTGCCGAAGGCGCGCCCCGGCTCGATGACGACGGTGACCCGCCCGGGACTCTCGGCGCGCTCCCAGGACGGACGCACCCAGAGCCGGCGCCCGATCGCGCGGGGGGGAAACGACTGCTGCCAGGCGCTGGCCCACGCTTCTTCGACGAGGGGCGCGATCTCGATCTGGCCCGGCGCCGTCGCGAAGCCGAGGGCCCGGAGCTCGGCCGCATAGGCGGCCACGCCCGCCACCAGTCCCGTCGAGGAGGCGCTGTCGGGGAAGAACGCGCGGACGCGCGGCGGGTCCGCCGGTCCCTCTTCCTCGACGACGCCGAGCGCGCCCTGCTCCCAGAGGAAATTCGTGAAGCCTTCGGAGGTGTCGGGCGAGGTGGGGACGGTCAGCTGCCAGAAGCCCATGGAGGCGGGACCGCTACCTCGGACGGGGCTTCAACCGCCGAAGAGCTTCTTCATACGCTCGAGGAAGGAGGAAAGCAGCGGGCCCGAGGACTCTTTCGAGGCCTCCCGAAGCTCCTCGAGAAGCTGGCGCTCGCGCGCGCTCAGCCTCGCCGGCACCTCGACCACGACCTCGTAGACGGCATTGCCGCGGCCGCGACCGCGCAGGTGGGGCATGCCCTTGCCCTTGATGAAGAGGCGCTGCCCCGGCTGGGTGCCGGCGGGCACGTGGAGGCGCGCCTTGCCGTCGAGGACGGGCACGTCGACCTCGTCGCCCAGGCAGACCTGGGGATACGTCAGGGGCAGCGCGCAGACGAGATCGGCGCCCTGTCGCACGAAGATCTCGTGCGGGCGGATCTGGAGGAGCACGTAGAGATCGCCCGGATGGCCTCCGGCGAGGCCACCTTCGCCTTCGCCGGTGAGGCGGAGCTGATTGCCGTCCTCGACGCCGGGCGGGATGGTGACCTTGAGGAGCTTCTCGCGCGCCACCCGCCCCGCGCCTGCGCAGCTCCTGCAAGGGTGGCGGTTGATGCGTCCCGCCCCCGCGCAGGTGGGACAGGGTCGCGCCACGGTGAGGAACCCTTGCGAGAAGCGGACCTGCCCTTGCCCACGGCAGGTGCCGCAGACCTCGGGCGTGGTGCCGGTCTCCTGACCCGAGCCGTCGCACGTCTCGCAGGTCTCGTGCCGCGGGATCTGGATCTTGGTCTCGGTTCCGGCGGCCGCCTCCTCGAGCGAGATCTCGAGCCGGTACTGGAGGTCGGCGCCCCGTCGCGCCCGGCTGCGTCGGCCCCCGCCACCCCCTCCTCCGAAAAATCCCTCGAAAAGATCTTCGAAGATGGTGCCGAAGCCTGCCTCGAACCCGGAGGGCGATGCCCCCACGCTGCCGAACCGATCATACTGCGCGCGCTTGTCGGGGTCGGAGAGCACGGTGTAGGCCTCGCTGACTTCCTTGAAGCGCGCCTCCGCGGCGGGATTGCCGGGGTTCTTGTCGGGGTGGAATTGCCGGGCGAGGTTGCGATAGGCCTTCTTGAGCTCGGCGTCCTCGGCGTCGCGCCCGACGCCGAGGACGGTGTAGTAGTCCTTGGCCGCCACTAGGACGGATCGGGAGCCATGGCCACCGTGACCATGGCGGGGCGGAGCACGCGCCCGTTGAGGACATAGCCGTGGGCCGTCTCGTTCACCACCGTGCCCTCGGGCGCGCCCGGTCCTGCGGGCACGCGCGCGACGGCCTCGTGCCGCTCGGGGTCGAAGGGCTGGCCGACAGAGACGAACGGCGTCACCCCGACCTTTTCCAGGGCGCGCAGCAGCTCGCGCTGGATCAGCTCGACACCGGAGACGACGGCGGCGGCCCCGGGCTCGTTCCGGGCGGCCGCCAGGGCCCGCTCGAAGTTGTCGAGGACGGGCAGGAGCTCGCGCACGAGCGACTCGGTGGCATAGCGCGTGTACTCCTCGCGCTCCCGGGCCGCGCGCTTCTTGGCGTTGTCAAACTCCGCAGCCGCCCGGAGGTAACGGTCGCGCTGCTCGTCGGCCTCACGGGTCTTGGCCTCCAGGGCCTCGCGGAGCCTCTGGATCTCGTCTTCGGCGGTCAGGAACAGATCGTCGCCATCGGTCATGATACTGAAAGTATAGCAGACCAAACCGAGTGCTTCGGCGGCTAACCGGGCAGGTAGAGCTCGCGCTGGACCCTTGACAGGGAATCGGAGACGAGGCGGGCGGTCTCGTCCACGAGCGAGATGACGTCTCCGTATTGCATGCGACGGGGGCCGACCACACCCAGCACGCCCAGGACCTGGCCGCGATACGTATAGGTCGAGGTGATGAGGCTGCACTCGCGCATGTCCTCGACGGGATTCTCGCCGCCGATGAGGACCTGGACGCCACGCTCCTCCGCCATGCGCGTGAGGAGATCCACGAGCCGCGCCTTCTCCTCGAAGGCCCGCAAGAGCCCGCGCATGGTGCCCACGTCGCTCAGGTCGGGATGGTCGAGCAGGTTGATGGCGCCGCTGATGTAGAGATTGCGGTCGCGCAGGAGCCCGACGATCTGGTCGAGGAGCCCGCGGCTCCGCGTCCACAGGGGATCGAGGGGATCGGCGGGCCGCTCGATGTCTTCCACGATGGCCTGGAAGGTCTTGCCGCGGTAGCGACGCGTCAGGATTCGCCCGATCTCGCGCAATTCCTCGACGCTGGGACGCGGCATCGGCGTGAGCGCGCGCGCGGTCACCCAGCCCGTGTCCGTGACGACCACGGCGAGCGCGCGGTCCTCACCGAGGCCGACCAGCTCGATGCGATCGAGGGCCGTGCGGCGCAGCGGGGGGGCGAGGAGCATGCCCGTCATGTGGGTGCCGTCGGAGAGGCGGGTCGGCGTCTCGGCCATCAGCCGCTCGGCGCCATCGGTCGACGGAGTGGCGGCCTCCGCGGTCTTCTGGCCACCCGGCGCGGCCTTCCAGGGCACCTCGCCCAGGACGTTGACGTAGAAGCGGTAGGCCTTGTCCGTGGGCACGCGCCCCGCCGAGGTGTGCGGGTGCGTGAGGAAGCCCATGTCCTCGAGATCGGCCATGGCGTTGCGGATGGTGGCGGGCGACAGGCCGCGGACGTGTCGGCGGGCGACCGAGCGCGAGCCCACGGGCTGCCCGGTCTCGACGTACTCCGCGATGACGGCCAGCAGCACCTGGCGGAGACGCGGATCCAGCGTGGGCTCGGACATGATGTCGCCCATTCTACATCGTCACAGGAGCTCCATGAAGAGGGCGTCGGAGAGGAGAAAGCCCGGCTCGGTGAGCCGGGCCCGACCGCCCTCGGTGACGAGAAGGCCGCGCTCCGTCCACGCCGCGAGCACTCCGCGGAGGCGGGCGCCATCGACGGCCACGCGCTCCTCCATCCACCGGGCGGGCACGCCCTCGCGCATCCTGAGACCGAGCATGAGCCGCTCCGCCATGCGCTGGCGCGGCGTCAAGGTCTCGTGGGAGTCCACCGGGGCTAGGCCGTCCGCGATCATGGCCGCCCAGCGATCGACGGGCTTGACGTTGGCGTAGCGCACGTCGCCGAGGTAGCCGCAGGCCCCGGGCCCGAAGCCCAGGTACTCCTCGGCGCGCCAGTAGATCTGGTTGTGCGCGGAGCGATGGCCGGGGCGGGCATAGTTCGAGACTTCGTAGTGCTCGAAGCCTGCCTCCGCCGCGAGCTCCGTCATCAGCCGATACTGGGCGGTCGTGATCTCCTCCCGGGGCATGAGGATTGGACTTTCGCTCGCCTCGGCCGGTGGGGGCCCAGCCCCACGACGTCCTGCGGCTCGAATCTCTGGACTTTCGCTCGCCTCGGCCGGTGGGGGCCCAGCCCCACGACGTCCTGCGGCTCGCACTACGGACACGCCGCGCGCGTGCCAGAGACTGCCCTCGTCGAGCGTGAGAGCATAGGCGGAGAGATGATCCGGCTGCCAGCCCAGCACGCCTTTGACCGTGGCCTCCCAGGTCGGCAGATCGAGCCCGGGAAGGCCGTAGATGAGATCTGCGCTGACATCGGAGAAGCCCGCGGCACGGGCGGCGTCGAAGGCTTCGCGCGCCTGCGCCGCGGTGTGGAGCCGATCGAGCGTGGGCAGGATGCGGTCGTCGAGGCTCTGAACTCCGAGGCTGATCCGCGTGACGCCGGCATGCCGGTAGCCGGCGAGCCGCTCGACGCTGACGGATTCGGGATTGCACTCCACGGTGATCTCGGCGGAAGGCTCGAGGGGAAAGTGCGCGCGCAGACGGTCCAGGATCGCCGCCATCGCCTCGGGGGGCAGCAAGGAGGGTGTGCCGCCGCCCAGGAAGACGCTCTTGAGATGGACCGCGGCCGCCCACGGCGCCGTCGCGGCCAGGCCGATCTCGCCGAGGAGGGCGGGCACGAAGCGCGCGACCGCGCCGGGCGCGTCGGGCGCGGTGTTGAAGGAGCAGTAACCGCACCGCTGAGTACAGAACGGGATATGCAGGTACGCGCCCAGCTCTACCGCGCGCGGCGCCCACGTGGCAAAGCTCATTGCCACTTACCTGCAGGCGGTCTGGCTAGGGAAGCCAGTGACCTAGCCGGCTCCACCGCGGCCAGTGGCTCTCCGCGTTCCAGGACCAGTAGATGAGGAAGGCCTTGCCTCGGATCTTGTCGCGATGGACGAAGCCCCAGTAGCGGCTGTCCTGGGAATTGTCGCGGTTGTCGCCCATGACGAAGTAAGAGCCCGCGGGGACCACGAGGGGATCGCACGCGTAGAGATACCCGCAGTGCGCGGAGGGCACGGCGGGGATGGAGCCCGGACGCACGTAGGGCTCGTCGATCAGGCGCCCGTTGAGGATGACCCGGTTGTCCTGCACCTGCACGGTGTCGCCCTCCACGGCCACGATGCGCTTGATGAAGTCCCGGCTCTCGTCGTTCGGGTACTTGAAGACGACGATGTCCCCGCGCCGCGGCTTGCGCAGCCCGGGCAGGTGAGCGTCCGTGAGGGGGAGCTCGGCGCCGTAGAGGAACTTGTTGACGAGGATGTAGTCGCCCACGAGGAGGGTGTCCATCATGGAGCCCGACGGGATGGTGAAGGCCTGCACCCCGCATTGCCGGATCACCAGGGCCAGGAGCACGGCGATGAAGATCGCCTCCGCGTACTCGCGGACGAGAGACTTTCGCCTCACGGGGGCGACGGTCTCCGCGGGCGACGGAGTCTCTTCCGGCTTGGTCTGGGTGCCGTTGATCGTCATGCTCAGCTCTTGAGGACCGACAGGAACGCCTCCTGCGGCACCTCGACCTTGCCGACCTGCTTCATGCGCTTCTTGCCCTCCTTCTGCTTCTCGAGCAGCTTCCGCTTGCGCGTGATGTCGCCGCCATAGCACTTGGCGGTGACGTTCTTGCCCATGGCCTTGACCGTCTCCCGCGCGATGACGCGGCTGCCGATGGCCGCCTGGATGGCGACTTCATAGAGCTGCCGCGGAATGACGCCGCGGAGCTTCTCGGTCAGCGTCTTGCCCTTCTCGTAGGCCTTCTCCCGGTGCACGATGACGGACAGGGCGTCCACGGGATCGCCGTTGAGGAGGATGTCGAGCTTGACCATCTCCGACTCGCGGAACTCCAGGAAGTCGTAATCGAACGAGGCGTAGCCCTTGGAGATCGACTTGAGCTTGTCGTAGAAGTCCACCACGATCTCGGAGAGGGGAAAGTCGAACTGGATGTGGCAGCGCTTGCCGAGGTACTCCAGCGACTTGTGCTCGCCCCGCTTGTCCTGGGCGAGCTTGTAGATCTCGCTCATGAACTCGGTAGGCACGAAGACCGACCCGCGCACGTACGGCTCCTCGATGCGCTCGATCTTGTCCACGGGGGGCAGCTTCGAGGGATTCTCCACCTCGATGGTCTCACCCTCGGTGGTGACGACCCGGAAGCGCACGCTGGGGGCGGTCACGATGAGCGAGAGGCTGAACTCGCGCTCGAGGCGCTCCTGGACGATCTCGAGATGGAGCATGCCCAGGAAGCCGCAGCGGAATCCATAGCCGAGGGCGAGCGAGGTCTCGGGCTCGAAGTTGAACGCGCTGTCGTTGAGCTTGAGCTTCTCGAGGGCATCGCGCAATCCCTCGTAGTCGGTGTCCTCGATGGGATAGAGCCCCGCGAAGACCATGGGCTTGGCGTCGCGATAGCCGGGGCAGGCCTCGGCCGTGGGCCGCAGGACGTCCGTGATGGTCTCGCCCATCTTGGCGTCGGCCACGCGCTTGATGGAAGCGGTGAGAAACCCGACCTGGCCGGCGGAGAGCTCCTCCACGGGGCGCATGTCGGGTGCGAAGACGCCGACCTGCTGGACCTCGTAGGTCTTGCCGTTGGACATGAGGAGCACGCGCATGCCCGCCCGCACGCGGCCGTCCATGAGGCGGATGTAGACGACCACGCCCTGATAGGAATCGTAGAAGGAGTCGAACACGAGGGCCTTGAGGGGCGCCTCGGGGTCGCCGGTGGGCGGCGGGATACGCGTGACGATGGCCTCGAGCACCTCGGGCACGCCCGTCCCGTGCTTGGCCGAGATGGTCAGCGCCTCGTCACCGTCGAGCCCGAGGGCCTCGGTGATCTGGGCGCGAGTGCCCTCCACGTCGGCGGCGGGCAGGTCGATCTTGTTGATGACGGGGACGATCTCGAGCCCGCTGTCGTAGGCGAGGTAGAAATTGGCGAGGGTCTGGGCCTCCACGCCCTGGCCCGCGTCCACCACGAGGAGGGCGCCCTCGCAGGCGGCGAGGGAGCGGGACACCTCGTAGGAGAAGTCCACGTGGCCGGGCGTGTCGATCAGGTTGAGCGTGTACTCCTGCCCGTCGCGGGCCGTGTAGAGCAGACGCACGGTGTGCGCCTTGATGGTGATGCCGCGCTCTTTTTCCAGATCCATCGAGTCGAGGACCTGGCCCACGGCCTTCTTGGCGTCCATGGTGCCCGTGAGCGACAGCAGCCGGTCCGCCAGCGTGGACTTGCCGTGGTCGATGTGGGCGACGATGGAGAAGTTGCGGATACGCGAGGTGGGCATCGTTCTCAGGATAACACGCGAGGAAACACCGTGGGTCAGCGGGCGAGGCGCGCGCCCGAGGGCACGACGGCGCCATCCTCGAGCACGACACCGGGGCCGACCTGGGCGTGCGCGCCGATGCGGGCGCCCGCGCCCACGACGCAGTCGCGGAGCACGGCGCCGGCGCCGACGGAGACGCGCTCCCAGAGGACGGCGCCCGTCACGGATGCCGCGGGGCCGATCTGGCAGCCGGGGCCGAGCACGGTAAGGGAGCCGACGCGGCAATCTTCCTCGAGGCGGCTGCCCGCGCCGATGACCACGGGCGCGGTCACGGCCACGCGGGCGCCCAGGTCCACGTCCTCGGCGATCCACCGCCGCGAGGCGCCGGGGCTGTCGGGCATCACGTCGGTGACCACGCGGCCGGCCAGGAGATCGAGCTGGGCCTGGCGGTACTTCTCCGGATTGCCGATGTCGAGCCAGTAAGCGCTCGAGATCCAGCCGAAGAAGGGCACCCCGTCGGTGACGAGAGCGGGGAAGAACTCGCGCTCGATCGAGACGACGCGGGCAGGGGGGATGCGCTCGAGGAGCGCGGCGTCCAGCACGTAGATGCCGGCATTGATGGTGTTGACCGTCTGGTCTTCCGCCGACGGCTTCTCGATGAAGCGGCGGACGCGGCCGTCCTCGGCGACGTCCACGAGTCCGTAGGGGCCGGGGTCCTCGACGGGCGTCAGGTAGATGCTCGCGCGGGCGCCGCGCTCCGCGTGGAAGCGCAGCATGGCCGTGATGTCGGCGTCCGTGAGGATGTCGCCGTTGAGCACGACCACCCGCCCGCGCACGAGGTCCGCCGCGTTCCGCACCCCGCCCGCCGTACCGAGGGGCGTTTCCTCGACGGCGTAGGCGAGCTCGACGCCGAAGCGGCTCCCGTCGCCCATCGCGCCGCGCACCTCGTCGACCATGTAGGAGCAGGAGAGCACGGCGCGGTGGACGCCGTGGCGCTTGAGCAGGGCCAGCTGATACGCCAGGAAGGGAATGTTCAGCAGGGGGACGATGGACTTGGGACGGGCATGCGTCAGCGGCCGCAACCGCGTGCCCTGGCCCCCGGCCAGGATGACGGCCGTTAGGGCGCCGGTGTCCAGGGCTCCGCCTCGCTCAACAGCATGACGGGGATGCCGTCACGGATGGGGAAGGCCTTGCGGCAGCGCTGGCAGATGATGCGCGTCTCCTCGAAGAGGAGATCGCCCTTGCAGGCCGGGCAGGCCAGGATGGCTCGGAGTTCCTCGTCGATCATCGCGAAAGCTCCTTCTTGAAGAAGTCGTAGGTTCGGGCGAGGCCCTCGTCGAGGGCCACGGTGGGGCGCCAGCCGAGGACCCGCTCGGCCAGCTTGGCATCCAGACAGCTCCGCCGCTGCTCGCCGGGGCGCCCGGGGCCGTGCTGGGCCGCCACGCGCGAGCCGGCTGCCCTCGTGAGCCCGGCGTAGATGTCGTTGACGGAGGTCTCGATGCCCGTCGCGATGTTGATCCCGCCCGTGGCCTCGGGACGTTCGAGGGCGAGGAGATTGGCCCGGGCCACGTCGCCGACGTAGACGAAATCGCGCGTCTGCCCGCCATCTCCGTTGATGATCGACGTCTGGCCCGTGAGCAGCCGGTGGCAGAAGATGGCCACCACGCCCGCCTCGCCCTGGTGGTTCTGGCGCGGGCCGTAGATGTTGGCGTAGCGGAGCGAGATCCCGCTGACGCCGAAGATCTGCGTCCACGCGCCGACGTAGAGCTCCATGGCGACCTTGGTGATGCCGTAGGGCGACATGGGCAGGCTGGCATGCGTCTCCGGCGTGGGAAGGACGTCGGTGTCGCCGTACCCCGCGCCGCCGCTGGAGGAGTAGATCATGCGGCGGACCCCGAAGCGCCGGCAGCAGTCGAGCAGGTTGAGCCCGCCTCCCACGTTGACGGAGGCGTCGAAGACGGGATCGGTGACGGAGCGGCCGACCGCCGCCTGCGCAGCGAGGTGGGCGACGACCGCGGGCCGCTCGGTGGCGAAGACCTCGGCGAGGCGGTTGCTGCGAAGGTCGACCGCGTGGAGCTTTGCGCGGGGGTTGACCCACGCGCGATTGCCCGTGGAGAAATTGTCCACGACCGCGACCTCATGGCCCGCGCCGAGAAAGGTGTCCACGACGTGGGAGCCGATGAACCCCGCGCCGCCCGTGACGAGGATCTTCACGCGACGCGTCCCGCCGCGCGATACCACTCGACGGTGCGGGCGAGCCCTTCCTCGACCTCCACGATGGGCTCCCATCCGAGGACGCGCCGCGCCTTGCCGATGTCGGGCTGGCGCACCTTGGGGTCGTCCGTGGGCAGGGGGCCGAAGACGATGTCGCTCCGGGAGCCGGTGGCGCGGAGCACGTGCTTGGCCAGCTCGAGGAGGGTCATTTCCCGTGGATTGCCGAGATTGACGGGATCGTTGACGGGCGCGTGCATGAGCCGCCAGATCCCCTCCACGAGATCGGAGACGTAGGTGAAGGAGCGGGTCTGCGAGCCGTCGCCGTAGACGGTCAGCGGCTCGCCGGCCAGGGCCTGGCGGATGAAGGTGGGGATGGCGCGGCCATCCGTGAGGCGCATGCGCGAGCCATACGTGTTGAAGATCCGCACGATGCGCGAGTCGAGGCCATGCACGCGGTGATAGGCCATGGTCATGGCCTCCGCGAAGCGCTTGGCCTCGTCGTACACGCCCCGCGGGCCCACGGGATTGACGTTGCCCCAGTAGTCCTCGCGCTGCGGGTGCACGAGGGGGTCGCCGTAGACCTCGGAGGTCGAGGCCAGCAGTAGCTTGGCCCCGCGCGCCTTGGCGAGGCCGAGCGCCTTGTGGGTGCCGAGGGAGCCCACCTTCAGCGTCTGGATGGGCAGCTCGAGGTAGTCGATGGGCGAGGCGGGACTGGCGAAGTGGAGCACGTAGTCGAGATCGCCCTTGACGGAGAGGAAATTGGTGACGTCGTACTCGACGAAGACGAAGCGCGGGTCCTGGATGTGACGGATGTTGTCGAGGGAGCCCGTGAGCAGGTTGTCCATGCAGACCACCTCGCAACCATTGCCGAGCAGGAAGTCGCAGAGGTGGGAGCCGATGAAGCCCGCGCCGCCGGTGACGAGGACGCGCAACGGAGCGTCCTCAGGCCGGCAGGACGGGCTTGCGTCCGACGGAGTGGTACTCGAAGCCGAGCCGGCGCATGCGCTCCGGCTCGTAGAGGTTGCGCCCGTCGAAGATGACGGGGCGGCGCAGGAGGCCGCGGAGGCGCTCGAGGTTGAGGTACTTGAACTCGTTCCACTCCGTGATGAGCACGGCGGCGTCCGCCCCCTGGGCCGCCTCGTACGGCGAGCTCGCGAAGGCGACGCCGGCGGGCAGGAGGGGCCGGGCATTGTCCATGGCCACGGGGTCATAGGCCCGGATGCGCGCGCCCGTCTGGTGGAGGAGATGGATGACCTCGACGCTCTTGGCCTCGCGCATGTCGTCGGTGTTGGGCTTGAAGGCCAGACCCAGCACGGCCACCACCTTGTCGTCGAGCGGGCCGAGGGCCTTGCCGATGCTCTCCACGAGGTGCGTGGCGCGCTCGCGATTGATGTCCGCCACCGACCGCAGGAGCTTGAAATCGTAGCCGAGCTGGCCCGCCGTGTGGGTGAGCGAGTCGACGTCCTTGGGGAAGCACGAGCCGCCGTAGCCGAGGCCGGCCTGCAGGAAGGCGCCCCCGATGCGCGGGTCGAGCCCCATGCCCTTCATGACCTGGGTCACGTCCGCTCCCGCCGCCTCACAGATGTTGGCGATGGCGTTGATGAAGGAGATCTTGGTGGCGAGGAAGGCGTTCGAGGCGTACTTGATGACCTCGGCCGAGGGGAGATCGGTGATGATCATGGGCCGCTCGAGGGGAGCGTACAGCTCGACGAGGGTCATGGCCACCTGCTGGGTGGGCGCGCCGATCACGATGCGATCGGGACGAAGGGTGTCCTCGATGGCGGAGCCCTCGCGGAGGAACTCGGGATTCGACACGACGTCGAACTCCATGGGGCGCGGCTGGTGCCGGCTGATGACTTCCCGCACGAGCTCGCCCGTGCCCACGGGCACCGTCGACTTGTTGACCACGACCTTGTAGCGGTCCATGCCGCGGCCGATCTCGGCAGCCACCGCCTCGACCTGGGAGAGGTCGGTCTCGCCCGTGTCCTTGGGCGGGGTGCCCACCGCGATGAAGATGACGTCGGCGTGGCGTATGCCCGCGCCCATGTCGGTGGTGAAGGAGAGGCGCCGGTCATCCACGTTGCGGGCGACCATCTCCTCGAGACCCGGCTCGTAGATGGGCATGCGGCCGGCGCGCAGGGCCTCGATCTTGTCGCGGTCCTTGTCCACGCAGACGATGTCGTTGCCGAGGTCGGCGAAGACCGCCCCCGTCACGAGTCCGACATATCCGGTGCCGACGACGCAGATGTTCATGGGTGAGTTTCTTCGGGCGCCTTAGGATACCAAAGGCGCGGCCAGGGACCAACCCTCACCCGCACCCGGAGAAAAGGGCGCGGGTGAGGCGGGGCGATCAGGACACGAGGCGCCAGATCAGGCGCTCGGCGACCATGCCCGCGAAGAGCAGGAGGAGATAGAAGTTGGAGAAGAGGAAGAGCGAGAGCCAGCCGCGCTGATCTTCCGGATGCCGCGCAAACTTGATGGCGAGCCACATGAGGCGCCCGCCCAGCACGGCGGCCACACCGAGCGAGATGGGTCCGCCGACGCCGAAAGTGGGCGCGGCCAGCGACCAGGCGGTGAGGCCCGAGGCGTAGAGGAGGATGAGCCGCGCGGTGCCCTCGACGCCCACGACCTCGCTGACCATCGGGAAGCCGCCCGAGGCGTAGTCGCTGCGATAGCGGAGGGCGAGCGCCCAGAAGTGCGGCATCTGCCAGAGGAAGAGAATGCCGAAGAGCACGATGGCGCCTGCGTCCGTGAGGTGGCCGCCGCCCGCGACCCAGCCGATCACTGGGGGGATGGCACCGGGAATGGCGCCGGGGACGGCGGCGAAGGGTGAGCTCGGCTTGAGCCACGGCGTGTAGACGCCGTTGTAGAAGAGGGCGGCCACGAGCCCGAGCACGCCGGCCGTCCGGCCTATGCCGACCCAGAGAATGACGGCGCCCGCGACCATGGCGAGCGCCGCGAAGGCCAGGGCGTGGGCGTGGGCGAGCCGACCCGAGGGCAGCGGGCGATTGGCCGTGCGCGCCATCAAGGCGTCGCGGTCGCGCTCCTGGACTTGATTCAGGGCCGAGGCGCCCGAGGACAGCAGCATCACGCCCAGGAGCACGATCAGCCCGTGCATCCACGGGAAATCGGCTCCCAGCGGCGCGCTCAGCATGAAGCCCGCGCCGGCCGAGACCAGCACGAGCAGGACGATGCCGAACTTCGACAGCTCCGCGAAGGCGCCGATCCTCGCCCGGGCCCGCTCGACGAGAGTAGATCGCGCGAGGCCGCTCACGCCGGCGGCGTCCGCCCTAGGAGGCACTGGCGACTCCGGTCAGGTGTGGCGAAGCGGCGCGCGTCTCATCGGCCACCACGGCGCTCCAGCGGCCGGTGCGCACGCTGATCCAGACCAGGGTGGCCCAGAGCAGATAGGCGACGACGGCGTGCGTGGCGCGAAGGGGAACGGCGAGGCCGCTCAGGACGGCCGCGATCCCGAGCCCGACCTGCACGAAGGCGAGGGCGGCCGCGGCCGCCGCGACGCCCCCGAGCGCCGTTCGCCGCGCGGCGATGGCCAGGTGCACGAAGACGCCGAGGAGCAGGACGCCGAGCCACCGGTGAATCCAGTGCACGGCGCTCTCCCAGTGATGGGGCAGGAGACTGCCGCTGCAGAGCGGAAAATCGGGGCAGGCGAGGCCCGCGCCCGCGTGGCGAACGTAGCCGCCAAGCGCCAGCTGGAGGAGCAGCGCGGCCAGCCCGGCCACGGCGAGGCGTCCCACCTTGGCCGGAACGAGCGCGGGCGGGCGTGGGCCCTCCGCGAGCACGATGAGGCCGGCCAGGATGAGCAGCGCGTTGACGAGGTGCGCGGTGCTCACGAGATGGGGAAGCTTGAGGAGCACGGTGACGGCGCCGAGGCCGATCTGTGCGATGACGAGCGCGGCGAGGACGAGGCTCAAGCGCCGGGGGGCGCGCGCCGTGGTGCGGCGCCAGGTCAGCGCCACCGTGATGAGGAGCAAGATGGTGAAGGGGATGGCCTTGAGGCGATGACTGAACTCGATCAGCACCTCGGCTTGCGCGGGGGGAAGGAAACGCCCGTGGCACAGAGGCCAGTCGGGGCAGCCGAGTCCGGAGCCGGTGGCGCTGACGATGTTGCCCATGGTCATGAGCAGGAAGAGCGCCACGGTGGTCGCCCAGGCCCAGCCGCGGGGCGGGCTACCGGCCATGCGTCGCCTCGATCGGCGCCACGTCGACGTCGTGCGCGCCCGCGCCTTGCCAGCGGAAGAAGACGACCGTGATGGCGACGAGAAAGACGAGCCCGCCCGGGATCCACATGATCAGTCCGCCCAGGTGCTGATCGGCGTGCGGCGTCAGGACCTCCCACACCCGCGGCGCCGCCGCGTAGTACGGATACAGAATGCCGTCGGCCATGGTGATGAAGATGGACACCACGACCATGGGCAGGCCCACCACGAAGAGGTACAGCATCTGCACGGGATAGGGCGCGCGCGGCAGCTCGGGCAGGGGCGAGAGCATGGGCCACCAGAGAATCACCGCGGCCGCCATGATCATGAGGTGCTGAACGATGTGGACGGCGTGCTGGTTCATGGCCAGGTTGTAGAGCGGGGGCAGGTGCCAGGTGACCAGGATGAAGTTGAAGGTGGCGAACGCCCCCGCGGGGCGCGTGAGCGCGCGCCCGAGCCGAAGCAGGGGCGGAGAGGCGAGGAGGGGCCGCAGCATCCATCCCGGCGTCCCGTAGAGCAGGAGCGGAGGCATGGCAAAAGCGAGCAGGAGGTGCTGGACCATGTGCGCGCTGAAGAGATAGTAGTCCGAGAGGTCGTGCAGAGGGCCGGTGAGCGCGCCCAGGAGAAGGACGAGGCCGCCGAAGAACGAGACGACCTTGGCGGGCGGCACGCGCCTGTCGTCATGACGGCCGCGTTGGAGCGCCGTCAGGTAGAGCCCGGCGAGCGCGGCGAGTCCGATGACGACGGTGGGGTCAGGATGCCACGCGGTCCAGTCGAAGCCCTCGGGTCCCAGGGGCGGCGGGCCCGCGGGCCCCTGTCCCCAGTGGGCCATGGCTCACCCGCGCTGGAGCAGGATGTAGGAGCCGAAGAGCGCCATGAGGGCCAGGATGATGGCGCACGCGATGGTGAGGGGGCCGACGAAGAGGGCGGTCAGCAGCTTGCTGTCGTAGTAGAGGTGCATGAAGAAGGCGACCACGAGCGCGAACTTCAAGATGGACATCACGATCAGGAATCCCACGAGGAAATGAGGGGGCAGCCCCGGGATGTACAGGGCGCCGATCTCGACGGCCGTGACGATGGCCAGCACCACCGCCACCTTGATGTAGGTGCCGACGCTGGCATGGCCTTCCTCGTGTCCGTGCGATGGGGCCTGGGAGTGGCTCGCGTCCATGTCCGGCAGTCTCCTACGGTATCAGGTAGACGAGGGTGAAGATGGCGATCCAGACGATGTCCACGAAGTGCCAGTACAGGCCGCAGATCTCCACCTTGAGCGAGTCTTGCGGTCCCAGCTTGCCGCGCAAGGCGAGGACCCACAGCGAGAGCAGCCAGATGACGCCGCCCGTGACGTGAGCGCCGTGGAAGCCCGTGAGCACGAAGAACGTCGTGCCGAAGAGATTGGTGTGCAGGGTCAAGCCCAGGTGGACGAAGTGCGTGAACTCGAAGCACTGGAAGCCCACGAAGCCCGAGCCGAACAGCGCCGTCATGAAGAGCCAGATCTTGGCCCACTTCATGTCGTTGCGCTGGACGGCGGCGAGGGCCAGGACCATGAGGAGCGAGGACATCAGGAGCACGAAGGCGCTCACCGAGGTGAGCGGGATGTTCAGGATCTCGTGGGGACCGGGGCCATTGATGCTCTTGCCCTTGTACGAGAGGTAGGTACCGATGAGCGAGCCGAAGAACATGCACTCGGAGCCCAGGAAGGCCCACATCCCGAGCTTCCGGTGGTCGAGCCCGGTGACGCCGATGTTCGGGTCGTCGTGGGCGACCGCGTGCGCCTCGGCCATCAGTGATGCCCTCCCGCCGCGGGCCGATGATACTCGAGCATGAACCTCACCATGCAGTAGAGAGTGAGGAGGCCGCCGAGGATGACCTGGTACATGCTGATGAGCAGGCCCGAGATCGTGAAGGCGATGGCGGCGGCGAGCAGGAGAGGCCAGTAGGAGGGCGGCGGCATGTGGATCGATTTCGGATCGACGTGCGCCGCGGGGGCGGCCTTGCGCGGGGGAGTCCCGTGGCCGTCGCCGTACTTGGCGATCCAGAAGTCATCGCGGTCGTGCACGGTGGGGATGGTCGCGAAGTTGTAGACGGGCGGGGGCGAGGAGATGGTCCACTCGAGCGTCCGCGCATCCCACGGGTCGGCCGGCGCGGGCGCGCCGGAGCGCGTCGTCTTCGCCACGTTGACCATGAAGACCACGAAGGACAGCGCGATGATGAAGGCGCCCACGGTGGCGACGGCATTCCAGAAGTTCCAGCCGAGGTCCGGCGCGTAGGTGTAGATCCGCCGCGGCATGCCGATCAGCCCCAGGAAGTGCATGGGGAAGAACGTCACGTTGAAGCCGATGAGCATGAGCCAGAAGTGGAGCTTGCCGAGCCGCTCGTCGAGCACCTTGCCGAAGATCTTCGGGAACCAGTAGTAGACGCCCGAGAAGAGACCGAAGATCGACCCGCCGAAGAGCACGTAGTGGAAGTGGGCCACGATGAAGTAGGTGTCCGTCTGCTGCAGGTCGACGGGCGGAGAGGCGTGCATGACCCCCGAGAGCCCGCCCATGATGAACATGGAGATGAAGCCCAGGGAGAAGAGCAGGGGGGTGGCGAACCGGATGGATCCGCCCCAGAGGGTGCCGATCCAGTTGAAGATCTTCACGCCCGTCGGCACCGCGATGAGCAGCGTGGCGATGGAGAAGGCGGAGTCCGCCACGGGCCCCATGCCCACCGAGAACATGTGGTGGCTCCACACGCCGAAGCCGAAGAAGCCGATCATGATCCCCGAGTAGATGACCACGGGCGCGCCGAAGAGCGGCTTGCGCGAGAACGTCGGCAGGACTTCGGACACGATGCCCATGGCGGGCAGGATCAGGATGTAGACCTCGGGGTGGCCGAAGATCCAGAAGAGGTGCTGCCAGAGGAGGGGATCGGCCCCCGCGGCGGGGGCGAAGAACAGCGTGCCGAACAGGCGATCGAACATGAGGAGGATGAGAGCCACCGTGATGGCGGGGAAGGCGAGCACGACGAGGAACTGCACGACGAAGCTCATCCAGATGAAGAGGGGCAGGCGCATGAGGGTCATGCCCGGCGCGCGCATGTTGATGATGGTCACGATGAAGTTGAACCCCGCCATGAGCGACGAGAGACCGAGGATCTGCAGCCCCAGCATCCAGAAATCGACGTGGCTCCCGGGCGAGAACTGGCGCGTGGTCAGGTTGGCGTAGCCGAACCAGCCGGCGTCCGGGATGCTTCCCGCGAGGAAGCTCGAGTGCAGGAAGAGGGCGCCGGAGAGGAAGACCCAGTAGGACAGCGCATTCAGCCGCGGGAAGGCGACGTCCCGCGCGCCGATCTGGAGGGGGATGATGAAATTGAAGAAGGCCGCGCCCATCGGCATGATGGCGAGGAAGATCATGGTGGTGCCGTGCATGGTGAACAGCTCGTTGAAGGTCTGGGCCGAGAGCACGGTGCCGTCCGGCTTGGCGAGCTGCAGCCGCATGAGGAGCGCCTCGACGCCGCCCACCAGGAAGAAGACGTAGGCGGAGACGCCGTAGAGGATGCCGATCCGCTTGTGGTCGACGGTGGTGAGCCAGGACCAGACGACCTCGAGGGCCTTGGGCTTGGCCTGGGTTCCCGGCATGAAGGCCGCTTGTGTGGCCATGAGGGGTCCTCTTATTTCAGGCTCGTGAGATAGGCGGCGAGAGCCTTGCTCTGCTCACCCCGCATACCGAGGTCCGGCATGAGCGCGCCCGGCTTCATGTGCGTCGGATTCTCGATCCACTTCGCCACGTTCTCGGGCGTGTTCATCATCAGGTTCGCCCCGAAGGTCTTGCGGCTGCCGAAGTGCGTCAGGTCGGGGGCCATGGCGCCGCCCGAGACGCCGCGGATCGTGTGGCACCCGACGCAGGCCGACTGGGCGAAGAGCTCCTGGCCCTTCTTGCCGAGCTCGTCGGTGGGCTCCGCGGGCGGCTTGCGCTGCTCCGCCACCCACTGCTCGAAGTTCTCCTTCGAGTGCACGATCACGCGGAAGCGCATGTTGGCGTGGGACATGCCGCAGTACTCGGCGCACTGCCCGGGGAACTCGCCGGGGGCGTCCGGGGTCAGGGTGATGCGGTTCGTCCGGTGCGGGACCACGTCACGCTTGCCCCCGAGCTGGGGCATCCAGAACGAGTGGATGACGTCGGGGGCGTGCAGGTAGAAAGCGACCTGACGCCCCGCGGGGATATGCAGCTCGTTGGCCGTGGAGAACTTGTACTCGGGGTACGTGAACTCCCACCACCACTGCCGGCCCGCCACGTCCACCCGGAGCGCGTTGGCCGCCTCCGGCTCCTGCGTCTTGAAGATCATCTGGATGGTCGGGATTCCGATGATGAGCAGGATGACGGCGAAGGCGATGGTCCACGAGACCTCGAGCACGGTGTGGCCGTGCACCTGCTTCGGGATGGGCTGCCCGGGCTTCTCCCGGAAGCGCAGGCAGGCCCACACGAGGGCGCCCTCGACGACGATGAAGATCCCGAGGGTCCACCAGGAGATCAGCATGAAGAGGTCCTGCGTCGCCTTCCCGAAGTCCGACTTCGGCTTGACCGTGGTCATGGGCGCGTCCCACAGGGACCAGCCGCACGAGGAGAGGACCACCGCGATGGCGACGAGGAGCAGGACGGTGGGCACGCGGAGGGGCAGGCGAGCTCGGCGCATGGGCTCCTTCACCTGACAGGCTGCGCGACCGATTGGGTGACGGGGGCGCCCGCCGAGGCCGCCGCGGGATGCGGCAGGTCGACGACGGCGAGCCAGCTGCGGGCGGCGAGGAGGAAGACGACAGCCACGGGAATCACGGTCCACACGATGTCGGAGTGGCGGCGCGCGCGCTCCGGCGCGTGAACCCGCCGGTCGCGCAGCACGTGGACCAGGGAGCGCGCCTGGAAGATCAGGAAGAGCGTCAAAACGGCCGCCAGCATCAGGTGAAGCATGGTCGTCCCGGCCCCCTCGTCGCCGCGTGGCGCGGTCTCGGCGTGGAGTGTACGCGAAGGCCCTGGCAAAGCCAAGTGGAGAAATTCACAATGTGCGGTCTGCGGCCGCGGACGCGACGATTCCCGCTCGATCCCTCAGCCGGCCAGCGTGAGCAGCGTGTGGAGCAGGGCATTGCCGCCGCGCTCGATGGCGCGCCAGTCGCTCATCTCGTCGGGCCGGTGACTTTTGCCCCCCTGCGAGGGAATGAAGAGCATCCCCGCCTCCGTGACCGCGGCCAGATTCTGCGCGTCGTGCCCGGCCCCCGACGGCATGTGCTTGACCTTGAGCTTGAGGGCGGCCGCCGCCGCCTCCACCGCGCGCATGACCCGCGGCGCGCAGCGCGCGGGCTCCGTCTTCGAGATCACCTCCACGTCGACCTTGAGCTTCCACTTCCGGGCGACCTGCTTGGCCAGGGCCAGGCACTGCCGCTCGAGCCGCGCGAGCACGCGCGGGTCCAGCTCGCGCATCTCGTGCAGGAGCACGCAGCGGTCGGGGACGATGTTGGCGACGCCCGGACCGACTTCCACGCGACCGAAATTCGTCACGCTCCGGCCGCTGCCCTTGGTGATGACGAGCTGGCGCGCTCGCATGGCGTACTCTGCCCCGGCCATGAAGGCGTCGCGGCGCCACGCCATCGGCGTGGTGCCCGCGTGGTCAGCCTGGCCCGTGAAGGTCACCCACTTGCGGCGGTTGCCCACGATGCCCTCGACGACACCGATGGGGATCCTGGCCGCCTCGAGGTGCGGTCCCTGCTCGATGTGAAGCTCGACGTAGGCGGCGAGCGTCTTGGGATTGCAGCGAGCCTTGGGCGCGTCGTAGGCGTTGAAGCCGGCCCGGGCCATGGCATCGACGAGCCGCTCGCCGTCGGCCGAGCGGAGCTGGGGGATGTGCTTGACGTCGAGCTTGCCCGTGAACGCGCGCGAGCCGAAGAGACCCGCGTAGCGCCCTTCCTCGTCGCTCCACGCCGCCACCATGAGGGGCAGCCGCGTGCGCGTGCTCGACTCGTGGATGGTCTGCAGGCACTCGAGGCCCGCCAAGACGCCGAGGGCGCCGTCGAGGGGCCCGCCATTCGGCACCGTGTCGATGTGGGAGCCCGTCATGACGGCGGGCCCGCCGTTGCCGAGCCGGCCGAAGGTATTGCCGGCCTCGTCCACCCAGGTGCTGAGCCCGGCCTCTTTCATCCGATCGAGAAGCCACGCGCGCGCCTCTTCATGGGCGGGGCTCCAGCAGGAGCGTGTGATGCCTTTGCCGTCGGGATTCCGTCCGAAGCGGGCCAGAGTCTCCAGGTGCGCCCGCAGGCGGGGCAGTGAGATGGCGAGAGGGCCTCGCATGGCGGCCCGCAGTATACCCCAGCGCTTTTCGAGGGAAAACCCCACACGCAATGCGTTCTTGACACTCTTCGCGGGCCCCCCGTATCATGGCGCTGAACTGTCGTTCAGTCGCCGCATGACTCCGCAGAGAAGCCCGCGCCCCAGGGAGGGTGTATGGATTTCAAGCTGACCCCCGAACAGACGTCCTTCCGGGACGAGGTCCGCTCCTGGCTCAAGAAGAACCTGCCCGAGGACTGGAGCGATCGGATGCGCATCGGCTCCGACGTGCCCCGGCCCGAGGTCTACGACTTCCTGCGGAAGTGGCAGCGTCAGATGTACGAGGCCGGCTTCGTCGGCGTCACCTGGCCCAAGGAGTACGGCGGGCGCGGCCTCACCTTCGTGGAGGAGATGATCCTCCACGAAGAGATCGCGCTCACCAAGGCGCCGCCCGTCCTCAACATCCTGGCCATCGGCATGGCGGGCCCCACCATCATTGCCTACGGGACGGAGGAGCAGAAGCGCCGCTACCCGCCCAAGATGCTCTCGTGCGAGGAGATCTGGTGCCAGGGATACTCCGAGCCGAACTCGGGATCCGACCTCGCCTCGCTCCAGACGCGGGCGGAAAAGGCCGGTGACCAGTACGTCGTCAACGGCCAGAAGGTGTGGACGTCGCTCGCCCACCAGTCCGACTGGATGATGCTGCTCGCGCGCACCGATCCCAAGGCCGAGAAGCACAAGGGCATCACGTATTTTCTGCTCGACATGCACAGTCCCGGGGTGACGGTGAAGCCGCTCAAGCAGATCACGGGCGACGCCGAGTTCAACGAGGTCTACTTCGACAACGTCAAGGTGCCCGAGGCCAACATCCTGGGCGGGCTGAACAACGGCTGGGCCGTGGGCATGACCACCCTCATGTACGAGCGCCTCGCCCTCGGCTTCGGCCTCCAGGTTCGCCTGCGCATCGCGCTCGACGGGCTCGTCGATCTCGCGCGGCGGTCCAAGAAGGGCGGGGCGCCCGCCACGAAGGACCCGACCATGCGCCAGAAGCTCGCGCAGCTCTGGATCGACACCGAGGTCTTCAAGTACACGGGCGCGCGCGCCATCACCAAGCTGCTCAAGGGCGAGCTGCCCGGCCCCGAGGCCTCCGCGGGCAAGATGATGTGGGTGGAAGGCCACCAGCGACTCCAGGAGCTCGCCATGGAGCTCCAGGGTCCCTACGCCCAGCTCGGGCGGGGCAGCACGTGGGCCGTGGACGGCGGCGTCTGGCAGCACAGCTTCCTGCGCTCGCGCGCCAACTCGATCGAGGGCGGCACCACGGAGATCCAGAAGAACATCATCGGCGAGCGCGTGCTCGGCCTCCCGAAAGGCTAGACCATGAACTTCGGCTTCAACGACGAGCAGGAGTTGCTGCGGAGCACGGCGCGCAAGTTCTTCGACAACGAGTGCCCCTCGACCACGGTGCGCGCGCTGATGGAGGATTCCTCAGGCATGACGCCCGAGCTGTGGAAGAAGCTCGCCGAGCAAGGGTGGCTGGGCCTCATCGCGCCCGAGGAGCACGGCGGCATGGCCCTCGGCATCGTCGACCTCGTGGTCCTCCTGGAAGAGATGGGGCGGGCGGTGGTGCCGGGCCCCTTCTTCTCGACGGTGCTCCTGGGCGGTCTCGCCCTCCTGGAGGCGGGCAGCGACGCGCAGAAGAAGACCTGGCTGCCGAAGCTCTGCTCCGGCGAGGCGCGGGCCACCCTGGCCTGGATGGAGCCCTCGGCCGAGATGGGCGCAGCCGGCATCACGCTGCAGGCCGCGGCCAAGGGGCCCGGGTTCACCCTGAGCGGCACCAAGCTCTTCGTGCACGACGCGCATACTGCCGACGTCATCGTCGTGGCGGCCCGCACGGCCTCCGGACAAAATCCGGAGGAGGGGATCTCGCTCTTCCTCGTGCCCACGGGCACGCCGGGGCTTACCGTCACGCTCCTGCCGACCATGGACCAGACGCGCAAGCTGTGCGAGGTCACCCTCACCAATGTCTCCCTCGCCGGCGACGCGATCATGGGCGCGCCCGGCGCGGGCTGGAAGCCGCTCGCGCGCGTGATCGACCGCGCCACCGTCGGGCTCTGCGCCGAGATGTGCGGTGGCGCGCAGAAGGTGCTCGACATGACCGTCGAGTACGCCAAGATCCGCCAGGCCTTCGGGCGACCCATCGGCTCGTACCAGGGCGTCAAGCACCGGGCCGCCGACATGCTGGTGGACGTCGAGAACAGCAAGTCCATCACCTACTACGCGGCATGGGCCATGGACGAGGGCGTGCCCGAGGGGCCGCTGGCCGTGAGCATGGCCAAGGCCTACGTCTCCGACGCCTACCGGCGCGTGTCCGGGGCGGGCATCCAGCTCCACGGCGGCATCGGCTTCACCTGGGAGCACGACCTGCACCTCTACTTCAAGCGGGCCAAGGGGTCGGAGTTCACCTTTGGTGATGCCACCTGGCATCGCGAGCGGGTGGCCCAGCTGGTGAACCTCTAGCATCGTGCTGAAGAGCTTCTAGTGGGAAGGGTCCGAGAGAAGCTGGGGCGCTGGATCAGCGGGGGAACCGAGCCCGCGCCCCCCAAGAATCCTCTCCTGTTCGCGGACCACGAAGAGATCCAGGACATCGCGCGACAGATGTCGCGCACCAAGGTCGAGCTCGACCGCTCCATCCTGACGCTCAGGAGCTGGGCCCGCGATCTCTCGCGGCGCGTGACGGAGGGAGGGGGACGGCTCGACCAGGGCCATGACCTGCGCTCCCTCGGCGAGACGGTGGGTGGGCTCGCGCACAACTTCAACAACTCGCTCGCCGCCATCCTCGCCTATACCGAGCTTCTCCTGCGCGACGCCCAGAAGGACTCGCAGGCGCACCGCCGGCTTCTCGTCGTGCGTGACGTCGCCCTCGAGGCCTCGGCGACCGTGCGCCGGCTCCAGGATTTCGTCTCGCGCCAGCCCGAGGTCGCCTTCGGTCCCGTCGGGCTCCCCGCCGTCATCCAGGAGGCGCTGGATCTCACGGCTCCGCGCTGGCGGGACGACGCCCAGCGTCGGGGCGTGGCCATCACGGTCGCCCAGGACATGGAGGCGCTGCCGCCCGTCGAGGGCATCGCCTTCGAGCTGCGCGATGCCCTCGTCCGTCTCATCCTCAACGCCGTGCAGGCCATGCCGGACGGCGGCAACCTCGGGATCCGCGCGGCGAGCGAAGAGTCGGGCTGGGTGGTCATCGAGGTGCGCGACACGGGCATCGGCATGACCGAGGAGCACTCGCGCCTCCTCACCCACCGCGCGCTGCAGGGCACGCCCACCGCGCGGGGCGGCCGCGGCCTCGCCGAGGTGGCCGAGATCGTCGAGCGACACGGAGGCAGCCTCTCCATCGAGAGCGAGCCCGGGCGCGGCACCGTGGTGCGCATGCGCCTGCACGCGAGCCGCTTCCAGATCATCCCGCCCTCGGTGGGCATGGTGGAGCCCGTGCATCCCGAGCAGGCGGCCCGCATCCTCCTCGTGGACGACGATCCGCGGCTGCTCGTCGTGCTCTCCGATACGCTCCAGGCCTGCGGGCACGCCGTCACCACGGCCTCGAAGGGCGAGGAAGCGCTCGAGTTGTTCGACGCCTCCAAGCACGACGTGGTCATCACCGATCTGGGCATGCCGAGGATGAATGGATGGGAGGTGGCCGAGCGGGTCAAGGCGGTATCGCCTGACACGCCCGTCTTCCTGCTCACCGGCTGGGGCGAAGGCGTGGCCGCCCACGAGGGCAGTCAGTTCGTGGACCGGGTCGTGGCCAAGCCGGTGTCGGCCGAAGCGCTGATGGAGCAGCTGGCCGAGCTGCGCCGCTCGCGCGCTCCGGCCCCGTGACGTCGGCCGCGCCCGTCACGCCCAGGCCCGCCGCCTCCGTCCTCCTCGTCCGCCGCGGCGCGCAGGCTCCCACCGAGGTCTACATGATCCGCCGGCAGAAGAGCATGCGCTTCCTCGGCGGCTTCTACGCCTTTCCCGGCGGCAAGGTGGATCCGGACGACGGCGGCTCCGAGATCCTGGGCCGCTGTCACGGCATCACGCGTGCCCGCGCGGAGCGCCTCGTGCCCCCGGAGGGACATCTGCCCGCGCTCGCGTTCTGGGTGGCGGCCGCGCGCGAGCTGCTCGAGGAGACCGGAGTCCTGCCCGCCTGCGACGCCTCCGGGCGCCCCGTGGTGGAGGCCGATCCGGGGGCGGCGGGGCGCATCGAGGCGCTGCGGGCGGCTCACATGGCGAAGCGCGCGCCGCTGCCGGCCCTGCTCGCGGCCGAGGGATGGCATCTCGACCTGGGGTCGTTCCGCTACCTCTCGCACTTCATCACCCCGCCCTCGAGCCCCATTCGATTCACCGCGCGCTTCTTCCTGGCGCCGGTGCCGCCAGGGCAAAGCCCGCGCCTCTTTGCCGAGGAGGCCTCGGAAGGCTTCTGGGTCGAGCCCTCCGAGGGCTTCCGCCGGCATCGCAACGGAGAGTGGGCCATGGCGGAGCCGGCCGACTGTGGCCTCGGCTACCTCGCGCAATTCGACGATCTCGAGTCCGTGTGGGCCGCCCACGAGGACGGCCGGCACAAGTTCCACGGCATCCTCGATCGCGTGGAGGCGGCCGGCGTGAACATCCGCCGCGGCTCCGACGGCCGCACGCCCACGGTGTCTTGACACACCCGGGTTCCCCCCGCCTACTCTGACGACGCGCATGGCCGACTTCGCCGTGGACAACGCCGCCTCCCTCTTCATCGACCAGCCCCTCGCCGAGGGACTGGGCTCGCGCACGGCGGTGGCGACGCCGGAGCGGGCCTACACGTACGCCGAGCTGGCGGCGCTGGTGGACCGGGCCGCGCATGGACTGCGGCGCCTTGGCATCGAGCCCGAGCAGCGCGTGGGACTCCTGATGGCCGATGGCATCGGCTTCGCCACCACCTTCTTCGGCGCGCTGAAGCTGGGCGCGGTGGCCGTCCCGCTCAATACCCGCCTGGGTGCCCCCGAGCTCGGGGTGATCCTCGACGACTGTCGCGCCAGGGTCGTGGTCGCCGACCGCGAGCTGTCCGCCGCGCTCGCTCCCGCCCGCGGGGCGGCCGTGGTCGATTTCGAGACGCTGGTGCGGGGCGCTCATCAGGGCCGCGTCGCGCCCGAGGCGGTGGGCACCGACGCCATGGCGTTCTGGCTCTACACCTCGGGAACGACGGGCACGCCGAAGGCGGTCGTCCACTGCCACCGCACCCTCCTCAACTGTCACCACTACGGCCATGATGTGCTGGCCATCGGGCCCCACGACCGCGTCTTCGCGACCTCCAAGCTCTTCTTCGCCTATGCCCTCGGCAACGCGCTCGCCCTGCCGCTCTTCGCCCGCGGGAGCTGCTATCTCCATCCCGCCTGGGCCGAAGCCCCCGTCGTGCTCCAGGTGCTGCGCGACTACCGCCCCACCCTCTTCTTCTCCGTGCCCACGGTCTACGCCCGGCTCTTGCGCGCGGAGCTGCCCGCCGACGCCTTTCGGTCGACGAGGCTCTGCGTCTCGGCGGGAGAGCGCCTCCCCGCCGAGGTGTACCAGGCGTGGCGCGAGCGCTTCGGCGTCGAGATCCTGGACGGCATCGGCGCCACGGAGACGATCTTCATGTTCATCTCGAACCGGGCCGGCCGGAGCCGCGCGGGCTCGACGGGGACTCCCGTCGATGGCACCGAGGTCAAGCTCCTCGATGCGGCCGGCGAGCCGGTGGCCGATGGCGCCCAGGGCGTGCTGTGGGCCAAGACGCCCTCGACGGCGGCCGCCTACTGGAAGCGGCTCGATCACTCGAGGCGGACGTTCGTGGGCGACTGGTTCCGGACCGGCGATGTCTACACGCGCGACGCCGACGGCTTCTACACGCACTGCGGGCGCGAGGACGACTTCTTCAAGGTCGCCGGACAGTGGGTGGTGCCGGCCGATGTCGAGGCCGCGCTGATGCAACACCCCGCGGTGCTCGAGGCGGGTGTGGTCGGCGCCGAGGAGGCCTCGGGCCTCGTCAAGCCGTTCGTCTTCGTGGTGCCCCGCGATCCCGGCGCCGAGGCGGTCGCCCTCGCCGCCGAGCTGATGCGGCTGGCCGAGCGCACGCTCCCCAGTCACCAGCGGCCCCGCGAGATCCGCATCGTCGAAGAGCTGCCGCGCACGACCACGGGCAAGCTGCAGCGCTTCAAGCTCAAGGAGAAGATCTAGCCCCGTGGTTCATCACGCGATCGAGCACAAGGTGCGCTGGTCCGAGGTCGACCCCGCAGGCATCGTGTTCTATCCGCGCTTCTTCGAATGGTTCGATCTGGCCACGGAAGCGCTGTTCGACTCGCTGGGGCTGCCGTGGGTGGAGATCTTCCCCAAGTATCGCGTCGTCGGCGTGCCCATCGTGGAGTCGGGGGCGCGCTTCACCTCGCCCGTGCGCTATGGCGACCACGCGCGTATCCGCTCGACGGTGACCGAGGTCAAGGACAAGACGTTCCGCGTGGAGCACGAGGTATCGGTGGGGGAGCGCCCGTGCGCGAGAGGCTTCGAGGTCCGCGCCTGGGTGCCTCGCCATGAGGAGCCGGGCGGAGCGCTGGCCGCCGCGCCGTTCCCGGAGGACATCGCGGTTCGCCTGAAGGGACAGGGAGGCACGTACGCATGAAACCCGAAGTCGTGTACACCAAGTCGGCGCCCAAGACCGGCTTCTCCGAAGGGACGGAGTCGCCCATCGCCCAGGGCGTCAAGTGCGGGCAGTTCCTCTTCGTTTCGGGGCAGGGTCCGCTCGACCCCGCGACCAAGGAGATCGTCTCGCCGGACCTCGCCGAGCAGACCCGCGTGACCCTCGACAACGTCAAGGCCGTGCTGGAGGCGGGAGGTACGGCCATCGAGCACGTGGTCAAGGTGGGCGTCTTCCTGCGCAGCATGGACGATTTCCCCGTCTTCAACCGCGTGTTCAAGGAGTACTTCAAGGGCGTGCAGCCCGCCCGCACCACCGTCGAGGCCTCGGCGCCCCGGAAGGGCGTGAATGTCGAGATTGATTGCATCGCCTGGATCCCGTGACTGCTGACCGGGAGCCGGCAGACCGTTTCGGAGGTTTTGTGGGCAGGGCCGCTCGGTGTACCCTTGTGAGGTTTTCCCGGCCTTTTCCTTAACTGATCCCAAGCAAGGAGGAAGCTCGATGGCAAAGGTCACACGTCGCACATTCCTGGGCGGAGCCGCGGCGACGGCGGGTGTCGCGGCCGGCCCGTGGGTGCTCCGCGCCCATGCCCAGTCGGGGCCCGTCAAGATCGGCGTGGTGTTGCCGTACACGGGCGTCTACGCCGTCCTGGGCGAGAGCATCACGCAGGCCATGGAGCTCGTCTTCGCGCGCGAGAACTGGACGGTGGCGGGCCGCAAGATCGAGATGATCAAGGAAGACGACGAGATGAAGCCGCCCGTGGGCATCCGCAAGACGGAGAAGCTCATCGACTCCGACAAGGTGGACATCCTCACGGGGCCCGTGCATAGCGGCATCCTCATGGGCATGCGGGACAAGGTCCACAGCTCCAAGACCATCCTGATCGTCTCGAACGCGGGCGCCGACGCCATCAGCCGGGAGCGCTGCTCGAAATGGATCTTCCGCACCTCCTTCTCGAACTGGCAGCCTAACCAGCCCATGGGTGGCTGGGTGGCGAAGAACGTCTCGAAGGAGGTCTTCCTCACCGCGCCGAACTACCAGGCCGGGAAGGACATGATGGAGGCGTTCAAGGAGACCTTTGTGCCCGCGGGCGGAAAGGTGGTGGCCGAGGACTACCCCAAGCTCGGCGAGACCGACTACGCGCCCTACCTGACCAAGATCCGGCAATCGGGAGCCAAGGCGGTGTACTGCTTCTTCTCCGGCACCGATGCCGTCAACTTCGTGAAGCAGTACGATCAGTTCGGTCTGAAGCAGACGACCAAGCTCACGGGCGCGGGGTTCCTGACCGAGCCCGACGTGCTGCCGGCCCAGGGAAGGTCCGCGCTCGGCGTCATCACGGGGCACTTTTACACGCCGGTCCTGGACAACCCGACGAACCAGCGGTTCGTCAAGGAATTCCGCGAGAAGTTCGGCAACAAGATGCCGGATGGATTCGCGTGTCAGGGCTATGACACAGCCGAGACGATCGTCCGCGCGCTCAAGGCCGTGAACGGCAATACGCAGGACAAGGAGAAGCTCGTCGCCGTGCTCGAGAAGACCGAGTTCGACAGCCCGCGGGGGCGCTTCCGCTTCGACCCGAAGAGTCACAACGTGATCCAGCCGTTCATCTACATTCGCGAGGTCAAGGAAGTGGCGGGCGGCCTCAACAATGTGCCGATCGACAAAGTCGCCGACGTGCGCGATCCCGGCACCGGTTGCGCCTTGCCTGCCTGATCGAGCGACCGAGGGCCGGGCGAGAGCCCGGCCCTCAACGCCCGCCTGCCCGTGCCTTTTCTCCTCGACTTCTTCGCCCAGGCCCTCAACGGCCTGTCCTACGGCGTCCTCCTCTTCCTCCTCTCGGTGGGGCTGACCCTGATCTTTCCTTCTACATGCTGGGCGCCTACGCCGGCCTGACGCTCATCGCGGCCTCGGGCAGCTTCTGGCTGGCCCTGGCGGTGGCGCCGCTGGTGGTGGGCGTCATTGGCGTGCTGATCGAGCGCAGCTGTCTCCGTCCCCTCTACTGGCGTGGCCCGCTGGACCAGGTCCTGCTGACCTTCGGCCTGATCTATCTGTTCGAGGACCTGGTCAAGTGGATCTGGGGTGGCCGGATCCGCTCGATCCCGCCTCCCGACCTGTTCTCGGGATCGGTGACGCTCTGGGGCGCCACGGTGCCGTCATATCGGATGTTCGTGATCGCCTTCGGGCTCGTGATGGCCGTGGTCCTCTGGCTCCTCATCGAGCGGACGCGGCTCGGAGCCATCATCCGCGCCGGCGTGTTCGACTCCGAGATGGCCGCGGGCATGGGCATCAACGTCGACCGCGTGTTCACGGGCGTCTTCGCTTTCGGCGCGGGGCTGGCCGGGCTGTCGGGGGTCATCGCGGGGCCGATCCAGTCCGCTCAGCCGCCGATGGGCGCCACCATCCTCGTCCCCGCCCTCATCGTCGTGGTGGTGGGCGGGCTGGGCAGCCTCAAGGGCTCGCTGGTGGGCAGCCTGATCATCGGCCAGGCCGAGACGTTCGGAAAAGCCTGGCTGCCCGGCGCTTCCATGCTCATCATCTACCTGGTCATGGCCCTCGTGCTGCTCCTCCGCCCGCAGGGGCTGTTCGGGCGCGCCCTGAAATGATCGTGCGCTGGGTTGCCGTGGCGGCGCTGATCGTGGGGGCGGCTGTCTTTCCGGCCTTCGCGGGCAAGTACCCGGTCAAGCTCCTCCAGGAGATCCTCATCTGGGGGATCTTCGCCATGAGCCTGGATCTCCTGATGGGCTACGCGGGGATGGTGTCGCTCGGCCACTCCGCGTTCTTCGGGGTGGGTGGCTATGTCGCCGCCCTCGCGCTGCTGAAGTCACCCGGGGTCGCCTCGGGGCTGCTGCTGCCCGCGGCCGCGGCCGCGCTGGCCGCCCTCGTCATCGGATACTTCTCGATCCGCGTGAGCGGCGTCTACTTCATCATGCTGACGCTCGCGTTCTCCCAGATGTTCTACGCGGTCACCTTTCAGGCGGCATGGCTGGGGGCCGAGGACGGGATCGTGGGCGTGCCGCGGCTGAACGCGCTCGGGCTGGACACAGCGAAGCCGCTCGCGTTTCACCTCTATCTCGTGGTGCTGATCGCCGTGGGGGCGCTGGCCCTTTTTCGCATCGTGCGCTCGCCCTTCGGCCGCGTCCTGCGTGGCATCCACGAGAACGAGGCGCGCATGGAAGCGGTGGGCTACGCGGTCGACCGCTACAAGCTCCTGGCCTTCGTCATCGCGGGCACCGTGGCGGGCGTGGCCGGGTCGCTCTACACCCAGTTCGTGGGCTCCATCACCCCGGACGCCTTTCTCTGGACCACCTCCGGCGAGGCTCTCCTCATGGTCATCATCGGAGGCACGGGGACGCTCGCGGGCTCCATGCTGGGCGCGGCCGCCTTCATCCTGCTCCAGAGCCTCGTCAGCTCCTACACGGAGCGCTGGATGCTGATCCTCGGCCTGACCTTCATCCTGCTCGTGCTCTTCGCCCCCGGAGGTGTCGTGGGCGCCCTTCGGGGGCGCGTGGGAATACGCTCGTGACCCCGCCGCCGCTCCTCGCCATCACGGCGCTCACGCGCACCTTCGGCGCGTTGTCGGCCCTCGCCGGCGTGTCGCTCAGCGTGACGCCGAAGACGCGGCACGCCGTCATCGGCCCCAACGGCGCCGGCAAGACCACGCTCTTCAACGTCATCACAGGCCAGGTGCCGCCCAGCGCCGGGCACGTGCTCTTCGAGGGCCGGCTCGTCACAGGCTTGTCGCCTCACGCGGTCGCCCGGCGCGGCATCTCCCGCTCCTTCCAGCGCACCAACCTCTTTCCCAAGCTGACGGTGCTCGAGAATCTGCGCCTCGCCGCGGCCGCAGACGGGCGGGGAAGCTGGAGCCTCTTCGGGCGGGTGGATCGATTGCGCGCGCCCTTCGAGCGCGCGACGGAGACGGCGGAGGCGATCGGCCTGCGGGACCGGCTCCCGGCGACGGCGGGCGCGCTCTCCTACGGCGAGCAGCGTCAGCTCGAGGTCGGCGTGGCCCTGGCCACGCGTCCCAAACTCCTCCTCCTCGACGAGCCGACCGCGGGCATGTCGCCGGAGGAGACCCAACGGATGACCCGCATGCTCGAGGGGCTGCCGCGCGAGGTGACGCTGCTCATCATCGAGCACGACATGGACGTGGTCGGCTCGCTCGCCGATCGCGTCACCGTGCTGCACTACGGTGAAGTCCTGACCGAAGGCACCTTCGACCACGTCAAGCGCGATCCGCGTGTGTACGAAGTCTACCTGGGGAGCGCGTAGGTGCTCGAGGTGGAGGGGATCCAGACGTACTACGGCGAGAGTCACGTGCTGCACGGAGTTTCCGTCAGGGTGGGGCCGGGCGAGGCGGTGGCGCTCCTCGGACGGAACGGCGCGGGCAAGACCACGCTGATCCGGAGCGTGGCCGGGATGACGCCGCCACGCGACGGCCGGGTCGTGTTCGATGGCCAGGCGGTGGAGCACTGGCCGGCGTATCGAATCGCGCGGCGGGGCCTCGCCCTCGTGCCGCAGGGGCGCCGCATCTTCGCGCCCCTCTCGGTCCGGGAGAATCTCCTGCTGGGGGCCCGCTCCGGAGAGTGGCGGCTCGAGAAGGTGTACGATCTCTTCCCGCGGCTTCGCGAGCGCGAGGGACAGTCCGGGGGCACGCTGTCGGGCGGCGAGCAGCAGATGCTGGCCATCGGCCGGGCGCTCCTGACGAACGGGCGCATGCTCGTCCTCGACGAGCCGTCGGAAGGGCTGGCGCCGATCGTCGTGCGCGAGATCGGGCGCGTGGTGCAGGGGCTCAAGGGCGGGCGGCTGTCGATTCTCCTCGTGGAGCAGAACTATCACCTGGCTCTGCGGGTGGCCGATCGGGTCTACGTCATGAACAAAGGGCAGATCGTCTGGGAGGGAACGCCCGCGGGCCTCGAGGCCGCCGAGGAGATCAAGCGCCGGTTCCTCGGAGTCGCGGAGGCGGGAGGAGACACGTGAGCTGGATCGATCCGGATTTTCCCCGGCAGGCCACACCGAGCGACCGGGTCGGCCGCGTCCTGGGCCTCAATCCCGGCATGATGACGGGGCCCGGCACCAACACGTATCTCGTCGGCCGCCGCGATCCCATCCTGATCGACACGGGCGCGGGCGTGCCCGAGTACATGGACGTGCTCGCGAGCTACCTGCGCGAGCGCGGCTGGCGCCAGCCCTCGCGGGTGATCCTCACCCACCGGCACGTGGACCATCTGGGCGGCGTGCCGCATCTCCGCGAGCGCTTCCCGGGCCTGTCCGTCTCCAAGCTGATCTTCAAGGACGCCGGGCTGCCCGAAGGGACCACGAACCTGCAGGACGGGCAGGTCATCGAAGGCGATGGCGTCCGGCTCCGGGCCATCCACACGCCCGGCCACGCCTCCGATCACCTGTGCTACTTCCTCGAGGAGGAGCGCGCCCTCTTCACCGGCGATCTCATCCTGAGCGGCTCCACCAGCGTCATCCCCGATCAGGACGGGGATCTGGGCGATTACATGGACTCGCTGCGCCGCGTGCAGGCCCTGGGCGCCGAGCGGATCTACTCCGCCCACGGACCGGTGATCGACAATGCCGCGGCCAAGATCCAGGAGTACATCGACCATCGCCTCGAGCGCGAGCGCCAGATCCTGGCCGCCCTCGGCAACGGCGCCCGCACCATCCCCGACATGGTCAAGGCGATCTACACGGAGATTCCCGCCAAGCTCCACACGGCCGCCGGCATGTCCGTGCACTCGCATCTGAAAAAGCTCGCGAAGGAAGGGCGCGTGGCCGAGGAGCGGATCTCCGGCGCCCCGTCGCGCTGGAGCCTCATCTCGTAGCGCCGGTGCCCGTATGCGCTCTCCATCGCGCGTGCCGGGGATTGACAATCTCCCGCTTTCCCCGATAATCCCCTCACCTTCACGGCCCTCTCGTTCCGCCCCAGTCCGCGACGCAGAGGAGGCTACACCATGACCCGACGGGCCCTACTCGCCACCCTGCTCCTCACGCTGTGCGCCGTCACATCCGTCGCCGCCGCCCCCGAGGGCCAGCTGACCTGGGCCGTCCACGTCTCCCTCGCCCCGGCGTGGTTCGACCCGGCGGAGACGGCCGGAATCATCACGCCCTTCATGTTCCTCTACGCCATGCATGATGCGCTCGTGAAGTCCATGCCGGGGAACGCCCTGGCCCCGAGCCTGGCGGAGTCCTGGACCGTCTCCCCGGACTACCTCGTCTACGAGTTCGTGCTGCGCAAGGGGGTGAAGTTCCACAACGGCGACCCGGTGACGGCCGAGGACGTCAAGTTCTCGATGGAGCGCTACCGGGGCGCGGGGGGAGGGATCTTCAAGGCGCGGATCACGAGCATCGACGTGGTGGATCCGCACCGGGTCCGTTTCCGCTTCAAGCAGCCGTGGCCCGACTTCATGACCTTCTACGGCACGCCGGCCACGGGCGCGGGGTGGATCGTGCCGAAGAAGTACGTGGAGAAGGTCGGCGACGACGGCTTCAAGAGGGCGCCCGTGGGCGCGGGGCCCTACCGGTTCGTCTCCTTCAATCCGGGCGTGGAGCTGGTGCTCGAGGCCTTCGAGGGCTACTGGCGCAAGACGCCGAGCGTGAAGCGGCTGGTGTTCAAGTCGGTGACGGAGGAGGAGACGCGGCTGGTCATGCTCAAGCGCGGCGAGGCGGACATCGCCTACTCGATCCGCGGCGCCCTGGCCGAGGAGCTGCAGCGGACGCCGGGGCTCACCCTCAAGCCCAACTATCCGCCCGGCACCTTCTGGCTCGTCTTCCCCGAGCAGTGGACAGACGCCAAATCGCCGTGGGCCGACCGGCGTGTGCGGCTGGCTGCCAACCATGCCATCGACCGGCCGGCCATCAACAAGGCGGAGACGCTGGGGTTCTCCAAGATCACCGGCAGCATCATCCCGGCCACCTTCGAGTTTTTCTGGTCGCCGCCCGTTCATGCCTACGATCTGGCGCGCACGAAGCGGCTCCTCGCGGAGGCGGGCTACCCCAACGGCTTCGACGCGGGCGACTACTACTGTGATGCTTCCTACGCCAACCTCGGTGAGGCGGTCGTCAACTATCTCAAGGCCGCGGGCATTCGCACGCAGCTCCGTCCCCTCGAGCGGGTGGCGTTCATCGCGAACAACCGCGAGAAGAAGCTGAAGAACATAATCCAGACGGCGTCCGGGGCGGCGGGCAACGCCGCCACGCGCATCGACGCCTTCGTGGCCGCAGGCGGCACCTTTACCTACGGCACCTATCCCGACATCGAGGGGCTCGTCCAGGAGCAGGCGAGCGAGATCGACCCGAAGAGGCGGGAGGCGACCCTCCATCGCATCCAGCAGCTCATCCACGAGAAGGCGATGTTCGCGCCCATCTGGGAGCTGGCCTTCCTCAACGGCCACGGGCCGCGCGTGGCGGAGTCCGGCCTCACGCTCATCGCGGGGCACCCGTACTCCGCGCCGTACGAGGACTTGAGGCTCAAGGGCAAATAGCCGCGTCGCGAGAATCGAACACGAAAGAGGAATCCAAGGCGACCGCGCGGCGGTGGGGTGGGACTACGTACGGGCGGCGGTGACGAGGGCGGCGAAGAGACGGCGGGCGGGCTCGGAATCCTTCGTGAGGTGCTCGGGGTGCCACTGCACGCCGAGCACCCAGCGCGTGTCGTCCTCGAGCTCCACGCCTTCGATCAGATGATCCGGCGCCCAGGCGACGGCCGTCAGCCCCCGCCCCAGGGACTTGATGACCTGGTGGTGAAAGCTATTGACCTCGACCTCGTCGGCTCCCATCACGCGGGCGAGCCGGCTGCCCGGCGTCACGGTCACCTTGTGGGTGGGCTGGTCTCGGGCTTCCTTCTGGCTGTGCGCCACCTCGGTGCCGGGATCCGTGCCCACGTCCTGATGGAGGCTGCCGCCGAGGGCCACGTTGAGCACCTGGATGCCGCGGCAGATGGCGAGGATGGGCCGCTTCCGATCGAGGGCGCTCTGGATCACCCCGAGCTCCAGCATGTCGCGAGCCGGCGCCACCTCGTAGAGGGTCGGATGCGGGCTCTCCCCGAAGTGCGACGGGTCCATGTCGCCGCCGCCCGTCAGGAGCAGGGCGTCGAGGCCGCGGCCGAGTCGCTCGAGCGAAGCGGCCGAGAGCTGAGGGGGCAGGAGAACCGGCACGCCACCCGCCTGCTGCACGGCGTGCAGGTACGCGGAATTGACGTAGGCCCGCTCGGGGGTGGCGTCGATCGTCATGGACATGGTGACGCCGACCAGCGGCCCACGATTCATTTCGCTATGTTACCATACGCGCCATGAGCCTAGACTCCCTCACCTCCCAGAAGGAAGCGGGCGCCGCGCCCGCCACGGGTCCGATGCTGCAGGTCATGGGCCGGCGATGGATGGTGGTGGCCGGTCATCCGCTCGCCGCGCAGGCGGCCGCGCGCATCCTCGAAGCGGGCGGCAATGCCATCGACGCGGGGTGCGCCGCAGGCATGATGCTCGGGGTCGTCCATCCCGACATGGTCAGCTTCGCCGGCGTGGCGCCCATCCTCGTGCACCTGGCGAAGAGCGGGGAGACCTTCGAGGTCTCGGGCGTGGGACCCTATCCCAAGCGCGCGACGGCCGAGTTCTACCGCGAGCGCCACGGCGGCCAGATTCCCTCGGGACTGCTGCGCACGGTGGTGCCCGCCTCGCCGGATGCCTGGTGCGCCGCGCTCGAGCGCTGGGGTACCAAGACCTTCGCCGAAGTCGCCGCGCCCGCCATGGAGTGCGCCGAGCACGGCTTCCCGCTCTCCCTCTTCTCCGCGTATCAGTTCGGACGGGCCGCGGACAAGATCCGCCGCTACCCGACGTCGGCCGCGATCTATCTGAAGGACGGCCAGGCGCCGCCGGCCGGACACCTGCTCGTCGAGACGGAGCTCGCGCAGACCATCAAGACCATGGTCACGGCCGAGCTCAAGGCGCGCTCGCGGGGACGCGCGGGGGCCATCCACGCCGCGCGGGATGCCTTCTACAAGGGTGACATCGCGGCGCGCATCGCGGACTTCCACGCCAAGGAGGGCGGGCTCCTCACTCGCGAAGACCTCGCCGAGTTCTCCGTCGAGGTCGCCCCCGCCCTCAAGACGACGTTTGGAGACTACGAGGTCGCCACTTGTGGATTCTGGTGTCAGGGCCCCGTGCTCATCCAGATGCTCAACCTGATCGAGGGCTACGACATGCGTGCCCTCGGTCACAACACACCGCGCGCGCTCCACATCATGACGGAGGCGATGAAGCTGGCCTTCGCCGATCGCGAGGCCTACTACGGCGATCCGCTGCACGTGAAGGTGCCGGCGGATGGGCTCCTCTCCAAGGAATATGCGCGCGCCCGCCGCGCGCTGATCCGCGAGGACCAGGCGTGGCCGGACCTGCCGCCCGCGGGAGATCCCCTCGGGCTCCGCGCCGTCGCCAATGGCGGGCATGGCGTGTCAGGCCACGCGGCCATCGAGCCCGGAGGCTCGCTCGACACCTCCTATCTCTGCGTGGTGGATGCGGAGGGCAACGCCTTCTCGGCGACGCCGAGCGATCCAGGCGTGGATTCGCCCGTGATCCCCGGCGTGGGCTGCGTGGTCTCCCCGCGCGGCTCTCAGGGTTGGCTCACGCCGGGACACGCGAGCGAGGTCGCCCCCGGCAAGCGGCCGCGACTCACGCCGGCGCCCTCGCTCGTGCTGCGCGGGGGGCGCGCCTTCATGCCCTTCGGCACGCCGGGTGGCGATGTCCAGCAGCAGGCCATGCTCCAGGTCTTCCTCAACGTCACCGCGCACGGGATGACGCCTCAGCAGGCCGTGGAGGCCCCGCGCGTGGCGACCCGGAGCTTCCCCGATTCCTTCTGGCCGCACGCGCACGCGCCCGGCGTGCTCGAGGCGGAGCGGCGTCTCGCTCCGGAGACCCGCGCCGCGCTCTCGGCCCTCGGCCACAAGGTTGCCGAGTGGCCGGAGTGGGATTGGCGCGCGGGCGGTGTCTGCGCCATCGTCGCCAGGCCGGACGGCGTGCTCATGGGCGGCGCGGATCCGCGCCGGGGAGCGCTGGCGATAGGCTGGTAGTGGGGGCCGCTGGGCGGCGGCCGGGGATTCAGACGGGAGCGGCGGTCGCGACGTAGGCGCGGGTGAGCGCCTTCAGCTCGAAGGGCTTGGCGAGCGTGAAGTCCACGATCGAGGTCGCGTCGGCGACCAGTCCCTCCGTCTCGTCCCAGCCCGTCATGAGTCCGATCTTGAGGTGCGGCCACCGGCCCCGGATGGCGCGCGCGACTTCCGAGCCCATCATCCCTGGCATGCCCATGTCGGTCAGCACCAGATCGACCGGCTGCCCCGCCTCGAGCCACGCCAGCGCCTCTCGCCCGCCCGCCGCCTGAAAGGCCGTGTGCCCCGCGATTCCGAGCATGTCGGCGAGGGCCGAGCGCACCTCGGGCTCATCGTCCACGATCAGCACTCGCAGCTGGCTCGGCGTCGCCAGGGCGGGTGAGGCGGCGGGCGCCGGCATCGTGGTGCCCATGGCGGGCAGCGTGATGGTCACGGTGGTGCCCCGCCCCGGGGTACTCTCGATCTCGAGCTTGCCGTTGTGACGCTGCACGATGCCGTAGGTGACCGAGAGGCCCAGCCCGGTGCTCTTCGGGCCCTTGGTGGTGAAGAAGGGATCGAGGGCGCGGTGGCGGACCTCTTCGGACATGCCCGCTCCCGTGTCGCTGACCGAGCAATGCACGTCCGGACCCGTCATCCACGTCTTGAGGATCAGACGGCCACCGTCCGGCATGGCGTCGATCCCGTTCAGCAAGAGGTTCATCAAGACCTCGCGCAGGGGCGCGAGCTCGCCCGCCACGGGCCGGATAGCGCCCAGGTCGAGCGCGGTGTCGACGCGGATCTGCCGGAGCAAGGCCTCGTTGTGCCAGCGCGGCCGCGTGAGCTCGAGCACCTCCTGCGCGAGCTGGTTGAGATCCACGGGCACCGTGCGCGAGACGGGCTGCACACGGCTGAAGCGCTGCACGCGCCGCACCACCTCCGCCCCGTCCTGGGCCGCCCGCTGGACGATCTCGAGGTATCGGCGCGCTTCCTGATCGGGCACCTTGACGAGCAGCGTCTCGAGCCGGCCCAGAATGACCGCGAAGAGATTGTTCAGGTGGTGGGCCATGCCCGAGGCGAGCTTGCCGATGGCCGAGAGCGTCTCGCCGCGCACGAGCTGGGCCTGGGTCGCCTTGAGATCGTCCACCACGCTCTGCAGCTTCCGCGCCGCGTCCTGCGCCTCGTCGAGGAGGCGGGCATTGTCCACCGCGTAACCGATGTACGTCATGAGGGCATTGAGGAACTGCAGATCGGTCGGCGTGAAGGCGCGGATGACGGAGCCGCCGCTCTGGTCTTCTTTCTTGGCCAGGTTGAGCACGCCGATGACGCGGTCGCCCACGCGCACGGGCATGCACATGAAGGAGCCGGTGCCGTAGCGGGGATCGTTGAGCTTGGCGAAGCGGGGATCGGTCTCGATGTCGTCCACGATGATCGGCTCGCCTACCTGCGCCACCTTGCCCGCGATGCCCTCGCCGACCCGGATCTCGGCCTCGTCCTGGAGGCCCTCCGGGAGCCCGCGCGAGGCGGCGATGCGCAGGGTCAGCTCCTCCTGGTTGAGCAGCATGATGGAGCCGATATTGGCCCGGACGGCGCGCATGGTGCTCTGGAGCACGGAGGCGAGCAGGTCCTGGATCTTCGGAATGCGGGCGGAGAGCTCGACGACCTCGTTGAGGGTGCCCAGCTTGAAGACGAGGTCCTCGAGACGCTGCGTCGAGGCGCGGAGGTCTTCGAGCATCTGGTGGAAGGCCCCGGCGAGCTGGCCGATCTCCGCGACCTGCCCCAGCGCGGGGACCCGGCCGGGCTGCGTGGCGTCGGGAAGGGGCTCGTCCGCCAGGATGGGGAGGTTGACCTCTCGGGCCAGCCGAGCGATCTGGTCCACCAGTCGCCTGAACACCACGAAGCCCAGGCAGGCGATGATGACGGCCATGAAGGCTGCGAACTGCGCCTCGGTCTTCGTGATGAGGTCGGAGACGGACAGGAAGGCGACGAACAGCATGAGGGGCAGCACGGCGACGAGGACGAAGATGACGGCGGCCGCTTCGCGCAGGCTCATGGCTTTGGACACGAAACGTCGGAGCCTCATGGGTGGTTGGAACTACTGTAAAATCCCGGGCGTTCATTCTCCAAGCTAAACCGCCGGACCCCAGGGAGGGAGACATGGCCAATCCGCTCAGCCGCAGGCAGGTCCTGAAGTATGGCGCCTTTACGACCGTGGGTGGTGTCCTGACCCCTGGCGTCTCGCTGGCCCAGGCCATCGTCACCGACACCAAGGGCATCTTGGCCCGCGACGTCCAGCTCTCCGTGGGCGGCACGGCCATTCCCGCCTACGACGCGCGGCCGGAGAAGGCCGGGCGCTATCCGATCGTTCTCGTCATCTCGGGTTTTACCGGCAACAGCGAGCAGAACAAGGACGTGGTCCGGCGCTTCGCTCAGGCCGGCTTCTACGCCATCGCCCCCGAGCTCTATTTCCGCGAGGGGGGGATGCAGGGGAAGGACTTCCAGCAGATGAGCCAGATCTCGGGCAAGGTCACCCGCGCTCAGTATCTGGGCGACCTGAGCAAAGCGGTCGACTATGCCAAGGGGCAGTCGTGGGCGCGTGCGGATCGCATCGGGGTCACGGGCTTCTGCGGCGGGGGCGCGCTGACTCTGCACTTCGCCGCGGAGTATCCCGGCGTGGCGGCGGCCGCGCCCTGGTACGGCCAGGTCAAGCGGATGTATCCCGACGCGCCCGGGGTGGATGCTTTCAGTCTCGCGGGCAAGATCAAGGCGCCGGTGCTCGGGTTCTACGGCGAGGCGGACACGGGCATTCCGGTGGAGGACGTGAGGCGCTTCGAGGCCGAGCTGAAGAAGACGAATCCCAGCGTCGAGTTCGTGACCTATCCGGGGGCGCCGCACGCGTTCTTCTCGGACGATCGGCCGCAGATCTACAAGAAGGAGGCCTCCGAGGATGCCTGGAAGCGCTGCGTGGCCTTCTTCGACAAGCATCTGAAGGCGTAGCGCGGCGGTTTGTCACGCGCGCCTTCGGCGCGCCTCGACGGGCTGGCTTGTGCGGCGGCGGGTGCCGTCGTCCGCTCATACCTCCTCGCCTCGCGCGCCACCTCGCTCGGGCGCC
>WNGK01000523.1_pt1 | contig 43071 bp, 45 predicted proteins | sample 5400601 | NCBI WGS metagenome assembly WNGK01 (sample SAMN13153376, study PRJNA577476) | soil metagenome | isolation source: 60 cm soil or saprolite under Garry oak tree replicate 1 | place: USA:California | collected 2016-06-15 | reverse complement strand
CTCACGGACGAGAGACCAAGACTTCAAACCGGACCTGGGAAATTCGGCCGTCCGGCATTATCGGGGGGGCCTTCGAAAACGTAGCCCTGGTGGAAATGAGATCCCAACTCGCAATCGAAAGAGCGGGCTTGGTAACCCTCCACCTACAGCTGGCGCGTCGGAGTTCTATCCCAACCAAAACCCCTTAATGCATTATGAAAGAGCGCCCCTCTTTAGAAGGTTGAGGCCGGATGTGGCGGCCCGCGCCCTGCGGAGGAATTTGAGGGTCTCGGTCGGAGAGACAGTTGATTTAACAGCTGACAAAACCTCCCCGGGGGCGAGGGACGGCTCAGACTCCAAGTTGCCCGTCCCGAAGTCGAGAAAAAAACCTGACCGCCCAAGACCCGGTACTGTCACCATGTTTTCCACTCAAACGAGGCGTTCATCGCCTACGAGTTGCGAAGAAACTAAAATTGAAAATGATTTTCAAAAAAAGTGCAGGAAGGGTGCAAAATTCGCCGCACATACGGCATTTTCGGCTATACTTGGCAAGATAAGTTGTTTATTTTCGTTGGCGTTGGAGTTTTTCACCCGCTTTCGAGGCGGATCGTTTCAACCACTCACGCACCTCTCCGGAAAGCAGTTATGAGCCGTCAGTAGAAGCAGGTTCCTCCGCCCCTCGCGTTCGCTCGGGAGTCGGAATGACAAAGCTTGGACTTGGCCAACGACTCACGACTAACGACTCACGACTAATGTCGTTTTCTCGACGACCAGCCACCAGCGACTAACGACGGTTTCTAAAAAACGATTGCAGTACTTCCGCGCTGCGGCCGGCCAGCACTCCGCCGCGAACCACGATCTTGTGGTTCAGTTGCGGATGATTCAGGACTTGCATCACCGAACGTACCGCGCCAGCTTTGGGGTCGTCCGCACCATATATCAGGCGGTGAATGCGGGCATGCACCATCGCGCTGGCACACATGGCGCACGGTTCAATTGTAACAAACAGCTCGCAGCCTTCCAGACGGTGGTTACCAAGGGCTGCACCGGCTTCGCGCAGCGCAATAACCTCAGCGTGGGCCGTCGGATCTGAGCGGGTGATGTTGCGGTTCCATCCGCGTCCCACGAACTGGCCGTCGCAAACCACCACCGCGCCCACCGGGACCTCTCCCGCTTCGAGCGCACGCTGGGCGCAGCGCAGGGCCTCTTCCATCCACAGTTCATCGGAGGCGGTCTTAGGTGTTGGGTCTTCGGTCTTCGAGTGCTCGCTTGCGGATGTTTTCTGTGAAGGCACGGGGATTGATGCTCCGCAGTATTCTAGCGGGTTCAGTGCGGGAATGCAGGAATCGAGAGGCAGATCGGGGAGGAAACGACCACCGAGGCGTCGATCCTTCTGATCGGAACTCAGATCACGCTCAGCACCGTGCGCACCACTTCTGGCACAACCGCGTGGACGACCGCCGGCACCACAATCCGAGCCACCGGATAGGCAATTACGACCGCGGGCACGACGAGTAGAATCCACGTTCTCGTCGGCAGGTTTGTGAAATACGCCTTCATGACATCCTCTCTCGTGTTAAATACGGACGGACCGCTGGAAAAGTTCCACGTCAGACTCTGCCCTTCAAGGTGCCTTCTTTTCAATCATTAAGACTGTGTTGCTGTGTTAGACGCTTGGAACTAAGAAAGGTCGGTGGCAAATCCGAGCGAGGCAAGTGCGGCTGCCAGTTTTCGCGATTCGACGGATAGTGGTATCCTAACGGCGACATGGGCATCCCGAGCTTGCTCCGCAAAGTCTTTCTCGTCGACCTGCTGCAGGGGCTGAAGATCACGTTCCGCTACCAGGATCCGAAAGAAATCTACACCGAGCAGTATCCCCTGGAGCGGCCGCAGGTGGCCGAGCGCTACCGCGGAGCGCCACGACTGAACGTCAATCCCGACACCGACGAGACCATGTGCATTGCGTGCGACCTGTGCGCGCTGGCGTGTCCCGAAAATTTGATTGTGGTCTCGAGCGAGCGCAACGAGCACACCCGCCGCAAGGAACTCACCAAATTCACCTACGACCTAAGCCGCTGTATGTTCTGCGGCCTCTGCGAAGACGCCTGTCCCGTCGACGCCCTCGAACTCACTCAGGATTTCGAACTTGCCAGCTACACCCGCGAAGGCTGGATCTGGGACCGCGAGACGCTGGAAAAAGGTCCGCAGCCCACGCAGTATCGCCGCTGAATTCCCGCCTCGACCAACGAGAACGCACTCCGCGTCAGCTACGGCATTCACCGGATAGCACGGCCTTCTTGTGCAGTTTGAGACTGGGGAAGGGAATCGACTGCGGTCGTGCGCATGATCGCAATCGAGATTTCAAAACGGAGGCTTCTTATGCCAATGCGACTGCCAATGCTGTTAGTTCTTATATGTTGCACGAGTTGGGGAATGGCTCAGAGCAATCATTCTGGCGGGGTTCCACCGACTGGGACTCCGGGACAGGCTTCCACCCCCACTGCTGCTCCGCCGACTGGCGCACCTGCACCTTCAAGCCCGACTTCGACGCTGCCACCTACGCCACCGCCAACAACGATCGGTCCACCGACTCCGATCACGACCAAGGCAGCCGGAGAAAATACACAGAGCACGCCTCAGTCACCCAGCGCTCCTGGCTCGACCTCACCAACGCCGGGAACGCCAGGGAACAATCAGCCGGTAAATCAATCCACTCCGACTCCGTGCCCGACGTCAGCGGGAGGGTCCACGACCGCGGGGAATCAGAGTTCGACCAGTCAGGCTTCAAGTGGTCAAGGTTCAACGACTCAGAGTTCGACCAGTCAAAGTTCGTCGCCAACGGCTGGCGGCAACACGGGAAGCGTGCCCGGAACGGCTTCAGGCAACTCCTCGACACAAACGAGTCCCGCGACCACTTCTCCCGGCACTCCCTGCCAGCCTGTGGCAGCGCCGGGCAGCGCCGCACCGCCGTCCATGTAAAAGAGCATGTGCGACGCTACGAAGTGAAGGACATGAGCCCATCACCTGGGCTCGCGTCTTTTTTCGCGACTCGGAATGGTTGCGTCGGCTGCAGCGACCAGATTCTTCTCTGGCAGGAAGTACATCGCCGGAATCAGGGCGAAGATGAAGAACGAGGCGTAGATCGACACATACGCCAGCGGAACCGACAACAGATAGAGCGCGGCGGAGAATGCGTTCTTGCGCTGTATGGAAGCGTGATAGTCGGCGAGTGCGGAATCGTGGCGATCCTGCTCGATCAGAATGATCCGCAGCAGGTAAAATGCCGACGAACAGAGCACCAGATCCAGACCGTAAAGCGCTACCGCCAGCGGTTCGCGATAATTCTTCCCCAGAAAATCGGTCACGAAAGGGACCAGAGACATCCAGAACAGAAGGTAGATGTTGGTCCAGAGCAATCGCGCAGTTACTCCGCGAACGGCGTGGATGAGGTGGTGGTGATTGACCCACATAATCGCCACTACCAGAAAGCTGAGTCCGTAGCTGAGGAACACTGGAGCGACTTTCCACAGTGCCGGAAGAGTGGGCTGCGATGGGGCCCGCAGCTCCAGCACCATGATCGTCACGATGATCGCGATGACGCCGTCACTGAAGGCTTCCAGTCGATTTGTGCTCATCTCTGCCATACGCTGTCAGCTCTCAGCTATCAACTATCAGTAAAAATCTGCTTGACTCCCGACGCTTTGTTTTGTCCTAAGGACAATTTACAGCCTGTGATGCTCTCGCTTTCCTGACAGCTGAGAGCTGATAGCTGACAGCTAACCCGCCGGCTGTTGTTGCGTCATACAGTGCATCGCGCCCAGTCCCCAGATAAAGTCTCCTGAGTAAATGGGCACCATCTCGCGAGTGGGGAATAGCTCAGCCAGCGTGTTGAGCGCAATGCGGTCGTTGGGACGATTGAAGACCGGTGCGAGCACGACTCGGTTCGCGATATAGAAGTTGGCGTAACTGGCCGGAAGCCGTCGGCCTTGGAAAACCACAGGCTGTGGCATGGGCAACTCTACGACGGTCAACTGCTTGCCGTTCTGGTCGCGGGCAGCTTGCAGGCGGCGCAGATTAGCACGCAGCGGTGCGTGGTTCACGTCTTTCGAATCAGGCTCAACCATGGAGACAACGGTGTCTGGCGAGACGAAGCGCGTGAGGTCGTCGACATGGCCGTGAGTGTCGTCGCCGAAGATGCCGCGTCCCAGCCAGATGGTATGAGGCGCGCCCAGGTAATCGGCAAACGCTTTTTCGTAATGCACGCGCGCCATATGGGGATTGCGATCCTGCACCTTGCTGAGGAGGCATTCCTCGGTGGTAAGGATGGTGCCGGCGCCGTTGACGTCGATCGATCCGCCTTCGAGCACGATGCGCTTTCCGCCGGAGAGCGGGCGGACTTCTTTTGCGTGGGACGCTTTCGCCACTAAGGTTCCGACTTTTTCGTCGTGTCGCCAGTTGGAATACTTTGCCCAAGCGTTGAAGCGGAACTTGAGAGCAAGCGGTTCGCCCTCAGGGGCTGAAGCCCTGTGAGTTTTTGGTCGCCTATCGGCACGACTGAGGTCGTGCCCTTTCCGGTTTTTATGTGGGGACAGCCGCCCTCGGCTGTCCGGCCGGGCGAAGCCCGGCTGGGGAGTGAGGAAGATGCAACTGGAGTCACGCATCCAGACGCGGTTGGTGGGCCAGCGGTGGAAGCGAATATTCGAGGAAAGAGCATCCGCTCGTTCGAGAATCTTGCGCGCCTGTCGCGCTGCGGAAGCACCGTTGACGATCAACTCGACGCGCTCATGCTTTGCCAGGTTGCGAATGATCTCAGCGTAAACCCACGGGATCGGCTCGAACTTCCCCGGCCAATCGCCCTTGTAGTGAGGCCACGCGAGCCAAGTGGCGGCGTGAGGCTCCCACTCGGCGGGCATGCGGTAGCCAAGAGCGGCCTGATTGGAGCGCTCGACAGTTGAAGGATTACTTGAATATCTGCGCGGGGCTTTGGCCACGGGGATTCTCGTCCTAGTCGATCAAGCGGTTGGTGATGGGCGCGTACGCGTCGATGCGCCGGTCGCGCAGGAACGGCCAGTTGCGCCGGATGTCTTCCAGCGCTTTCAAATCAACATCGCCCACCAGGATTTCCTCGCGGTCGTGCGACCCTTCCGCGAGTACCCGGCCGAAGGGATCGCAGAAAAACGATCCGCCCCAGAATTCGAGGCCCTGCCCCGGAGCCGATTTGCCGCGAACATTTCCGGTCTCGAAGCCGACTCGGTTCACAACCGCGACGTAAACGCCGTTCGCGATGGCGTGAGCCCGCTGGATGGTGCGCCAGGCATCGTGCTGAGCCACTCCGAACTCAGCCTTCTCCGCGGGATGCCAGCCGATCGCGGTGGGGTAGAAAAGGATGTGCGCGCCTTGCAACGCCGTAAGGCGCGCGCCCTCGGGATACCACTGGTCCCAGCAGACCAGCGTGCCGAGGCGTCCGGCGCTGGTGTCGAGCGCACGGAATCCGAGGTCCCCGGGCGTGAAGTAAAACTTTTCGTAGTAGAGCGGATCGTCGGGAATGTGCATCTTGCGGTAGAGGCCGCGCAGGGAGCCGTCGCTGTCGAATATGGCCGCCGTGTTGTGATAAACGCCCGCAGCCCGTTTTTCGAACAGGGAAGCGATGATTACGACTCCGTTCTTGCGCGCCGCAGCAGACACCTTTTCGGATGTCGCACCAGGAATCGGTTCGGCTAAGTCGAACAGCGAATGGTCTTCGCGCTGGCAAAAATACTGGGTCTGAAAAAGTTCAGGCAGACAGACAACGTGGGCGCCACGTCCAGCGGCGTCGGAGGCGCGGCTGAGAGCCTTATCGAGATTCTGTTCCGGCTCCGGGCCGCACGACATCTGCACCAGGGCCACGCGAAATTTCTCTGGGGGCACGCGTTCCGACCTCTGTCGAACAAATAATAGCAGGACGGCTGTCAGCTATCAGCCGTCAGCTTCCAGCAAACACAAACTCTCGCTGCACTTAGGGAGACGGCGGTCGATTCGTGGCGAAGGCTCGCTTCAGGCGCGGATTGTTTGCGACGACCTTCTCGATACGCTGGACCACGTCCGGGGAAGGCATGGAGCGGAGAACGACTTCGATCGCGGCCTCGGCGTCGAGGGATTCCGCGCGAACCAGTTCGAGCAGAAATTCCAGCGCCGCATCCTGGCGCGTGAGGGCGATCGCCGAAAGCAAGGCGGAGCGCCACCACGGATCACCTCCGTGAGCGAAGGATTCCCGCAAGGCGTCGAACCCTTCTGGGGAATGGGTTCCAGCAATTGCCAGCGCCGCTTCTGCGGCGTTGTCATCGCCCGTGGACAGGAAGCGGCGGACCCATGGGACCGCTCTCACGCCTTCGATCCGCAAAATCGCGGCATAGCAGGCTCCGAGCACTTCCGGTTCGTCCGCGCCGAGAATGGCTCTCAACCGCAGCAGCAGCACGGCCGACGGCGACCCTACCTGTTCGAGGGCACGAACTACCTCCGCTCGAACCGACTTGTCTTTGTCGGCGAGCAGCTCGACGAGGTGCGCCAAGAGATCTCGTTCGGTGAGACTGCGGCATTGCACCAATGCCAGCGCGCAGGTGGCGCGCAGAGTACCCGCCGTGTCGGATTGTCCGCCCCAAACCGGTTCCATCTGGATGTGCCGCATCCCGCGAAGAAAAACTTGTTCATCCTGATGTTCCATAGCGGCGAGGGCGCGGCTGAGCGCGTTCTTGGCCCAGCATTGCGGATCGGTCTTCACTGCATCGTCGAAGAAGCGGTCGAAGGCTGCCAGCAGTTCCGGCGCCAGATCCCTGAGACCGAATTCGCGAACCAAGTCCGCCGCCTTGCCCACGATGAAATTGTTGCGATGCCCCAGCGCTTTAGGCAACGCATCGGCGCGTGCTTCCTCGGGCCCTTGGCGAAGCGCATCCAAAGCGGCGATCTGGTCTTCGAAACTGCGCTTGCCGGACATCTCTCGCAGTTTAACTGAGGTGGGGATTCGCGCGTGGCATCCTTTCCTCTGGTTCCTGTAGAGTATCCTGTCGGGAAGAATCGTTTTCAGCTTGGAGGCTCGCGTTGAAACACGGCAATCATGGCAATGGGAAGAATCACTCTCATCCGGGGCAGGGACACGCCGCAGGCGGCGAGGGCAAAGACCGTCAGCTGCACAATCCCATCGAAGATCGGCTGATTCCGCTGGAACCGCTTGATCTCGGCAAGATTATTTCAATCGACGGTCTGGTGCGGGCCATGTCCAAGACCGCCTTCACCGGACGCCAGTTGGGCGAGGCCGCTGACGTGCTTGAGGCTATGGCGCTCGACGAAGACGCCTTCATCGTGATGACCCTCGCCGGCGCGATGACTGTGGCCAAGCAGGGACTGATCGTCACCGAGTTGATCGATCGCGGCATTGTGAATGCGATTGTCTCCACCGGCGCGCTCATGGCCCACGGGTTGGTCGAGGCGACGGGGCGGGCGCACTTTCGCGCCAATCCCGAGGTCTCTGACGAAGAACTTTACGAACAGGGCTACAACCGCGTCTACGACACGCTTGAGCCGGAACAAAATCTGGACGACGTCGAAGAAGTCATGTCGGCCGTGCTTGAGTCCTGGGACCACAACGAAGTCATGTGCTCATACAAGCTGAACCATGCCATCGGCGCGTATCTGGCGAAGCGGGATAAGGAGCAGCGGGGAATTTTGAAGTCCGCCTATGAACAGGGAGTGCCGGTTTTCGTACCCGCATTCAGCGACTCAGAACTGGGTCTCGACACGGCGCTCAACAATCGGCTGCGAGAGTCGACCGGACGACACAAGATCCGCTTCGATCCATTTGAGGATCTGGAGCATTTCGCCGCGACTTTGCTGCGCCAGAAGAAGCTGGGGATTTTCACTATTGGTGGCGGCGTCCCGCGTAACTGGTCGCAGCAGTTCGGGCCATTTATCGAATTGAGACACCGTCGACTGGGAGAGAACGTGCCCCTGAAGCGGTATCACTACGGCCTGAGGATTTGCCCGGAGCCAGTGTACTGGGGCGGGCTGTCGGGCAGTCCATATAGCGAGGCAATTTCCTGGGGCAAGTTCGTGCCTCCCTCGGAGGGCGGAAAGTTCGGCGAGGTGTTCGTGGACGCGACTGTCGGTCTCCCGATCATCGTTGCCGCAGTGCTGGAACGGCTGAGCAAGGGTCATAAAGGCGCGAAAAAAGGAAAACGGGAACTGGCAAAACGGAAGTAGAATACCCGGCAGTAAAAGGGCCAGAACGCAACTCTTTTCGAATTTCGAGGTGCCCAATGGCGAGAGCAAACCAGTCCGCTCGCTTGGTCCTTCCACTTCTTCTTCTCGCGTCGCTGCCTGCTGCACAGTCCTATACCGTCACAGACTTGGGCGTGCTCTCTGGAGATGCTTCCAGCGAGGGCCGGGCCATCAGCCCCGGCGGAGAGATTGTCGGCGACGTTGAGACCAACCTGCAAGGCGTCGTTTGGAGCCCCAGCCATGGCATGCTCGGTCTGCCGCACCTGAAAGGGGGAAGGTACTCGGTCGCGATGGGCATCAATGCCACCGGTTTGATCGCGGGTTACGCCACCTACAACGAAATCGAGAGTACGCCTGCCGTCCTCTGGACCTATAGCGGAGTGCAGGATCTGGGCACGCTGCCGGGCGGTACGGAGAGTTGGGCGGCGGCGATCAATGTTTCTGGTCAAGTTGTAGGCGGGTCCGACAGTGCAACGACTTCGCCGAACGCCTTCCTTTGGAGTAAGGATCGCGGAATGCAGGCTCTCGGCGTTCAAGGATATTACAGTGAAGCCTTTGGCGTGAATAATCTGGGCCAAGTTGTTGGAATGTCAAACACGACCCGCGGTAGTTGGCACGGCTTCAGCTGGACGAAATCCATCGGCATCAAGGACCTGGGGACGTTAGACAGCGGCTCTGGTTTGCTTAACGGGCAGAGCCACGCCTTCCTGCTTACACTGCAATAGCGCAAGTTAGATTCGAGACGGGCAACATGGCAGGCTAATGAAAGCGCTCCGACTGCAACCCAAGGAACCTCTGGGTGGCAGGAAAGGTGTCGGGTAACGTGATTTCAGGCTCACCCTAATCGCGGGGGTTGGCCATTCTGTTTGGGATGATTGGATGGGAGGCGATTCTGTTCGCGCTCCCTTCGATCTCAAAGGTAGCCATAGGTTGTTTTGTGCTGGCTGGAGTGTGTGTCCTATTGGTGTCGGACAGAGTGTTAGTTCTAAGCTGCGCCGTGATGGTCCCCTCCGCGCTTGCGGGGTTCAACGCCGGCCTTACAGGGAATCGGAAGGTTCTAGCTAGCATTTTGCTTCGTCTCCCTGGCGGTTGGACTCATCATCCAGATCTTGGGAACCGTGGCAAGGTCACTCTGGCGGTCGTCCTACCGACACGATTGACTAAGCGTTGCTCTCGCAGGCTGCAGAGTCTTGAGAGGCGAACTCCTGGGCGGAGTCGCTCTCTTGGGTGTCGTGATTGCCCGTCCGAAGGCGACGATAGAGCGGCGCAAGGGCGCTATTTTCAAGGACTTCCGACTCTGCCTGAAACCAATCCTGCAGAGCTTGGCCTTCCTCTTGGCCGCGGGTCTCGTAAAGCTGCTTAGCGCGGGACCGCACTTTGCGCTCCACCAACTGCACCATCAAGGCCTGCTGCTTCTTTCTGCGTGTTTCGATGTCCACTACTACTCCTCGATCTGTGTCTTTTCTACCACTTCAATAATAACCCATTCCTGTTAACGGAATGTTACATTCGGCAGGCGGCAATGATTACCAAGGTTTTACTCCCTCGGGACATAGTGGTTCCGCTAAGTGTATTTGTTTCACCGGATTCGTGGCTTGAAGGTTGGATTTCTTTGAACTCGCACCTTGGCCCGAGGGAGATCGCTTCGGACAAAAAGGACCGGCGTGGACGCGGTGAATCGAACAGAGCGAAGCCGCTCGTCGCGGGCCTCTTAATCGAAAATCAACACGGCCGAGGCGATTACTGTAGTCCAGAGGGCGCGCTTGTCGCCCACCGCGGACTGAGTCACGTTCGCCGTGCGCACGATCTTATTAGACAGGCGGTAGATCTGTTTCTTCTCATCCCATGACCGGTCGGGATCGAACTCGACGTTGAGCGTGGTGGCTAGCATTTCGGCGGCGAGTTCCTCGGCGTACTCGCCGGCCGCATCTTCTGTCTCGCCAAACGAGTGATGCTCACTCAGATAACCGTAGGTGTTGCGGTCGGCGGGAATAGCGACGCCAATCGACGAAGCCAAAAGCCGGTGGGGCTCACGCGTGGAGTTTTCGGCCACCACGGCGAAGACGACTTCTCCGGGATGCAGGTACTTCACGCCTTCCTTGCGCGCGAGCAGCTTGCAGTTGGGCGGAAAGATCGAGGAAACGCGCACCAGGTTCTGGGCAGCTATGCCGGCGTCGCGCAACGCTAATTCGAAGGAAGTCAGCCGCTCGCGGTGTTTCCCGACTCCTTTGGTAAAGAAAATCCGCTTCGGAACCATGTCTTTGCCCAATTAAGTGATCCTCCGAAAAGAAAATTCAGCGTTGAGAATGCACAATCTAACACAATGCTTTGTAAAGGAAATGTGAATTTGCAGCCGAGGCGCAAAAAAAATGCGGGAAAGCGCTGGCGCGCGTCCCCGCCCTTATGCCCGGATTGTGTTCGGGGGAGGGCCCGGGCAAAGCCTTCACGCTAAATTGCTCGCCGCCTCGCGCCGACAAGCGCCACTACTTGGCGACTACGGCCGTGCTCACCTCAATGACCGTGCCATTCACAGTACCAGTGACCGTGGCTTTCTTGCCAGCCTGCTGATCGAGCAGCGCCAGGACCGTCTTGTCACTCGTATTCAGAACATAAATCTTGTCGCCCACCACCAGCGCGTATTTCGAACCGTGCGAGACGCAGGTGTGGGTGCACTCGGCGGGCGCGCCTTCCCATGTGCTTGGTACCGCACATGGCATCGCCCACTTCGCCCGTGAGCACTTGTTTGCCCGCCAGCGCCGGGCTGGACCCCGAGAGACTCGCTGAACATACCAAGACTGCAATCAGGATCGAACTCTGCCAACCACCCTTCATCCCTACTCTCCTTCAAACCGATGCAGTCCGCCGGTGAAGCGCGTTAAGACTTGGGCCAGTGTATCAAGCCGTCCTGATTTCGCAAATGCTCCCGTGGTCGCAAAAAATTATTGCAAGAAGTCAGAGAAGAGTATCGGGGGAAAACCTCCATGAAATTGTTCCAAAATCCGGACAAGCCCGCCCACCCTCCTGCTGGCTCGCCCTTATTTCGGCGCCTTCACCGAGTAGATGAGATCGACGTCGACCGTCTTGTCGCGGACGTTGGCGGTCACATGCGGCGCGACGTCCCAGTCCAGGGCAGGAGGAAGCAGTTTCTGGGCCGCGGGTAGATATTCGCTGAGGTAGGTAGAGTCATAAACGTCTCCCGGACGGATCTTCCACGCGTTGCGGAGCTTCGCCATCAGGCTCTTGTCAAGACCGCGGAATTCGAGTTCGCCCATGTGGTAGACGTAGCCTTCCTGCACGTCAAGGTGAATGACCACCGTTCCGGCGGCGTCGTCAAACTCGGCGTCAGACTTGATGGTTGCGGTGACAAAGCCGTGGGATCCATACAGCTTTTGGATGTCCCTCAGGTTATCCGCGAGACGGATAGTGTTGGCCGGCTGGCCGGGCTCGGCGCGCACCATCTTCTGCAGCGTGTCGGTCGGGAAATCATGATTGCCTGACCACGCCAGACCCTTCAACTTGTACTGCTGGCCGGGCTTAACCGCAAACGTGACGTCGACGACAGTCTGGTTGCGTGGTCCATCGTCGTTTTCAGCAGCCGGCTGCTTCACGACCTTAGGCTGAGGCTCGCCGAACTCCGCCTTCAGATAGCCTCGCGCGTAATAGACCGGGAGAAGCTGGCGCTGGACGAGCAGATTCAGCCGGGTTCGGGAATATTCGTGGTCTGGAAGCCTCTGGCCGGCCGCCTTGAGTGCAGGCACTTCGGCGTCGGCCGCACCAGTGAAGTCAATATTGCGAACTCGGATGAGAACGTCGGTCACATGGTAGTTGATCGCCTCGATGGGGCCGTCCACCTTGTCCGCACGCTGATACTCGACGTGTCCAGCGATAGAATTTTCAACCAGCATGGCTTGGAGCACATCGGAAACCTCGTCGGCCAAGCGGCCCGAGAGCGGCAGTTCTCCATCGAACAGCGGCGAGTGTTCCTTGATACGCTGTCGAAGTACAGCGTCCGAGAACCAGACGAAATCCTCAAAACGGGCGGGGACAAACTTGTCGACGTCGGTCACGTGCAGTTCAAGCTTGGTCCCCGCGGAGGAATAAGAGTAGGTGTAAGCGATGTCGGTGAAGACACCCATGTCCCCCAGACGGCGGGCGGCTTTCTTGAAGTCGTCGTCGTTGACGGCGGCGCCCATCTGCAGGCCAGTCGCAGCGGCGATGGCCTCCTCGGGGAAGCGCTTGCTCCCGGTAACCTTGATCGCGATCAACTGCCGCGCGGAAGGCGGCATTTGCGCCAGCGGCTTCTGGGCGCCTTGCGCCACGCCCGGCAGGCAGAAGCCGGCCAGAACAATGGACAGCAGGAGAAGAAATCTGGAGCTCGCCTTCGTCATCTCTAGTTCATCTGCTCGGGACATGCGCCAGTTCTTCTGTGGATTTGTGCTTCACCGCGATGTCAATGAATGCAAGCGCAGCCCGGCTGAGCGCCTTGTCTCTGCGGAAGACCAGCGCCAGATCGCGGCGCACTTGGGCGTCGGCGATGGGAATCGCACTCAGAACTTTGGCGCGAACGTCTTCCTCGACGTTAGAGCGGGCGATGAAACCGATCCCGACGTCGGCGGCTACGAAGCGCTTCAGCAGTTCGCTGGAATCGAGTTCCATGGTGAAGTTCGGCTTCAGTCGTCGCTCGTGAAACAGTTGCTCGATGGCATCCCGCGTGTGTCCAGCCTTGGGGACGACCAGCGGAAACTTCGCTACGTCGGCAATGGCGGCAGATTTCATCCTTCCTATAGGATGCTGAGGCGGAGCGATCAGGATTAACTCGTCGCGATGGATGAGCACCACGGTCAGGCGCGGGTCGGTCACGGGAAGCGAGATGACGCCGAAATCGACTGAGTTGTCGATGATCGATTCCAGAATCTTGCCGTAATCGGCGCGCTTGATGTTCACCGACACATCGGGATACTGCTTCTTGAAGTCGGCAAAAACATAAGGCAGGATGTGCAGGCAAGTGCCCTCGTTCGCCCCGACAATGATTTCGCCACGCGGCACGCGCTCCATCTCGGCAATGGCCACCAGCATCGCCTTGCGGGCGTCGAGCGTTTCCTCGACGTACTTCTGAAAGGCCTTGCCTGCTGCCGTAAGGGATACTTTGCCGCCTGATCGGTCGAACAGCTTCGCCCCGACTTCTTCTTCAAGCCCGCGAATCTGCGACGAGATGGCAGGCTGCGTCCGGAAACGCTTCTCCGCCGCCCGCGAGAACGAAGCGTGCCGCGCCACTTCGAGAAACGTTTCGAGCTGGTCAAAGTCCATGAGAGCGTCAGAAAACCTTTAACAAATAGGCCACAGAGTTCCACAGAGTGAGTCAAGGTCTTTACCCTGTGTTTCTCTGTGTCCTCTGTGGTTAAGGCCTTTGTCTTATTTTCAGTATAAAGTCCCGTTATCGTCGCTATAAGAACAATCGAATTGCCAGCAACCGGGACTGGCTTTAGACTCTCTCGGTTCCGCACAACGCGACCGATTGTAGCAGCCTGCCCCACTGCAGGATTCCTCGCAACCGTTCGCCCGATTTCTGAGGGGAATCGCCGCCCGGCAAGGAGTATTGATGGCCGACGCCAAGACCGTTCTCGAGTTCGCTAAGAAGCACGACGCGAAGATTCTCGATCTGCGTTTCACCGACATTCCCGGGCTGTGGCACCATGTTTCCTATCCCATCGAACAACTGACGGAGTCATCTTTTGAAGAAGGATTCGGCATCGACGGATCATCCATCCGGGGATGGGCCGGCATCCACGAGAGCGATATGCTGCTCAAGCCCGACGCGAACTTTCACGTGCTCGATCCCTTCACCGAAGTTCCGACGCTGGTGCTGGTGTGCGATGTAGTCGATCCCGTGACCAAGCAGCGCTACGACCGCGATCCCCGCTACATTGCAAGGAAAGCCGAGATCTATCTAGCTGAGACCGGCATTGCCGACACCGCCTACTTCGGCGCCGAGGCCGAGTTCTTCATCTTCGACAACGTCCGCTTCGATCAGCGTGAGCAGTACGGCTTTTATTACATCGACGCCGAAGAGGGCCGCTGGAACTCGGGCAGGGAAGCGAACAATCTCGGCTACCGTCCGCGCTACCGGGAAGGCTATTTTCCCGTGCCGCCCACGGACCACTATCAGGACCTGCGCTCCGAGATGATGCTGATCATGCAACGCTGCGGCATGGACGTGGAATGCCACCATCACGAGGTGGCTTCAGGGGGTCAGACGGAAATTGACCTGAAGTTCGATTCGCTCGTGCGCTCCGCCGACAAGATGCTGCTCTACAAATACATCGTGAAGAACGTGGCCAACCGTCAGGGCAAGACGGTCACGTTCATGCCGAAACCTATCTTCGGCGATAATGGCAGCGGCATGCACACCCACCAGTCGCTATGGAAGACGGGCGAGCCGCAGTTTGCCGGCGACGGATACGCCGGCTTGTCGCAACTCGCCCTCTGGTACGTCGGCGGCCTCATCAAGCACGGCCCCACGCTCTCGGCGATCATCGCGCCCACTACAAATTCCTACAAGCGCCTCGTGCCGGGATTCGAAGCCCCCGTGAATCTCGCCTACTCGCGGCGCAATCGCTCGGCGGCCTGCCGCATCCCGATGTATTCGAGCGCTCCCAAGGCCAAGCGGGTCGAGTTCCGCCCTCCAGACCCGAGTTGCAATCCCTACATGGCGTTTGCGGCGATGTTGATGGCCGGTCTCGACGGCATCGAAAACAAAATGGACCCTGGAATGCCACTGGACAAAGACATCTACGAACTGGATCCCGAGGCGTTGTCGAACATCCCGTCGATGCCGGGTTCGCTCGAAGACGCGCTCGATGCGCTGGAGCGCGACCACGCATTCCTGCTGAAGGGCGACGTGTTTACCGAGGAACTGCTACGAACTTACGTGGATTACAAGCGCTCGAAGGAAGTGGACGCCATCCGGCAACGGCCGCATCCGTATGAGTTTGCGCTGTACTACGACATCTGAAGGGCAAGAGAATATGAACCAATCGGTAATAACCTTTCGAAACCCTGGTCAAAACGTGTAATCGCCTGTGGGTGTTGAAAAGTCCATTTTCTTCAAGACAGCCAAAATTGGTGGGATAGAAAATGTCTAGAAAAAGCAAGAAAGTCGTTTGTAGGGCTTCGTAGCGCAAAGGTTTTTTCGACCAGTTGTGAGAGATCGAGTTTTTCAACAGCCGCGCCTGTCAGCGTCAAATTGACATGTATGCTAACGTACCAGCAGTCTTATGCAGAAACTGATTCTGGTCGTGTTCCTCGCCACATCATCACTGGCTAGTCACGCAAATGATACCGCGCAAGGTCTGTTTCTGAAAACACGTTGTGAAGGGAAGCTCTCTTCGGTCGTGCTCTCGTCCCTAAAAGACGCTATCAGCGCGTCGCAGAAATTCCGATTGGTTTCTAGCTTGGACGACGATGGACGTTTTGACACCGTGCAAACCATTTACATGATGTGCGCGGAGAACAATGACGTTACCGCAGTCGCAACCAGCTACGGTATTGCCAAATGTCGCACCAAGACAGAATGTGCGTCGGTACAGGATGGTGCTTCCCTTAATGTAGCGTTGTGCAACTCCAATCTCTCCGCGGATTGCGGGCGAGCGCTGTTCAAAGCCTTCGAGTTCTACCTCAACATTCCCAATCGGCCCCCATTGATACTCCACTGACGTGAGAGCCGTCCGAGAGGGCATCGCTATATCACTCGTCATCGTTGCGCCGAGCCAGGTCACTTGCGTCCTGCCTAAGTGTGGCATCTACTTATGTATATGCCAAAAAGACAGACAGATCCACAGGCGTCGGGGCCGCAACGCCGAGCCAAACTGTTCATGAACAATCGCAGCCAGGCCGTGCGGCTGCCCAAGGACTTTCAGTTCAACACCGAGGAAGTTTTCATCCGGAAGGAAGGCAGTGAAGTCGTCCTGTCGCCTCGCCCGGCCGATTGGTCGTCGTATCTGGCAGAGGCTCCGGTGGCCTCGGCGGATTTCATGGAAGGCATCGAAGACCTGCCCGTGCAGGAGCGCAAGCCGTAATGCCGCGCTACATGCCCGACATCGACACCTGTTCCGACATCATGAAGCGATCGAGCGACGCGGTTCTGAGACGCCTGCAGAAGGTTCCGGTCAGCGACGTGTGCATCTCGGTCATCACGAAATCGGAGCTGCTATACGGCGTCGAACTGTCTCCCCGACGACCTCAGGATGAAGCGGCCCTGAGCGCATTTCTGCGCTGTGTGGAAGTTCTGGACTTTCCCGATAGAGCCTCAAGCCATTACGCCCGGATTCGCGCCGACTTAAAGACGCACGGAAAGATGATCGGGGCAAACGACCTGTTCATCGCCGCCCACGCAGCCTGGGCCTGACCCTGGTCACAAACAATATGCGAGAGTTTCGCCGGGTTCGCAATCTGGCGATGGAGAACTGGACCATCGGACCCTAATCGTATCCGCCACCCCTTCGAACCGCGCGCGTTCGCGCTACCGCTACTTCAACTGTTTTTCAATCGCCGCAGTCACTTCCTTCGAATCGGGCGTGACCGCTGGCTCGAAGCGCTGGATTACTTTGCCATCGCGATCCACCAGAAACTTGGTGAAGTTCCACTTGATGTCGCCGGCAATGCCGGCACCAGTCTCTTTCGTGAGATAGCCATACAGCGGCGCCTGATCCGCGCCCTTTACCGAGATTTTCGTGTACATCGGGAAGGTCACGCTGTACTTGCGCGTGCAGAACGTCTTGATCTCCTCGTTCGTGCCCGGCTCCTGCGCGCCGAAGTTATTGGCCGGGAAACCGAGAATCACAAATCCCTGGTCTTTGTATTTTTCGTAGATGGCTTCGAGGGCGCTGTATTGCGGAGTGTAGCCGCACTGGCTGGCCACGTTCACCAGCAGGACAACCTTGCCCTTGTAGTCGGCCAGGGGCGCCGGCTTGCCGTCGATGGAGTTCAGCGTGAAGCTGTAGACGCCTGAGCCTGCAAACAGCGACGTGGCCATAATCAGCAATGCTCCCAACATAAGAAAGATCCCGAGTTTACCCGGCCTTGTGGATTGGACCACGGAAGACAGTTTCATTCCCGACTCCTGTGTTGCAAATTTCTACACCGTGGAAGCTAATCCGCAGGGATGAGATTGAAGATACGGGTCCCGCGACACAGAACGCAACGGCGGAAATGTAAATTCTATGTCTTGAAGCAGGTCGGTGCTCGATACGCGCCTAGACGGCGGTTCGGACGGAGGTTTCCTTCACCATCCGCTCCATGAGCCGCATGCGTTTAGCGGGAAGCGTGGCTTCGGTCATCTGCGGCCGCGTAACTTCACAGCTGCTTACAGAGAGAAAGGCGTCACCCATGGAGTCCAAGGCGGAGGCGGATCGCCCCAGCACCATCAATAGGTATTTCTGGGCGATGGGCCGGTCGGCCGGATGGATCAACGCCCACCAGCGCCGAATCGACTCCTGAACTTCAGTTTCACTCTTTTCACCGACCACGAGCGAATCGATCAAACGGTAGACCTTGCTCTTGATCGCCTGGTACGAGACGGAAATCTCTTGAGGCATAGGGTTCCTGTGCCTGACCTTTGTGCAATCCGCCCACCAAACCCGTAGACCCCTGTTTTGGCGTGGTTTACGCCGATTTTCACTAATATGAACGTACTATGAATGGAATAAACCAGGTATGGGATATGAATTCTGGAAGGAAGCTCCCTGGCCCTAACCCGGCCCCGCCGGCCCTGCACTCGGAATCTGCGCCATCACCGGTCCTGAACCGGGTGCAGGTTACAATGTTGCGCTCTATCCAACCGGACTTTTGTCGCGCCCTGACGTCTGTGGACTGTGACTCAGGCAGATCCGAAATCCGGCATCGTTATCAGAAGATGAACTCATCCTCGGAGGCAAAATGAAGCTTTGGGCATGGCTTTTGGCGGTTCCCGTACTGATCTCGTTTGCAGAGGCGCAGATGTCCTCGTCCCTCAACTCCCAGAGTAGCGCAGCGCAAACCACCAGTTCGGAGGGCACCGGGTATCAGTCCGACAGCGGCGACCGGATGTTCTTCCCGCACGACATGTTTTGGGGATGGGCACAGTTCGACCTGGCGCCTCCGCACAACGAGATTGATCCCAATCTCTGTGCCGGCAACGCGGGCCAATACGGCGGAGTCAACGCGCCCTGCAGTTTGTTCGCGCGTTACATGCTCTCCGGAATTCTGGAAGTCCGTCCCTTTGGCCGGGGCCCGCTGCGCCGGTTCATGGTGTACGGAGCCCCGACTTTTCTGTTCGGCAAGACGATTCCCAAGACGCTCTACACCTGGTCACCCGATCCCATTGGGATCGAGCACTCCTGGGGTGTCGGTATCTATCTCAACAAAGGATTCGAGTTTCGCGTAACCCAACACTTCCTGTTCGACCGTCTGGGTGCCCGCGATACAAATCTCGGCGTCGCTGATCTGGGCAATAATGGGCCCTGGGGCCGGTTCATGACCGTGGGTGTGCGTAAGACCTTCGGCACACGCCGCTGGTAGGAAGTGGTGAAACGTTCCGGTTACGCCGCAACCGGCATAGCCGGCCGCATCAGGTGCCGGATCAGCCATACAATGAACGCCACAAAAGCGCCAAAGATCACCAGCGGAAACCCAAAGACCAGAAGAAGCCAGCCGGCGCCGCTGAAATTGGTGACGTCGCCACTCACCGTTGCCGTCGCTTCGCGACGCATCTGGCCTCCGAACACGGTGACGTCGCCCAGGATCTTCACTTCTTTCTCAAGGCGCACATCGCCGCCAAAGGAAGTGGCGTCGCCGCCAATCTGACCCTGGTCCTCAACCACAATGTTTCCCCCGAAGGTGGTGACGTCGCCGGTGACACGTCCACGCACGCGAACGCTGCATCCGAAACACGTCGCTTCAGCAACCTCTTCACCGGGACCGACGCTGATATTGTGACCGAACTGAGTGCGGTCGCGCGCACCGTCGGCAAAGGCCGTGCTGGACAGAGCTCCCAGGAATAGAAGCCACGAAAAAATTCGTAGCGCAAGGCGAGCGTTGGAACTCATAGAACCCCCTGAGCGGCGTCATGCCTCGGAATCAGTACGGGAATTATGGCACAGGGAAGCAAGAATAATCTGCTGTTTCTATGCCAGTTCTTTATAATTGTCAGTTTCCTAAAATCATCTCGCGAAACTCTCATAGCGGAGGTTGTGCAATGGCGGGCTCTTATAACGGCGTGGCGGTTCCGGCGGACGGAAAAAAGATCGCTTACGCCGATGGCAGGTACAACGTTCCCGACAACCCGATCATTCCCTTCATCGAGGGCGACGGAACTGGCCGCGACATTTGGAAGGCCTCGCTACGTGTCTTCAATGCTGCAGTAGAGAAGGCTTACAAAGGCAAGCGGCGCGTTGCCTGGTACGAAGTGTTCGCCGGAGAGAAAGCCAAAGCCAAGTTTGACACCTGGCTGCCAGACGACACCGTCGATGCGGTTCGCGAGTTCCGCGTCGCCATCAAGGGCCCGCTGACCACACCCGTGGGCGGTGGCATCCGCTCGCTTAACGTGGCGCTGCGTCAGATCCTCGATCTCTATTGCTGCGTGCGCCCGGTCAAGTATTACAAGGGCGTACCCTCGCCGGTGAAGCATCCCGAGCGCATGGACGTCGTGATCTTCCGCGAGAACACGGAAGACGTTTATGCCGGCGTCGAGTGGGAGCAGGGAACTACCGAGTGCGCCCGGCTGATCGAGTTCCTCAACAAAGATATGTTGAAGGGCGGCAAGAAGCAAATCCGCCTCGATTCGGGCGTCGGGATCAAGCCGATTTCCGTGACCGGGACCAAGCGCCTCGTGCGCATGGCGATCCAGCACGCGATCTCGAATGGCCTGAAAACGGTCACGCTGGTCCACAAAGGCAACATCCAAAAGTTTACAGAAGGCGCGTTTCGCCAATGGGGATACGACGTTGCCACCGCCGAGTTCCGCGAGCAGGTCGTAACTGAACGCGAAAGCTGGATTGTCGACAATAAAGACAAGGACCCCAGCCTGACGGTCGCGCAGAATGCGGACCTGATTGAACCTGGAATGGAGTTCGCTCCTCCTGCATTCCGCCAGGCGGTCGAAAGAGAAGTGAAGAAAATCCTCGACGCCATCTACGCGACGCATGGCAACGGCGAGTGGAAGAAGAAGGTAATGATCAACGACCGCATCGCCGATTCGATCTTCCAACAGGTGGTCACGCGCGCCGACGAGTACTCGGTGCTGGCCTGCCCCAATCTCAACGGCGACTACATTTCCGACGCCTGCGCCGCACAGGTGGGCGGCCTCGGAATTGCTCCCGGCGCCAACATCGGCGACGGCTATGCCATCTTCGAGGCAACGCACGGCACCGCGCCGAAATATGCCGACAAAGACGTCATCAACCCCGGGTCCGTGATTCTCTCCGGTGTCATGATGTTCCGACACCTCGACTGGAACGAAGCCGCCGATCTGATCGAGCAGAGCATGGAGCGCACCATCGAGCAGAAAATCGTCACCTACGACTTCGAGCGCCTGATGCCGGGCGCAACCAAAGTCAAAACCAGCGAGTTCGCCGGCCACATCATCGAAAATATGGGTGCGGGCGTACTCAGTACAGTCTAAGACTTCGCCACGGATTGCACGGATTGACACGGATTTGAAAATCAAAGCGGCCATTGTGATCCGTGTCAATCCGTGAAAATCCGTGGCAATAAGGGGTAACAATGCGAAAGAAAGTAACTATCGTAGGTTCCGGCAACGTAGGCGCCACAGCAGCTCACTGGATCGCCTCCAAGGAACTGGCCGACGTCGTCCTGATCGATATCATCGAGGGCGTCCCGCAGGGTAAAGGCCTCGATCTCCTCGAGGCCATGCCGATCGAGAAACGCGACTCCTACGTGAGCGGCACCAACGACTACAAAGACACTGCCAACTCCGACATCGTCGTGATCACCGCAGGCATTCCGCGCAAGCCCGGAATGAGCCGCGACGACCTCCTGAACACGAACTACAACATCATGAAAGCGGTGGTCGGTGAGGTCGTCAAGAATTCGCCGCACTGCATCCTGATCATCGTTTCCAATCCACTGGACGCGATGGCGCAAGCCGCCTACAAACTAAGCGGCTTCCCGCGCGAGCGAGTCATTGGCATGGCCGGAGTGCTGGATTCGGCGCGCTTCCGCGCCTTCATCGCCGACGAACTGAAGGTCAGCGTCGAGAACGTGACCGCCTTCGTCCTCGGAGGCCACGGCGACACCATGGTCCCACTGCCGCGCTATTCCACGGTCGCCGGCATCCCAATCACCGAGTTGATTGAGAAATCCAGGCTCGAAGCCCTCGTGCAGCGCACCCGCGACGGCGGCGCCGAAATCGTGAAGTATCTTAAGACCGGCTCAGCCTACTACGCGCCATCGGCCGCCGCTACGGAAATGGTCGAAGCCATCCTGAAAGACAAGAAGAAAATCCTCCCCTGCGCGGCGTATTTGCAAGGCGAATACGGCATCAACGGCCTCTACGTCGGCGTCCCGGTAAAGCTGGGCGCAAAGGGAATCGAGCAGATCATCGAAATCAAGCTGACGCCGGAGGAAAAAGCGGGGCTCGACCGGAGCGCCGCCGCAGTAAAGGAGTTGGTGAGCGTGATCGGCGTTTAACTACGAACGGATGTCGTGTGGGGCGACACTCCTGTCCGCGGCCTTTGACTGTCGTCTCCTACACTTTCTCGATCGTCACCTTCTTCACCACCACATCCTTGTTCGGCCGATCCTGACGATTACGCGGGACCGCCACGACCTTCTGCACCACGTCCTGACCTTCGACCACTTCACCGAAAATCGTGTGCTTGCCGGTAAGCCAGGTCGTCGGCGCCAGCGTGATGAAGAACTGCGAGCCGTTGGTGTTCGGCCCCGCGTTGGCCATGGCGAGTTTGCCCGGCTTGTCGAATTTGTGCGGTGAGCCCTTGGTCTCGTCTTCGAACTGGTAGCCCGGGCCACCCATGCCTGTACCCTGAGGGTCTCCGCCCTGAATCATGAAGTCGGGAATCACGCGATGAAAAATTGTTCCATCGTAGAGGTGGTCTTTCGACTTCTTCCGCGTCGAAGGATGCGTCCATTCGCGCTTGCCTTCGGCCAGTTCCACGAAGTTGGCAACAGTCTTAGGCGCGTCTTTTTCAAACAGACGGCAAACAATAGTTCCTTCGCTGGTTTCAAACGTAGCGTAGAGTCCGGCTTGGCGCGTCATGAATTTCCTTTCGAGTACATGATCTAATAGTAGCGCCGGCGTCCCGCCGGCTGTCGCGAGCGCGTCTCGCGCTCGCAGCCAAATACCACCACGAACGCTTCAAATTAATTTGGATTCGGTGTCGCCGGCGTCTTCGGAGCCGTCGCCGGCTTCTTCACGGTGGTTCCAGCTCCCGGTTTGGCAGCAGCCCCCGTACTTCGCACAATGCTGATGTGGATAATCTTCACCGGCCGAAACGGCTTGTCGTTCGTAGGATCGGTCGCCATGTGCGAGATTTGCTTCACCAGCGTCACGCTGGCCTCGTCGCACTGCCCGAAAATGGTGTAACTTCCGCTCAGGTGCCGGCTGTGTTCGACATCTTCAGTGATGAAGAACTGCGAGCCGTTCGTGTTTGGACCAGAGTTGGCATAGGCAAGCCTGCCCGGTCGGTCAAACAGTAGATCCGGAGATGTCTCGTTCTTGAACTTATACCCAGGATCGCCCGTACCGTTGCCCGCGGGATCTCCACCCTGGATCATGAACTCCGGGATCACCCGATGGAAAATAGTCCCGTCATAGAGCGGCACGCCGTGCTTGGTTACGCCGCTGACTGGATTTTTCCAGTCCTTGGTCCCACTCGCCAACCCAATAAAATTCTCCACGCCAACCGGCGCCTTGTCAGGAAATAGCGTGCAGGTCAGCTTGCCCACTGTGGTGTTGATGACGGCGGTCGGCTTGGTCGCCGCATGCACAGCCGGCGTCGCCGCGCCGCTCGGTTTGGCAGCGGCACCAGTTTTTGCTGCCGGTGCAGCTTGAGTCGTCGAACTCGACTGCGCCCCAGCGGCCGGGACCGCCAACATCATAATTAGGATCGCGAATCTCTTACGCATGAATGCTCCTTGCCTCGTGGAGACGTTGCATTTGGAATCCTGTGCAACGTTGCATTGTACGACAGCGGCGGGCCATCATTTCCTCAAAGCGTATGGGGCTCGAGTCAGCCTATTTTGCAGCACTCGAGGCCTGCATCTCGTGGCTCACGCCCTCCACTTCGCGGAACACGCGCATCAGATTTCCGCCAAGAATCTTCTTGATGTCGTCCGCGCCGTAGCCGCGGTCAAGCAGCGCCTGCGTGATCTTCGGCAGATCGGCGGCCGAGTCGATCCCCTGCGGCGTGGCGCCACTCACGCCGTCGAAATCGGAGCCCAGCCCTACGTGATCGATTCCCGCAACCTTCGCGATGTGATCGAAGTGGTCGATCAGCGACTTCAGCGGCGGACGCGGAATCTTCGCCATCCATTCTCGCTCAATGCGGTCAATCTCCAGGTAATTGACGGGCTTGCCTTCAGCTTTCAGTTGGTCAGTATATTTCTGAACAGCGGCGGCTTGATCCTTCTTCTGGGCCTCAATGGCCTTGCGAAAGCTTTCGTCATCAAAACCGTTAAAGAAATTGACCTGCACCACCCCGCCGTTCTTGGTTACGGCACGCAGCATCTCGTCGGTCATGTTGCGGGGAGCATCCACCAGTGCCCTCGCCGACGAGTGCGACGCAATCACCGGACCCTTGGTCGTCGCAATCACGTCCCAAAACGTCTTGTCGGCCACGTGCGAGATGTCGACCATCATCCCCAGCCGGTTCATTTCCAGCACCACCTGCTTGCCGAAGTCGGTGAGCCCGTTGTGGTGCTGCACTTTCGGATCATCGATATCGCCGGACGAGTCCGCCCATTCGTTTGTATTCGACCAGGAGAGCGTCATGTAGCGTACGCCGAGCCGGTAGTAGTCGCGCAGCAGATGAATATCATTCTCGATCGAGTGCCCGCCCTCAATCCCCATCAGCGCCGCGAGTTTGTGCTCCTTACGAGCCCGATCGATGTCGTTGGGCGAGAACGCCATCATCATACGATCGGGATGCCGCGCCGCCTGCTCGTAGACGGAATCGATCAGGTCAAACGTATGCCGGGCAAAATGGCCCTGGTTGGTCTCCGGTTCGACCCAGATGGAGAAAAACTCCGCTCCCAGATTTCCGCGCTTCGCCTTGTCGAGACTGACGTGGCCGATATCCTTGGGATTGGTCGACCCGAGATCGAAGCCTTCATCAAGAAACCGCTGTGGCGTATCGGCATGGGTGTCAACGATCAGCGCGGAATCATGGATTTGCCGGGCACGCGCACTAACAACGATGTCGGGCGCGGTCGACGATTTGTCCGGGGCTTGAGCCGCGGCGAGGGAAGAGATCAGCGCGAGAACAATTGAGAGCTTGCTTGTCATAGTTGTGGCTTGAGAAAATATTCTGCTGCGTCAAGATTGTATAGGGACCACCTGCGGCTCGACAAAAGCGCGTCATCCTAAGACAGCCAACGCCTTCAGCACACAAGTCTCCAACACCTGTTTGGTGTCGATCACGGTCTTCGGGTGCACAATCGCTTCAAACCGCGACTTCACTTCGAGATAGAGCTGGTAGTCCCGATTTCCCGCCGGATGCGCTCCGCCCACCGCGTCGGCTGCAAGTCTGCGCCGGGCAGTCTCGTCCGAGCAGACGCACTCGAGAATGCGTGACGGCTGCTGCAGGGAAGCGGCCGAGGCAAGCACATTTTCAATTTGATAGCGACGCGAGAACGGACGCCCGTCGAGAAAGATCCTAAGCCCCGGGTTCCGCACCAACAGATATCCCGCGGTCTCGAGCATGACCTGCAGGCAATAGTCGTCCTGCCGCGACGAGTATTCGATCTCGTCGGGGCGGAAGATCGCATGGCGAATTTCATCCTTGCTCAACACACGGCCTGAAGTCCGCGCGGCCAATTCGCGGGCGAGCGTACTCTTGCCAGTGCCGGGAAGCCCAGCCATCAACACAATCATAAGAAGAGAATCGTAACGGATTTACCGCGGAAGGGAGGAATCTACTATTACTTCGCTGCGCCACCCAAGGCAACCTGCGTCGCCGGCTTATCGCCATCCGGATGTTCTTCATCTGGATGTCCCACCGGAACGATATCCTGGGTCTCGCGCCAGTCGGAGTATCGCCCGCTCACCATGATATGAAAAACCCACTGGTGGCGTTCTTCTTCGGGTTCCACTAGCCCGAGCGCCTTCATGTAGAACAGATAATGTTCCACCCAGCGAATCTCGTCCTTGCTCATGCCGCGGCGTTGCAGGTCAACCGTCACCCCCGCGAGATGCGAGGAGGCCGTGTCGCCGTCGGCCGGAGCGGCATTGCGGTTGTGACGTCGAAGCTTCTTTTGAACCTTCACCGTTCGCACCGCGGAGTTCACCTGAATCTGCTGATGGAAGCGGTTGTAGTAGGCCTGGCTCAGATCGTCGACAAAATCCAGCGTCCACGGACGGCAATACCGCCGCGAGGGATCCAGGCGCGGATCGAAGCGCAACGTTTCGCCCGCGCGAATCTCCAGCAGGGAACCGTCCGCCTTCAAGGCTTCCAACTCAGTTTCGTTCTGAATGCGAGGCAGATCCAGTCGATCGATCTCGGCGTTTTGGACGATCAGCGATTCATGCGACGGCCGGAACATCGGATTCCAAAAGCGCAGCCACCGGAGATGCCGGTGGTGCACGTTCGCGCGACGCACCGCGAAAGCGCTGCCCGACAGCCCGGCGAATACCAGGGCAAGCAAGAAGACAGCGGCGAATTGAAGTCTGACGAAGCGTCTCAAGAGATTCCGTATGGGGCGGGCACTTGCCCGCCTATGCCGCCTCACGAACTGTTCCGTGTGAGTAGCGGCTATTCTAAGCCATGCTGTCAAGTCGTCCAACGCAAGACTCTGCGCGACCGTTACCTGCGTACCCAAACACCGCCGTCCACTGGTTACCTGCAATCCGGAATGGCAATGTCCTATCTCTTCTAGCGGCAAATGACGGGCCATTCCGCGGCTTAGGCAAGAAACAGCTATGTACGCGGCGAACCACAACTTGGCGCGATTAGATGACGCCTACGGAATCCCGGTTGGTCGGATGTACGACAAAATGACACAAATCAGCGCCGCAAAAGGTCAACCAGCGCCTGCTTCATCACCTGACCGCCCACCTCGGAGATGGACTTGGTCAGCGGGATATCCTTGGGACAAACCTCGACGCAGTTCTGCGCATAGCCGCATTCCTGTATGCCGCCGTCGCCCATGAGCGCCGCCAGGCGTTCGCGCTGCAGCGCTTTGCCTGTGGGATGAGTGTTAAATAATCTCACCTGCGCGATCGTAGCTGCGCCCACGAAGCCCGTGTCTTCGTTGAACTGCGGGCAGGCCTCCATGCAGCAGCAACAGGAAATGCAGCGCGAAATGGGATACGCGACTTCCTGCTCCTCGGCCGACATGCGCGGCCCGGAGCCTAGATCGTAGGTGCCGTCGATCGGCACCCAAGCCTTGACGGCTTTGAGATTTTCGAAAATCACGTTGCGGTCCGTAGCGAGATCGCGCACGACAGGGAACTTCGAAAATGGCTCTAGTCGAATCGGCTGTTCGAGATTATCAATCAGCGCCGAGCAGGCCATGCGCGCGCGCCCATTGATCAGCATGGCGCACGATCCACAGACTTCTTCGAGACAATTCGAGTCGTAGGTGATAGGAGTGGTCGCCTTGCCGTCTTTTGTGACCGGATCTGCGGCAATATCCATGAGCGCCGAAATCACGTTCATGTTCGGCCGGTATGGAACCGAGAACTCCTCCCAGTAGGACTTCGAGGTGGGAGTATTCTGGCGCTTGATCTTGATGGTGACTGTTTTGTTATTAGCCATTAGCCCTTAACTCTTATCTCTGAACGATCCCTTGGCTAGCAAACGCCTTCGGTCCATCTCTTCAGCGAAGTAGTTGCGCTTTCTTAGGTAGACTCGGTGAACAAGGCGCAAAAGAAACAAAATCACAAAAAGGACACAAGCTCCCAGGTAAATCCTGGCCTCAACGGGCGCGTCGGATCGCGTGCTATGCTTCCAAATGAAGATATTGCAAGCCGGTGCCCAAGGCGCAAAAGGCCGTGGTGACCTGCGACAGTATCAACGATCGACGACTGGCATTCATAGTCAATATCCTTTCGCCCTCGGCAGATTCACCAGCTCAAACTTTATTCTCCAGAATCTTCCAAAACGAGTGCTCACAAAAACCACCGGGAAGGGCATGAGTGGAACTCGTGCCGATTTTAGGCTAAGCAAAGATCGCGGCTTCCAGCCGCTGAGGTTTGCTTTTGAAGCCTGGACGACTCATCTCTCGGCCCGGAACCTATTTCGTGACTTTCTCGACCTGGCAACGCCGACGACTGTTTGTCGTCGAATCCTACGTCCGCCTGTTCTTGAAAACTCTCTACGGATATCGCCGCGAGGGCCGGTTCGCACTCCACGCCTTTGTCGTCATGCCTGAGCATGTCCACCTATTGTTCACTCCCGCCGATAACATCACTCTTGAGCATGCCGTTCAGCTAGTCAAAGGCGGATACTCGCACGCCCTCGGCTCGATCCTCGGTCGAAAGCGAGAAATCTGGCAGCGCGGATGCACCGATCACAGGATCCGCGATGATCAAGATTTCATAAATCATCAAAACTACGTTCACCGAAATCCAGTCGAGCGCAGACTCGTGAACGATCCTCGCGAATACCGTTACTGCTCCGCTTTCCCGGGATTCAAACTTGACCTGCGGCCATCAGCGGCTGAAGCCGGAATTTCAAAGAGCGCTTAATCGGCACGAGTGGAACTCGTGCCCTTCCCGGTTCTTTCAAACAACCCAAAACTTCCAGTTCGTTCGCAGACTCGCTAGGGAGAGTTCGACGGCGGCGCCACGCGAATAAAGACTTCATCCCACCGGTGATGCTTGCCAGACGGAATCTCTCTGTTTCCAGCGAAGTGTCGGTCGAGCATTTCGCAGTTCCGAATACCGCCTACGTCGAACAACCGCCATCCGGGAATGCGATTCCCGCTTTGCCCGCCCACTTGCCAACAGAACAATCGAACTACGCCACTCTGACTGCCGTAATCGTGAGGCTCGACAATCCGTTCGTTGCCCTTGTATCTGAACCGGAGCAAATGTTTGTTCTCAACCGCGGTGTAAATGAGCTGATCCAGTTTTTGATCTACCGCCATTATTCGCTTAGAACTCCGCGATAAACCATCGGTTGTCAGTCCCGCCATCTTAATCGCCTCAATACTTCCTGGCGCGTGGCGGAATCAGCGACGTATCCACCGCCTCGAACTCAAACTTGGGCTCGTCCGCATCTGGCGCGAAGTACGCCTTCGTCGTCTTCAGCCAGTTCTTGTCGTCGCGCTCGGGGAAGTCCGGCTTGTAATGCGCCCCGCGCGACTCATCGCGCAGCCCCGCCCCCTGCGCGATCACCCGCGCCAACTGCAGCATGTTGTAAAGCTGCCGGGCAAAGACCACGGTCGTGTTCGCCCACATCGTGCGATCGCTCAGATTCACTTTGCGGAAGCGCTCCAGCATTTCGACCAGTCTCGCGTCCGTCTGCTTCAAATTCTTGTTGTAGCGGATGACCGTGCAATCCTTGGTCATCAGTTCGCCCAACTCGCGCCACAGCTTGACCGGATTCTCCGTCCCGTCATTCTTCATCAGCAGCGCGTTATTCTCTTCCTGCTTCTTCTTCTCGGCGTCAAAACAGCCGTTCCCGTCGGGCAGCGCCTGCAGGCCACGCGCATACTTCACCGCATTAGGCCCGGCAATCCCTCCACCGTAAATGCACGAGACCAGCGAGTTCGCCCCCAGCCGGTTGGCCCCGTGATATTGATACTCACACTCGCCCGCCGCAAAGACTCCAGCAATGTTGGTCGCCTGCTTGAAATCGACCCAGAGCCCGCCCATGGTGTAATGCATACCGGGAAAAATCTTCATCGGCGTGTCGCGCGGATCGTCCCCCACAAACTTCTCGTAGATTTCGAGAATCCCTTCCAGCTTCTTATCGAGAATCTTGCGGTCAATGTGCGTCAGGTCGAGATAGACCATCGGCTTGCCGTCAATCCCAAGGTTGTGTTCGTAGACAACCTTGAAAATCGCCCGCGTAGCCACGTCGCGCGGCACCAGATTGCCATACTTCGGATACCACTCTTCCAGGAAATACCAGCGTTCACTCTGCGGAATGGATTTCGGATCGCGCTTGTCTCCCGGCGTCTTCGGCACCCACACGCGCCCGCCCTCGCCGCGCGCCGACTCCGACATCAGCCGTAACTTGTCTTCTCCAGGAATGGAGGTCGGATGAACCTGAATAAATTCGCCGTTGGCGTAGTAGCATCCCTGCTGATAAAGCGCCGACTGCGCCGACCCCGTACAAACCACCGAGTTCGTCGACTTCCCAAAGATTGCGCCAATGCCGCCTGTGGCAATGATGATCGCGTCGGCCGGGAAAGTGCGCACTTCCATCGAGCGCAGGTCCATGGCGCAGGCGCCGCGGCAGACGCGGTTTCCGTCGAGCACGGCTGACAGAAATTCCCAGTGCTCGTACTTTTTCACCTTGCCTTCGGACTCATAGCGCCGGACTTGCTCGTCGAGGGCGTAGAGCAACTGCTGCCCCGTAGTCGCACCGGCAAACGCCGTGCGGTTATATAAAGTCCCGCCAAAGCGGCGGAAGTCGAGCAATCCTTCCGGCGTGCGGTTGAAGGGCACGCCCATGCGATCGAGCAGATCGATAATCCCCGGCGCAGCCTCGCACATGTCTTTAATCGGAGGCTGGTTGCCCAGAAAATCGCCGCCGTAGACCGTGTCGTCAAAGTGCTTCCAGGTCGAATCGCCTTCACCCTTCAAGTTCTTCGCCGCGTTGATCCCGCCCTGCGCGCATACCGAGTGCGAGCGTTTCACCGGAACAATGGAGAACAGGTCAACGTTGGTGCCCATCTCCGCGATCTTGATGACGGCAGAAAGTCCGGCGAGTCCGCCGCCGATGACGATAATCTTCGGAGTCGCTGTCGCCATTTATCGCACCGGCCTTCCGTCGCGAGGTATCCCGTGGCTTGTGTCGACAATCGCGCCGCCAGGTCCAATCTCCTGCGCGGGCCTCGATCGGAACGAGTACAGACTGGCAAAGCCGGCCGCGCACAGCACGAGGAAAAGCGCCAGGCAGACGCGCAACAAGCTTCGCTGCGCTTTGTCTCCCGACACAATGCCCCACTTCGCGGAAAACAGCCAGATGCCGTACGCGAAGTGCCACGACGCCGCGACCAGTCCAACCACGTAGAACAAGAACAGACCCGTGTGCATGACCTCACCCTGCACCTTGCCGAACGACGCCATCGGATTGTCGTGCAGGTCGACGCCGGTAAACCGCATCGTGTAGGTGTGCCACAGAATGTAGGCGAAGGCTATGCCACCGGTCCAACGTTGCGCCGTGTACATCCAGTTGCCGCTCCACGGATAGGCAGCAGTATTCCCGTCTCCGCGATACCAGATGTAGAAGCCATAGAGCGCGTGAAACAAAATCGGCAGCCAGATCCCGAATAGTTCCAGGAAAAACACGAGCGGAAGATTCGCCAGAAAGCTGACCTGGCGCGCGTAAGCCTCCGGCCCGCTGATGGCGGTCGAGTTCGAAATCAGAATGTGCTCGAACAGGAACGCCCCGACCGGAACGATCCCCGAAAGAGAATGTAACCGTCGCAAAACGAACGAATATCCCTGACCAGCGCGCAACGGCGCCACCCCATGCGCGACAACTGTGGTGACACCTGGGGCAGGAGAACTGGCAGACGCCACGAAACGCTCCTTATGAGTTTAGTTATGAGAAAAGAACTGGTTATTATCGGGCGCAGCGAGAAGTGAAGTCAAGGAAGCGACTGTGGGGCGGACACTCCTGTCCGCCACCGTTGACTTTGTTTTTTTTCTCTGTTCACGGAGCCCTGTCGCACCACTCCAGAAACTCCCGAAACGCCGCCCCTCGATGGCTATACCGCGCCTTCTCCTCCGCGCTAAGTTCGGCAAACGTCTTCTGAATCTGAGGAAAATAAAACAGCGGATCGTATCCGAACCCGCCGGTGCCGCGCGGAGAATCGAGAATTATGCCTTCAGCGGTCCCGCGAAAGGTAGCGAGAATCTGCCCATCGCGCGCTGCGGCCAGTACACAAACGAAACGCCCCGTGCGCCTCTCGGGAGGAACCTTCCTCAGTTCCCGCAGCACCCGCGCGTTGTTCGCCTCGTCATCCGTATTCTCGTCCGCAAGATGAGGCTGGTCGGCAGCATATCGCGCCGAATGCACGCCGGGAGCTCCGTTCAGCGCATCCACCTCCAGCCCTGAATCGTCAGCCAAAACAGTCTCTTCCGCCGCGTGCCGGCTATATTCCTCCGCCTTCTTCCGCGCGTTCTCCTCAAACGTGAGCCCGTCCTCGATCACAGCGGGCAGGGAAGCGAAGCCGGGGATGCTTGTAATCTCGATACCATGCGGCGCAGCAGCTCCCGCAAAGTCTCGCAGCTTTCCAGGATTCGAAGTAGTAATCAGAATTCGTCGCATGATGAGCAGACCTCGGACTTCACACCTCGGACTTCAGACCGAAAGCGCCGAGGTCCGCGGTCTGAGGGCCGCAGTCCTCGCGCGGCTCAGCAGGACCCAAACAATAACGAACATTGTAGTGATCAGAGAAATCCACCCACCCGCCGTTCGATCCCAAGTGCGCATAAACGTAACCTGCACGCAGTTGCCCCCAGCCCCAACTGGAACCAGCATCTGCCCCGTGTCCGGCCGTGCCGCCGTCTCCACTACATGCCCATTCACTTCCACCCGCCACGCCGGATAACTCAACAGCCGCAGCGCCAACCGATCCGGCGCAGACATCTCCGCCGTAAACATCCTCGACTCTGCGTCCCACCGCTGGACGTGAATTGCCGCATGCGCCTGCCCGCCCACAGTGACATTGCGCGCATCTTTGTCGATGGCCCCAGGGTCCGCCCCGGCCGGCGTGTATTCGTCCACGCCTTCGTAACCCGCGCCCGTCTCCATGTTGTCCTGCATTTCGCGGAGGTCGTCGGCATTGTCCCACCACGGCGTCTGAACGCGGTGCCATACCATCACGATCACCAGAATGGCAATCCCGCAGACGGCCGCTCGCCACCACCAGCGCCGCATCCCCACGGTTACGAAAACAGAAAAGATCATGCTCAGGCATAACAACCAGCGCCACGGAAACTGCATAAACTGCATCTTTGGCAGAATCTTCCATAGCACGCCCGCCGCCGGAAACATCAGCACACTGCAAGCCATCGCCCAGCCGAGCAAGACGCTCCACAGTTCGCGCTTCGTTTCCCGCCACCGCCGGGCTGCCCAGGCCGCGGCGAAAATCACTACCATCTCAAGGACGGCCACCCATGAGATGAGATGATTGAAAGCGTCATGATCGGCATCGGTCGTGTGAATAAAAAGAAAGTTGTCCGCCGGACGAGAGCCTGCCGACACGGCCTGAGCGATATTGATCCACCGCTGTTCGTAGATCGCCGGAAGCAGATAGAACGCCGCCAGGCCTGCGCCCAGCGCGACCGCGCCCGCTCCCACAAACAGCAGCCGAGCCGACCGCCGTCGCCACGCGAAATACACCACCAGAAGCGCCAGCGAGTAGTGGATCATCACGGCCGCCGGAGCATTCGTCAGCCACGCCGCCGCCAGCACCAGCGCCTGCGGCAGGACCACTCGCCGCCCTGCATCCTTATCCCCATCCGCAGCCTTCAGCACGAACAGCAGCAACAGCGGCAGCAGGCAACTGGCCAGCAGTTCCGCGAACGCGCTGCGCCAGTACACAATCACCAGATGGTATGGGTTAACGGCGTAGAGCACGGCCGCGAAGATCGCATCGCTGCGATCAAGCCATCTTCGCGCCAGCATGAACATCGACACGCCTGCCACCACCAGCGCAATCCATATGTAAATTTCAGATGCGACGGTCCAAGGAAAAATCGCGCTTAGTCCCGCACCCAGTGTCCACGAAGCCGGCGGATAGAACACAAATCGCGGCTCGCCGTAGGCGAAGTGTGCCATCGCGGCCCAACGTGGATTAAATATCCCCTGCTTCCATTGCCCAAGAACTTCGAGCCACGAGTACAGGTGAAACTCCAGATCGTGGCCCGACGGTGTGCCGAGAAAAAAGAATGGAATCTCCACGGCGAAAGCCGCTGCGCCGATTGCGAGCAGCGGCGCCCATAACAGGGATGCCCCGTCGGACTGGAGATTTCGTGGCGGTTTTTTCAACGGATGCTCGGATGTCCCGGTCTGTCCCAGAGTTTCCCTCGCCGCACAAAGCTGCACGACTGCGCGAAACACAGTCTACATTCAATCCAAATTTATTTAACCCAGATTTAACATTGCTGAAATCACTGCGCAATGCACTTCGACTAACATATTCGCATTGGGGTGGAACAGACCACGAAGAGTTGAAGAGCCCGGGTCAAAGACGGGGCACGGGTTCTTCGATTTCTTCGGAAGCCACACCATCGCTTGCAGCCTCCCGCTCCCGCGCGCTGCCCACCCGCTACACTGCCCGCCTGAAATCTCTTCCTGAGGATCATCTGCCTATCACCAGCCGCGGGAGGCTTTTTCCCAAATGGGGCGAAAGTCCCACAGACCTGCCAACGCCCGCGTAAACGGGCAAAGCTGGAACAGAAGTTTTGGTGTGGAAATCTAGACCGAGGTTTCTTCCGGGCTGCGCTGGTGCTGAAGTTCAGAAAAGAAATCGTCCTGTTGCAGCGAGGTGCCACGCCGCAGAAGATCCAGCAGCGGATCTTCCATCTCGTCGCCGGATTCTTCCGCCTTCTTGTCACCCGGTTCAAACTGAGTGATATCGGCAACCAGCGCCCGCGGAGAAATAATCAGTTCCAGCATGGTTGCGGGACAGTTGCGCAGGAACGTGATCAGGTTCGCAACTTGCGCGCGCTGTTCCGGCGTGCGGGAAGGGAACTCGACTCCCATGCCGTGTCCCGGATGTGCCACTCGAACCATGCCTTCTGTATGAACTTCATGCTCTTCGGCTTTCAGGCATAGGTCGATCAGGGCGCGCTCCGGAAACGGCGCGTCGGTTTGCACGTAGCAGCCGCCCAGGCTCAGGTCGGTCAACTTGCAGTGAGGAACGGTTTCATCATCGCCCGCCCCTAAACTGCTCGCCGCAGCCTGCAGCCAAGCTTTTAATTTGACTGATGTGGACTCAGCAAGATCCAGGAAGTGAACCCCGGTCTGCCCATTGGGATTGGCCCACGCCACCTGCCCGCGTGCCTCGACTTCCAGGCTGCCATCCGGCAGTTGAAACTTGAATGCCAGCAACGATCCCGGAACTTGCGGTTCGGCTGTGAGGACGTCCATGCCAGTTTCGGAAAGATCCAGAAGAATGCCGTCGAGTTTGCGGGTGTCTGGCAGCGTGATTTCCACCGGCGCCTGCACCGGAATCCGGACCGCCCGGCGCCGCTCCCGGCTCAACAGAGCGGCAGCTGCCCGCAATCCGGCTTTCGCTGCATCCTCGGATAGAGGCTTGTAGAGCACGAAGTGCGCCCCGCCACTCAGAATGGCACGCACCTTCCCCGTATCTGCCACTAGAGCAATGCTGAGCGGTTCGGTACCCAGCTTCTGCGCCTGCCGTAGTACGTTTTCCGCCATTTCGGCATTGTCGAAATCGACGATAAGCGCCTCGAACTTCTGCTGCTGAATTCGGGCAATCGTGGTTTCCGGATCGCTCGAGCGGTCCATGGCGATGCCGAATGTAGGCAGGACTCTGCCCAGCACGTCAGCCGCGGAATCGTCGGTCGAAACCAGTAATGCCTGAAGGGTCATAAAGACTTCGGGTTCCCAACGCCGGAGCGACTAGGGCCAGCGAGGAGCTGTGGGACGCGCTGCTTTGGAGGAGGCAGGACTACCGGAACTTGCGCCGGCCTTGGCCGCCATCGAATCCCCCTGTAGAGAGGCATCGTCTACTTCCGCCAGCACGCCGTTGTCGTCATCATCGTTCTCGGCCAGCAATGGTGCTACTTCGCGCAGCTTTTCCGCTGCCTGCTGGAGCATCTCAATCTGTTTGCCAAGTTGGGCGTATTTTGCCTGCTTCTGCCGCAGGACCTCATGGATATCTTTCATACAACCCCCTGTTGGCAATTTAAGAGGCCCTGCCGGATGGGTCAACGGTAATCCCCTCGGTCAGATTACCGGAGTAACGGAAGAACCCACTGATGGGCGGCAACACAGAAAAGAAAAGCCCCGCCATCCGCGGCGGGGCTTCGATTCAGGAGATGGAAATCGATTACGCTTTCAGCTTGCGGCGCAGGACCGCAGCAAGACCAATCAGGCCAGTCCCCAAAAGAGTCAAGCTGCCCGGCTCAGGAACCGCTGCGATGTTGGTATCGCCACTGGAAATCGTTGTCGTACCGTTAAAGAAACCCTTCCCGGTATTGATGGTCAATTGCACAGTTGCTCCGAAAACAGTGCTTCCCGTGTACCACGTGCCGGTAACCGAGCCGGTGAGCGTGTAGTTATGGGTTCCGTTGGCCAGCGTAACCAGCGTCCAGGTCACCGGTCCGGTGAAGGATCCCGTGAAGATCGTGCCGTTCGGAATGCCACCTGTGCCGTTCCCGGTAATGACAAAGCTTCCGCCCGAGTCGAACATGCCGCCCATCTGGAGACTCCCGGAGATCAAGCCGCTAGTCGAGAAGGCCACGCTGCCCAAGTCGCCCGTAACCAGGCCCAAACCATTCAGGCCGTTTACGGCAATCAATTCTGAGCCGCTGAGGGTCAACCCGGCGCTGCTGCCGGATAAAGTGCCACCGCTATTCGTGAAGTCGACCGAGTTATTGGCAAATGCCGCCATTGGCAGGGCCAACGCAAGCAGAACCATCCACAACATTCGCTTCATAAATCCTCCTGAATCATGCGGGGTCAGGGTTCGAACACAAAATCCCGCTTAAACTGGTGCACCCGGAGTACCAAACCCGGAATACAATCAAACTATTGAATACAAATAAGTTATCTAGCCATCGACAGCCTTGCTGAATTCCCAAAGTGCAAACTGATGCACACTTGAAACACCCATTTGCGACTTACGGCCGGTCCATCCTCGTTTCGACCGGCTTCAATACTACCAAGGGTCCAAAGGACTTGCGCTGATTAAGGGCAAGCGTTCGGTTAGAAATAGAATCTTTGCTGCCTCCAACCAACGGAGGTGACGATGTTCCGCTCACGAATCGCGCAACTCGTTGCCCTTGCCGGCATTTTGGGAACCGCGCTAGCTTCCCTGTCCACCAGCTGTCTTCGCCCAATCCTCGGAGCGTCTGCTGTATGCATTCGCAGGCGCTCCCAACTGTGGCGGTAGCCCCCTGGCTCCCATGATTGCCGACGCATCGGGAAATCTTTACGGCACAACTCTTATTGGGGGCGCCAATGACAATAGCGGCTGCGTCTTTAAACTTTCCCGCAACGGCAGCGGCTGGAGCGAAACCGTACTTCACAGCTTTAACTCCACAGACGGCTGGCAACCCACAGGAGCCCTTGTGTTTGACCAGTCGGGGAATTTGTACGGAACCGCGTTTGGCGGAGGAGCTTATGGCGGCGGAGTAGCTTTCGAGTTAAGCCCTTCGAGTAATGGAGCCTGGACCGAAACCATCCTTCACAATTTTGGCTACTACAACGACGGACACGGCGCGGGCTCTAATCTCATCTTTGACGCTGACGGTAATCTTTACGGCACCACGACCTACGCCTCAGGAGAGCGCAAAGGCGGTACCGTGTTCAAGTTGAGCCCGGGCCCGAACGGCTGGACTGAAACGATCCTCTACACGTTCCCTGCATCCACTGGCGGGCCGGATGGCGACGGCCCAGTAGGCGGAGTTGTAATAGACCACGACGGGAACCTGTACGGCGTCACTGAAACCGGAGGTGCGAACGGTTATGGTGCCATGTACGAGTTGGCGCGTTTAAAAGACGGCCGATACCAGGAGAGCGTAATTCACAGCTTCGATCTGAACGACGGAGGAGGAGCTTTGTCCGGCTTGGCCATCGACCGCAACGGAACCCTCTACGGAGCAACCGACATCGGCGGAGATTTGGGTCTCTGCTATCACATGGGTTGCGGCGTCGTCTTCCGCGTGAAGCGAGATGCGGTATGGAGTTGGACCGAAGACGTCCTGCACCAGATGACCGGCAGCGATGGCACCTCTCTCCACGGACCGGTGGTCTTCGATAGTCTCGGAAATCTCTTTGCGGTCGCTTCATCTGGCGGCATAAGGGGCATAAACGGGCAAGGGTCGGTTTTCGAGCTCACGCCCACCCCGAGTGGTCCATGGAACGAAACTGTGCTTCATTTCTTCGACGACACATACCAGAACGGCAGAGACGGGTGTGCCCCTTATGCGCGCGTAATCATCAGGCGCGGGCAGCTTTTCGGAACAACCGTGAGTGGAGGTGCTCACGATGCCGGGATCGTGTTCGAAATTGCCCCGCCCGCTCCTGTCCGGGAACCGGGTGGGGAGCAGCCATAGAAGCAGACACTTTGTAGCGGATTAAGAGGCAACGCTCCCGTTCGCACAGAATCTTTGCCCGCTCCAGCCAGGGGAGGGGAATGTAATGTAATGTTCCTCACGAATCGTGGACGTCATTAGTACTTTCTTGGAAATTTCGCTAACCGCGCTGGCCTCGGTCTCCCTTGCAGCGAGTCGTGCAAAGTAGCCCACTCGTGCCTCCCTATGGCACGAAGGTGGCATTTTCAATCCCAAGGGGAGCAGGTAGCTTATGCGGTGAGCAGTTCTGGGGGAGGGCTGTTCGGGCGTCCTGCGACTCGCTCAAGAGGCGCAGGACGCTTCTTAATTTTCGGGATACTTTCGCGGATGGGGCCTCATCCCGCCGCTTCATCCAACCGCTCGCCTCATCATCCCGTCAGCGAAGGCAGCTTGGCGGCCGATCCCACCAAGAAGATGGTTCCCACCACAATACTGTAAGCCGACGTGACCAGCGTCAAGGCCCGGAGCGCATTCGGCCGTGCCAATGTCGCGGAGAATAGCCCCGCAGCCGAGGCGCACATCAGAGTGTTCATAGCCAGCAGACCAACGATGAACATCAGCAACCCCAACAGCCCCGCGCCCGTTCCACCCAGATTTGCCGCCATCAAAAATACCAGAATCTGCGTAGGAGTCTCCGCCCCCAGTCCATGGATAACGCCCACCAGAAAGGTCGAACTCGTGCCGTATCCATCCTTAAAAACCTCCGGAGCTTCCACCCGAGTGCCGCCAAAAATCCGGGTCAGCCGCCAATAGATCCACAACGCTCCATTGATCAACAGCGTGATTCGCGTGCGCGGGCGTGCGTGGCTGTGTGTCGAAGGGCGAAAAAAAGTCCCCAGTACATAAATCCCCAACACGAGCAGCGTAATCCCCACCAATCGTTCGGCCCAGCGATCGCTGGCTGCCGGCAATGCGATACGGAACACCACCGCGATCGAGCCCAATACAGCCACAGTCGTCGCGTGGCCCGCTACGTAGAGCAGCCCGTAGCGCATGGCGTCCCGCGCTTTGGACTGCACGCTGCTGATGTCGGTGATGGCGGCGATGTGGTCGTAATCGGGATCGACCAAGGAAAGAATTCCGCACCGCATTCGCCAGCCGCGGCAAGTTGTAGGCTAGCACACTCGCGGCGAGGGTCCGCCGCCCCGCGCCTAACCTACCTTCGGAGACGCCGCATTTGGCGAAGGCGCTCCGCCAATCACTTCCCGCAGCCGCCGCGAGAGAATCGCGGCCAGCGAATGGTAGAAGCGGGAACCGAGATGCGGAAATAGTTCAAACAACGATTGCAAGGTGGGCCGATCGAGGTAATAGGCCTCGACTGCGTCGTTGGCGATCACACTCGCTGTGGCCGGGAGCTCGTCGAGAAATGAAATCTCGCCGCAGACCTCCCCCAGACCGATCTCCGGAGACGCCCCCGGCGCCGGGAAACGCACCGACGCCGTGCCCTTCAAAAACAAGTACACGCCGTGCGTTCGTTTACCCAGCAGCACAATCGGCTCGCCTGCTTTGAACTGCCTGCGAACCGCTTTATCCGCGATCAAGGCCCAGTCGTTTGGTGTCAGATACACCAACCCATTCTTGGCCGAGGATAGTACAGACAGATCTTGCTGCAGATTTCCCTTTGACATGGCGCAATGGCTCAATTTCCGGGCGAGATGCCTCGTCGCGATTTTACTGAACCGATTTAATGACAGCAGCTGTGGCAGTACAGACTTGAAATAAACTGGAAACAGCCAATGACAAACAACAGGGCTAGCACGAGATTAACAGAACTCCCGGCGAATCGGCTTACACCGAATCTGACAAGGCACGAGTAAAGGCCGGACGCCAGGCACGAGCGTCCCAGAATATTGTAAAAAGGGGTCTTAGAAAAAGATTTCTAGAATGGTGCGCCCTGAGAGATTCGAACTCCCGACCTTCTGGTTCGTAGCCAGTTCGAGCCCCGCGCTCAGGATGTATCAGAACCGATAAAGCCCTATCGAATCAACGAATCGTCTCGGCGGGTGATCCATCCTGATAGGGCCTACTATAGGCTGACTCCCCACAATTTTCACCACAGTCGTTTTCGAAAAGCCCCCCATAACAAGCTCCCCATAGAAGGTTTTCCTTACTAGCTTTCGCGATAGAATTAAAGGAAGAAAGAAGGCCGTCCTCATGTGCTGCGATCACTGTCACCGTGAGATCGCTCCTGGAACTGAGAGAACCGTCTGGGATGGGGTGAAGCGCTCGGTCCGAGTCTGTGCGCTCTGCCTTCCGTTCGTCGTTTCTATCACATTTGGGCAGGCCTCGCCGACTCAAGAGCCGGCTCCGATTGCCAGGTAACCCGCAGTATCTCGGTCGACTCCAGCATCGGTGCCAGCGGGCCGACCGGGTGGCGGCGGGAAGGGTGGAGTGGAAACAGAGTGACCGTCGGTGAGATGAATGGGGATACGTCCTGCTCGGTATCAGTTCCCCCCGCGTCCTTCATGGTGTCTCCCTGCCCCACTCAACTCCCCGAAGGAGACAAGCACGAACAGGAACATTTCCCTGAAGAAGGTGGCTCGACGATCAGCCCAATCAACTTCTCGGGAATAATAGCCAACGTTCAAGCGCAGGTCACGAATGTTTCGTGGGAACCGCGGGTCCGGGGTCACTCTCCGTTGGATCACTTCTTCATGAAGCCTGTTACGCACACGATGCTGAAGGTCGATTCCGTACACGCACAGCGTCCGATGCCGCGCGCTCGTCGGTCTTGCTGAGTTGCACACCTAAGTGCTCCCTCGCTGCGCTTTCATCGAAAGCCATATTATCCCAGTACCGATTGATCTAGACTTATCCGTAGACAGGTGCTTAGTACCCACGAGGAAGCGAAGGAGGAACGCATGGACTACGCCCTCAGAAAGTATCAGATTCGGACTGGCGTGCTCGATGAGCTGAGCCGCCACGGGATCGCGCACGATAATTCGCTGCGCGCCGAGCTTGAGGCCAATGCCACCATCGCAGCGGGCGACAGTTCCCGCGTCATCATGAGAACGGAAATTCACTTGACGTCGAGATCCAAAACCGGCTCAGTTCGGCGCGCATGGACGAGAGTTTCCCGACGGGTTCGCGCACGCTGACCAAGAGCGACACCGACAGCGTGCGGAACCACTTCGCCGACATCGCGGCGGGCAAAGTGCGGGTCACGGGGTAAGGATGTAGTCGCGCCGCCGATATACAACCTGTAGTGGTTTGGCCAAGATTCCCGGATCACAGGGCCGCGAATGCCCGCGCCCTGAGCGGCGGTTTCCTTTTCAAGAAAGAGTTAAGCTACCGAGGGGCAGGCCAGACACCCCCGTAAACGACCTTTTCCATCTTGGAACGATGATCCCCTTGGGGTTTTGAGCGTAATGGCGATATTACGTCAGCTACGAAACAGTTCGCGTATTCAAGCGAACGTCTGGAAGCCAAACAGGTTGCTGCACTTCTGTCATGATCCAGTTCCCGTTGGGCATCAGAACATGTTTTCATCGGCCCAGACAGCATCAGCGTAAAAATTGACAATTCGGAGACATCTTAATGACAATCCCCACCCGAATGAGGGTGAAAATCTCCCCGACGTCACAATGTTCGGACATCTGACCTTCCGCGACCAATTCTTCTACAGGAGATCTTTATGGCTTCGACTTTGAACCGTAGGTTCGCGGCACGCTTTACCGCGATTGCGGGACTGATGTTCCTTCTCGTGGCTGCAAGCTTTGCTCAGCACTACACGCGGACAGATCTCACTACAAACTCCTCAAGCGTATCCGGGGCCCCTAATATCGATCCAAATCTGGTGAACGCTTGGGGGCTTTCCCGTGCCACCAGCTCTCCCTGGTGGATTTCCGACAACGGAACAGGGCTGTCGACTCTGTATGACTTGAATGGCGTACCTCAATCCCTGGTCGTGACCATCCCTCCGCCGAAAAATGCCCAAGGACCTGCTGCTCCAACCGGAACGGTGTTTAATTACACAACCGACTTTAATGTCGCACCAGGCGAACCCGCATCCTTTATCTTCGTCACTGAGGACGGCACCATTTCCGGCTGGAATGGCGCCGTAAACCTCGGCGAGGCTGTCCTCATGGTGAATCACCCGATCAAAGCGATCTTCAAAGGGTGCGCCATCGCGACCACAGCCAACGGAACCCGGCTCTACGCCACCAACTTCAAAACCGGCAACGTCGAAGTCTATAACGGCAAGTTTCACCGGGTAGCGCGAGAAGAGCGCTTCCAGGACAAGACCCTCCCGCCTAACTTCGTGCCCTTCGGAATTCAGAATGTCGGCGGCAACATCGTCGTCACGTTCGCGCAACGCAACCCCGGTTCGAAAGATGAAAACCATGGACCTGGCCTGGGTGCTGTCCGTGTCTTCGACACTGACGGACACTTGTTATTGCGCGTGCAACACGGAACGTTCCTCAATGCTCCGTGGGGCATTGCTCTGGCTCCGGGCGACTTCGGCCCCTTCAGCCACCGGCTTCTGGTCGGTAACTTCGGGGACGGCACAATTGATGTCTTCAACGCGTTCAGCGGCAGATTTGAGGGCACGCTCCTCGATCCGAACGGAGCTACGCTTACGATTGATGGCCTCTGGGCTCTCAGCTTCGCCGGCGACGTTACGCAGAACGGATCCCCAACCGATCTGTATTTCACGGCCGGCCCGAATGACGAGAGTGATGGATTATTCGGGAAGATTAGTGCCACCACGGCAGAACAACGAGGTAACTCCGAATAAAAATCGACTGATGTTTGGACTGAAGCGTGGCTGGCCGCCTTCCGATTCGAGCGTCTCTCTTGGGAGGCTTTTCAAATTCAACGCCCCATGACTTTTAGGTCTGGGGCGTTTTGTTTTGCCTCCGTTTGCTACATTCGCCCCATCGTTCTAGGCAGGAATTTTCTTCTCCGTCAACGGTGCGGTCTCAACTGTTGAAAGGGAATGAAGGCACGCGAAAAAGAGCTTGAAATCGAGCGAAACTTCGCGTGTGGCGGGGCAAAGCCACGCTGAGTCTTGGTTGACTGGCGATCGCGGTAGGGACACCAGTCTCCCGGTGCCCCCCGCACAGACCCGGACGGGCGCTCCTTAGCGCATCCGGTTCTTATCTCGGATGAATAGCGGCCAAGCATACCGTTCGTCCGCACACTCCCCCACCCATGGGACA
>WNGK01002478.1_pt1 | contig 43115 bp, 34 predicted proteins | sample 5400601 | NCBI WGS metagenome assembly WNGK01 (sample SAMN13153376, study PRJNA577476) | soil metagenome | isolation source: 60 cm soil or saprolite under Garry oak tree replicate 1 | place: USA:California | collected 2016-06-15 | reverse complement strand
GGTTTCTTGCAGCTCGGCGAATCTCGCTGCGGTTCGTAGTTCCATTCATCATTAGTCAAACAGCAGGTGCGGTCGTTGCAAGCGTCGCGCTGCGCCTGTTGTTCCCCCAACATCCAACTCTCGGCGGCACGCATCCTGCCGGCTCGAGCCTCCAGTCTTTCGTGTTGGAAATCTTTCTGACGGCGATCCTGATGTTCGTCATTCTCAGTGTCTCGACCGCCGCGAAAGAGAAGGGGCTTACGGCGGGAATTGCCGTGGGAGCCGTAATTGCGCTCGAGGCTTTGTTCGCCGGACCAATTTCGGGAGCATCAATGAATCCGGCGCGTTCGCTGGGACCTGCCGTGGTTTCAATGCGATTCGATGGGCTTTGGATTTACTTGAGCGCGCCGGCACTGGGTGTGCTTTTGGCTGTCGTCGCCTGCCGCCTGGTGCATGAAGAAGGATGCTGCACTGCGTCAGGGAGGAGACCTGTTCATGACCGATTCATCCGGCCAGACCACTGCTTCATCCAAACGGCTTCTCTTTGTCTGCATAGAAAACTCAAACCGCAGCCAGATGGCGGAAGCATTCGCGCGCATTCACGGCGGTGAAAAGGTCGAGGTCTACAGTGCCGGATCGCGACCGTCAGGCCGTGTCAACCCAAAAGCGATTGAGGCAATGCGCGAGATTGGTTACGACCTGTCTCGGCACCGATCCAAGTCGTTGTCAGAGCTTCCGGACATCGAATTTGACTTCGCGGTCACGATGGGCTGTGGCGATGAATGCCCGCTCGTGCGCGCCAGGCGGCGCGAGGATTGGAATATTCCCGATCCGAAGGGGATGCCCTCAGACAAGTTTCGCCTGGTGCGGGATATGATCGAAAGAAAGATCAAAGGACTTCTAGCTGAGCTCGATTGACGCCCAGAGAAGCGGAAGGGGCAAGTTTGGGCTTTAGCGAGTTCCGATTGCGGCTTTGCCGCCCGGCAGTGCGGTAAGGCTTCGCCTTACCGGCCCATAACCAGCTTGATTAGGAGGCTGCCCCTCCTGTCTCTATTCCGAGGCGTAGCCTCTGGATGATTCATATGGTAGTTCCGGAAAGGCAGAGCCTTTCTGCATTGGTGCGGCGGCAAGCCGCTCATTCAACGTCGTCCTAAGATGTTCACGAGGTCATGACCAACAAACAAACCATCCTCATTTTCATCGACCACATCAAGAGCACGACATAGAAGGACTCGCAGGATTTATGAGCGACGACTACACATTCATCGACGCGCATGGCAATGTCGTTGGCCTTAGACATGTGGAGTTAAGTTAGAATTCGTCTATGTCAAAGTATCTTGATTTAGGAAACTGGCCCCGTCGTGATCTATTTGAGTTCTTCCGTAACTTCGACAAGCCATATTTTAATATTTGTTCACGGCTCGATATCACCAGTCTGCTGGCGGCCCTTCGCCTTCGATCTAACCCCTGCGTATCCCTGGCATATCACTACTTTGCACTCCGGGTAGCCAACGAGATCGAGCCATTCCGTTATCGGCTGAGAGAAGGCAAAGTAATTGTCCACGACGTAATTAACGGGGGAACTACGGTGCTCCTGCCGAATGAAAGCTTTACCTTCGCGTATTTTGACTATGACGAAGATTTCGAGAGGTTCCTCTTGCAGGCTGGACGCGCGGTAGAGGAAGCCAGTACCGGAAAGCATCCCTTCAAGCCGACGGATCGCGACGACACCGTTTACTTCACGGCCTTGCCCTGGGTATCGTTCACGAGCTTTTCCCATGCTCGGAACTGGGGACACGAGGATTCAGTACCGAGGATTGCGTTCGGCAAGTTCACAAAAGAGAGCGACCGGGTTCTTTTGCCAATTTCCGTAGAGGTACACCATGCGCTTATGGATGGACTGCATGTGGGTCGATACCTGACCCGGCTGGAACAGGCACTCAGCCAACCCGAGGAGTACCTTGGTTAACCCCACGAGCTTCGTGTCGCGATTGTGTGGCGCCAGAAATGGTGACTTCAGCGAATCAGACAAGCGGCGATCAGGAGGGTCTTTAAAATCGCCAATGCCGCCTGAACAAGTTAATTGACAGGGTGCAAACGTTTAACTAAGATTCGACCGGTCCGAAAAAGTTAGTACCTCGTCTGCGCAGGGCTGAGCAGCCTGATGCGCTTTCACTTCAAGCATAACGGCCCGACTTGAAACCATTAACGACAGGGAGAAACCATGCATAGATTAATGTTCCCCTCCTTTGCTCAATGGGTCAAAGGACTTGGCATTAGTTTGCTCGTGATCCTGACAATAGCTCCGGTGGTTAGGTCGCAGACTCAGATCACTACCGGAACGATCCAGGGCACAGTCACAGATGCCAACGGCGCTGTTTTGCCCGGCGCCATTATTGAAATCAAGAATCTAGACACCAACTTTTCGAAAACATTGACCACGGATGAAGGTGGGCGCTTTGTGGCGCTGGCGCTATCTCCGGGCAGGTATACGATTACCGTTTCCAAACAGGGTTTTGCTACCGCGGTGGCTGAGAGTGTGGATCTAACAGTTGGCCAGGCTCTTAATTTGCCTGTGGCAATGAAGATCTCGCAAGTCGAAGAACGAGTTACGATCACCGCGACGCCGACAATCGATACGTTGAAGACTGAGTCCAGCTCGACACTGAACGAGGCAGCCGTCAACACCACTCCGATCCTGGGACGCAAGTTTGAAGATCTGCTGACGCTTACTCCGGGTGTAAGCGTTGTTCAAGGACCCGACGGAGACGAGATCAACTTTGCCGGACAGCGCGGCATTTTCAATAACGTGAGTCTGGACGGAGGCGACTACAACAACGGCTTCTTCGGCGAGCAACTTGGCGGTCAACGCGCCGCGATCGACATTCCCCTCGATGCGGTAAAAGAGTTTCAAGTCGTGGCAACCGGCGCCACTGCGGAGTTCGGACGAACCGCCGCCGGGATCATTAACGTGATCACAAAGTCAGGAACGAATGATGTGCACGGCAGCGTTTTTTATTTTCAGAGACTCGAAGCCCTTACCGCGCATACTTCCGACGGTAAGCCGCTCAAGGGTTTTCGCCGCGAGCAATTTGGCGGGACTGTCGGTGGCCCGATTAGGAAGAATAAAGCATTTTACTTCTTTGCCTTTGAGGGCATTCGCGAGAATCTCACGCGCGACAACCTTAGCGCGCCAATCGGTACGCCCTGTCCGGTAACCACTCCAACAATCCTGGCGAACGAGGCCTTGATTAATAGCAGTCCCGATTGCCAGAGGCTCGCGCTAATCAACTTCATGAAGACGACCAGGAGCCAGGAGGAAGGGCTGCCCGTCAAGCATCAGATAAATAACGACGCGTTTCTCGCCAAGACTGATTGGGATCTCAATTCGGCGAACAAACTGGTGATTTCGTACAACTTCGATTATTCGAAGAACACGAATCAGACGTTTGACGTGGCAACATATGGAAATTCCGCCAACGGCATCGAAGGTCCATCGAAAATCAACAACCTCAACGTAAATCTTTTCAGCACGCTTACACCCAACACAGTTAACGAAGCGCACTTCTCTTATACCCGCGAGCTGCGTCCGCGTCTCGCAATAACTTCGAACGTGCCTGCGGACACGGCGATGGGGTTCGCAACCACGTTCAGGTTTGGTCATCCATTCTTTCTGGAGCCCTCGATCGACGAGTTGTTGTGGCGTACGGACGCGAAGGACAATTTCTCGATTATCTCAGGCAGTCACACTATTAAGTTCGGGTGGGAGTGGCTGCACACAATCAACGATCAAGTCTTCCGTGGCTTCTTTCAGGGACGATATATTTTCGATAGCGTGACTGGTTTTCTTCGTTATGCCTCTCCAGCTGCTGCCGGCGGCTTCGGGCCAAATACAGTGGCCTGCTCTAACGGAACTTACGTGACCGCTCCGGCAACATGCGCGGCAGGCAGCACACCGACTGGCGGCCCGTTATTGCTCTTTCTGCAAGGCGCAGGGAGGACGGGGCCTGCCACGGACGCCGCGGGCGCTTCGAGAATCAAGAACCATGACTGGGCTTTGTTCGCTCAGGACAAATGGCAAATGCGACCCAACTTTACGCTCAACTATGGTCTGCGCTACGAGATGCAAATCTTTCCGAGATCTGTTGTCCCACCCTCTCAAACTGCGTACGGCATATTCCTCAATGATCCACGATTCCCCTCGGATGGCACGCTGCACCGTCCGAGAAGAGAGTTTCAGCCGCGCGTAGGCTTTGCCTGGGACGTATCAAAGAAGGGCAAGTCCGTTCTGCGGGCGAGCTACGGTGTCTATTTTGCTCGCCAGAATATGCTCTCGCAGGTCGGATCAATCACAACCAACGGAGTTCAGCAGCAGACCATTTTCGTGAACTCGTCTCTTATCTCGATCGGGGTGCCCGCTCCCACGTGGCCGGGATTGGTGACGCCGACTGCAGGGTCTTGCTCGACAATTCACAATTTCGCGCTGCATGGTCCGTTTAATAACCCGTTCCCATGCTTCAGCGGTGTGCGTGTATTCAGCCGCAACTACGCCAATCCGCGCATCTACACAGGCAATGTGCAGTTTGAACAGGAAATCACTCGCGATCTTTCAGTGTATTTTGATTTCACACATTCAAAGGGCGTCCATCTGACTCGCTTTTTGAACGTCAACCGCCAGCTGGATGCTGCAGGATTCCCTATCTTCGGCGATTATCTCGGCGAGGTGATGGTTACCAGTGCGGTTGGAAAAGGCCTGTACAACGGCTTCACCGTGGGCATGCGAAAACGTTTCAGTAAACGATATCAGTTTGAGTGGAACTACGTTTTGTCGAAAGATAAAGATGACGATTCGAACGAGCGCGATCCGTTTACGGATCGTTCTTTTGATATCAACAATCTCCAGTTGGATTATGCGCTGTCTGATCGGGACATCCGGCACAAGTTCAATTTCTATTCGTTAGTGCAGATAGGTTGGGGCCTGGAAGGCAACTTCCGCGTCCAGGCGCGCTCAGCACAGCCGATCACTCCGGACCCGCGCACTGCCACCAACCGCAACACGCTCCGAAAGGATAACCAGTACTTCTCGTTCGATTGGCGCATACAACGGCCTTTCCAGTTCGGAGAACGCTATGCGCTGATTCCGATCGTCGAGATGTTCAATACCTTCAACAACAAGAACAACATTAACCCGCTCAGCACGCCAGGGCTTTTTAATTTTGACGGCTTTCTGCGGCAAGGCGTCGGTGATCCGAGGCAGTTACAGCTAGCACTCAGGTTCACCTTCTGAACACGCGAGTCCTCGTTTCTGGTCGTTGACTAAAAAGGCGCAGAGTGAATCGAATCCTCTGCGCCTTTCGTATTTGACTCTATAGACAACCTGCAGTAATGCCTTTAACAGATGAGCGACGACGTCAGGCATCAGATCGAAGAGATCGTTAATCGCGAAACGCGCGCCTGGGATACCCAGGATGTCGATTTGCTAATGACCGTCTTCCACAGCGACATGGTCTGGCCCTGGCCAAGGACACCGCAATCTCACGATCCGATGGACTGGGTAATCGAGTGGGGCAGATACGACTACGAACGGTGGAGAAGTGGTTGGCAAAACTTGTTCGATACCCACCGTCTTAAGCGCAACCAAAGAGAAATCAGGAAAATCGAAATTTCCAACGAGCACGATGGCGCCTTCGCGGTGGTCGATATCGATACTTTGTGGGTAGATGACGCAGGCAAAGAGAATCACTGGAAAGGCCGCGTCTGCAAGGTGTATTCCAAAGTCGGCGATGAATGGAAGATGACGATGCAAACGGGAGTGCTGGACTATTCTGAGCTCGGTTGAGCAGGCCTCCTGGCTGGAATTATCAGAGCTGTAATTTATTACGATTTGAGATAAGAACTTTTTCGGCTTTGAAACCTTAGGCGGTTAAAGAATTAACGTGAATTTCTCACGATGTTCATTCTCCGTTAACGCGTTTGCGCTATAAGGTACTCTCGAAGTTCAATTTAGACAACCCGTAACGATGGAGTCGGACTCCAATAAGCAGAACTGTAAGAGCCTCGAGAGGATGGTATGAACGCAAAACAAATCGCGTTTCCTTTTCATGGGAAAAGAGAACGCAGAAAGAATCCCAACATCGATCTCATTGGTCGTTCTTATGAAGAAGATCACGCGACGGTGACCGTGATTGGTTTTTGTCTCAACGACGACAGTCGAGTCATGGTCCGCCGCGAACCGGGCGGCAGCATCTGGTCAATGCCGGTATGGCTGATGCGCCTGGTCTTCATGGAGAATAAGCGCAAGCGCGCGGCTTAACAAATCTTCTCAGATGCATACGCGATCAGGAGTTATTGCTCGCGCTGGCAATGTGCCAGACCTGCTATCAGCGTATGCTGGCAGAGTTCTTAAGCGCGCAACAAGAGAAAAGCGCGCCTCGTGATCCAAGTGACCGCTGATGCCAAATTCGATCTTTTTATGATCGATACAACTCGTCGATCAGTTTGCCGTATCTTTCGTCAATGACGTTACGCTTTACTTTCAGGGTGGGTGTGAGTTCGCCGCTATTGATCGAAAACTCTTCGGACAACAGGGCCACGCGACGGACGCGTTCATAGTCCTCCAGATGTGCCGTAATCGCAGTAACATCCTTCTGAACTATCCTGATCGCTGAAGCTTGCTCGCTTAAATGGTCATGAGTATCGGCGATGGGTTCGTCCGCTATTTGTAATGAACTCTTCAGCGCCTCCCAATCGGGAACAATCAGTGCGGCAGGGTATTTGCGACCGGCACCCACGACGACGACCTGATTGACGAACTCGCTTTGCTTCAAAAGACTCTCAATAAGTTGTGGCGCGATGTACTTGCCGTTGGAAAGCTTGAAAAGATCCTTTTTGCGATCGGTCAGATAGAGCCGTCCGTCATCATCCATGTATCCCACGTCACCGGTGGCAAACCAACCATCATGCAGCACTGCCAGCGTCGCTTCCGGCTGGCCGTAATAGCCGCGCATGACATTCGGTCCGCGGATCAACATCTCGCCGTCTTCGGCAACGACGACTTCGATTCCTTCAAACGGCTTGCCGATCGAACCGACGCGATTATCGTCGGGACGATTGGCGCAGACAATGCACGTTTCAGTCATGCCGTAGCCCTGCAGAATCTTTATGCCGGCGCCAAGAAATGAATAGGAAAGCGTGGGCGAAAGCGGCGCGCCGCCGGAAACGAAGTAGCGCAAACGTCCGCCGATACCTTCCCGCCATTTTGTGAAAACGAGACGATCGGCGATGGCATGACGCGCTTTTAATGAAAGGGGCAGGCGTTGTTCTTTGTCTTGTAATTCCGCATAACGTTGGCCCACTGCCAACGAGCGCGTAAAGATTTTGCTTTTCAAGCCCCCTGCAGACATGCCTTTCTTAATAATGCGGTGATAGACCTTTTCAAACAGCCGCGGCACCGCGGTCATGATCGTAGGACGCACTTCGCGCAAAAACTCTCCGACTTGTTCGAATGAAGCGGCGTAATTGACCGAGACCCCGTTGTAGCAAAAGACATAAAAAACTGTGCGCTCAAAGATATGCGAAAGTGGCAGCACCGAAAGCGAAACATCAGTGGGTTCGATGGGCAGTCCGTTCGTAATTGAACGGACGTTGGAAATGAAGTTGTTGTGGGTGAGCATGACGCCTTTGGGCTCGCCAGTCGTCCCGGAGGTGTAAATGATCGTGGCGAGATCGTCGGCGCGGCCGCGTGCAATCAGGGTGTCGAACGCGCTGGCGTTTTCTCGATCGATCGTTGCGCCGCGGGCTTCGATGCTCTCGAGTATGACCGCATGTTCGAAACCTTTCGTGGCTTTCGAATCGAATACAATCAGGTGGTCCAGATTTAATCCCTCAAAGCCCTTGCGCGCGTGCTTCAGCACCCTGCCGCCAGAGACCATCAAAGCCCGCGCGCCACAATCGGTGAGGATAAAACGGATCTGATCGACTGACTGAGTTGTGTAGATGGGAACAGTGACCGCGCCGACACTCAGGATTGCGAGGTCAACAATTGACCATTCAGGTCGATTCTCGGAAATCAGCGCCACTCGATCGCCGGCGTGGATCCCCAGCTCGCGGAGGCCGAGCGCGATCTGGCGCACGCGGCGCACGAACTCTGAGCCGGAGATGTGCACCCACTGGCCTTCGCGCTTTTCGCTGACCGCATCGGGCTTGTTGTGCCGCGCGATGGCCTCGAGGCACACGCCGGGTAACGTGGACGGCGCACTCACCTCTGACCTTTGGCCTCTGACTTCTGACTGCTGACGTCTGACTTTGGCGGCGACTGCCGATGACACTGAAAACCGTCTCCTTCGAAAGGAATTAGGGGCGCTGCGTTAAGCTGCGAAAACCGGGAAAGTTCAGTAAACAGCCTACCTCCTCTGAGTGGAAAGATACAACCAAACGGGGCACCAGGTGGTGGGTCAGTTTGATGTCCGACAAGCTTTAGCTTGTCGAACTTGGACGACAAACTGAAGTTTGTCGGACATTTGCCAAGTCTTTTTCAAACAGGTAAGGACCGTGTGCAAGTTGTCCTTTCGCGCTGCACGCCAATGCCTTCTTTGCACGTCAGGCTGGGTTTGCCAGGGCTGGAGTCGGAGCTTCAGAATCGGCCGCCGCCAGCTCAGCGTTCCGCGAAGACGAGCGCCGCCGACGCCTATGACCTGTTTGATTGACGCGGCTGTCCTGGGTGGCCAATGCAGCCAAGATCAAGAACAGCAACGCGTTCGCAGTTGTATGAAGAGTGAAATCGAAGAAACTGTGCACCAGCACCGCAAAGCATCCGGCCAGCGCCCCGGTTGCGACGCCGCGCCGGAACTTGTCATCCGTTTCGCGGCGCGTGAAGCCTTTACGGAAAAGAATTACGATGAAGGCCAGTCCCAGTGCTCCACCGATAATGCCCCCATCGGTCAGGGCCTGCAGATAGTCATTGTGCGCTTGCTCGAGACGAAATGATCCGTTTCGTGAATCGTAACGCGTGTAGATGACGCCAAACGACCCAAGGCCGGAGCCGACGATGGGATATGCTTTGATCACGTCGACAGCGACACTCCAAAAATGCGCGCGGCCGGTCGTCGGATCCGCGGCGGTAGGAGTGCCAAGCAGACGCATCAAGGCGTCTGAGCCACCAAAGGCAAGCGCGCCCCCAATCAGTGCTATGATCAGCGCGAATGCCAGCCCAGCTCGAATCAGCGCGGCTCGGACGCGTTGTTCACGCGGCCGGCTCTGACCGCGGCGCAAACCCGGGCCCGCGATCACTCCCAAAAAAAGAATCTCTGTTCCCAGGCTGATCATTCCACCGCGGGAATTTGTCATGATCAGCGCCACGCCCATCAATGTTGCAGCGAATGCGTAGAGTGGACGCTTGGAAGGTTCGATAGCTCCTGAGAACAGTAAGCCCAGCGGAACGGCGAGAGCCAATTCCATGTAGCCAGCAAAGTGATGGCGGTTGATGAATGGCCCAAACGCAGTGCTCTGGGTCAATTGACGAAACCAATAAACCCTGCTGCCGTCGCTGGTAAAGGATTGCATTAGACCAAACATTGCCAGGACAAAACCAAAGATTGTGATCGTTCTCACCAGCGTGCGCAGGCGGCGTGGTGTGTCGGTGAAGATTAAAGTGGCGGCGAAGTAGATGAACAGAGACGCAACCTGGATTAAGACCAATCGAGTCGCGTAAGGGTCCAGGGATAAGGTCCCCTTTGGAGCCAGCGGTAAGCCCGCATTGTCCGGAGCAGGGCGCAGCGGCAAGAGTTGAATCACTCCAAGGATGACCATTCCCAACAGCGGCCATTGCAGTGGATTAAGGCTAACCTGCGCCGAGCGCAATATGAATGCATCAACCGACCAAAAACAAACTATCACTGCTGCGCTCAACCAAAAAGCGGCCAGCGCCCAATAATGCACCGTTCCATAAGCCAAGGTAGTGATCACGATCGCGAGGCAGACGGTGAGGAAGGCCAGACGGCTGGCAAGTGTATGCCGTCGTCGCGTGCTTTCACGCGTCCCTGTCTTAACCCCATCTGCTGGACGCGGCTCAGCGCGCAGAGCCGGAGCCGCCGATGCGTTGAAGATTGAAATCGTCATACCAGACATAGCCAAAAATGGGACAGAGCTGTTTCTCTTCGCAAGGAGCGCGAGATATTCCAATCGTTACTCCATCACTCTTAGGCTTTGTTTTGAAATCGATAGTAACTCTTTCCCAATTATTCGTGCCGGTGGGCAGAGGTGGAGACTGGGCCAATATGGTGTTGTCAGTAGCGTCGAGAATCGTGATCTGCGGCGTGCTGCCGCTGTTCAGGGTGCGCGTTCGGAAATAGCATTCGAGACGATATTGCGAGTTGGGTTCGACAACGACCGTCTGCGATACCGAAATATCATCAAGCTTAGTCGACACGCTGAACGCCAATCGCAAGCTGCCACGACCGCCATGCGGCTCTTCCGCGTCGATACCAATCTGCGCCTGTGGCCGGGACGTGATGTTCCAATGAAAGGACATGGTGCTGCCGAGCGGGACACGTTTCTCAAAACCCCCGTTCCAAAACTGACCTGACACCGCCCAGTCCGCTGCCTCCGGCTCAATATCACGCATCACCTGAAGAGCCGCATGAAATTGTTTCGCGTTTATCAGCGATTGCTTGAGTTCATTACCAGGATCGCGCTGTGCCGCGCGATCATTGGCACTAAGGCTGCTCCACATTCGAATAGCGTCGTCGAATCTTTTCTGAGCGGTCAGATAGGTGGCGAATTGCACGCGAAGATCAGGAGATGGACAAGCCGTCCTCGCAATCACGTCCACATCACCGCCAAAGACTTGCCACGCCAAATTCAATACTTGAGGGCGCATCTGCGTGTCAGCCGCTGCCGCGATCACCAGTTGGCTAAACGCTTCGTCCAGTTTTCCCTCGCGGAGAAGAACATTTCCTAAGAACCATCGCGGTTGAGCGTAAGCGGGAGCCAATTCCACCGCCCGGCGCAGCGCTCGCTCGCTGCCAGCCCGGTCCCCGGCCGCCTCCAATCCGCCACCAAGCTCCATCCAGTAGCGATAATCGTAAGGGGAAAGCATTATCGCTTGCTGGTATTCGCGTACGGCGTCTGCAAGATTGTCAGCGCTGAAAACCTGCTCTTCCATCGCCCCGACGCGCCAGTGAGTAAATGGATCAGAAGGAGCCCATCTTTCGGCGAGGCGCGCCATATCCATACCTCTCTGATCAGATTCGGCATATTCCGCCACGACATTTGCAACATACCATCGCACCGCAAACCAGGAAGCGAAGATCGCGAGTAGCACCGGCAGTAGTAGTAGGAAGCGAAGAGATGTGTTCAGACGCATTGTCACGAAGGATGGAGAATTTGACCGGGCCATATGAATGGAAAATCTAGAAGTTGCCGTTCGAACCGAACGGCGCAATTCCGGGCAATTGAACCTCGGCAATGCTTTCGATCTTGATTGACATTCGCTTCAGTTGAACATTGCGGGCTTCGCATTCCTGCAGGATTTCGGCGATGCGCTCTTCTGAAATTCGGGGACTGGAAATCAACACCTGTTCGATTTTTTGCTCGGTGACGATTTTTGCCAGCAATCCATTTCCTCCGAAGACGCGAAATCCGTGAATCACTTTTCCTTGCTTCTTCGGGTCGTCATCCATGAATCCAACCGGCGCGTAACAAAGCTCGCGATTATTCAAAAGCTCACGCAACAGCAACTCGCCGCCATCGCCGGCTCCATAGATCAAGACGCGTCGATGTGTATTGTCGCGCGTTGCCGGCAATGCCTGGCGAAAGAGCCGAAATGCCATCCGGCTACCCGCGAGCAGCATTAGCATCATGAGCGCATCGATCACGAAAACGGCGCGTGAGAAACCCTGGAAACGAAACTTGAACAGGATAATCACCATGCTGATGACCGAACCGGCGGCGACTGCCTTCGTGAAAGCCATCAAATCATCGATGCTGGTGTAACGCCAAATCCCCCGATATACGCCAAAGAAAAGAAACGCTGCCAGGCGCACGACAACCAGTACTGGCAAGGTGCGCAGAAAAAGCTTCCACGCCGGGCTGTCGGAAAAAGGCTCGAACTTGATTGCATAAGCAGACCAGTAAGCCAGAACGATCAGCACCACATCGAGCAGAACTTCGAAGATTCGACGGCAAAGTGAGCGCCACGGTGAAAGTCACGACCAGCGCAATGCTTACGTCGGTCTTAAACTCTCGCACCGTGATGGCCAACACACCTGAAAGTCCGGCCAGCCCATACAACATCAGCACCGCGCGGCGTTCAGACATTCCCAGCGCCACCAGACGATGCGACGTGTGATCACTGCCGCCCTGCGAAGCGGCTCGGCCGGAAAGCTTGCGGAGAATCGTCACGAATGTCGTGTCGAAGATCGGAATGAATAGCACCAGGATGGGCACCGCCAGCACGGGAATGAAACTGCGTGAGCGGCCGCCCGAGACGTTAACCAGAGCGGCGCTGGCCAGAAAGAATCCGATGAACATCGATCCGCAGTCGCCCATGAAAATCGATGCCGGATGCGAGTTGTAAACCAGAAAGCCGAGCAATGCTGCCGCGAACACCGCCAACATTAACCCTTCCGTTGTCTGATTGCCGGCAACGAAATTAAAGGTGAGAAAGCCGGACGCGATGGCGGCAATTCCCGTGGCGAGACCATCCATGTTGTCGAGCAAATTAATCGCGTTGGTAATTCCGATCAGCCAAAAGATCGTTATCACCATGTTCGCCGGCAGCGACCGCGTCCACGGCAGAACCAATCCATAGTTCACGACGATGGCCGCGCCGATGACCTGCCCGATCAGCTTTTGATACGGCTTGATGTGAATCAAATCATCAACCATTCCTACCAGGAACAAAAAAGAGGCGGCGCCGACGACGACCCACCCTTGACCGGTGTGTGGAACGAAAGCCAGATAAGTCAGGACTACCGCCCACCAGATCGCGACCCCGCCCATCATCGCCGTAGGTCGTTTGTGCCACCGATCGATTTTGGGTCTTGCGACAAGTCCTCGTCGCCGCGCCAGTGCCCGTATGGCGGGCGTTAAAGCCAGCGCCAAAACGAATGCCACTGCGGGCGGAATCAGGTTAGAAAGGTTCGCGGGAAACATTGTCGGTGATTGTAACCGGTGTGATGAAAAGCTATTCGATTAAGCGGCCAAAAGGCAAGTCACAAAACTTTGCGGGCGGTATTATCCGTTGGGCGCTGGCGGCTTGAAGTTAGTGATTAGTGACGGCTGTTCATAGTATTTCAAGGCCCGACGCTTTCGGCAGCGGTTTTCGTTTGTTCTCGCCACTGTTGGCCGCTATGAAAGTCGATTACTGTCCTGAGAATTCCCTCGAGCGACATCTGCGGCCGGAAGCCGACCAGCGCATTCACTTTCGAGATATCCGGAATCCTTCGCGGCATGTCTTCAAAGCCTTCTTCGTAGGCTTCGTCGTAGGGCACGAAGACGATCTCGGATTCCGAGTTCGTCAGCTCTTTAACTTTTTTGGCGAGATCGAGAATGGTGATCTCCTGATTCGAGCCGACATTGAATACCTCTCCGACAGCTTTCTGATCATCCATCAACCTCATGAGCGCCCCAACCACGTCGCCGACGTAACAGAAGCAACGCGATTGCTTGCCGCTGCCGTAAACGGTAATTGGGCGGCCGGATAATGCTTGTTTGACGAATGTCGGAATCACCATTCCATACTGACCGGTCTGACGGGGGCCGACCGTGTTGAAAAGCCGTACGATGACGGTCGGAAGTTTTTTCTCGCGCCAGTAGGCGAGTGCGAGAAATTCGTCGATGGCTTTCGAGCAGGCATAACTCCAGCGTCCCTTTGTAGTGGCTCCCATCACCAGGTTGCCGTCTTCCCGAAACGGAACTTCCGTGCTGAGTCCGTACACTTCCGATGTCGAAGCAATTAAGACCTTCTTCTTCTTTTTATTAGCGAGCGAGAGAACTACTTCGGTGCCATGAACATTCGTTTCGATTGTGCGCACGGGACTCTCGACAATTAGCTTGACGCCAACCGCCGCCGCCAGATGAAAGATGATTTCGCATTGATCGACGAGTTCTGCAGTAACGGGTTGATTGTGGACGTTCTCAATCGTGTAATGGAAGCGTGGATGATTTTTCAGGTGGCGGATATTTTCAATGCTGCCCGTGGATAAGTCGTCGATGATGTAGACTTCTTCTCCGCGCTGTAAGTACGCATCGGCAAGATGAGAGCCAATAAAACCTGCCCCGCCAGTGATCAGAACTCGCAATCGTTAAGCTCCTTTTTGAAATTTGCGTCAGATCGAGGCGGTAAGTTTAGCACGATGACAGCCTGCCTTGCGTCCCATAGCTCGCTATAGCTCGACTCCGAGTCCCAGCAGAAGTCTCAGTAGCACCCAGCTTTACCTGGGTGGCCTAAGTAATCTGCTCAATTCGTTCTTCCTGCTGACACCCCGCTAATAAAGCTGGGTGCTAACGAAAGGTTGTTTGTTGAGTTGCCGACTTGTCCTCGGGTAGAACAGGTGCTTTGAGAGATTCGGCCCGAGTAAGCTGAGCGTAGAGACCAGTCATATCACGCAGCAGACGTTCTTTTGTGTGATTAGCGGCAACGAAATTCAAACCCCGCCAGCCCAGATCATGGCGCAGACCATCATCTGAAATCAGTCGAGCTAGCCCACGGGCAAATCCTTCTACGTCACGGCTCTGCACCGAAATGCCGCGTTCGCAAAGCGTGTACCCGGCGCCCGGATCGCCTTTTGCTAAAGCGGGACCAAGCAGGTCGACAACACCTCCGACCGCAGTCGCGATCACAGGACGCTCATTGGCCATCGCTTCGATTAAAGTAAGCGGCGTGCCTTCATTCAAGCTGGTCAGAGCCACGATGTCGAACGCCGGGTAAAAATCTTCAGGGTCATCGCGTGTGCCAAGAAAGACCACATTATCACCCAATCCGAGCGAGTCTACTTGCCTTTCCAGTTCGATGCGCAGATTGCCGTCGCCGATGATCACAAAGCGCACACGCCCCGATCGCATTTCCGGCAGAGCTTTGAGCCTTGCGGCGGCCTGCAGAAACATCTGGTGATTCTTGATCTCCGTCAATCGCCCGACTATTCCGATCAGAACTTCTTCGTCATTTGCCTGCAACTCGGCACGTACACGCGGCCGGTGGTTGGTCCAGTTCGCGTATCTCTCGATTTCGATTCCAAGTGGAATAACTACAAATTGTTGTCTGCGTCCGACACGAAACACCTCGTTGATTTCTCGTCGTTGCTGTTCACTAACGGCGACGATCCGATCGGTCGATAAACGTGCCAACCATCTCTCAATCGCGAGAAACAGCCGCGTTTTGAATGGACCGTAATAACCGTGAAAGACGTGCCCGTGATAAGTATGAACCAACGAGCACTGCTTTGGTTTTCCGGCGAGCGCTGCGGGGGTGAGCCAGCGATACATCAATCCGGCAAACCGTCCGACGGCGCCGGCTTTGGCGGTGTGCGTGTGCACAATGTCCGGACGCTCGCGGCGCATCAAACGAAAAAGTTTCCAAATTGTGATCGCATCTTTGAACGAGAGCTCACGACTCATCTCGGGCAGAATAAGCGGGGTTATCCCTGACGAGGCCGCGAGGTAGCTCATGTCCTCTTCACCTGAGGGCACGATTCCGGCGACCAGCACAGTGTCATATCCGGCCCGGGCCAGACCCTCAGTAAGCCAAACAACATGACGAGCAGGGCCCCCCACATTCAGGCGGGCGATGATGCGAAGAACTTTCATGTCATCCGGGAGCGCGGGCATCTTGCCCGCATTGAATTGAATGCGACCGCAGGCGGATTCGTGCACTACTGAATGACCAGTCCTCTCGGCGGGCACACAGTCCGGCTTTTACGAGTTCCGTCTCCCATTGATTGAGAACGGATTTTGGTAGCGAGTCGGCTAAACGGAATGTAATAGTCTGTGCGATCTCTCCGCCATCAAAGTGCGGGAGGTAACCCCGCGAATGCCATCCTCTCGGGATAAATGTTGATCGCTCCATGAGAGTAGTTGCTAGCGACGAGATTGCGGGCAAGATGCCCGCGCTCCCGGAGATTACGGGCAAGATGCCCGCGCTCCCGAGCTATTCCATCTGAAAAATAGTATCGGGGTCGTCTTCGTGACGAATCTCGTCGATGCCTTCCTGGCGGTGCTTTCCCATGTAAAGACGATTCGGACAATTGATCACAATCCCGGCGGCTGTGCCGACGTTCTGATAAGCATGAACAACGCCTTTGGGGATCAAGACAGACTTCGGGTCGTCCTCGCCAACGACGAGTGTCATCATTTTCCGGTATGTTAGCGAATCAGGCCGATTGTCCCACATCCGCAGTTTGAAATTGGAAGGGCCCAGAAAGCAAAATAAATCGGCCTGATGAAGATGTTCATGCGGGCCGCGCGTAACGCCAGGTTTTGTCGAAGAGATATACGCCATTACCGGAAAGAATTCAGCCGCCACCTCGTCCTGGCGGAATAGTTCGCTCAACCATCCGCGCCGATCGTTAAACTTATGCAGGTCGCGGACGACTACGTCTTTGATTTCGCCGGCGAGAAAAGTCTCAGCCGTTGCCGCTGGCTTCTGCTGCATGTTCAAGTTCCATTTTATTCGCGCCGGTTTCAGCCACCAGATTGGAAGCGCGCAAAAGGCTTTCAAAGGTGCCGGCATCGGTCCACCAACCTTCGAGCTCGCCCCAGGTCATCTCGTTATGCTCAATGTAGGCATTATTGACGTCGGTTATTTCCAGCTCGCCTCGACCCGATGGCTTCAATGTGCGAATGATTTCAAATACGCGGGCATCGTAGAGGTAAATTCCAATTACTGCATATTCGGACTTTGGTTGATCAGGCTTCTCTTCAACCTTCACAACGCGCGTGCCATCCAGCTCTGGGACGCCAAAACGTTGTGGGTCAGGCACTTTCTTCAGCAGAATTTTCGCGCCGTGTCTTTGCTCATAATATGAATCGACAGCACCGCGAATATTCCCCTCAATAATATTGTCGCCCAGCACGACACAAACCGACTCGTCGCCGGCGAAGTGCTCGACCAGTGCCAGGGCCGCGGCAATGCCGCCCTCACCTTCCTGGTAGGTGTAATTCAGATGTTTTAATCCAAACGCTTTTCCGTTGCCCAACAACTTCAGAAAGTCGCCGGCTGAGTTGCCGCCTGTCACGATCATGATGTCAGTGATGCCCGCATTAACCAGCGTCTGGATCGGGTAATAGATCATTGGCTGGTCAAAAACCGGCAGCAAATGCTTGTTCGTCACCGCAGTCAGCGGCCGCAGCCGCGAGCCCAAACCACCGGCAAGTACGATGCCTTTCACTCCACTTCCTCCCAACCCGCGTGTTTAGAGTTGGGACTTGTCCCAACCTGGCGGCACAAGTGCCGCCTCTAAACGAGAATTCACAATTAGTCAATAAATCGCTGGAACCACAGTTCCAGCATTAGCAAGGTCCAGAGCCGGTGCGAATGATCCTGTTTGTTTTCGACATGCTCCTCGATGATGCCTCGAAGATTCTCCGGTTTGAACAGTCCGCGCGCCAAAGCTTTGTCTGAGAGTAAAGTCTCACGCAGAAAGGGCTGCATGGTCCCACGGAACCAGTACCCGATCGGCACACCAAATCCCATTTTGCTGCGGCTTAGATTTTCTGCCGGAACGAGCTTTTTCAACATGCGCTTGAGCAAATATTTTGTAGTCAAACCCCGCAGTTTTAATTTCTCAGGCAAGCTGGCGGCAAATTCCATAAGGTGATGATCGAGAAAGGGTGAGCGCGCCTCGAGCGACACGGCCATGCTGGCTATGTCCATCTTTACCAGTAGATCGTTCGGCAGATAAGTCATCGTGTCGGTAAGCAGCGAAGCATCAACAATGCCTGAGCCATTGGCTTTAGCAAACCAGGGTCGAAGGACGCTGATAGTTTTGAAAGTCGCAGTTTCCGCTTGAAAGTTTTCCGAATACAAATCCGTTTTCGCATCATCATCGAACGAGCTGACCCAGCGAAAGTACCGCTCGATCGGTGACAACGAGGCGGCGGCTACAAAGCGCTTAACCCTTCGAACAGGATTTGGACGAGCTGCGAATTCCGGAAGGGAATTCAACATGTTGGCGATGACTCTGTCGCGCAAACCGGCAGGCAATGACGAGTACGTTTGTGCGAAGTTCATCGCCGCGTAACGTATATATCCGGCAAAGCATTCGTCACCGCCATCGCCATTCAGCGCGACGGTCACATAGCGACGCGTCTCGCGCGAGACGTAGTAGCTTGGAATCGCTGATGAATCGGCGAAAGGTTCGCCATAGTGTTCGACCAGTGTAGGCAATATCTCCATCGCGTCAGGCCGCACGATGAACTCGTGATGCTCGGTGCCCACGTGTTCGGCCACGCGCCGCGCATGATGTAGCTCGCTGAAGTCCTGCTCTTGAAAACCAATTGAGAAGGTTTTGATTTGCTCGGATGATTCCTGGGCCATCAGCGCGACTACGGCGCTGGAATCAATTCCACCCGACAGGAAGGCTCCCAGCGGAACTTCGGACATCAAACGAACACGCACTGCCCCGCGCAACAATTCAACGGCACGCTCGCCGGCTTCTGCTTCGCTGATGTTGAGCTTATGGGAGAAGTCTAGCTGCCAGTAACGCTCGATCTTCGTTTCGCCGTCCTGCCAGAGCAACCAGTGTCCCGGCTCGAGCTTCCGAATCGCGCGATACGCAGTGTGCGGCGCCGGCACGCAGATGAACGACAAGTAATAATGAATGGCTTCGAAATCTACATCGCGCGAAACGTCCGGGTGCAGCAGCAGCGCGCTGAATTCCGAAGCAAAGATCAATTGACCGTCGACTTGCGCGTAAAGCAGCGGTTTCTTGCCGACGCGATCGCGCGCCAGGAAAAGCGATTTCTTGCGCTCGTCCCAAATCGCAAACGCGAACATTCCTCGCAGATGGTTTGGACAGTCGGTGCCATATTCGTCATAGGCGTGAATGATCGCCTCGGTATCGCTGTCAGTGTAGAACCTGTGCCCTAATCCTTCGAGTTGCTTGCGCAACTCACGATAGTTATAGATCTCGCCGTTAAAGACGATCCATGCCGTCTGGCTCTGATTGTGGATTGGTTGCTGGCCGCTTTTCAGATCGATGATGGCGAGCCGTCGCATGGCCAGACCGGCGCCGTCACCGAAATAGAAACCATCGTCGTCCGGCCCGCGATGACGAATCGCTTCATTCATGCGCGCGAGCAACTCACGGTCAACCGGAGCGCCATCGGCTCGAACTATGCCTGTTATGCCACACACTTTAGTTCGTTAAGCTTCCAAACAGTTGTTCGACAAAAACAGCTCAGTTAGCCTTCCATGGTCGCGGGCCCAACGTGGGCTGGTTGTGGGCGCCGCCATTCGGGCCCTCGGTGCGATTCCTGCGGATGTTCTTCGCGCGCGCGGCGTTTCTTTTCTTCCCTCTTTTCTTTCAGGAGAACAATTCCGACAGCGACAAAGATGAAATAGAAAACCAGTAGCTGCGACCGCTGTCGATACGCGGTGCCGACGTTCCCCTGAAATACTGAGTAGGCCAAAGTCAGCATCGAAGTGAAGATCAGAATTGGCGACATCTGGCGCAAACGGTACTTTACGGAAAACCAAAGGCCGACGATCAGCATCGGAAACGAGGCCCACCATACAAACATCTCGGGCAGCGTCAGACTCTGACGCAGCGAAGTCAATTGCCATGGAAACGGCGCGAATAAAAGATACAGAACTCCTACTGGAATCGTAAGCAGAGCGCCGGTCGTGCTTGACACGTCAACATCGTGACCGAAGCCCGATTGAGCTGACGTCGAAGCGTCCTGCCGGCTGCGTTGAATCTCGGCAAGCGTACCGTATTGTTCGAACTGCGCGTTCGCGTATCGCGTTACTCCCAGATATGTCAGCGATAGGCCCAGAACCATAATGATCAAAAACTGACGCGCAATGCTCTGGGCACTCATCGCTTTCATACCTACGAAGAAGGCTCCTCCGATGGCTGCCAGCAGCATATAAAAAACGTAAAAGCGCAACGTCAGAACGCAGAAAAGCCCGACTACCAGCATACCCAGATACGCGCTGCTCAGTTTTTGTCCTAATTTTAAAGTCGCCAGAATGCAAAGTGCCAATGAAAAAACGATTGGCCCGTCTTTCAAGCCCTGAGATGACCATAAAACCAGCGATGGATAAAAACCGGCGGCAATCCCAGCTACCTTCGCAACTCTAGTATTGTTGAAAACCTCCTTCGCGCAGAGGAATATTATGGGCGCCGTGGCGGCTCCGAGTACGGCATTAAAATATTGTACCGCCAGCATGTTGCGCCCCACGAAGGCATAAATCGCCGCCACCAGGTACACCATGCCCCAGCCAGACCCTATTCCCTGGCCAACGAAAACATTAGCTAGCGTTTCCGCATAAGTGTCGCCACTCCAGCCAAGCAATTGCTGATGGCCGTAAAAGTCGTAGGTCCATGCGTCGCCACCGAAAAAGTCCTGACCGTTAAAAACGAAAATAGCCGTGCCAATTACGACTCTCAACAGCAAAGCCAGCAAAAATAATTTCAGCATAAACGAGCCGTGATTCTGGTCACGGCGAATGAAGAAGCCACTTATAGCTGCTACCACGAAACATAACACAAGGGCCCTGGCGCACTCGGCCGCGGTAAGTGTGCCGACCGGCCCGAATGGGGATACGGAAGGCACTGCCAAAACCGGGGCGAGCACGATGATCGCCATCGCCAAAAGAATTGCGAGAAATGTAATAACGCCATTCATAAAGCTGTATTGCTAGATATCTTCGGGCAAATCGGCGCGCGTTTTCCGCTGAATCAGAAACTTATCATCCGCGCTTAATTGCTTGAGTGATTTCGCCGGAACCCCGGCGATCAGCCGCTCCTCGTCAGTAAACTGACCAGTTATTACTGATCCAATTCCCACAATACATCGTGAAGGTATCGAACCGCCAGGAGCGATTCGAATCTCAGAACCCACGTAAGTGAAGGATCCGATTCGGATCGGTAACGTTCGCTGCCGGTTGTGAGTCCACAAAGATGAATTGCGACCGCCAATGATTGTGCGGGGTCCGATCTCGACCAGATCCGTAAAGTCGATCTTGTGCCCGGCAGTAATGACGCTGCCATCGCCCAGAATAAAGCGCGGGTCAATTTTGTTTACCACTTCAGGATTTGGGATCGAGTTGATTTCGTTCATACGGATAATCTCTGAATAGCGCCCCAGATGTACTTCATCGCCACCACGAATAATATTTAGATGGCCGATGCGCGTATGGTCGCCAATGGTCAGACGCTTTAATCCTATGAAAACATTCAGATGTCCAATCGTTGTGTCGGCATCAATCTGACAATCATCTGCGTCGAGAATGCTGAAGCCAATTCGCACGCGTTTTCCGATGCGGTAGCCGAAGAAAAGTCGATAACACGGCCGCTTTAGGAAAGACGGCAGCAAAGCAACCACTCCCAACATCAAGAGTTTGAATCTGCTTGTGTCGCGCATCTTTCGGGAATCACGATCTGGCGGACGCTTCTCGCAATGCGTCAGCGAGCTTGTCCGCGTGTTTGGAAAGTTTGTAGTGCTCTGTTACATGCCGACGGCCTGCTGCGCCCATTCTTCTGCGTGTTTCGGAATCTGAAATCAAACTTTCCAAAGCCAAGTACCATTCATCATCAGACGAAGCGAACAAATGCGTTTGTCCGGGCTCGCCGATTTCGGCCGAGGCTCCGACCGGAGTCGCAACATAGGGAACACCAACCGCCATGTATTGGATTGCCTTGAAACCGGATTTCCCTGCGGCCCATTTCCCGGAATACAGTGATACGTCAATCGGATAAAGACCGATGTCGATTGACTGAAAGTCATCGACCTCACGCTCCAAATTCCATTGCAGATTCTCTACCTGAACACCTCGAACCGCGAGATCGGCCATGCCGGATCCCACCACTTTAAGCCGAAAAGAGTGACGTTCCGCCAACTTCTCCAAAACAGGAAAGATCGATCTCAGGTACGGGAGCGTCGAATGAGTACCGATCCATCCCAGCACCAATTCACCATCATTTGCGTGAGTTGGCGGGCGAAAAATATTCGTATTCACAACCGTGGGAATGACGCGGGCGGTCGCTCCCTTGCTGGAAACGTAATCAGCAATGGCCCGATTGCCGCAGGTAACCAGCGTGGCCCAGCGAATCAGATCGTCAGTTTTGCTAAACCACTTCAGGAATTTTCCGACGCGTCCGTACGTTGGGCTAGTATATGAAACGTAGGTTGCGTCATCCAAATCCAGCACCATTGGGCGCTTGGCGGCCTGTGTTGTCAGCCATTCAATTAACGGGGGGCCGAATAACATCGCTTCACGCTGAATCAGTACTACATTGGCTTCTCGGGCGGCCTGCACTTCGCCGAATCGCGCCAGCGCAGCTTTGGTCAAACTCAGGAATGTTCGCGGTGAGGCTTGATGACTATATAGCCGCCCAAAAAGTTGCGAGTCCAGGAACGGATGAATGGTTAGATCGATGCCGCGGTCGGCGAGTGGCGCGACGAACTGTTGCAGCCGATACCGAGTCGCCGCTGCTTCTCCCGGATATGAAGCCAAAGCCAGAACCTTCATCGAATCCTCAACCTATAGGACCTGGCTGGACGGGTTTGCGGCCCGAGCCCATCCAGCCATAATTCGGGCGCACGCTTGCCTCTTCCAGCGCCGCGCGCTTTAACCAATCAAAGACCTCCTGCGATGTGTACCGATTCTCGATCGGAGCAGAAAAACGATCGAGCTGGTCGTTAACACAAACCTTAAAAGGAAAATCCGCGTACTGTTTCATCGGAAGTTTTTCCGCCAGTGCTTTAAGACCCGGGATGCGCCTGAAGATCCGATACGGCCACACAAAGAACCCAAAAGCCGCAACGGCTGCCGGAAAGGCAAGGGCGTAAACGAACTCATGCGGCAAGCGAATAGTAACTTTACGGGCAGCGTTGATGACTGTGAGCAGCGCTCGCTTAAACGGTTGCTCATCAGGACTCCAATACAAGTAGATTTGAATCTCTCCGCCCGGCCTCAGATAACGCAACAGGTTCTGAAAAGCCGCTTCAGGATTCGGTAGGTGATGAAGTACGCCAATCGAATAAATAAAATCGAAAGTTTCGACAGCAAACGGTGGCCGGTGCAGATCGGCTTGGATGACTTGCACGGCTTCACTTCGTCCGGCGTTCTGCTGAGCGACTTCCACCGCTGGTCCCAGATCGATAGCGCAAACTTCGGCACCGTACTTGGCCGCGTAATGAGCGAAACGACCGTTGCCACATCCGGCATCCAAGACTTTCTTGCCATGAAAGAATTCAGCCTTATGCGGCTCCATATAATTGAGAAACGTTTTCTCCCACTCACCATACATTTCCGGAAAACGACTCCACTCGAAACCAAAACTAAGCGCGGTCCTTATCTGCACGTCATCACGTGCAGATGACGAAGGACTGCCCAGCAGCGCCTCTTGCAAAGGAGAGGGCAGCAAACGAGGAATGCCACGAATCACCGGGAACTCTACGCCGCAGGCCTTGCATACGAAACAGAAATCGACGTTCTGATTTCCGTGCCTGGTATCGAACTGTCCCTGACAAGCCGGACATCGAAGCAGTTGCAGCAGTTTTGTGGCTGAAAAAGACATTGCGGTGGAAAATCACTTTCTCGGTCCCAGAACCTTCTCATACAGGGCCGCATAACGCTGAAGCCCTATTCGCCGAACATCAAATAGTCTTTCGGCCACTTCCCGATTTCGTTTACGAGTTTCCGCGCCCTTATCAACGAGACTATCGATAATGCTCGCGGCGTCTTCGAAGTCAGCCTCGCTGAACTCAGACACCAGCGCTCCCGCAGCTTCTCCCATTACGAGTTCATCAGAGTCGCCAACGCCAGCGTTAATAATAAATGGCAGGCCAGAGGCCAGGTATTCAGATACCTTCACTGGCGATGTTGCAAGTCTAGATAATGCGGGTTTGTAAAAGGCCACCCCGGCATCCGCAGCCGAAAGATAAGAGGGGACATCAGCCGGCGCTGCCTTACGCACGGTGTAATGTTCGGCGCTAAGACCACACTCGCTCATCAATCTGTCAACCAGTCTGGCATCACCCGTAGTCAACCACAGAAAATGCCAATCTGGTCTGCGCTGAAGCATATGAGCAAATAAATTCGCCATCTCGAACGTGAGATACCAACCTCCGATCGAGCCACTGTAAACAAGGACGCGCTGATCCTTGAGATCCAATTCCTCGCGTCGCTGTTGCCGATCTTCTTCACTAAACTTGAAGAGTTCAAGATCGACGCAACACGGCACTACTTCGTGGATTACTTCATGATCCCTCAACCCTTCCCAACTACGAACAATCGGCCAAATCTTTTCGGTCAAGGTAACGACGCCGTCAGCGGCCTGCAGCACACGCCGCTCCATCCGTTTAGTGAGGCGGTAAGGCACACCGTCTGTACTCCAGTGTCCAGCGTCAACGTATTCCTCAGCCATTAATCCACGCAGATCGAAGATCAGTTTTACGCCGAAATATTTCTTCAGGGCCAATCCGATCGCGGCCGCGACATGACTGCGAGCATGGACCATTTCGATGCTGTTACGCCGCACGAGATTTTGTGCACATCGGATACCAGCAACGACATCATAAATAGTCGCAGGCAGCGACGGGCGTCGGTGATAACGCAACCAATGCCATTCAATTCCGAACGCGGCCAGCTTCTGACTGAGCTCGGCGCATTTGCGTCGGCCCTGTTCATCAAACGCCGCAGGTCGCTCAAAACTAAGCAGCGTAAACCGAACCCCTTGCCGGGCCAACTCACGCAGGTAAGGTAACACCTGGCTTTGCCCCAGGGCATCTAGCATTCCGTTATAGGAAATGTAGAGGATGCGCCTTCCCTCGAGTGTCATTGCCAATGCTCGTACTTGACCTTCAATGAAATCCAACAGTGAGCAAGCACCGGATCCGAGGCCTGGTTAGGCAGTGCTCAACCTCTGTGGTGTCGTTAACTATTAATCCAAGTCACTCGTGCTGCAAATGAATTCAATGGCTGAGAATGGGATTGAGCGGACTTCGCCCGTTGGTATTTCCTCTGTAGACATTATTTCGGGAGCTTCCAGTCTCCTGGATGATACTGCTACCCAAAGGGGAATTCGGATCAACCGTCACGACGTTGTCGATAATCTTAGAGTCAGTCGTGTTGATAATCTCAAAAGCAAGAATACCTCCGGTGCCTGTCGAAACAAGAGTGTTGTTGGCCACATAATTTCGCGTCGAATTCTCAAGCCTGATGCCGCTGTGCGCCACGCGTCGAATCGTATTATTGACGACAGTTACGTCCTGTGTGCCTCCACTGACATAAATTCCTATTGCCACGTTGCCGGCTGTATTCGGTACCAGCTCACCCCCGATGACGGTGTTGCCCTTAATGAGAACAGGCCCAAAGCCGTGCGTGCCTGCGCCATTCTGCACCAGGATTCCATTGCCGTGAAGAAAAGTGGAACCGCGCGAGTCGATCACGTTGTTAGTAATTTCTATGTGTTGAGCGAGGTCGGTCGGAGCGTTTGGCTCAACATCTATAGCCGTCATACCTTGAAGAGAGTTGCGTCCCGAATCCTTGAAAGTGTTTCCGTCGATCACGATGTTGCGCCCGTTCACGACCGCAGCTGCCTGGCCGGCGACGCGGGAGAACAAGTTGTTCTTGACAGTCACGGTATCGGCAAAATTGCCCTTAAGGGCATTACCGCCTGCCGCCACTCCGATTACGCTCGTACCATTAAACCAGACATGCTCCACGCGGCAGCGACGGCAATTGCCGAAATTAACGGTCTGGCGAACGCTGCCTTCTACCGCCGGATTGGCCCCCTTTATCTGCAAGTTTGTAATACTAATATCTGAATCGGTGCCGCTGTGGGCCGGTTGCCTCCGAATGTCCTCATATGATTGAAACACGATCCAGCCGGTCCGCGGAGGTTCAACGATAATGGTGTCCCAACCCGAACCCACGACGGTAGTGTGCGACTTGAGCAGGAACGCACCTTCCCATAACAGCTCTGTCGTTAATCTATAAGTGCCGGCCGAGAAACGCAGAGTATGTCCCGAGTTGATAATGACCTGCGTAGAAATAGTGCCACCATCCCGCACCAGGATTTCACCTGGCGCGCTGCCTAAGTCCTTATCTGCAGCGTTGATTTTCGCTCCGAGATCCGAGCCAGGAAAGTTGTTCGCCACACGAGTATTCTTCCGACTCGCGACCTGTCCGCCAAGCTCGCTATGCGGGCCGATGTCAGCCGGCTCGACTGCGCCGCCTCCCTGAGCAATCCAGGTAATCAATCCAAGTAGTAATCCGAGTCGAAGAATCAATCGTCCTTTCACAGTCACCCTCACCGTATCCCCATTGTGAATTCTATTCACTTTATTTGCCAGCAATCGACGTGCCTTGCCGGGCACAGTTCGCGCCGAAGCTAGCGGTTTATTTCATCAAGTCTTCGTGGTTGCGCTTTTCTCGCCAATAATAGTAAGTCCGGAACTATCCAGCCGCTTGAGATTAACGATACCTGCTTCACTCAAAGCCTGCTCGATTTCGTGCTGTGTGCGTGGCTGATCGTACTGCGGCGAAAGCATGTCAAATGTATCGAGGATGGCCCAATCATAACGCTGGTCTCGGGTTAGCGCGGGTTCATGCACGTAATTGGCGACCGGAATGGCAAACATGAAAAGCCGTCCGGCCAGCGGCAGTCGAAACAGCAAATCCGTTACCGGAAAAAGAACCGGCATCGCGCTGCTGATTCCCGAAAGCAATCTCTGCTTATCCAGTCGCTTCGTCAAAGGTCGCAGCCAGTATTTCGCATAGAGCTTCGTCCAGGGCTTGCGCTCGTATGCGGTTATGGCGATGCGACCCCCCGCCCGCAACATGCGCGGCAGCATTCGCATTGTTCGTTGAGGATCGGGAGTGTGTTGCACGACGCCAATGCAATAACAACCGTCAAACGCGCCTGGCCGAAAAGGCAGCTCGTAGATGCTCGCTTGCACGAAATGAACATTGTTGCGCCCGGCGAGGTTGGCATGTGCAGCATCGATAGCGTTGCTGATGTCCAGGCCGACCACCTCTGCTTCGCTCTGCGAGGCGACATCGAGAAAGCGACCCGCGCCACAACCAACGTCAAGCAGCCACTTGCCTCTCATCCATGCTTTTGTCCACGCAGTTTCCGAATAGAAGCGGGTAGCGGAAAGTTTGGTTCCATTCGCGGAATCGATCTGCTCTCTTTTGAACTTGTTCCATTGATAGCCAAAAGACGCGGCGTAATTGTCGCGTGGAACAAAGCGCGGGATGCCTTCTGCGATCGGAAACCGGTGTGCGCCGCTCGTGCAATCGAGGGTTCCCGCAAGCACTTCTCCGCCAATGTCGGCCGCGGTCGACGTGCAAGTCAAAGCGTTGCCGCATTGTGGGCAGGCCAGCACATCGAGCAATTTCATTTTCATGCTTTCCCCACGAGGTTGCCGAAAGCCGGTGTTAGCCTTGGTTCAACTTTGGCTGTGATCTTAGCCAGGCGCGTCGCGCTACGCGCCAGAAACGCGTACTCGCAAGCAAGGCAGCATCAGCCTTAATAGCCTGAGACAAATAATCCCGCGCTTTGGCGAATTGCGCTCCGGTGTTTGCCAAAATTGCCAAGTAAACAAGCGAATTCGCACGAATGCTTTTCAAATACGGACCATAAACTTTTGATAGATGCGGGTCGGTGCTTAGCTTGAGACAGAGTTGTTTCAGACCCGTCTGCATGGTCCCCAGATTCTGATTGTTAACACTGCGTCCGTCGTGCTGCAAAATTGCGCTGTTGATCTTCTCGATACGTCCAACTTTGTAATCGGCCAGAACGCGCAGCCAAAACTCCCAGTCTTCACCGCCGATCAATTCCGGTGTTGTATCGAATTCATAACGCCGATAAATCTCGCGATGAATAAAATCACCAATGCAGCTCATGAAATTTCCGCCGGAAATCGCCTTACGCTGGTCCTTAAGCGACGGCATTGGATAACGGCGCAGCACGTTGCCCTTTGAATCCACGAATTCAAACAGATTATGAAAGCATTTGATGTCGGAATGCGTGCGAACGTACTCGGCCGCGTCCGCCAAATTGTTCGGATACATGAAATCGTCAGAATCAAGCAGCGTCAAAAAATCGCCTCGAGCTGCTTTCATTCCAGTATTCCGAGAACACGCCCGCTCAAGATTCTGTTCATGCTTGATGAACTTTATCTGCCCGGCATATATGAAAGATTGCAGTAGCTCGTCAGTATTGTCAGTAGAGCAGTTATCGACCACGATGATTTCGAAGTGGGGATAGGTTTGGCTGAGGACGCTTTGCAGCGTAGCTTCAATAAACGCTGCCCGATTGTAGGTCGGGATCACCACAGAGAAAAAAGGATAGTCAGTCATGTGGAATTCGCTGCGCAGGTCTCGCTCATGACCGCATCATGGGATCCGGAGCTGACTCCAGTGGGCAAGGTTGGCGCGCGAAATTAGAAAGGTGATCTATTTAGGGTCGTCAGTTGTTCGATGGTGTCCACGGCAAACCACTTTTTTGGATATACGGAAGAGACAAATAACTTTTGCTGACTAATAAGTTGTTGCCAAACATCATAGAAACTCTCGCCCTCACTGGTAATCTGATTGAGACGAAAAGGGTTTAGCACCTGAATCCCCGAACAGTAGATATCGGTTTCTTTGTCGCGACTAATCTCTGTCACCAGATGATCCTGATGGAACACATAATCACCTTCCAGGCCGGGCACCGGCCGAACCGGCACGAGCATGCAAGGCGGAGTATTGAGCGCGCGATAATTTTCCTCGAGCAATGTGAGATCGAGATCGATCACGTTATCGCAAGTAAGCACGAACATCGGCTCGTTCAGGGAGGCCAGCATTGTGCGGTAAAGCCACCAACAGTTACTCTGTCCCTCAGTGTTGAAAACTGAGCTGGCGCCATGCTCGATCACGTGTTGCGCCAGCATGGCTTTCTTGTAACCGACAGTCACATGAATATGTTCAATCTTTTCGGCCAGCCGAGCGATGCCGCGAGCGATCAAAGTGGTGCCGTTATACGGGGCCATCGGTTTGGGGATTGCATCCGTTAAGGGCGCCATCCGCATCCCGCGGCCGGCAGCAAGAATTATGGCGTGCTTAATCATTGAGTGCGTAACTCTTCTGGTGGTGGATAGTTGATTATGTCGATCAACTCCTGTTCGGACAAGCGCTCAGCGGTAGCTGAGCAGAAAGGGGCAGTCAAGGGAGAGCTGACCGGCTGGTTGAATGTGATCACGTAATGTTGTTTGCCTTCAAACTCTACAGTTGAGGTAAAGGGCAACTCTGGCTCACCGATCAGGTATTCATGCGGGCGTTCGCCGGGTCTGCCCTCGATTTTTTCCCAACGGCCACCCTTTTCTCTAATCCAAAGATTAAGAATGTCACGGATGAGTGCTGATTTCATTGCCCGTGAGACTACCTTACCTTGCAGTTGATCTATGTTTCTAAAGGCCGTGATCACTAACTCCACTGCTTCGTCCACCTTGGAAAAGTATCGAGTCATATCCGGCCCGGTGCTGCCAATCACGCCGTTGTTGTCATGCATTTTTTTCCAAAGAGGAAACACCGATCCTGTTGACCACGCGATGTTGCCGTGACGCACACAAGCGAAGCGCGTTTTTGTCTTGCCGTTCATTGCACAAAAGACGCGTTCCATTAGCGCCTTTGTCAGGCCATAAGTGTTACCTACTGGCGGGGCCGATTTGTCGGTAGACATTCCGATTACGGTAGCCACTTGTTTCTCGACGCAGACGCGCGCAATGTTTTGTGAACCATAGACGTTGACGTCGATACACTCCATGGGCTGGCGCTCTGAAAGATCGACATATTTGGTAGCCGCAGCGTGGATCACTATCTCAGGCCGCACTTCGCTGAAGACGTCGCGAATCGATTCAATGTTTGTGACGTCCATCGGGAGCGTCAGGCAACCGGTGAACTGCTGCGCATCCATATTAAATTTATTATTCCGCCCTGTCAGCACGACCTGGTTGTCCTTAGACAGTCGCATTCCTAAACGCTTACCAAGAAAACCTGTGCCGCCGGTTATCAGTATCCTGTGCTTCATCTCTGAGCCGTTCTGTGAATCAGTCGAGCCTGAAATCCGTGCGCCAGTCGGTGGATTCTACGAATGCCGGCTGATCTCTCTTATCCAGCACGCACGTCTCCAGGACCAGGAAATCCATCTCTGTTCTCATGAAACAACGGTAACTATCTTCCGGAGAGCATACGATGGGCTCACCACGCACATTGAAACTGGTGTTTACGACCAGCGGGCAGCCGGTCTTCCGGCGAAACGCATTGATGATTTCCCAGTAAAGTGGATTAGTTTCACGCCGTACGGTTTGAATGTGCGCCGAATAATCGACGTGCGTAATCACCGGAACGTCGGACCGCCGCACGTTGAGTTTTTCTATTCCCCACAGTTTTTGCTCTTCTGCCGTCATCTGACATGCAGCGGGTCCCAACCGAACAAACGTTTGACGAAACCGATAGGCGTAACGACGCCAAAAAAACAAACGCCAGAATGATTGGCGCGCTAACGAAAGAGAGCACTTCAGCAAAGGCCATCCAGGCTTTATTTGGCCAAACCAGTGCTCGCGGCAGGACAAAACCGAAGAACACGAGCGCCGCGCCGAACGGCAAAGTGATTTGCGATACCGAGGGAAATTTGCCGCGGTACAGCCACCACGCGCTTAACAAGAGCAATACGCCGCCAACGATTAGACCAAACTCTCGCTCCGCTCGCAGTGATTTCTTTCCCATGATCCTGATTTATGCTCCGCGAGCCGTTAACGGAGTCTCGTGCCACCCAACGGTCGCGCGCAAAGCCCGCGCTTGTTGCTTCTGCGTCGTGTAGAGCCCCGGAAAACCTGCGCCGCTCGTGACAGTTACTCGCTGGTAAGGGAATGAACTGCTCAAAGTTGGCGTTGGCCGGAGTCTCTTACTACCAAATCAGCCGGCTCCAATTGCAGCCGTACACCCCACCGAGTCTTTACGATCATCCACTGGCAGCCGTGTCTAAGGTCGAGATGGGCTATGTTATCAAAAAGTCCTACACGGCCGAAATGCTGGGGTCGGAACTCGGCGGGTTTACTGCGTATCATAAACTGTGAAGTTGTCCCGATGATTCGCCAGGGCCAGCCCAGGCCCGTTGGCATCGTCCAGTGATCGAGAAACGCTGCCGCGTCCCACCGAAGTTAACATCAGTTCGGTGATTGCTAAGATTAATGAACGGAGAACGCAAGGGGTTGAAATCGTAGAACTGCGTCTCCGTGACTGATGCGCACCAGCACATCCCCAACGTCAGTCAGATCGTCACTTAATCTTAGGATCACAGCGTCCAGTCATTCGAGAGATTGGACAGGTCCAATGTATTCCACTTGCAACCTGTGATGCTTCTTGGAAAAGAATTGCCGGACGGTATTAACCACGAAGTGGCGCTGCTCGTCGGTGAGTTCGGGGTAGACAGGAAGTGCCAGGGTTTCGCGAGCGGCGCGTTCTGATGCCGGGAAGTCTCCCTCTGTGTAGCCCAGACTGCTGAAGCATCTTTGCAGATGCAGAGGTACTGGATAGTAGACTTCAGCCCCTATGCCGTGCTCGCCCAAATAGGCACGCAGAGCGTCGCGGCGATCGTTGCGCACTCGAATCTAGAACCGGCTCGCCGGCTTTGATCTTCGGCCCCGATTGCCTGAGCCGCGTCTTCGATTACTGGAATGCCGCGATTTCGGCCCAGCTCGATCAGCGGATCCATCTCGGCGCATTGGCCGTAAATGTGTACCGGCACGATTGTCTTCGTGCGATCTGTAATTGCGCCGGCCACGAGCGTTGGATTGATGTTATAAGTGCTTTCATCAATGTCTACGAATACCGGGCGCGCACCCAGCCGTACGATTGCGCTTGCCGTGGCAAAAAAACTGAACGGCGAAGTGATCACTTCGTCCCCACGACCGACGCCGCACGACATCAAAGCCAGCAGCAGAGCGTCCGAGCCCGAGGCACAACCGATCGCAAACTGAGCCTGCGAATAGCGGGCAATCTCTGTCTCCAACGCCTCAACTTCGGGGCCCAGGACAAACTGCTGCGTCTCGAAGACGCGATCGACGGCAGCGCGCACTTCATCGCGGATGGTTGCGTATTGAGCTTGAAGATCGAGCAAGGGAACTTTCATTATGGTCGCCAATTATCGGTCATTGGATCGATGCTAGATTGGTGCGGAGCGCGCAACGGGAGCAGGAATCTTGATTTGTCGGCCACCTTGCTTGATTGACCTCTGCGCGGCTTCGAGCAAGTGCACGACTCGCAAACCGGCATTGCCATCGGTCATTGGCTTGTGCGCGCCCCGAATCGAAGCTAGAAATTCCGCTACAACATAATGGAGTGCCTCGGTCGTATCGAGCTTCGGCGCCCACACGTCGCCGGTGCGATAGCTGACCAGGGTCTGATAATCGGCTTCACGATCGCCGACTCGATTCGTGGTCACGCCTTTGTCGTAGACCCGCACTTTCTCGGTTGGCTCGATGTCGTCATAGAGAATCATCTTGCGGCTGCCGGCAATTAATGTGCGGCGAATTTTAACCGGAGCCAGCCAGTTGAAATGAAAGTGTGCGATGAAGTCATCCGGAAAGTGCAACATCAAATAGGCGATGTTTTCGATGCCTTGCTCGATGTGACAACTGCCGATCGCCGTTACCGCCTCCGGCTGTCGCTCGATCAAGTAATCCATGATCGAAAGATCGTGCGGCGCCAGGTCCCAGAGCACGTTAATATCGCGCTGAAACAGGCCCAGGTTTATGCGGACAGAGTCGAAGTAAAGCAGATCGCCCAACTCGCCGTTGCGGACGATCTCTTTCATCTTGCGCACGGCGCCGGTGTAAACAAATGTGTGATCGACCATGAGCACGCGGTCATTGCGCTCTGCCAGCTCGATCAATTCTTCTGCTTCCCGCGCTGTCGCGGTCAGGGGTTTTTCGACCAGCACGTGCTTGCCCGCGACCAGCGCTTGTTTCGCAATTTGGAAATGAGTAGCGACGGGTGTGACTACGGCGATCGCGTCGAGCTGGCCGTCAGCGAAGAGCCTCTTACAGTCGTCGGTGGTTTTCGCGCCAGGATAAAGCCGCGCCATCGCGGCCAGACGTGCTTTATCGGTGTCGCAGATCCAACGCAGTCGGGCCGCTTCGTTCTCCGCAAAGTTGCGGAGCAAATTCGGGCCCCAGTAACCGCAGCCGATTAGGCCGATTGTGGTTGCATTCATCAGCGCCAGCAGGATAACCGGCATTCTGCGAAAAGTGAAAGTTAGCCATCAACGCTAGTTGAATCGCCGCAGTGCCGCTGCTTAGACCGACGCAAAACTGCGCGCTGACATATTCTGTGAAAGCTCTCTCAAAGGCTTCGACTTCCGGCCCGAGAATGAACCACGCGCTTTCGATCACGCGCGCAATGGTGGCATTAATTTCGTTTTGGATCGATTGATACTGCGCATTGAGGTCAACGAAAGGAATCATTACGAAATCAAGCAAGCAGGATTTCCCGCGACGGTAGTATCCGCCGCCACGTCTTTCGTCACAACAGCCCCCGCGCCGACGATAGCGCGCATGCCAATGGTCACGCCGCAGAGAATTGTCGCTCCGCTTCCGATGCTCGCGCCGCGCTTCACGATAATGGACGTTACCGTCCAGTCGGCGTCTGTTTGCAATGTTCCTTCCGGCGTCGCAGCCCGCGGATATTTATCGTTGATGAATGTGACTCCGTGACCGATGAAAACTTCATCCTCGATAGTTACGCCCTCACAGACAAATGTATGACTGGAAATCTTGCAGTTGCGGCCGATGAACGCGCGTTTCTGAATCTCGACAAACGATCCGATTTTCGTGTGGTCCCCAATCTCGCAGCCGTAGAGATTGACGAAGTTATGGATGATTACGTCGCGACCGAGCTTAACGTCGGGGGCGATTACACAGAATTGGCCGGGCATAAATCGGATGATTAGGCTGGGCGATCAGATCGGCTGACTAACTTGATACGGCACGAGCACTCTCATCGACGCCGTCTCCGTCGGCGTCGCTGTAATACTCGTCGGACTTGTAGTAGCCCGAATAGTAGCCGGCGTAATAATAATCGCGAGACTCGAGCTTCACGTTATTGAGAACGATCCCGAAAATATTTGCGCCAACGTCCATCAATTGCTGCTTCGCGCGACGAACAACAGCCCGCGAGCTACGTCCGCCGTGGACTACCAGAATCACTCCATCGACGAAGGTCGAGATGATTGAAGCGTCGGTAAAGGAAATCGCCGGCGGAGAGTCCACGATGATGTGCGTAAACTTCTCGCTCAAGGAAGCAAGTAAACGGCGCATCTCCTCGGAGCCGAGCAGCTCAGCGGGGTTTGGAGGTATTGGCCCCGAAGGCAGCAGCTTTAGGTTGGGTTGCTTCTCGCAGGTTTGGATCAGGCTATTGATGTCGTTCGACTCACCCGAAAGAGAATTAGTCAGGCCGCGGGTGTTTGGAATATTGAACTGAGTATGCAATCGCGGACGGCGCAAGTCGCAATCGATTATCAAAACCTCAGCGCCGGTTTGAGCCAGCATGAACGCGGTGTTGATTGCGGTAGTAGTCTTGCCTTCCGAAGGCTGGCTGGAAGTGACGAGAATCGTCTTTGGCGGCGTGCCTGCCGATGAAAGTAATAACGAGGTGCGCAAATGCCGGTACGATTCGGCAATCGGCGACCTCGCATCACTCACCAACGCCAGCGCGCTGGCGTGAGAAGGCGCGCTCGCCGGGCCAGTTCCCCGCAGAGTAGCCTTTTCATTTCGCGCTGATGGAATCAAGGCGAGGGCTGGAAGATGGATATAACGCTCGACGTCGTCAATCGACTTGACCGTGTCGTCGAGAAAATCAAGTAAGAACGCCAGGCCGATGCCGGCTATTAGAGAGAGAATGAAGGCGACGATAATGCTGCGCAGGCGCGCCGGCCCGACCGGCTCACGCGGCAACCGGCTGTAGGTAGATATACTAACCTCACTGGCAGTGCCGCTTCCGGTAGCGGCGCTCAGCTCGCGCAGCTTCTGCGTCAAGGTATTGAGATATTGCCTGTCTGTTTCCAACGCCTGAGTGATGACGGCCATATCAATCTGATCTTTGGTCTGCTGCGTCGTCGTACCGTGTTGCCGACCATAGGCACCCGTTAAGCTTTTTTCATGAGCCACGGCGGCGTCGTAACGCGCCTTCATCGAGGACAGAACCTCGCGCGGCGCTTTATCCAGCTCTGCCTGAACATTCTTGATTTGAGCGTCGACCTGCTTCACTGCCGGCCATTCCTTTGTGTAAACCTGCAGTAAGGCATTCCGTCTCTCGTTAAGATCACCGAGCTTTTCGCGCAGTTTTATGATTCGTTCGTCTTTTTGCACTTCGGGAGCCGAGAAAGGATCGGGGGCGTTTTTGGCTGCTTCGTACTGTGCCTGATAGCTCCGTCGATCATTTTCTGCTGCCATCAATTGCGAGGCATAGGTCGTGAGCTTGATCTGCTCGAGATTGCTTCCCGGCGTGTTGTCCAGCGGCAGATTGTGCTCCTTGGCAAAACTGAATCGTTCTTGTTCTTCTTTCTTGATCTTTGCCTGGGTATCGGCAATACCTTTTGCCAACTCCACGCCTTCTCGAGTGCTTACGGAGGTGATGCGTTCGAGATTGTTTTGCACGAACACATCAGCGAGAGCGTTGGCAATTCGCTGCGCCAGTTCTGGATCGGTATGGTGATAACGAATTGTTACCAGGCTGGTGTTGGGAATCGGCTCAATCACTTCGTTCGCGGTGATCGCATCTTCATAAGGCTCGAGCTTGTCCAACTCTTCCTGAGTAAACTCCCGATCGCGCAGCGCCTCTTCATCAACGGTTTGGGAATTCGAATTATTCAACGATGCGGACTTAGTCTTGTCTCGCGAAAACAATCGTTTCAGAGAATCAAAAATTCCGCTTTGCGCCTGGCCCCCGAGAAAGTTCGGATTGTTCTGCAAATCCAGAGATATGATCACCTGCCGCGCCAGTGCCGGATTTTGCAGTAGCTTTAATTGAGTGCCCCAAAAAGTCGGATCCGCCTGAGCGGCAATTGTGATCTGACTTGTCTGCAGAATGCTCTGCGGCTTTGGCTCAATGCGAATCGTGGTAGCGCCTTCGTAGATGGACGGGTCTCTATATGCTTGTATGGTCACCAATGACGTGATGACCAAAATTAAGCTCATAATGATCCATTTCCGCTTGAGAATGACATAAATATATTCCCGCAGATTCGTTTCGGCAGGCGCGCCGTATCGTGTATATTTGCTGTACGCTTTGCTTTGGGTCAGGTCGGCCAGGCTGCTATCTATATCGCGGCCAGCGCGCGCCGGAACCAAATGTTCATCGTGAGTCATAGTCTGAAAACCTATCCTTAAAAGCCTTTGCCTTGCCTTAGACAACGCAGGGGATTCACCATAATAACAGAGACACGCGGCGAGGCAAGTCAAACCATGCCAGGGTAGTGGGTCAGTTTCAACGCAAATGTCCGACAAACTTCAGTTTGTCGCCCAAGTTCGACAAGCTAAAGCTCGTCGGACATCAAATTAACCCACCACTCATGCCAGAGGCAGTGTCGAGCGAAACTCCTGAGACTTCTGCCGCGACGAACTCGCGCAGTGCGTCATGCAGATCGGGCAGAGGTTCAAGTCCTATGGCTTCCGACAGCAGGCAACGCAGCCGAGAGTTGCGTGGCCGGGGAGCGGCTCGATTCAACTCTTTGAAACTGATGCTTTGCAGCATGTTAACGTCGAGCCCGGCAGTTTCCATAGCTGCGCGCGCAAAACCCTCAAAGCTGGCGCCTTCGCCGCTATTTACGACGTGATAAATTCCTGGTAGATCGAGCTGCGCCAACTGAAAGAGTCGCTGCGCAAGATCCGCCGCATAGGTAGGAGTACCAAAGCAATCCCGGATTGTCTGCAATCGTTCGCCGCGAAGCGCGCGGGCAATGACGGTACTGAGAAAGTTCGTCCCCCCGGTTCCAAAGATGTATCCGCTGCGGACGATTACCGTGTGTGCCCAGGCTAGCTGCGCGCGACGCTCGCCCTCAAGTTTGCAACGGCCATAAGTGCTCTGTGGATTCGGCTGGTCCCGCTGCGTGTAAAAGCCATCTTTCACGCCGTCGAATACATAGTCGGTTGAAATCGTGATTAGCAAAGCACCCGTCTGGCGACAAGCGTGTGCCAGTCGTTCAGGCCCTTCAGCGTTTACTTTCCAGGCGCGCGCGGGATCCAGCTCAGAGCCGTCCACGTCGGTCCAGGCCGCGCAATTGATCACGACGTCCGGTCGTTCGCGATCGAAGGCAGCGCTAACTTCGCGCTCATTCGTGATATCCAAAGCAGCATGGTCCAAACCGACGATTTGACTGCCCTCACGCGCGCAGTGTTTTGCCGTGGCGCGACCGACCAACCCGCCGGCGCCAGTAATTAGGAATTTCACTTGGCGCCGACCTCCGCGCCATACTGCCGAGTGTAGTATTCGCGATAAGCTCCACTGCGCGCTCGGTCAACCCAGCCAACATTGTTCCGGTACCACTCGATCGTTTTGCGCAAGCCGCTTTCCCAGCTTTCGCGCGGACGCCAGGCAAGTTCCGATTCTACTAGCGAGGGATCGATGGCATAACGACGATCATGTCCGGGGCGATCCTTTACAAACTTAATTAACGAATGCGGCTTGCCGAGTTGATCCAGCACTGAAGTTGCGACGTCAATGTTACGTCGTTCGTTGCGCGCGCCAACATTGTAGACGGCGCCAGTTCGGCCCTTTTCCAATGCCAAAAGTATCGCGCGGCAATGATCGTCGACATAGATCCAATCGCGAACATTTTGGCCGTCACCGTAGACAGGAATTGGTTCATCGTTCATCGCGTTCGCGAGCATCAGCGGAAGAAACTTTTCCGGAAACTGATGCGGCCCATAGTTGTTTCCACATCTCGTAATCACCGTGTCGAGTCCGAACGTGTGATGCGCCGCGCGCACCAAGTGCTCAGCGGCGGCTTTCGAGGCCGCGTATGGACTGTTAGGTGCTAAAGGTGAATTTTCTGTAAAAAACGCAGTTTCATTTTCGGGCAAACTTCCCATCACTTCATCAGTCGAAATTTGGATGAATCGCTGCGCTCGCCGCTCGCGCGCGGCATCCAGTAACACTTGGGTACCCACTACATTTGTTGTAATGAAATTCTCGGCTGCCAGTATGCTTCTATCCACGTGTGACTCAGCAGCGAAATTGATGATCGCGTCCGTATCTATGGTAAGGGCGTCAAGCACCGCGTCTCGATCTGCAATGTTGCCCCTGACCAGTTGATGACGACTCTCGTCCAGACCCTCAAGGTTTTCAAGATTTCCGGCATAGGTAAGCGCGTCAAAGTTGAGTACATGGCACGAAGGAAAGTTGTCGAGGAGCTGTCGGACGAAGGCCGAACCAATGAATCCTGCTCCGCCTGTAACAAAGAATTTGCGCATTTTTTCGGGCATGATGCTGGCTGGCCAACTGAAAAACAGGAAAGTAATAACACAAGTGTCCGACCTGTCAACCGGTAGGGCGCGCCAGGTCGTGTGCTGGACTTCAATAAGGGACATCACTACCGGTCGCTAGTCTCCTGTCCCAGAAATAATTGAACTAAGTTGATCCGGGACGCGTCCAAAGAACAAGGAGGATTGATGATGCGAACCGGACGATCCAAGAAACCTTTGCACATAACGCCGGAAGAAAAGCAACGACTGCAATCGTTGGCCCATCGTGCGCGCAGCCAACCAATGTTGGCGCGGCGCGCGCGCGTGATTTTGGCCTCCGCCGACGGTCTCAGTAATCAGGAGGTAGCGCGGAAGCTGCGCGTCTCGCCGGGGATGGTGGTCAAGTGGCGTGCCCGATTTTTGAAAGTCCGCTTGGAGGGGCTCTATGATGAGCCTCGCCCCGGTGCTCCCCGCAGCGTGAGTGATGCCCAGGTCGAGCAAGTGATCATTCGCACCTTGGAAACCACCCCGCGGGGAGAGACCCACTGGAGTACGCGCGGTTTGGCCAAGGCCACCGGCCTCAGCCGCATGACCATCAGTCGGATCTGGCGAGCGTTCGGATTGCAACCTCATCGTACCGCTAGCTTCAAACTATCACCCGACCCGTTGCTGATCGAGAAGGTGCGCGACATTGTGGGTCTTTACCTAAACCCACCCGAGCACGCCCTGGTGTTCTGCGTAGATGAAAAGAGCCAGATTCAGGCACTTGACCGCACCCAACCACTGTTGCCTATCCGCCCGGGCCAGGTCGAGCGCCGCACTCACGACTACAAACGCAATGGCACTACCTCATTGTTTGCCGCCCTGGAACTAAAGAGTAGCCGCGTGATCGGCCAATTGCACCGACGCCATCGCTCATTGGAATTTCGTCAGTTCCTCGATTTGATCGAAGCTCAGGTACCACCCGCTCTCGAGGTCCATATCATCATGGATAATTACGGCACTCATAAAACGGCTCTGATTCGAAACTGGTTTGCCAAGCGGCCCCGCTTCCATCTCCACTTTACCCCCACTTACGGTTCATGGATAAACTTGGTGGAGCGCTGGTTCGCCGAACTGACCAACAAGCGCATTCGCCGCGGCGTCTTTCGCAGCGTCAAAGAATTGGAAGCCGCCATCCGCGAGTACATCGAGGTTCACAATGACGATCCAAAGCCCTTCGTTTGGACCAGAACCGCCGATCAAATTCTTGACAGCATTGCTCGCTATGCTCGGCGTACGCTTGCCACTACACCAGCATGACTTATGTCACGAACCACTGGGACAGGAGACTAGTGTGGTGTCTCTGAAGTTCGCCGATCTTAGTCAGGGCATCGGGGCATTAGCCCGACCGTTAGGGAGGGCTCCAAATTCTGAGGCGTCTCTAGTGAGCCCTCCCTAGCGGTCGGGCTAGTGCCCCGTTTGATGGCCATCACTTGTTAATACTTTTTCTGAGACACCACACTAGATTCTTGCGACATTTTAAGGCGGTCGCTTGGATTGATTTAGTTAGGACGCTGCGCAAAATCGACATCAAGTGCAATTAAATTCTATTGACACCGCAATCAAAATAGAGTATTAACCCACCTCGTTTTTAAGGGGCTTTGGATGTTTCAGAGATATTAGCCCTTCCCGAATGACCACGTCGAAAACGCAACCGACCCCGAATTTGTTGGCCGGAACAGAATCCCAAAAATCCACAAGTTTAGCAAAAATCATGATTTGCACCGAGCTATTTAAGCGTTCCGATAGGTCTCTTGCGACACCATGCGCTCTATTGATTTTTTCTACAAGGTTGCGCTCGTCGCGTTGAACACCGCTCAAACATCGCCGGAGCTTCATATCTGATGCCAGGGAGAATGCTAATGAGAACCGAAAACAACCCTCGATATATAACGCGCCTTAATTCTCTCGTCCTCATTGGCGTCTTCATCGTTACGGCTGCGGTTTTGGTTGTGCCCTTCTATTCAGCGGAGTCGAGTTCTCTGCCATCCGGCACACTTTCCGGCGTGCCGTCAAATGTGAGCCGCAGCAGCTCGCTTCCGGCTTCGAATTTCAAGCTCGGGCCGTGGGCAGAAAGATTTCGGTCGCTCCTGCCGATACCTCAAGCTTCGGAAACGATCGCCACATTTGCAGCCGACTGCGCGACACCGAGGTCAACGTTTTATGTGGGTGAAACGGTATGCGCGCAGACCGACAATGTTACCGAAACCGACCGTTGGGTTAACTGGCTCAGCCCGCCTGATTCTCACGTGGCATACGGCGGCCCGACAACGACAGCTATCACTACGAACCCGCAGAATTTCCTTTACATCCCAACTGTCACCGGCACCTGGAAGGCTACAATCGCTGATCCGAGCGATAGCTCGATCATACCCGTCGACTTCACCGTGATTGATGCCCCACCGATTGCAACCTATAACAGCACGTGCACGATGGCCAAAACGACTTTTGTTTTAGGGGAAACAGTCTGTGCGAAGGCAACCGGACTTGTCGGATATCGCTTCGCCTGGGTAGATTCCGCGGGTTTTATTCTTCAACGTACTGATATCACAACCGATCCGCAGACCGATACGTTCACGCTGCCGGCCACACAGACCTCGATTGTCAACAATACTACGGTGGATAACCGGGGCGAATGGCGGGTAAACGCGATTACATCGAGGGGATCGGTGAAAACCAGCTCCTTCTTTACGGTTAAGGACCCGGAAAATCCGGCGGTCGATCTTTCGATCGTCAAAACCCTCCTTGGGGATAGCCCCGTGGAAGGAGGACAGGTTCAATTCGACATTACAATTACAAACAATGGACCCGACGACGCGGCCGACGTTCATTTCCTGGATGACACTTTTACTAACGCGACATTGAACTCGGTTACGCAGACGGCAGGGCCCGCTTTTGTATGTAACGGTGGCAGCACTGCGGATTGCACGGCGGCACTCTTAGCAAAAGGCTCCCAGGCCAAGTTCCTTCTTAACTTTACGGCGGGCGTGGCCGGAAGCAGTCTGGCAAACACAGCAACTGTCTCCAGTAGTACTGCGGAACAGAACCCAGCGGACAACTCCTTCACGACGGCTGCGCTCACAATCGCAAGCGGTGCGGCTCCGCCCGCGTGCACCCTAAATTGTCCGGACAACATTAATGCTATTGCTGATACTACGGAGGACGGACAGCGCGGCACTCACGTAACTTATGATCCGCCGACTACTTCGGGCACGTGTGGAACAGTAACGTCATCACCCGCTTCAGGCTCGTTCTTCCCCGTGGGCACGACCACAGTCGTCGCGACCTCGGATCAGGGAAATGGCAGCTGCAGCTTTACCATTACGGTGACGGACACCGGTACAAATCCGCCAACCATTTCGTGTCCCGCAAACCAGACGGGCAATGCAGACAGTAATTGCTCCGCCACAATCAATGTGGGAACAGCAACCGCAACCGGCACTAACGTAACGGTCATTGGCACTCGTAGCGATGGCCTGCCCATGTACACTTGCGATGCGAACGGCACTAACTGCACGCGTAATAGTTCTGACGCTCCATTCTCGGTCGGTATAACCACCATCACCTGGATTGCGTACTCGCACGATGTTGCGGGGCCTTACGCAAGCGCGGATGACGAAGAGGCGCACCGCACGGGTAGCGCTTCGTGCACGCAAACTGTGACTGTTAATGACGTCACACCGCCCGTCATCAATGCGACAGACCAGACGGTCTCGGCGGACGCAAACTGTCAGGCTGCGGTGCCGGACTACAGCAACACCGCTACGGACAATTGCGCCTGCTCGAGTTCGGACACTTCCGAGACTTGCCAGGATCGGGAACGAATCGTCGTAACTCAGAGCATCGCGGCGGGCACTCTGCTGGGACCTGGAAGCTATTCTATTGACCTGTCGGCCAATGACGGCTCAAGTAACAATGACGGCGCCGGGAATACGACCAATAAGACGATCATCTTCACGGTTAAGGACACGACTGCGCCGATCATTACCTGTCCGGGTAACATAACGACCAGTAACGATCCGGGCTCTTGCTCGGCAACAGTAAATCCGGGAACGGCGACGGCTACGGATAACTGCGATACGAATCCGACCATAACCGGTACGCGAAGTGACGGCCAAGCCTTGAATGCCCCTTATCCAAAGGGCACTACCACCATCACATGGACGGCAAGTGATCATGCGAGTCCAGCGAACCAGTCGAGCTGCACTCAGACTGTAACGGTCAATGACACGGAGAACCCGACGATCAGTTGTCCAGGGAACATCACCAGGAACAACGATCCCGGGGTGTGCGGTGCCGTAGTCACTTACACGACGCCGGTCGGTTCGGACAATTGTCCCGGAGCAACCACGGTACAGACGGCTGGACTTCCGAGCGGCTCAACCTTCCCGGTCGGAACCACCACCAATACCTTTGAG
>WNGK01002043.1_pt1 | contig 43344 bp, 40 predicted proteins | sample 5400601 | NCBI WGS metagenome assembly WNGK01 (sample SAMN13153376, study PRJNA577476) | soil metagenome | isolation source: 60 cm soil or saprolite under Garry oak tree replicate 1 | place: USA:California | collected 2016-06-15 | reverse complement strand
GCGCCACGGGAACGGCGCCATGGCCGTACGCGTTTGCCTTCACCACCGCGAGGATTTTCCGCGGCGGCCGCGAACCTGATTGGCCTGCGGGGTTGACGTGCCGCCGAATGGCCTTCAAGTTGTGCGCGAGCGCACTCAGCCGAATCTCTGCCCAGACCGGGCGGCCATCAAATCGAATGCCTCGTTGCATAGCGGAAACATTCAGCCTAAACCAAAAATGTGCGGGGGGCAAAATCAGGAGCAGTTGGACCGCGCTCTTTAGTTAACACCACCTCCGGCAGTTAAACCTTAACTCCGCGGGGCCAAGCGCGTGGAGGTGGCTTGGCTATACACAGGGGGGCGCAACGAAAAATGACTCTCGCGCGTCCCAGATTCATGCTAGTTTGAGACCCCTACGGGCACAAGAGGTTTGCGCTTGAAGTGGAAGAGACCAATCCGGACACTCGTGACCGCGGCAGCGTTTCTGGCGATCTTGCTCTTTGCCACTTCAGTCGGCGAGGCCTGCGAGGCTTGGCAGCATCACGAATGCAGCGCCAACCCGAACTGCCCAATCTGCCATTTGGACCAGCAAGTTGCTGAATGGGCGGCGCAGGGGCGCTGCATTGCCATTCCGCAACGTTTAGGTGTCGCCTTCAGCCTGCCCGAGCCTTCTTTTGCTCCCAGCTTCCGCACGCCGCTGCTTATCACGCGTGCTCCTCCCCACTTCTGAACTGGTCTTGGCGCGCGGCATTGATATGTCGCGCGGAAACAAATCTCAATTAGCCGGTCGAAATTGATTTTCGTACGCGAGCGTGCTTACTCCCGGTCCAAACTTCTGTGAAAGGGCGAAGCGATGAAAGAGGCACTTCTCGTATTTTGCGTTGTGTTATTTGTTCCCGCAGTTCTGCGTGCTCAGACCTCAGCTGAGGAGAGCGAAGCCAGGTTCAAAGCTCTGGAAGAACGCGTTCGTATGCTCGAAGCCGAAGTACAAGAGCTTCGAGCGCAGCGGATGCCAGCGGTTCATTTGGCGTCTGCTCGGAACGGGAGTCTGTCACCCCAGGTAGATTCAGCTGCCATCCCGGAACTTGTGGGCTCGGCCGATCCGGTGAAGACCGCGGATGCCGTGCGAGCCGGCGATCCACACGATCCGGTGACTGCCGCCCTTTCGCCCCAAGTGCCGGATACGTCGGCAGTCCAGGCCCAGGGCCAGCCATTGCCTAACTATGGCGGGGCGAGTGCCGCATCGAAGATTCTCAATCCGGACATCAGCATGATTGGGGATTTTATCGGAGCGGCTGGCAAGGCGAACGTGCCGCCAGGGCTCGCCGCGGCAGGACAAAATCCAGTGCCTGTGCTGCAGATGCATGAGAGCGAGCTGGGCCTGCAAGCCATCATCGACCCCTATGCGCGCGGGGACTTCTTCCTGACTTTCGGAGAATCGGGCGTGAGTCTTGAAGAAGGTTACATCACATTTACGGCTCTGCCGGGTGGATTCGTGGCGAAAGGAGGCAAGTTCCGCGGCGACTTTGGCAAAGTAAACACGCTGCATAACCACGTATTGCCCTGGATAGATCGCCCGCTGGTCACCGACAGGTTGCTCGCCGGCGAAGACGGAATTGATGATGCCGGGCTCTCGGTGACGCGCATCCTTCCGGCGCCAAAAGGCATCTTCCTCGAAGGAACCGCTCAGGTATTTCGGGGTGACTCAGGCGATGTATTCACGTCCAGCAACCGCGGCGATGCCAGCGTGTTGGGGCATCTCCGCGGTTATCGCGATATTACCGACCAGACAAATGTGGACCTCGGTATCTCTTACGCCCGCGGGCACAATGATCTGGGCAGCGCGTTTCTGACCGATCTGTATGGAATCGACGCGACACTTCGTTGGACACCGCTGCGGCGCACCATCTATCATAATTTTGTGGGCCGCGGCGAATTCGTCTGGAGCCGCCGCGACCAACTGCCATTTACGCAGCGAGCCTTCGGATTTTTCACCTCCGGCGATTATCGTCTCAATCGCCGATGGACGGTGGGCGGCCGCCTTGACCGTTCAGGCCGGTCGCGTACCGCGAATCTGATCGATGACGGTCTTTCAGGCGTGCTTACCTACTGGCCCAGTGAGTTCAGTCAAGTCCGCGGCCAATACCGTTTTACTCATTTCGCTGAAGGCCGCGACGGTAATGAGCTGCTATTCCAATTTATATTCGTCCTCGGCGCCCACGGTGCGCATCCTTTCTAGGAGATGACCATGAAATTGTCCCAATTATGCCGACACTTATGTTTCGGCCTCTTGCCGGGCGCATTCGCGCTGGGTATGTGTGCGATGCCCGGGCAGGCGGCGGGCAAAATCAAGATTGTCACCGCGACCTCCGATCTCGCGGCCCTGGCCCAGGAGGTGGGCGGAGATCGTGTCGATGTCGAGTCGATTGCCAAGGGCTATCAAGATCCCCACTTCGTGGAGGCGAAACCAAGCTATCTGTTGAAGCTTCGGCGGGCTGACCTGTTGGTCGTGGTCGGCCTACAACTGGAGATCGGCTGGCTGCCGCCGCTCATCACACAATCCGGCAACTCCCGTATCCAGGTCAGTGGGCCCGGTTATCTGGACGCATCGCAATTCGCCGAAATCCTAGAGAAACCCACGGGCGAGGTGACGCGAGCGCAGGGCGACGTGCATCCATACGGGAACCCGCACTACTGGCTGGATCCCGAAAATGGGCGGAGAGTGGCGCGAGGGATCGCCGATAAGCTTGTCGAGCTGCGCTCTTCCGACGCCGCTTACTTCAACCAGAATTTCGATTCGTTCAGCCAGCTGCTTACCGAGGCCAGCAAAAAGTGGCTGGCCGAAATGGAGCCGTATCGCGGGCGCAAGGTGATTACCTATCACCGCTCCTGGCCGAATTTTCTGAAGTATTTTGGGCTCGTGACCATGGGCGAAATTGAGCCGCGGCCCGGCATTCCGCCTACGCCGAGCCACACCCTGGACCTCATCAACATGATGAAGCGCGAACACGTAACCGTGATCCTCGTGGAGCCCTATTTTGACCCCAAGACACCTCAGAGCATCGCCAGAGAAACGGGAGCGCAAGCAGTCATCATGCCTCCCTCGGTAGGCGGCGAGAAGGAAATCACTGACTATTTCAAGCTCTTCGATTACGATCTGGGCCTCCTGATCAAAGCGTTCCAGGCAACCAAGTAATGATTCCCGAGGAGGGTGGATGGAAGTCCTTCGATTCCTGCTGGCGCCTTTCGTAGCGAGCCTGATCCTCACAGGTATTCACACCTACCTCGGCGTGCACGTCGTGGAGCGGGGCGTGATCTTTGTGGACCTGGCGCTGGCGCAGTTTGCCGCGCTCGGCGCAACCATGGGCATCCTGATAGGACTCGATCCGCACGCCGCCGCTTCTTACTGGATCAGCCTGGCATTTACGCTTCTCGGCGCAGCCATTTTTTCCCTGGTGCGGCTGCGGCGTTCGAGGATTCCGCAGGAAGCCTTCATAGGCATCGCTTATGCGGTCGCTTCTGCTGCCGCCATCCTCGCCGTCAGTAAGGCCACGGGCGAAACCGAACACCTGAAGGATATGCTCGTCGGCAATATCCTGGCTGTCTCCTGGCCGGAGGTGGCCCACACGGCAATGTTGTACGGAGTCGTCGGCGTGTTCCACCTGATTTTTCGCAAGAATTTCCTCCAGATTTCCATGGACCCTCAAGCCGCCGAAGCCAGAGGCGTTTCTCTCCGCTTCTGGGACTTCCTTTTTTACGCTTCGTTCGGATTTGTAGTCACTTCGTCGGTAGCCATTGCGGGCGTTCTGCTGGTCTTCTGTTATCTGATCGTGCCTTCGGTGGGGGCAATGCTGTTCGCGGACCGCATTGGACGCCGCTTAGCGATCGGGTGGACCATGGGAACCCTGGTATCCGCCTTGGGATGCTATTTATCCGTCGCCTGGGATTTCCCAACAGGCGCGACCATCGTCTGCACTTTCGGCGGCGTTCTGGTTGTGATGTTCTTGCTGCACCTCGCCCTCAGGCGCGGGCATGAACCCAAGGCCGTGCCGAGCGTCGCCGCCCATTCGTTTGAGATGCGCGATCGGGTCTAAGCCGGACTGCTTTCCCGCCTGTTGATCGGATTCTTTGTAAATCCGGTTCTTTACGAAATGGTGGCACGCGAGGGCGACGTCTTGCAGGTATGATAAGCTCGTTAAATCTCGTGCCGGTCGTACTCCGTAGAGAGCTTGCTACTCTTCGCCGCCAATCCAGCTTCCGCTGGCGGCCTCTTCGAATCGCGTGAATTTGCCCAGAAAAACAAACGGGATGCTGTCTACGGGCCCATTCCGTTGCTTGGCGATTTTGAGCTCCGTCTGCGCGCGCTCCTCTTCGGTGACCTGGCTTTTCTTTTTGAAGAGATTCGGCCGGTGAATAAAAAGCACTACGTCGGCATCTTGCTCGATGGCGCCCGATTCCCGCAGGTCAGCGAGCTGCGGGCTGCGCTCCTCACGTTCGGGCGCCCGCGTGAGCTGGCTTAGGACGAGGACCGGGACTTTGAGTTCCTTCGCCAGCGCCTTCAGACCCCGGGTGATGCTGGAGACTTCTTCATTGCGATTGGAAAACCGCCCGCGAGCCGCAATCAGCTGCAAGTAGTCCACGATTAGCAGCGAGAGGCCGCGATCGCGCTTGAGCCGCCGCGCCTTCGCGCCGATTTCCGTTACAGTCGCCGATCCGGAATCGTCGATCCATAGCGGCGAGGCCGCTAGTTGCGCCAGCGCCTGTGTCATTTCCCGCCAATCTTCGCGGCGCAAGTGGCCCGTTCGAAATCTATGGGCGTCCACGCGCGCCAGCGAGGCAAGCAAGCGCATAAGTAGCGATTCCTTGGACATTTCCAGGCTGAAGATGGCCACCGGGGCTTGCTGGCGGAGTGCAACATTCTCGGCGATATTGAGCGCGAGGGCCGTCTTCCCCACCGAGGGCCGCGCCGCGAGGATGATCAATTCCGAAGGCTGCAGCCCGGAAGTCAGGCTATCGAGCTGCGCGTAGTCCGTGGCCAGCCCCGTGACGCGCTTTCCTTCCGTAATGACGCGCTCCAGGCGCTCCATATTGTCCTGAACCACGTCTTTCATGGACACCAGGCCCATTCGAATGCGGTCTTCGGCAATCTGGAAAATCGAGGACTCGGCGCGATCGAGCAGGGCATCCGCATCTTCCTCCGCGTCCAGAGCCGTCTGCTGGATGGTATAGGTGGCGTGAATCAGGTTGCGCAGCAGGGATTTTTCTTTGATGATCCGCGCATAGTGTTCCAGATTCGAAACTCGCGGCATTCCGTCCGCTAACTGCGAGATAAACGCCGCGCCGCCTACCGCTTCGAGCTCGCCTTTACGCCGAAGCTGGTCGGTCAGCGTGACCAGATCGATCGCCTGCTGCGCCTCCCCGAGCTGAATCATGTGGTTGAAAATGCGGCGATGTGGATCCGAGAAAAAATCCTCCGGCTTCAGCTTCTCAATCGCTGTATTTAGCGCGTGGTTATCGAGGAGGATGGCGCCGAGGACGCTGCGCTCGGCTTCGAGGTTCTGGGGCAGCGGTCGTTCGAGAGTCGCGTCAGCCATGAATTTGTCTTCGCTCTATATTCGCCTGGAGGCAGCGTGTGACGCAAGCACTTCCGATTCCTTCAGTCCTTGGAGAAGAACCAAACAAACGCTCGCCTGTAAGCTGGGGGCAATGATTCTGCGGATGCGGTCGAGACCGGTCAACAGCGTTCAACTGTGAATTTTTTTAAAATGTTGAAAACCAGGAGTGAGGCGCGCGTTGAGGAGTTCGCGTGGAAAATCTGTGAATGCGCGCGGAAAAAACTGCCGTCGCCTTTAGCCCTCCGCCCGGCGCTACGTCTTCGCCACAACGCATCCCGCCCGGAAGGGCGGCCCTACATCATCCTTCGCGGGAAACGTTGACCTTGAACGTCGCGGTAACACCGTGAACCAGTTTGGCGGTGATTTCGTACTGGCCCACCACTTTGATCGGTTCCGCGAGTTCGATGCGCCGCTTATCGATCCCAAAGCCCTGAGCAGCGAGCGCCTCCACAATATCGCCGGCTGTAACGGAACCGAATAGCTGATCGCTTTCCCCAGCTTTGCGCGAGAAGCTGAGCGTAACGTCCTTCAGCAACTCCGCTTGCTTCTCCGCTCCTTCACGTTCGGTAGCCGTGCGCTTGGCCAGAGTGGTGCGAATTTTCTCCAGACGCTTCAGGTTTCCCGCTGAAGCTTCCAGCGCCAATTTCCGCGGCAGCAAGAAATTTCGCGCATATCCTTCCGCGACGCTCACCACGTCGCCGCGCGCTCCGAGTTTTTCGACGTCTTCTTGCAGGATAATTTGCATCGCATCTCCCTCATGGTTCCGCGGCTTAGAGCTCGGTCGCAAACGGCAGCAGTGCGATATTTCGCGCGCGTTTCACCGCCACGCCGAGCCACCGCTGGTGCTTCGAGCAGGTGCCGGTCATGCGCCGAGGCAAAATCTTGCCGCGCTCCTGCACGAAGGGCTGGAGCATTTCCACTTTCTTGTAGTCGATGAAGTCCACTTTTTCGACGCAGAAGCGGCAGACCTTCTTCTTGCGAAAATATTGCCGTTTGCCTCGCCGGCCACCTGGAGGTCCGCTGGCTCCCGGAGGACCGGAGCGCCCCTCGCGGGGCGGTCCGCCGGGATGCGGCGGTCGGGGTATTGGCTGTTGCTCGCTCATGGCTCTCATCTCCACTTTCTCTTGAGTTGAATTTCGTTGGCTAACTGGCCGCCGCCTGCTGCTCCGGTGCCGGACCGGCTGCCGGGGCTGCCGGGCCTGCCGGAGCTGCCGCGGGCTTGCGCGGGCGGCGACGCGCGCGATGCTCGCGATGCGCGACGAGCTTCTGCTGCCGCTTGATCTCTTCGTCCACACGCACGGTCATGTACTTGATTACGGCGTCGGAAACCTTGAGGCGCCGCTCGAGTTCCTTGATTAATGCCCCCTGCGTGCTATGCAGCGCGAGATAAACATAAAATCCTTCACGCTGTTTGGCCACTCGATAAGCCATCTTGCGCGTTCCCCACTTCTCCACCTTTTCCACTTTGCCGCCATGCTCGGAGGCGGTTTGCTCGAGCGTGCTCACGATTTTCGTGATCTCCTCTTCCGGCGTCGTGGGCATACAGATGAAAATCAGATCGTACAGGCGTTCTGCCATTTTTCCTCGTTTCGGTGCCGGCGCTCTCGAGCGCCACGACACGCTAAATATCCGTCTCGTCCTCGGTTCCGTCTGGCGGGGTAACGCGCTGGTTGAACCGATTCATTGCATGCGCGATTCCCCGCGTAATTATGAGCTCGACCGCGTCGGCGGCCTGCTCTGTCATTTCCGCTGCAATCTCCAGGTCCCCTTTGCGCATGGGCCGGGTAACATAAGCAGCCAGATCAACCACCGGATGGTCCGGCTGGATGCCCATGCGCACGCGTGCGAAATCGCCGCTGCCGATGGTGCCGATGATCGACTTCAGGCCCTTGTGGCTTCCGGCGCTTCCCCGTTCGCGAACCCGCAGCATGCCCCAGGGCAGCGCCACGTCGTCACACAGCACGATCATCTTTTCTGGCCCGCATTCAAACCGCTCGAGCAAGTCCCGCACAGCGAGGCCGCTTAGATTCATCATCGTATGCGGCTTGGCCAGAGCAATTTCCTGGCCGGCGAATTGCCCCAGCCCCACCAGCGATTTCGCTTCCGGCCTCTCCACTCGAATTCGGGCGCGCCCGGCGATGGCATCCACGGCCAGAAAGCCCAGATTGTGCGGCGTCCACGCGTATTCCGGACCCGGATTCCCCAGACCCACGATCAGCCTGATGGGCGCGACAGCCGGATCGTAATTCGCCGCGCCCACGCGCAACATTGGCAGCCTCCGCCGGCTACTTCTTGGGCTTCTCCTTTTCCTTCTCTTCGGCTGCGGGCACGGCGGCGGCCTCTTCTCCTTCTTCGGCTTCCTTCTTGCCCTTCTTGATGACTTCGGGCTCGGCCGGCGCGGCGGCTTCGGCTGCCACGGCTTCCGCGGGCTTCTCCTCTTCGGCGCGCAGCGCCACTACGTGCGCCACCACGCGCTGCGGATCGCTCACCAGCTTGATTTTCGCGGCGTCGATCGGCAGATCGCCCACGCGTAATTGTTTGCCGATCATCAACTCGCTCACGTCCACGCGGATCTCACCGGGAATATCCGAAGGCAGACATTCGACCTCCACTTCCCGCGTGACCATCTCGAAAATCCCGCCCTGCAACTTCACGCCCTGTGGTTCTCCAAACGTGTGCACCGGCACCATGACGTGCATGCGCACATCCATGGCCACGCGCAGCAGGTCCACATGCAGAAGCGAACCGAGCAGCGGATCCACTTGCCAGTCTTTCAGCATCGCCGGCTGATCCCCGGTGGGCAGCTTCACCTTGAAGATTGTGTTGTGGCCGGATTGCGAGCGCAGAATCGCGGCGAGCTGTTTCGCATTCACGGCCAACGTGATGGACTTGCCGTCGCCGCCGTACAGCACTCCCGGCACCTGGCCCTGGCGGCGCAGACGCCGCGCCGCATTCTTTCCGCGATCATCGCGCGGCTTGGCTTCGACAGTTATCTGGTCCATGTTCTTCCTCTCAAACTCGTAGTCCTAGATAAACAGCTCGCTGATGGATGTCTCCTCGTGAATGGAGCGAATCCCGCGCGCCAGCAACTCCGCCACGCTCAGCACCTTGATCTTGCTCACTTTGCGCGCGGCTTCGCAAAGAGGCAGCGAATCGGTGACCACAACTTCAGAGATCGGCGAACGGCACAGGCGCTCCACCGCGGGCCCCGAAAGCACCGGATGCGTGCACGCGGCGAAGACCTCAGTGGCGCCTTCTTTCAGCAAAGCCTCGGCCGTCTTCACCAGCGTTCCCGCCGTATCAATGATGTCGTCAATGACCAGCGCCGGTCTGCCGCGCACATCGCCGATCAGGTGCATCACTTCACTGACGTCCACGTCCACGCGGCGCTTATCCACGATAGCCAGCGGCGCATCGAGCTTCTTGGCGAACGACCGCGCCCTTTCCACGCCGCCTGCATCCGGGGAAACCACCGTGACGTCATGCAGTCTGCGCTGCTTGTAATAGTCCACCAGCACCGGCGATGCGTACAGGTGATCCACCGGCACGTTGAAATAACCCTGAATCTGCGGCGCGTGCAGGTCCAGCGTCAGAGCCCGGCTAGCGCCCGCAGTTTCCAGCAGATCCGCTACCAGCTTGGCCGAAATCGGAACCCGCGGCTTATCCTTGCGATCCTGCCGCGCATACGCGTAATAAGGCACCACCGCCGTCACCCGCCAAGCCGAAGCGCGCTTGAATGCATCAATCATCAGCAGCAGTTCGACCAGATGATGATCGACCGGATCGGCGCAGGTCTGCACCACGAAGACATCCGCGCCGCGAACATTCTCCAGGATCTGAAAGTAGATCTCGCCATCACTGAAGCGGCCCAGCTGCGCGCCGCCGACATCCACGCCCAAATAGCTGCAGATGCGCTGCGCGAGTTGCGGGTAGGCGCTTCCGGCAAAGATCTTGAATTTTTCGTCGATCAAATCCGTCTCAACTTTGTTATCTACGAAAGGTTACGCGCGAAAGCCTTCGTTTAGCGCGCCGAAGTTTCCTCGCCCAAGAAGGTTCGCCACGAATGGCAGCTTTTTTCGCGACCGGCGCGGCGACGCTTCCGCAGCGCTTTCAAGTTCCGCTCGCCCCGCCTGCGGCAGAACCCCACAAAGCGCGGGCATAGGCCCTGCGCGAAAGCGTGCTGCAAACGAAGACCTGGTCTTCCGGAAACAACCGGGCAGATCGGCGCGCCTGCGCTGGGTTTGTGAATATTCCAAACACCGCCGAACCGCTACCCGCCAGCGCGGCTTCCGCAGCTCCTCCTTGGAGCAGCACCCGCCGAATATGAGCTAGCCTAGGGTGCCGCCGGAAGACAACCGCCTCGAAATCATTCGAGAGATGATCTTCCTGCGGGCTCCAGCACAGAGCGCAGAAACTCCATAGTCTAGGATTGCCGGGATTTTTTGTCAATCTGCGATCGAGCCAGCCGTAAGCGTCGCGAGTGCTGACCGCAGTATCTCGCGGCGAGACGACAAGGAGAGTTCGTCGCCTGCTATCGGGAAGGGGATAGATTTCATCGCCGCGACTGGTTCCCAAGGCCCGGCCGCCGAAAAGGAAGAAGGGCACGTCGGCGCCCAACCCGGCGGCAATTTCCAGCAGTCGCTCCGTGGCAATTCGCTGCTTCGTGAGTCGCAGCAAGCCCACCAAGGCTGCGGCGGCATCGCTCGAACCGCCGCCCAGACCGCGGCCCGCCGGGATGCGCTTCTTCAGAGTGATGTGGACCCCGCCAGGGAAACTCATACGGCGGCGAAAAGCTTCCGCGGCGCGCCAAACTAGATTTTCCCGCTGCGCGCCCGCAGCCAAGACGGGATCGCCGACGATCTCCAGTTCGACGCCCCGTTCACGGGTGCGCTGCACTTGCAAAGTGTCGTGCAGGCTGATGGATTGAAAGATGGTACGCAGTTCGTGGTAACCATCCGCGCGCCGTGCCAGCACGTCCAGGCGCAAGTTCACCTTCGCAAACGCGGGCACTCGGATCGATTGCATGCCTCGGATCAGTGCGGATTTTCTGCGGCGGGAGACTTCTGCTGTGCGAGGCGGCGTTTCACGCTGGAAATCTTCTGCTCCAGCTCCGCCACCTTCTCTTCCTCGAATTCCGCCGGCATGGCGCGATGCCACTCCGCCAGCGATTTCTCCCATTCCATGGCTGCCTGTTCGGTGCGGCCGCTCTTGGCGAGCACGTCGCCCAGGTGGGTGAGCATGGTCGGATCGTGAGAATCGCGATCGATCGCTTTGCGGAGGTAACTCTCTGCCTCGCCGAGCTTGTTCTGCTTGTAGAAAATCCAACCCATGCTGTCGAGGTAGGCAGCATTGGTAGGATCGATATCCAGAGCACGTCGCACCATATCGGCGGCTTCATCCAGCCGCACGCCGCGATCCGCGAGCATGTAGCCGAAATAGTTGAGTGTCGGCGCGTTTTGAGGATTCACCGTGAGTACGCCCTTGAAAGCCTGCTCGGCCTGCTCGTACTTCTTCTGCCGTTCGTACATGCCACCCAGCAGGAAGCCCACCGTTTCTTTGTCCGAGGGATTCCGCGCAAGTTTTTCCGCCGAGCGTACGGCCTTCTCAGCATCCCCAAAACGCCGGCTCTCCGTATATACCTGTGCGAGATTGGAATAGATCTCCAGATCGCTCGGTGAATTCTCGATCAATGGCTGCAAAGTCTGCGCTGCCAACTCGGGCTGTTTATTTTCGCCGTAGAGGACCGCCTGACTGATCAATAGTCCGCGGTCGCGCGGGTGCTCGCTCAGCGCCTTGCTGGCTTCATCGAAGGCGTGCGAAAGATCGCGGTTGGCGCGGTAAGTATCGATGATAAGCATGCGGGCGCGAAGTTCTTCTTCTGGCCCCAGGCGCACCATTTCCTCAAATGTATTGATGGCCACGGGGTAGTTTTGTTCGTCGCGATAGAGTTGCCCGAGCAACTGATAGAGAATTCCCAGAGAACGGCGGCGCGCCGGCGCGAACTCCGATTCTGACTTCACTTCCGCGACCGCGCCGGAGAGGACGCGCACGGCATCGTCGTAGTGCTCCTCGGCTTCGTACACAGCCGCTTCGTTGTACACCACCTCCAGATTCCCGGGCGCCATCTTCTTGGCCAGCAGAATTTGCTCCTGCGCCTTGTCGAACTGATGCAAGCGGCGGTAAATCTCGGAGATTCGCAGATGGTTATTGACGCTGTCGGGTTCCAGGTCCGCTAGCCTTTGATATTCAGCAAGCGCCTCCGTATATCTCCCGCGCTCGTAGAGCGATTGCGCTAAATGGCGCCGATGTTCTGTCTGGTCCGGCTCCATGGCCACAGCCTGGCGATAAGCCCGCTCCGATTTGCCGGGTTGCTGTATTTGCTGGTAGGCGTCTCCTAACCGGTCGTAGAGGTCCGCGCTGGGCGCACGTTGCACAAAGGATTCCAGCAACGATATAGCTTCCTGCGCGTTACTGCGGTCCAGGAAAAGCGCCGAGAGTTGCTCGACCGCTCCCTTATTCTGCGGATCTTTAGCCAGCAGCACCCGCAGCAGCTTTTCGGCCTCATCGTCCTGGTTGTCGAGCCGCAAGAGCCGCGCCAGCCACAATGCCGATTCGCTGTCGGAGGGATCCAGCCGCACGATCTCGCGCAACTGCCCGATTGCCGCCGTGATGGTCTGCTGCTGTTCCGCCGAATTATTCAGGTCACCGAGAGAACGGATGTAGATCCGCGCCAGCAAACGCCGCGCGGAAATATCGTCGGGATTGCGGCGAATAAGCTCTTGGGCTTCGTTTATCGCCTCTCGAGAGCGGTGCGCAAGAAAATAGACTTCCGCAAGGTCCTCTCCAATTTCCGGGCTGGAGGGATCCAGTGCGTACGCTTTCTTATAAAACTCGATGGCTTTCGCGGCGTCTTCGGCGTGCCCCGAGGACTCGAATTCCTGCTCGTACAGATGGCCCATGGTCACGTTGTAATAGGCCTGTGCGCGCTGATCCGCCGAGACCCCGCCCTGGGCGGGCGAAGCCGGCGGGGCAGTTCGCTGTTGATCTTGGGCCAGCGCCACAGCACCCGTGACGCCAAAAATCAGCAAAGCCACCGTCAGAAAGCGGATTTTCATTCTGGCCTCAGAAGGTTCGATTATCCCATGAGTTCGGAGATGCTCAAAGCGCCCAGTATTCGGTTGTTCCACCCCGCTCCGCCAGTTCTTATCGGATGCTTCGCAGCATCCGAAGGTGTCTCTTATTTACAGCTGTTAGGCCGAACTTATGGCCTGCCAAACCGGCGGCGAATTTTGGCGTCGCGGATTTCTCTTCACATACGAGCCGCAAAATGAGGGTGACGACTCGCTCCATAGCTGATGCCAAACTTAATGGCGAAAATGCCGGACGCCTGTAAATACCATGGCCAGTCCCAGCCGGTCCGCGGCGGCGATGACCTCTGCATCGCGTACTGAGCCGCCCGGCTGGATGACGGCCGTCGCGCCTGCGCGCGCCGCCTCCTCCACTCCGTCCGGAAATGGAAAAAAAGCATCTGAGGCGACAGCGCTGCCGGCCAGCGATTCTTGCGCTTTCAGGACTGCGATCTTCACAGAATCCACTCGACTCATCTGCCCCGCGCCGATGCCCAGCGTCCGGCCGGCACCTGCGAAGACAATAGCATTCGATTTCACGTGCTTCGCAATCTTCCAGCCGAATAACAGGTCCCGCAGCTCCTCGCGGCTCGGTTGCCGTTTTGTGACCACCTTCAGATCCGATTCCGCGATCGTCAGGGAATCGGGCTCCTGCACCAAAACGCCTCCAGAAATGCGTTTCAAGTCCCACAGGAACTTCTTCTCTCCTGGAATGGCGCCCATTTGCATCAGCCGCAGATTCTTTTTCCCGGCAAGTGCCTCACGCGCCGCGGAATCGTAACCGGGCGCGAGGATACATTCGACAAAAAGCTTCGCCACTTCCGCGGCCGTATCGCCGTCCACGGTGCGATTGAAAGCCAGCACGCCGCCAAAGGCCGAGACAGGATCGCATGCGAGCGCCTGACGATATGCCTCCGCCAGCGTCCTCTGTTCCGCTGTGCCGCAGGGATTGTTGTGCTTCACAATCGCGCAGGCCGGATCGGCAAATTCCTGCACCAGCGACCAGGCCGCATCCAAATCAACGAGGTTGTTGTAAGAGAGTTCCTTGCCCTGGAGTTGCTGGGCCCCCGCTAAGCCTGAGGCTGGGAATCCGCTTGGAATGTAGAGCGCCGATTTCTGATGCGGATTCTCACCATAACGCAACGGAGCGTACCGCGATAATTCCAAATGCAGTTGCGCGGGCAACTCCGGCCGTGCACCCACAGTCACCGCGTTATCGGATACCGTGAGCCGTTCGAGTTCGCTGGCAATCAAGCTGTCATATCGCGCCGTCATGGCAAATGCTTTGCGCGCCAACGCCAGCCGGGTCTCCAAAGACCAATCGTGCCGTTCCGAAAATTCATCAAGGAGGCGGGCATAATCGCCCGGATCAGTGACCACCGCCACGCTCTCGAAGTTCTTCGCCGCCGACCGCACCATGGCCGGTCCGCCGATATCAATGTTTTCGATCAGGTCTTCCGCCGAAACGCCCGCTCGCCCCGCCGTCGCTTCAAACGGATAAAGGTTCACTACGACCAGATCCACCGGAGCAATTCCGTGCTGGCGCGCTTCGTCTCCGTCTTCGGGCCGATTGCGGCGGAACAAAATTCCGCCATGCACTTTCGGATGCAGAGTCTTTACGCGCCCGCCCAGCATCTCCGGCCAGCCGGTCAGCTCCGCGACTTCGCGAACTTTCACACCGGATTCGCGCAGCAGCCTGGCCGTGCCCCCGGTCGAGACCACTTCTACGCCGGCCTGCGTGAGTGCACGTGTGAACTCCACGATTCCCGTTTTTTCGTGAACACTGACGAGAGCCCGTTCAATCGGCACAGGCTACACTCCGCTCGGCGATTTAAAAAGTGACGAAGACGAATTGTAGCGCGCTCCCGGCGAAAGCGTCGATCCGATCAGGTCCGGTTTTCGGACTCCGGTGGGGTCCACCGGACTCCGGAAACCGGAGATCGGTGTCCCGAGCGAGTCCGCCTGGGGCGGACGAGCGAGGCATCTCTCCTGAGGTTCGCCGGTAAAAAAGCCGCCCTTGCCGGATTGGAGCAGGGAAATTCTAAGTCGCGAACGAGGCGATCAGCTTTTCACTCGCGCCTTCAGCCGCGCCTTTCCGTTTTCTACGCTGACCACGAACTCGAGTTGCTGCCCGCGATGTTTGCGGATTTGGTCGGATTTCTGCAGAAGGAATTTCTCGAATTTCTCGCGCGAGAGGCGCTCGACAGACTCGCCGGACCTTTGCAAAGCCTCACGAAACGCATGATACAGTTCATCCACCTTACCGGATTCACGTTCCAGATCGGAGCAAGTGATGGATACTGACGGCGGGGATGCTGCACGGCGGGACCGGGCGCGTTCGGCTTCAATGGCGCGCGCCGCCGCGCCGAAATGCCGCTCCACCGTCCCCTCCTCGCGCCTCTGCATCCGCTTGTGAAAAATCTCGCGATATTTCGCATACGTTTGCGACAAATTGCCATATCGAAATCGCTGTCCGTAATTCATTTCCGCGGCGCGGTCGCCGTAGCGTTTGATGAGCTGCTCGATCCGCCATTCGATGTCGTTCGGCGGGCGTTTTCTGCCGCCGCCGAAATATTGATCAAATTCGATCTTGAGCTGGCGAATGTCGCGCTCAAGGCGGATCAGATCTTCGTCAGTCTGGCTTGTGGGCATGGGCGCAGGAGGAATTTTTATGCTAAAAGACGGCAGAAACCGCGTCAATTGGCCCATGGACCATTGCTCCCTATCAGGTACGTCTGCCGGCCTGGCTATGTTGCTCTGGCGGCGGAGCCTATGCTGAAATGCCATGGTATGAGCTCCGCAGCCGATCCCGTTCGCGATCGCCGCGCCGGACTGCTCCGTAAGATTCCGGCTGTGGACGAACTGCTGGCTTTGCCTCCGCTTGTCGAACTTGCGAGTCGCGTCAGCCGTGACCTCATCGTCGAGGCGGCGCGAACTGTCCTCGAACGCATCCGCAACGATATTTCGCGGGATCTCACGAGCGAAGCGGCAGAACCACAGGCCATCGCCGCACAGATTGCCAGGGAAGTGGACCGGCTGCTGAGGCCTTCGCTGCGGAGCGTGATTAATGCCACCGGCGTGATTCTGCATACCAACCTCGGCCGCGCGCCGCTCGCCGAAGCCGCCATCGAGCACATCCGCCAGACCGCGGGACAATATACAAACCTCGAATACGACATTGCCGCAGGCACGCGCGGACGACGCGATGTACACACGGGGGCGCTGCTTGCGCGCCTGACCGGCGCGGAAGCCGCCTGTGTGGTCAACAATAACGCCGCCGCTGTATTTCTCGCGCTCGCCTCTCTCGCGCGCGGAGGCGAAGTGATCGTTTCGCGCGGCGAACTCATCGAGATCGGCGAGGCTTTTCGCATTCCCGACATCATGGCCGAGAGCGGCGCCGTGCTCCAGGAAGTCGGCACAACGAACCGCACTTCCATTGCCGATTACGAACGCGCCATCAACGAGCGCACGCGCCTTCTGCTCCGCGTGCATCGCTCGAATTTCGCCATCGTGGGCTTCACCGCCCGGCCCTCACTTGCCGAACTTGTCGAACTCAGCCGGCGCGCCCGCATAGCGCTCTACGAAGACTTGGGCTCCGGGTGCTTGGTGGATCTCGGGCCCCAGGGCTTCGCCGAGCCGGTAGTGCGCGCGAGCGCTGAAGCCGGCGTGGACCTGGTCTCTTTTAGCGGCGACAAATTGATGGGCGGACCTCAGGCCGGCATTCTGGCCGGCCGGCGCGAACTGATTACGCGCCTGCGCAAGCATCCGCTCTTTCGTGCTCTGCGTCTCGATAAACTCGTGATCGCCACGCTCGAGGCGACTTTGCTCGCCTATCTGCGCAATGACTTTGACGCCCTGCCGGTGCTGCGAATGATTCGTGCCAGTGTCGGCGAAATCGGCGCGCGCGCGCAAAAGATTGCGCAAGAACTGAGGCCAATCCTGGGTTCGGCGCAAGCCGAAGTCGAAATCGGCGACGGGCAATCGGTGATCGGCGGAGGTTCCACTCCGGCCGAATATCTACCGACGCGCTTGCTGCGCATCAGCAGCGCAAAATATTCGGCCAATCAACTGGAGGCGAGGCTGCGCACCGGCGTTAATGCTGCCGGTGAAGAGGAGCACACGCCTGTGCTTGCGCGCGTTTCTGAGGATCGCCTGGTGCTCGATCTGCGCACCGTATTCCCCTCACAGGGGCAGGCGCTCATCGCCACGTTGACTGCCGCTCTGAAGTGAAAATTCCCTACGCCTTCGAAAATTAGCGCTCGCTCGATTTTTCGCCGCGGGCAACTTTGGCTTCGGCCATGATTTTTTCGACTTCGTCCACGGTTCGGGGCAGCCGAGCGGTCAGCAGTTTGTAGCCCGTGGCAGTAATCAGCATGTCGTCTTCGATGCGCACGCCGATTTTTTCTTCGGGGATATAAATGCCGGGCTCATCCGTGACCACCATGCCTGCTTCGAGCGGGCGGTTGGGATCCCCTGCATCGTGTACTTCGAGGCCGATATGATGTCCCAGGCCATGAATGAAGTAACGGCCGAGGCTGCGTCCTTCACGATCGGCGCCGTGCGTGTTGATGTAGTCGTAGGCGATTTTGAAGAGACTATTGGGACCTTGGCGGCCGAGGGTCATTCCCGGCTTCATGGCGGCGAGCACGGCATTCTGCGCGCCCAGCACGATTTCATAAATTTCGCGCTGGCGCGGGGTGAAATGGCCGTTTGCCGGCAGGGTACGCGTGATATCGGCGGTGTAGCCTGAATATTGGCCGCCTACGTCCATGAGCACAACATCGCCATCCTGAATCAGGGCGTCGAGTTCGTTGAAGTGCAAAATCGTGGAATGCAGGCCTGTACCCACGATGGGCGCGTAAGCTTCCGTCTCGCATCCGCCATACGCGTGGATCTCCACCATGCGAGCGGCGACCTGATATTCGTACAAGCCCGGCCGGACCATGCGCATGGCGGCAAGCTGTGCGTCAACGGAAAGCTCAATGGCCTTTGTGAGCAGAGCAATTTCGCCCGGCGACTTGATCTGGCGCATGGCGCCGATGGCCGGAGCCGCGTCGTGCAGAGTGATTCCCGGCGCGGCTTGCATGATCCAGGTGGACCATTCGCGCGCGTGCGGATAGCCGGTGTCAGCCACATGCGCCGTGAGGGTCCAAATCTCGTGGTAGCTTTGCGCCAATTCAGTGAGGCGCGCTTTCAGGTTCGCGAAAGCTTCGATGGTGGCAAAGCCGGTCTGTCTCTGAATATCCGCATCGGTCGGGCCCATGCGGGCGCCGTTCCACTTTTCCTCCTCAGGGTTGCGCGGGGGCAGAAATAAAATTTCGTTCGGTCCCTGCCAGCCTTTCTCTTTCGCTCCGGAGGGCACGAGCAAAAGCGCGGCACCTTCTTCGTTGTGTCCGGTGAGGTAATAAAAATTCGGTTCCTGGAGGAAGACGTAGGAGGGGGAAGAGTTCTCGCGGCCCGTATAGCCGAATAGCAGCACCGGCCCCTTGACCTCGCCGATGAGACGCACACGGCGGTCGGCGTAGACGCTATTCGGTTCGCGGTCTCTTGCGGCGAGCGGCATCGAGATTGCTAAAAGCGCGATCGCAGCCGCAAAAAGCGCACGAACGATGCGGCGACTTCTCACAGTTTCACGCATGGCGCGACTCACGGAGAGCCCCAGCGCGCGGCGCATCCCCGGACGCTAAACGTTCGAGCGCGTCGCCCGTTAAGCGAAACGTGGTCCATTCATCCATGGGCACCGCTCCAAGATCCTGATAAAACTCCATGGCTTGTTCGTTCCAGTTCAGCACGGACCATTCCAGACGCCCGCAGCCGCGTTCCCGGCCGAGCCGTGCAAGAGTGACGAGAAGCGCCTTGCCAATTCCGCGGCCGCGAAATTGATGCTCCACGAAAAGATCCTCCACGTAAATGCCGGGTTTGCCCATAAAACTGGAGAACGTAAAGGAATAGACGGCGAAACCGGCAGGCTCGCTGCCGGCATAGGCGAGGATTGCTTCGGCGACAGGACGCGCGCCAAAAAGCGCCGCGCGCACGTCCGCCTCGGTGACGGTTGCCTCGCTGGAGATGTCTCCGTATTCCGCCAATTTCCGGATGAAATCGAGGACCAGCGGCGCATCAGGTTCCTTGGCGGTACGGATTTGCAGGTTGGTGTCAGGAGGCATAGCTGGATTCTCCCAAAACGCTGCTGGAGACGCCAGCGCCGTGGGGCCTGGGGCGTGGCGTGCCGCTGCTTTGGAGCGCCGAGCTTTCGGCGCAAAGGATGGGGTGCCGAAAGCGAGGTGCCGAAATCGCGTTGCGTTCGCTCAATTTGGAGGAACTGCCGAACGTAACAATAATCACCCACCCCCCTGCCCCTTTTTTCGTAAGTGTTCATTCTGCGACATATACGGGCAGCGACAGAGCGTGAGTTGCAGGTTGAGTTCGGAGGGATCCCGGGCTCTCCGCCCAAGGCGGATTCGCTCGGGACGCTCCTGGTCGGATCGTCGCAGCTGCCGAGGTCCATCCGGGCGCGGGCGGACCTATGAGAAGGCGGAAAGGGCCGAGCCGAAGGCAAAGCTTGGCGGGGATCGCCGATAAACATGCGCAAGTGTAGCATATTATCATCTAGTTAGCAAGACTTTCTCTCGGTTATCCGAATAGTATGCTATTCGAACGAATTGATTCGAGCGACTTTGAAAACCCCGGGGCGGCGCGAGGCACGCGACTAATGGCGGTGTTCAGGGATGGGGATGCCGATTTCGAACTTGGCTCGTGGCGGGAGCGAGCCGACGGCGAGGCTGTGTCTTGCCGCGCGCGATTTTGGCGAGGGCCCGGGAATAAGCCGCGATGGTTTCGGGGACGGCCTGGCTATAGACGAACTGCCCTTCACGGCGGCAGGCGATGAGGCCGGCTTCGCTCAGGATCTTGAGATGGTGAGAGACGGTGGCGGGGGTCACGCCGCGCATGGAGACGATCTCGCCGCAAGTCATGTGGGTGGATGCCGAGATGGCCTCAAAAATCCTGAGGCGGGTCTCGTCGGCCAAGGCTTTGGATATCTTTTCCACTTCCGCACGGTTCATAGTGCTATTCGAAGTGTAGCCGAGTCATTGCGTTTACCGCCAGAGAGAACCCAGGTTCGACAATAGATTAGCCGAAAACCTGCAACCAAACACTTAGATAGTTATCTAAATATCGAATCTTGCCGGCACCGGAAGGACCGGGTATGGATGTTCCCGGGGAGGGGCAGGCAGAAAATCAGGCAGAGATTAGGAGACCGACATGAAGAGACTCGAAGGGAAAGTGGCAGTAGTTACCGGGGGCAACAGCGGTATCGGGCTGGCGACGGCGAGGCGCCTGCAGGAAGAAGGCGCGAGAGTAGCCATCTCGGGCCGAAGCAAGAAGACCCTGGATGAAGCGGTGAAAACGATCGGAAATGGCCTGGTGGCGGTGCAGTCAGACGTCGCGAAGCTTACGGACGTGGACAAGCTGTTTGCCGATGTTTCGCAGAAACTGGGCAAGATTGATGTGCTGTTCGTGAACGCAGGAGTGGCTAAGTTCGCGCCGCTTGCCGAGACTTCCGAAAGCGTGTACGACGAGCTGTTTGACATCAACATCAAGGGCGCCTACTTCACCATTCAGAAGGCGCTGCCGTTCCTGAATGACGGCGCGTCCATCATCCTGAATACCAGTGTGGCGGACAGCACGGGCACCGAGGGAGCCAGCGCGTACTCGGCGACGAAAGCGGCGCTGCGCTCGCTGGCGCGAACAGCGGCGGCGGAGTTAGTTGGGCGGGGAATCCGGGTGAACACGGTTGCGCCGGGACCGATTGTTACGCCGATCTTTGGCAGGACTGGGCTGCCGAAGGAAGCCATCGATGAATTCGCGAAGGGCGTGCTTACGAGAGTCCCGATGAAGCGATTTGGGCAGCCCGAGGAAGTGGCCGCGGCCGTGGCATTTTTGGCTTCGCAGGATGCGTCGTACATCACGGGCGTGGAAATCAATGTGGACGGCGGGCTGGGACAAATCTGAATCGATGCGTGGGTGCCGGGGCGACCATCGGAGGGAAGTTCAGGGGTTGAAACCCTGAACGACGCCGTCCCTTTTGTCGCGGCTGAAGCCGCGACCCACAAGAATTGCCCTGGAATAACAAGCTCACAAAGAGAGATTCTTCGTCATCCCAAAATGCGGGACTCCTCAGAATGACACCGCAGCCAGCGGTTTTGCCGCGAACCGCCTTTGTGCCGATGGTTACGGTTGGAGCGAGGCGACGTAGGCGACGATCGCCAGAATATCGTCTTCGCTCAGATTGGCGACGACCGGCTGCATCAGTTGGGAGCCCGGACCGACGCGCGTGAAGTGCTGGAAATCGTAGAGTTGGCGCGCGAGATAGCTTGGAGAGCGACCGGCCAATGAAGGAAAGCCTCCATTACCTTTCAGCCCCTCGCCATGACACGCGGCACAGGCAACCGTCTTACCCGGGCCGCCGCGAAGCACCAGCGCCTCGCCTTTCTTAAGCGTGCCGGGCGGGACGTAGGCGATGAAGCCGGACCGCGGGTTGCGCATCGGTTCGGTATCTTCCGGGCTTACCGGCGTCTCGACGATGCGATCGCCGAGCGGCTCCATTCCGGCTTCGGCTCCCGTCAGCGGCATATTGAGACCTCCGCCGCCTCCCACAAAATGGCCCTTGGGAACCATGTCCGCCTCGACGACTTTCATCCAAGGGGTCCATTTCATCGAGGAAAAGTATTCGGCAGCGGCCTTCATCTCGTATCGCGATCTTCGGGTTCAGCAGCGGGGGCAGGAGCTGCGGCTGCAGGGGCAGCGGCTCCAGCCGCTGCGGCGGCGCCTCTGCCTCCTCCGCCTCCTCCCGCTCCAGGTGCGGGCGCCGGGACGAAGGGCGTAGCGAAACCGTATGCCCACGGAATGCCGCGATTCATGTTCTTGCCTTCCTGCTGACCCTCTTGCTGGGCTCGTTGCGGCGGTGCAGCTTTAATGGCCAGCGCAGCGAGCGACGCAAACGACGCGAGGAGGAGAATCCCCATGCGATTCCTCATGAATTGCCTCCCGAGTTCTCGTGAACCTCTGAATTGATGGGCCGATTTGAACATGATTTTGAAAACGTTTCAATAGTGGTCAGAAGCCGGGGACGCCGGAGGCGGCGGGGCGAATCTCTTCGGGCGTGCGCACGCCGATGCGCAGGCGCTCGAGCCATGCCTGCCCCAGCGACATCAGGCCGGTGTACAGATAACCCCAAACAAAGAGCAGAAGGAACGGCGCGGTGAAATAGTTTTCGTTCTGAATGGAGTAGTAGGCGGTGGCGGCGAAGTAGAGGCCCAGACCCACTTCGACGTAAGGCATCCAACCGGCCCGGTTCCGGTAACTTTTGCGCCGCCAAGTACCGGCTTGGCCTTCGATGTGGTATTTGGGAGTTCGCGCGAACTCAGACTGCACGCCCAAAATCGCTTCGAGCACGGCCTTGGCGTTGCGGACCGAAAGGCCGATGCCCACCGCCATGACAAAGGGCAGGTAGATGATCTTCCGCGTCCACGACTTGGGATAGAGCGCGCGCTGCGCCGTCAGATAAAAGCCGGAAATCGAGCAGCTCGAAGCCAGAAACAAAGGCAGATCGATCAGCAGCATCTGCACCCAGCCCTGATAGAAGCGCACGATCATAGCCGGCAAGAGCAGCGTGGAGAGCACCACCATCAGGGGATAACTGATGTTGGCGGTCAGGTGGAAAAAAGCCTCGGTTTTCACGCCGGCGGGCAGATCGGCGCGCCACACGCGGGGCAGAATTTTCTTGGCGGTTTGCATCAGTCCCTTGGCCCAGCGCGCCTGCTGGGCCTTGAAGGCGTTCATTTCCACAGGCAACTCCGAAGGACACTCGATATCCGGCAAATACAAAAATCGCCAGCCGCGAAGCTGCGCGCGATAGGAGAGATCGGTATCTTCGGTAAGCGTGTCGTGCTGCCAGCCGCCGGCATCGTCTATGGCTTTACGGCGCCAGACGCCTGCGGTGCCGTTGAAATTGAAGAAACGCCCGCTGCGCGCGCGAGCGCCATGTTCGATAACGAAATGGCCGTCGAGGAGGATGCTTTCGACTTCCGTGAGAGCGGAATAATCACGGTTGAGATAGGTCCAGCGCGTCTGCACCATGGCCAAATTCGGGTCGCTGAAATACGGTAGCGTGAGGCGCAGAAAATCGGGACCCGGCTGGAAATCGGCATCGAAGATGGCGATGAACTCGCCGCTCGCGGAGTTCAGCCCTTCGGCCAAGGCGCCTGCTTTGTAGCCTTCGCGATTGGTGCGGTGTAGATAACGAATCTGCAGACCCAGGGCGCGATAGCGTTCGACGCAGCCCCGCGCGACTTCCTGGGTCTCATCGGTGGAATCGTCCAGCACCTGCACTTCGAGCAAACCAGGTGGATAATCCAGCCGCGAAATGGCCTCGACCAGCCGCTCCACGACGTACCGTTCGTTATAGATCGGAAGTTGTATAGTTACCTTCGGCCAGTTGGCCGGCTCGCTGGGTTTGGCGGGGACATTGGCGCAATGCTTGGAGTAGCAATAAACCAGCCAATAGCGATGGAAACCGTAGGCCGCGAGCACTCCCAGGACCAGGAAGTACGGGATCATGATGGCCAGGTCGAATGCGTTGAACTGATAAATTCCGCGGAAGGGATCGCGGCTGGGAGCGGTGATGTGTGACCAACTGTCGCCCAGCCAGCCTTGAGCCGCAGCAATCATCAAAATGGCGTCAGCGCTGAACAAGTCCTGCATTCCTCCGCAACGTGAACTCTTCGCGGCCGAAGTTTTTTTGGCCGATTGGGTCTCGGCCAATCTGATCTCGACGAATCCGGCGGGACCGATCGATGCCTAAGGCGCCTCCGCGTTTTTCCGCGCTGCGTCGTCGCATTGCTTCGCAAACTGCCGCGGCTATTGCCAGCGCGCTCGCGCTGGAGGCTCTTTTCGCATTCATGGCACGCCTGGGCGATTTGAAACTGGAGATCATCGAGGTCATCGCCCTGGCTCTGGCAGCCGGCATTGTCTATGTCATGGCACTATACGTTCTCGAACACTCTGCGAAAAGCCGCCCGGCGTTCTGGATCATCGCCGCCGGGGCGCTGCTTTTTCGCCTGACACTTTACTCGCTCACGCCTTCGCTTTCCACTGACATTCAACGTTATCGCTGGGAGGGCCGGATCCAGAACGCGGGCTGGAACCCGTACTCCGTGGCGCCCGCCGATCCTCGCCTGGCCTATCTGCGCGATCCGGGCTGGGCGATTATGCCGGGAGCGGAAATTCCCGCCGTCTATCCGCCCCTCTCGGAGCTTGTCTTCAGGCTCGATGCGCGCTTTTTGCCCGGAACAATTGCTTTCAAGCTACCGTTCGTTTTGGCGGACCTCCTGGTGCTGGCCTTGCTCGCAAAGTGGCTGCAGTCCTACCAGGACGGAAATTACCGGCTGGCCATTTATGCCTGGAATCCGCTGGTCATCGTGGAATTCGCGGCCAGCGGGCATAACGACTCGCTGGCGATTGCGGCAATGGTTACCGCGCTGGCAATTATGAAAAAGCGGCCGGGAGTGTCCACGGTCACACTGACGGCCGGCTCATTGGCGAAACTCTTTCCGGTCACTTTGTTGCCCCTGGCCTTGCGGTTTTCCGACTGGCCCCGAAAGCTTCGAGGCTGGCTCGCGTTCGGCGGAGCGGCGCTCATCTCTGCGGCGTGCGTCTGGCCTTATCGTTCCGCGCTCGCGCAATTCCCAGAGATATTCGCTCGTTACCAGGCTACCTGGCAAAACTACAATCCCAGCCTTTACGCCGTACTGCTGTGGTTTTCCGGATATGCGGATATCGCCGCGGGAATCGGCGAAGGTGTCGTGCTCGGACTGGCGATCTGGGCCGCCGCGCGGAAGCTCGATCCGTTGCGTGCGGCGTTTCTCATCATCGGCGCCATTCTGATGTTCGCGCCCAATACATATTCGTGGTACTTCACCTGGATCGTTCCGCTCCTCTGTTTTTTCCCGAGTCCCGCTTGGCTCCTCCTGACTATTCTGCAATTTCTTTCCTACAAAGTGCTCGTCGAATATCAGATCAATGGCATCTGGCATTTCGATCCCTATTTTCAGTGGCTCACCTACGCGCCGTTTTATGCGCTGCTCGCTGGCGAAGCGTTTCTGAATCGCCGCGGACGGCAGCCCGCTACGGTATTGGCTGAACAAAGCGCCGGGGACGCAGTCCGAGGAACATTTTGATCGCAGCCAGCGGCTACAGCGAATCACCGGTTATACGATGATGGAAAGACTGGCGCCGGTCTGCGGCGAAGGCGCCGGCATTTTCGAGCGGTCGATCGGACGATACAGCGTATCGCGCTCGACGGGCACGCGGCCCGCTTCACGGATCAGCCGTTCGAGCTGGGCGCGCGGCGTGAACTGCGCGGTGGTGGCGCCGGCATCGTGATAGATTTTTTCCTCCACGACCGTGCCGTCGATATCATCGGCCCCAAACCGCAGCGCAATTTGCGCCACGCGCGGGGTGAGCATGATCCAATAAGCTTTGATGTGGTCGAAATTATCGAGCAGCAAGCGCGAAATGGCCATGGTCTTGAGGTCCGTGAACCCGGTCGGCCTGGGCAGGTGCGCAAGCCCGGTGTTTTCGGGGTGAAACGCCAGCGGAATGAAGGCCACGAAGCCGCCGGTTTCGTCCTGCAAAGCGCGCAAGGCCAGCAAATGTTCGACGCGCTCTTCGTCGCTTTCGATATGGCCGTAAAGCATCGTAGCGTTGGAGCGCAGACCGATCTGGTGCGCCGTGCGCGCGATATTGAGCCACTGCTGCCCGCTGACCTTGTGATCGCAGATTACTTTGCGCACCCGCGGATTGAAAATTTCCGCGCCGCCGCCGGGCAAAGAATCCACGCCCGCGTCTTTGAGCGCGAGCAGCGTATCGCGGATGGAAAGCTTGGAGATCCGCGCGAAATAACCCACCTCAACCATGGTGAAAGCCTTCAGATGCACGCCGGGGCAGCGCGCCTTCAGGCCGCGGATCAGGTCGAGAAAATATGCGAAGGGAAGATCGGGATGCAGGCCGCCGACCAAATGAAATTCCGTGGCGCCTTCCCGCAGGCCCTGTTCGGCGCGCTGCCAAATCTCTTCGAGCGCAAAAGTATAAGCGCCCGGGGCGTCCGGGCTGCGGCCAAAGGCGCAGAGCTTGCAATGCGCAACGCAGACATTGGTTGGATTGATGTGACGATTGACGTTGAAGTAGCAAACGTCCCCGTGCCGCTTCTCGCGGACGTAATTCGCCAGCCAGCCCAGCGCCAGCAGATCGGGCGAGCGGTAAAGCGCCACGCCGTCTTCGAAGCTCAGCCGTTCACGCGCCAGCACTTTGGCTGCGATTGGTTCGAGACGCCCGTCCTCGATTACCGGAGTCGAGGTTTTCATCCCAGAAAGCTGCGCGATGCTCATGCACTCACCGGATTCGCCCACGTTCGCTTCGGCGCCGATCCGCCGCTCACCGTGAGACAGCTACCGCGGCGCCCCAGAACAGCAGAAAGAGGAGACTAATATAACCGTTCACCGCGAAAAACGCAGCATTCAGCCGCCGCAGATCATCGGCGTGTACCAGAGAATGCTCATAGGCGAGCAGCGCCGCGATCACGGCAATCCCTGCCCACGCCGGCCACGGCAAGCCAAAGCTGGCCGCCAGCCAGATGAGCAGCGCCACCATGAAGCACGTCAAAGCCGCCCACCCAGAGAGTCACCGCCGCGCACAAAATCAGCATTCGCAAATCGAGCGCGCCGGCAATGGCAATCCATGCCGCGGCCGGCGACATCCCCAGGCAGAAGCCAAGCACGAGGTGCGACCACATCGTGAACCGCTTGGTATAGGAATAAAGAAAGAGCACCAGCAGGGCCACCGGCGAAAGCTCCAGCGCCAGGCGATTCAGCCGCCAGGCCGCAATCACCAGCACCACGGCGCACACAAACGTGAAGGCCCAGGCGAACCCGATGGAAAGCGCGCCGGTGGCCAGCGCCCGATTGCTGGTGCGCGGATTGGCGCGGTCGTAACTCACGTCCGCGATGCGGTTGATCGTCATGGCCGCTGAGCGCGCGCCTACCATGGCCACGATGATCCACGCGATTTGCCGCAGTGATGGCCAGGCCAAGCCTTCACCATAGCGCGCGGCGAGCAGCGCTCCCGTGAGCGCGAACGGCAGGGCAAAAACGGAGTGCTCGAACTTGATCATTTCGAGCACGGTACGCATGCGGCTCTGTTCGCGGATCCGTTTGCGGCTTGGGGCGACTTCCATAAGTTTCGTCCGGCTATATTTTGAATGCCTTGCGCAAGGGCTGCCCTTTCCAGGCGAACTGGCGATTCTGCGGCAGTCCCAGCTGCACCAGCACGCGGCAGACGTATTGCGTCAGTAAATCATCGATCGTCTGCGGGTGATGATAAAACGACGGGATGGCCGGCATGATCACCGCGCCGGCTTGCTGCGCGCGCAGCATATTTTCCAGATGGATGCGGTTGAAGGGCGTATCGCGGACGCAGAGCACCAGCCTCCGGCCTTCCTTGAGCGTCACGTCGGCGGCCCGCGATACCAGATCGTTGCTCGCACCGCCCGCAATAGCCGCGAGCGTGCCCATCGAGCACGGGATGACGCACATGGAATCCGCCGGATAACTGCCGGAGGCGATGGAAGCGCCTACATCGGTATTCGGCAGGATTTCAATCTTGCGCTGACTTTTGGCGCCGCTCGAATCGAGGATCCGGTCAGGCAATTCAGCAAACGGCCCGGAGAGATGCAGTTCGTGTTCGAGCAGGCGTATGCCCGTTTCGGTGACCACCAGATGGATACGGGCGACCCGCGGATCGGCATCGAGCATACGCAGCGTCGTCTGCGCCAGCACGGCGCCCGAAGCGCCGGTTACGCCGACAATAATGACCTTGCCTTCCGCTGATTCCATCGGCTTTTTTATTGCATGCGTTGTTGCGCGCATTTCTTTCGCGCATTCTGCGCCGCTTTTCTCCGCGGATGCGCGCCGCGCTTTCCTTCTGCGATTTTTCGTCCGCAGAACGAGCGAGTGTAGGCAGCCGCTCGCGCCAAAGTCAAGGCAACCGGCGCCTCGCGCGGGACGATTCCGGGCAACTTGTGCCTCGAATGGTTTGGTGTTATATCTTAGTTCTTTGGTTGCGCTTCCCCAGTCGTCTGTTAGCCGGTTGAAGCGCCGGAACCGCTCAAGGAGAGCAAGATGGCCTACGTGATTGCTGAGCCCTGCATCGGAACGAAAGACACCGCGTGCGTGGATGTGTGCCCGGTCGACTGTATCCATCCGCGCAAAGATGAGCCGGCCTTCGAAGGCGAGACCCAACTTTACATCAGCCCGGTGGAGTGCATTGACTGCGGAGCCTGTGTTCCAGTCTGCCCCGTGACCGCAATTTTCGCGCTCGATGATCTCCCGGAGAAGTGGCAGAACTTCACGGCCATAAACGCCGATTGGTATACGAAGAAGGCATAGTTCTCTCGACTGCTGCATTCATAGCACGACGGCGGAGCCCTGAAAGCTCCGCCGTCTTTTTTCGTGCAGCACTCGCGCCGCGGCGCCGGACATCCTTCCTTGAGGCGAGGCATCTAAAGTTCGGCACCGAGGTTCCGGAGCAGGTCCGGCCCGCTGCAACCGAGGCTCGGGAATCGAGTCGCCCGGGCCAGTTCTCAAGCCGAATATGATTACAATCGCCGCAACCGCCACGGCCGTTCCCCCCAACGTGCTTTCCCGAGAGTTGGTGAAGGAATATTTCGGGCGAACTTTTTCGCTTTCAGGGCGGCGCTTGCAGGCCATGCTGGAGGTTCTGGACAACTCTCGAATCGACCGGCGCTACTCCTTGTTTCCGGTCGACGATCTCGTGGAAACCCGCTCTCTCACGCAAAGGAATTCGGAATATCGGGAACACGCCATCGCATTGTCGCGCAGGGTGGCCGAAGAAGCGCTCGCGCGCGCGAATCGCAGCGCCGCGGACGTGGATATGATCATCACCGTCTCCTGCACGGGCTTCATGATTCCCTCGGTGGATGCATACCTCATCCCGGAAATGGGTTTTCGTCCCGATGTGCGCCGTTTGCCGATCACCGAACTCGGTTGCGCCGCGGGCGCCGTGGGATTGACGCGAGCGTGGGAATTTCTCCGCGCTTATCATGAGGGGACCGTGCTCTTGATCGCCGTCGAACTCCCCACCCTGACGTTTCAGCGCAAAGATTTAACGCAAGCCAACTTGATTTCATGCGCGCTGTTCGGTGATGGAGCCGCCGCTGCCGTAATTACGGATGCCCCCGCCGGCGGGCCGGCAATCCTTGATAGTCGAAGTTACCTCTTCCCTTCTTCTATCGATGCCATGGGATTCGAACTGAAAGATACCGGCTTCCACATCGTGCTCTCCAAAGAAGTGCCGCAGCTCATTCGCGACAAAATCGGAGCTTTAATTGACTGCCTGCTCTCCAGTCATGCGCTCACGCGCGAACAAGTCACGGCCTTCATCCTCCACCCTGGCGGCCAAAAGCTGCTCAGCTACATGCAGCAGGAGCTGGGACTGTGTTCTTGCCAGCTGCAGCCTTCCTGGGACGTATTGCGCGACTACGGCAATCTTTCCAGCGCTTCGGTGCTCTTCGTGTTGCATGAATGGATGGCGCGCGCCGAAGTTAAAACAGGTGACTGCGGCGTGCTGGCGGCTTTCGGCCCAGGGTTCAGCGCGGAGATGCTTCTACTGCAATGGACCTGACGAGAATCGCATTCCTGATCTTGCTCGGGTGCGTGGGACTCGAGCGGGTGGTGGAATTGCAAGTTTCGCGCCGCCATCAACGCGACCTGGCGAGCTGCGGGGCGCGGAAGCACGGTGATCCCCAGTATCGCTGGATGGTCGCTCTTCACGCGGGCGTTTTGATCGGAGCGGCTCTGGAAGTAACCTTGCTGCATCGCCCCTTTATCGCCTTGCTGGCGTTTCCGGCGCTGGCGCTTTTCGCATTGGCGACTTCGCTGAGATGGTGGGTGATTCGCACGCTGGGAATCCACTGGAATACGGAAGTCATGGAATCAGCTCCTCTCGGTGTAGTCAGCGACGGGCCATTTCGCTGGATACGTCATCCGAATTATCTCGGGGTATTCGTCGAGCTGATCGCTCTCCCGCTCATCCACACGGCGTGGATCACTGCGGCTTTTGCGGCGGCCGGCAACGTCTTTGTCCTGCGAAATCGCCTGCGCATCGAAGAGCGCCTGCTCGATGCTGTACCCGCCTATCGGGCTGCAATGTCGGGGAAGCCCAGGTTTTTTCCTAGGATTTTTTAGCTTCTGAGAAATGCAGGTCGCCAGCGGGTCTGCCGAGAGGCTCGGTGCCGTGTTGCTCTAGATTCGTGAAACCCGCCGGCGGGCCGAGGCCGGTCCGGCACGTGGCATAAGTTACAAAGATTGTTTGCGCCGGCTGCTATCGAATTAACTCTTCTTTTCCCCCGCAGCTTTCGTGAAAGACATCGAAGATGGTTTCACGTTCTGAGGTACAGGATCATCCACAAGTACGGGGTGACCGCCACTATTTGCCGCCTTGGGCGCCTCGCGATTGGCTTCCCGCAGATCAAAATCGCCGGCCACTTCTTCGACCATCTTTTCCGAGACGGTTTTGGAGTGTTCGACGAACGCGCTGATCAGGGCATGTTCACAAAGCAGATTGATAATCCGCGGAATGCCTCCGGCATGGCGATGCACAACTTCGATCGCCGCTGGGCTGAAGATCTCCCCTCCCGCGTTGCCGGCGATGCGGAGCCGCTCCTTGACATAGCCATGCGTCTCGAGCAGCGTCAGCGGGCGTGTTTTGGCCCAAAGAGTAATGCGTTGACGAAGCTGCCGCAACTGCGGGTCGTTTACTTTTTCCTCGAGCTCAGGCTGACCGGCGAGCACGATCTGCAGGAGTTTTTCCGTGGAAGTCTCCAGATTCGTCAAAAGCCGAATCTCTTCGAGCATGTCGGCGGACAAGTTCTGCGCTTCGTCGACGATTAAAACCGCCCGACTTCCGCGCTGATGCTGTTCGAGCAGCCACTGATTCAGCTTCAGTAACGTCCGGCTCTTCAAGGTCGACTCGGAGGGAATGCCAAAATCGGCCAGCATGAAATCGAAAAACTCCACTTCGCTGAGCCGCGGGTTGAACATGAAGGCGGTGGCTATGCCCTCCTGACGAGACCACTCCAGGAGCTTGTTGAGGACCGTCGTCTTACCCGTGCCCACCTCTCCCGTAAGCAAGACGAAGCCCTTGCGCGTTTGGATTCCGTAGATCAAACACGCGAGGGCCTCCTGAATGTGCCGCGTGAGATAAAGGTATCGCGGATCGGGATTTACATTGAACGGGTTTTCGTGGAGTCCGAAGAATTTTTTATACATATAGAATCCTCATCACGTGATTACCCATCGCTCTCGAGGTGCTGAATAACCGTTCGGTGAATGGGCCCCTTTGGATCCGAAGATTCCTAGACATCCGATACCTCAAGGCAATGGCCGCAAACCCTCTCATCTCGCGGTCCGCTCCGATGCGGACCGAGCCGACAAGGGGTGCCACTGTAGGGTGACGCCGTACTGGGCAAAGGGGCGCGCGAGCCCGCAGCTGAGCACCGGACATTGCCCATAGCTGCTGGTCTGCTGCTGGAAGGCGTAGCTCAGATCCAAATGGAGTCGACGCCCTATCTGGCGGTCCAGGCTCGCGCCGGCAAACCAATCGTCGAATCGGCTGACGAAAAAGGCGTCGGATACCAGTGCATTATTAATGGCGTATCCGCCATGAAGCGAAGCAGACCAGAACCTCGTAAATTCGCGGCTTGCGGAGGCCGTAATAACCTCACTGCTGCTGCCGAAAAACACCCCCGAACCGGCGCTCACTCCGCGGAAGTAGGAAAGAGAATAGCCAGTGCGGGGCCATTTGTAGGTCAGCGAACTGGATGCGCTCCAAGACAACTGCCGTCTGTTCGCTGAGCCAACGTACGCAAAATGCACAAGCTGTGGTCCCGCCGACAGCTCCAGGGCCAGCCGTCCCGTAACTTTCCTGCCGAACGCCATCTGAGCCAAATCGGTTTCCAGGCGGCTGCTGGTTCCGACGTAAGTTATGCGGTTATGATCGTAAGTCAGTGCGACATTGTTCTTGGCGCTGAACGCGTAGTTATATCCGACCCGCCCGGTGACGGTTTGACTGTTGATATAGCCGGGGTCCAAAAAGTGCAGTAATCCGTAAGAGCCAACCAAGGTCAGTGTTGTCCGCCGGCTGCGCGCATAATCGATTTCGCCCAGTGCGGTATTGGAGAGCTGCCGTGCAAGAGCCGTCTGGATCGTGCCGGTAGAAGCCAAAGATGGCTGGATGCTCTCCAGGGAACGATTCTGGCCGGCCTGAGCAGGCCCACCTGCGAATAGGCTGCCAAAGCCGGACCCCCATGAATACAGCACATCGTCGCGCAATTGCAGTGTCCACCGGCGGAATGATATTTCCTGTGAAATGGCGGCGTCATGGTAAGGCAAGTAGTGAATGCCATAATAGGAAGAGGGTTGATACGTGGTTTCCGCGCCATGGTAAGTGACCGCCAGGTCGTAACGGCTCGAGTGGCGGTCCATATCCAGGCTGCCGCCCAAGCTGCTCGCGGAAAGCGTTTGTCCCGGCACTATGCCGGTTTCCCCGAATTCCGAAACCTGCAGCGCGGGATCGAACATCCGCCGCAGGCGGCGCAAAGAGCCCACGCCGATAGTTTCTGCGCCGGAAAGTACGTGGGTGTCAGGCTGTGCTTGTGCTGAAGCTTCCGGCTGCGCGTCGGCTTGCACCCGTGACCCACCAACTGCGCCCGATGTGGCGTTGCTGTCGGTGCCCTTCGCGAGGGGAGGCAGCGGCTGGACAGGAGCGCCGGAGTTGGTTGATTGAGGAGCCTTCGGCGCCTGCTGCGCCCATGCGATGGGGAAGCATAGCATCGTGGCGGTAACTGCGGCCCGGATCAGGGCATGTAAGATTCGCGCGTATTTCATTTTGTTTTTTCCACCAAACGCCGATCCCTTGGGTTATGGCACGACGATCGTATCGCCGGTCTTTAGCGCGATATTCTGCTCGGTTCGTTTCCCCGCAAGAACATCCTTGTAATTAAACAACAGCTTTTGCTGGTTGCCATTTCCTTCTCGCAGCAGATAAATCTTTTTCGAATTCGCGTATAGCGTAAAACCGCCCGCATTCGACAGTGCCTGCAAAACGGTCATGCCCGGAGTCAACGTATACGCACCAGGGCGGGTAACTTCACCGAGAAGGTAAACACGCTGGCTGTTTACCTGAGTGACGATGACGGTCACCTGAGGGCTGGTCATGAATTTGTTCAGGCTCGTCGTGATTTCAGCGGCCAATTGTGGTGGAGTCAATCCCGCTGCCTGCACATCATTCAATAATGGCAGGGAGATCTTTCCATCGGGGCGAACGGGAACGGTACGGGAAAGATCGGGTTCCTTCCACACACTGACATCGAGGATATCTTCTGAACCGATCACGTAATTGGGGTCCGCAGTAGCGGGCTTCTTTGCAGCGTCGGTTACAGCGGGCGCGTCGGCTCGCTCTGCCTTGCTCACCTTTTCTTGCGCGCCTATCGGAATCGCAAGAGACAATAGAACCAGGGCGGTCCAAAACGATGTGCGCTCAAGCATCTTGGGTTTCCTCTCCACAATTCGAAGGGTAATGCCGAGGCCACTGCGCCTGACGGATCGGGAATCCATGGCAGCTAATCCGACTTCCCTTTCATTGGTTCTTTTACTCGATCGTTGCCGTATCCGTGGTTGTAATAGGAGCCGTACGCCAGAGCTTTGTCGTTTACAGCGTTCAAAACAACTCCGAGGAGATTCCTGCCCTCCAGTTCCTGACGGGCTCTCTGAGCAATTTCAGCGGGAGTGGAACCTGCCTTCACGACAAAGAGCAGGCCGTCGCAGAAATCGGCAACTACATTCGCATCCATAACTGGCAGGCAGGGTGGCGAATCGAGAATGATCCAGTCGAAGAAAGGGGCCATGTGATCAAGGAGCGATTTGAGACGCCCGTTCGAAAGCAGTTCGCTGGGGTTGGCAATTTTCGTTCCGCCTGGAATGAACCATAAATTGCCTTCCTGGCCCGACTGAGTGACTGCAAGCTCGTTCACATCTCCCCGCAGATAATCGCTCAAGCCTGGCGCGGCCGGCGCGCCGAGCATGCCATGCAGTCGCGAGGAGCGCAGATCGGCATCAATGATAAGGACGCGGCGTTCGGCCTGGCGGACGATCGCCTGCGCCAGGTTGGCCGCGACAAATGTCTTTCCCTCGCCGGGCAAGGCGCTCGTTATCAAGATGGTTCCGAGCCGTTGGCTAACTCGAAGCTGATAAAGCCGCGAGCGCAAGGTACGAAACTGCTCTGCACAGAGAGTGTTCAGCGCTGGATTGGAGAAGACGGTCCAACGAGGATCGGGGTGCCACTTGGGACGTGCGCACTCCCTCTGCAGATCCTCGAATTGGAGCGGCCCAGGCGAAGTCGCAGCTGAGGTGCTTATTTGCGTTTCCGTGACGGCGCCGTTAGAGCTGGCCGAAGCGACCGTCTTCAACTCCCGCTCAGGGGCTGGTTCCGCGTCGAACGGAAAAGGAGCAATCTCTGTCGCGAGTGCGACGGCCCGCTCTTGTGCCGCCTTCTGCATAGCCTCATGAATGCGACTCATCTTTTTCCTTTGGCGAAGCCAAACCAAGTCTCCAGACGCGTAAACAACGGCTGCCCTTTAAGGCGCTAGGTCTCTACCAATGAACTGCCAATGGACGATTTCTTTGCTTTCTTGCTTGCCGGCGCTTGGATGGCCGGTATCAAGGCCAGTACTGGCAACCTGAGAGCGAGCTCCGCGCCGCGGCTTGATCGCAGCGATGTATCCCCCATTTCCACAAGCAGAACAAGACCGACTCCCAGGGTAAGGCCTCCACCGAATCCGCCTAACGCGAAAAGCGTGTTATCGGGGAACGAGGGCTTGTCGGGAAGATTGGCTGGGTCCAAAACTTGGAACTGCTCTCCCTGTTGATGCCGCTCGAGATCGTTGGCCATGGCCGACTGGTCTCGTTTGCTTAGCAGTTCGTTGTAAAACGCCAGGGCGGTTTGATAGTCTCGGGTCAGTTCTTTGTATTCTTGTTCGATGGAAGGACTGGATTCCACGCGTGCTTGATATAATTTGATCTGCCGTTGAACCTCTTCCTGCTGTGTCGTTCTTTCTTTTATGACCTCGTTGAATTGGAAGATCTGCGCCCGCAAATTCTGAATCTGTGGCGGTTCCGCTGGCGCCTTGGCGGACTTCTCAGATTCCGGCGTCTTGTCTTTGGCCTCGCTGTCGGCAATTCTCTTTTTCAGAGTCTCGATATCACTCTTCGCCTTAATCACGTCCGGGTGATCATCCGTATATTTGGACCGCAATTCTGAAAGCTGCAGTTCCCGCGCCGCGAGTTGTTGTTGAAGTGTCTCCGGGTTCTGCCCCACCTGAGCGGTTTGCCAGGCTTCGAGCTGCTGTGCCAGGACGGATTCGGCAAAGCTCTTATCTTGCTGGGCGCGGCCAAGTGCTTGAGTTACGGCATCGAGCTGCGTGCTGAACCCGGTAAGGATGTTGAGATTCGTATTATTGTCGTCAGGAAGAGACCCAATATGGAGGCGCTTGAATGCCGCCAGCTTGGTATCTTGCTCGTCGAGCCTTGTTTTGGCGTCCTCCAGCTGCGTGCTGAGAAATTGCGTCGTTTGTTCGGAGAGTTGCTGCCGCAGCTTGAGATTTTCTTCCATGAACATCGAGGTGATCGTGGAACAAATCTGCTGGGCGAGGCGAGCGTCATCGTAGAACACGCTGATATAAAACCCTGGGAGTTGCCGGCCTTCGGTCCCGGTCATGGCGCGGATGGGCGTAACACTGATCGCTTCGCGCAGACGTTGCACTAATTCCTCCATGGAGAGTTCCTTGATTTCCTTGGGGAATAAGCCAAACTGCTGAATGACAGGCTCCAGCCGCGTGCGGCTCAAGATCTGCTGTTGCATGGTCGCCAAGCGCTGGTTAACGTCTTGGGTGATCACCGGTTTTACGTAGTCTCCCGGAACCGTCGGCTGTTCCACCAGGACCAAAGTCTGCGATGTATAGCGCTTCGGCAAGAAATGAGCTAAGCCATAGCCGGCTCCGGCACCAAGGAGAGCCAGAGCCGCCACCAGCCACCATCGCCGCCGAAAAATCTCTACATAATCCTCAGAACTTAGCTGTCTCATTCCGCCATCCTGATTTTGCCTGAACCGTTTCCTGCTCTTCGGTGCGGATTTGCTTCAGTTTGTAGAGTAGTGACTTGTAACTGATTTGTAGCTCCTGAGCCGCACGCTTTCGATTCCAACGAGTTTTAGCCAGGGTCTCTAGAATCAACTGTCGTTCCGTTCGATGAGAAGCCGCTCGAGAGGCTGTCTTTAGCGAAGAGGTCTTCCCCGCGGCCCCGCTGACAGGAGAATCGTTCAGCGGCACCGCCAGTTGCGAAAGGACAGCTTTTGGATCATTCAGGACCACAATCTTCCTAACCACATTTTCCAGTTCTCGAATATTGCCCGGCCAGGAAAATCCCTGCAGAAGAACGAAATCTTGCGAGTCGAGGTGCGGACGCGGGCGGCCTAAGAGAGTCGAATATTTCACCAGGAATAATTCCACAAAATCCGGGATGTCTTCAGTTCGCCGGCGCAAAGGAGGAAGAGTCACGCTCACGGCACTAATTTGGTAGTAGAGGTCAGCACGGAATCGGCCGGCCCTCACTTCTTCTTCCAGGTTCCGGGTGGTCGATGAAATAAATCGCGGCCCTCTAAATCGCTCGCTGGGAGTGAGCTCTTCTTGTGGAAGCGAGTACAGAAGAGTGCGCTGGCCTATAGGGTCGAGTTCGCTAATCTCCTTAAGGAATAAAGTGCCCGCCTGTTCGTCGCCATTACTGTGTCCGTTGAAGTGAGCGGATAGAGATTCACCGCTTAGAAAAGCACAGATCACCTTGACAAGGGGCTGAGTGCCCTTCAGTGATCGTTGGTGAATTTGCTGGGCGAGGATCTCCTTTCCCGTGCCGTTTTCGCCGATTAACAGCAGGGGAATGTTCGTCGGCGCGAGCTTCGCGACCGTGCGCTCGAGCGCCTGCATCGCCGCGCTATTGTTTTGTCCTAATAGGAAGCGATTATCAGCCGAGGCCGGCATGAGCGTAATTTGCGATGTCACTTGCATTGAAGATCCCTATAGACCTGTCTGTGTCAATGGGGAAAGTTCGACAAAATCGGTATTAACTAGAGCAAAGCGCGTACCACCTGGCAGTTCGCTAGCCTTACCGGTGCAAGTCTCTCAATTTGCATAGCTTATCTGCAGAGGTGGACCCGAAAGTGAGTCGCCGCCTGAAAGGGTCATTCCTAGCTACGCCTAAAAAGTGGCAAAGAACTTCCTCTTTCTTCCAATTCACTTGGATGGACCCTACGAATCTCACCGCGCTTCGCCTTGGCATTCATGTGCGGCCGCTACTTTCGCTGTTCTCTTTGATATTGTGCCAGCGGGCTGGCAGGCCATCGCCTAGACTGAGGCAATGGAGCCGATGGCGTTGAGGGGGGAATCGAAGAACGTCCTTTCCAGTCCGCTCTTAACACCGATTTTTGGCGCCCAGTCCAGCAGTTGGCGCGCCACTGCGCAGTCGAACCCAATGTAAGGTCTAATGCTTCGCAGCCGGTAGAGCGTAAGCGGAACGTTACTTCGAGCTAGCGTGCCCAAGCCCTGCATACCGGCGGCGGCACAATAAAGTAATGGCCTGGGTATATAGTGGACCCGGATTTCGGGCATTTTGGTCTGACAATATTTCAGGTATTCCCGTTGGGTTATCTGTTCCGGATCGACTAGGTGAATCACTTGTCCGATCGCCTGACTGCATTCCGCGGATCTGAGCAAGGCGTCAACCAGATCGTTCACATAAACCAATGGCAGAAGCGCATCGCCATGGCCAATGACGACCCAGTGGTTTCCGATCGGAATGACACCGTAAGGAGGTATTCTCTCCGATCCAGGCCCGAAAACGTTTCCCGGCCGAAGGATCACAGCCCTTAAACTATTGTTTCGGACAGCTTCCATCACGATCTTTTCGGCCTTTAATTTGGAGTGGGCGTAATCACCGCGTTTTTCCGGAAATTCCTCCAGCTGAGCCGATTCATCCACTCGCGCGCGGGCAGGCAGGGCGGCATAACTGAGCACGCTGAGAGAACTGACATACACCAACGTTCTCACCTGATGTCGCCGGCACGATGCGACGACATTCTTTGTTCCCCAAATCGTGCCGCATTCGTAATCCGCCCACGATCCATGAGTCGCTGCACCGACGTGATAGACGATTTCTGCGCCTCGGATGACAGCATCAACGGCGTCAGGGTCACCTAAATCTCCGACGAGCACATCCAGGGAAGGCCTGCCTTCCTCAGCCCCGCTTCGACGCGCCAGTAAGCGTACGCGTTTTCCTTCGGACAGGAGGGCCTTTACCAGCGCAGTCCCCACAAATCCAGTAGCGCCCGTCACGACGATAGATGCTGGCTTTGAGCCAGCAGAAAACCGGATAGGGCGGTTCTTCTCAGCGTCAGCCGCTCGGGCAATCCTTTCCACCCACGCTACCATGCGTTTGCCTTCGTCAGCGGAAACTGGCGGAGGGCTGCCGCTGGAGAGCGCGGCATAAAATTCCTGTATGGAGGCCTGAATATCAGGCCCTCGCACCAGGCGGTGAGTCGCAACGCGCATGCTGTTCCAACAAACTTGAATGATCGAACGGACCGCAGTCGATATCGCATTCACCACGGCTTCAAGAGCTTTTGGCAGGGGTAGTCTTCTACAGACAATGCAGGTCCCTAGAAATAGGTCCAAAAACATTGTTCCGCGATGCCCGTGAATAGATAAGGTATGTTGCATCGGCCGGCTCGACCAGGAGAGTTGAACGCTTCCAGTTCCCCTTTGGCAGTGAACCAACGCGCTCCATTGGTCAAACAGGAGGTGAACGTCGAGGCCGGTTCCGCGATGCTGCGCCTCGACGTCTTGAATTTCACCCAAGAACGATTCCGTCAAATAAAGTGCGTGAATGCCAATGTCACGAAAAGGGTAGCCGGCGTCTCGGTAAGGCAGAGGCAAGGGCCCTCCGCTGTAAGGCGCATATTCTGAGCTGCGGAAATATCCTACAGACTGGACATCGCCCACGGCGCCTGCCCTAATCAACTGTAAGGCTTTCTGTACTGCAGGATCGAATTTGGCCGAATGGTTCACGGATAGGATTCGGCCGGCGTTTGTGGCCTTACGGATCATCAAATCGCACTCCGCTTCGCTCGACGCCATGGGTTTTTCCACAAACACATGACATCCCCTCTCGAGGGCTTCGAGCGCCACGGCACAGTGCGCCGAAGGAGGCGTGAGCACGTGAATCACCTCGGGATTTCGGGCGTAGAGCTCGCCAGGCGATTCAAAGAACGGAATCCCAAAATCGGCTGCAACCCGCGCGGCCCTAAGAGGATCTTGGTCGGTTATCCCAACGATATGCACATTTCTGAGGCTCTTGAGAGCGCCGAGATGATAGGTGCTGACATAGCCAGCCCCGATGACTCCTACGGAGTAAATTTTCACCAGCGGTGCCTACCTTCCCATCTCGGAAGTACGGCGTATGATTATGCGCAACCCAGCGCAGCGTGCTGATATCGCCATCACAGCTCATGTATCCTAACAGAGACTCCCCCGCTCCTCTCATCGCTGACCGCGGTTTTACCTGACCGGAGGATCGCGGCCTGCCGCCGCAAAACGCACTGCAGCGAAGCGATTTAGTTTCTGATATGGAAATGTTCATTGCGACCGGAGACTGACCCGCTGAGTGGAGGGTTTAGAATTTTCGCTTGGAAAAGAAAATCACGGCTATGCTTCGGTAGGGGGAGGGATGACTTTATCAAAGGACGCCGCGCTCGAGCTCTTGCGTCAACAGATCGACGAAAGCTGCAAGGTGAAGCGAAATTTTTCCACCGAACTGCTGAACGCCATCTTGTCCTTGGTGCAGAAGACCGCGCACGCGTACAAGGCAGGGAATAAAGTGCTCTTAATGGGCAATGGCGGCAGCGCCGCCGACGCGCAGCACATTGCTGCGGAACTTGTGGCCAAGCTCCGCATTCGAAGAAAGGCGCTCGCTGCTATTGCCCTGACAACGGACTCCTCGATTCTCACCGCCGTGTCCAACGACTTCGGCTTCGAGGAGTGTTTCTCGCGCCAGGTGGAAGCATTGGGAGTCGCGGGAGATATCGTAATCGCGATCAGCACGAGTGGCCGCTCTCGCAACGTTGTACGAGCCGTCGCGTCAGCGCGTGAAATCGGGTGTTACACCGCGGCGTTTACGGGCAGGACGGGCGGCGATCTCGCCGGGAAGATTGATTCTTTACTTGCCGTACCTTCAGAAGAAACTCAGCGCATTCAGGAAGCTCACGGCCTCATCGGTCATATGTATTGCGATTTGCTCGAACGGGAGTTATTTGAAACTTAATAGCGGCTATCCCTCTAATCCTCAGGGCTACCCGGAAGATTCATTAGCCAGTTGATAGCGTGTGACGATTTCCTTAATGATTTGGGAACTCGATTGGGTATCGATCGTTGGAATTAAGACGACGCGGCCGCCGTATTTTTCCACCTCTTTTCGTCCAACGACTTCTTCCAGATTGTAATTCCCGCCTTTGACCAAAACATCCGGCCTCAATTCTTCGATCAGGTGCAGCGGTGTAAGGCCTGAAAAAATAATTACGTGATCGACGGCTTCCAGTGCGGCAATAATCCTGGCGCGATCCATCGCAGAGATCAGTGGCCGGCCATTCCCTTTTGTTTGCCGCACCGAGGCGTCATCATTGATCGCCACGATCAGCACCTGCCCCAGCGCCTTCGCCTTCTGCAAAAGCTGTACATGTCCGGCATGAAGCAAATCGAAACACCCGTTCGTGAACACAACTTTCCGGCCCTGAGAACGCGCCAAACTGACCAGCTGTTTCGCTTGGGATAATTCGACGACCTTTCGCGTCCCTTCATTTTCTCTTTGGCGAATCGCCGCGGATATCTCCTCGACTGAGACCGCTGCGGCTCCGAATTTGCCAACTTTGATCCCCGCGGCGATGTTCGCCAGGCGTGCCGCCGTTTCCAAGTCTTGGCCGGCGAAGAAAACGCGCGCGATCATGCTGATGACGGTATCGCCTGCTCCGGTGATATCGAAGACGTCGCGCGCTTCCGTTTGGATGTGCGTTTCACTTCCTGTCCTTGTGTAGAGCGACATTCCTTCTTCGCTTCGCGTCACAAGAATCGCTTCGCATTCCGTTTGAGAAAAGAGACACGCTATAGCCGCCCGAATCTCGTCTTCATTCCGAACCGGCAACTGCGTGGCTCGTCCTAATTCGGCCTTGTTCGGCGTGAGCAGGAAAGCGCCTCGATATTTCCTAAAGTCATCTCCTTTCGGATCCACCAGTACCCGCTTATGATTACTGCTCCCGGCCTGGATCACCGAGGCACAGAAATCGGACCTTAGGACGCCTTTCGCATAGTCAGATAAAATAATGCCGTCAACCGACGGAATGTACTTTCGAACACGGTCAAGGAGAACCTTCGCTGAACCATCGCTGATTTGAGAGCCGCCTTCTCGATCAATCCGTATTACCTGCCATCAGAACCGACAACGCCCGCAAGAAAGACATGACAGCCCAATTGAGCGAGGTTATTGGCTACATTGGCGGCACCGCCCAGCCCGGATCTTTGCTCGCGCCAGTTGACAACCTGGACCGGTGCCTCAGGCGAAATGCGATCAATCGTGCCGTAAAGATATTCATCCAGCATCAAATCTCCAACCAAGAGCACCGACACCTCTTTCAAGTTGGAGAGAACTCTGTCCAACGTTTCGTGGCCACTTGGAGTTTGATTGATGCGGCTCAGAAGGGCCTCTCCCTCAGCGCGAGTGCGGGTCGTCCTGCCTCTCGCAGTACTTTACTTGGAACGCAAGAGCCCCGCAATGCCGCGATGAGGTGCGTGCACCCGGTTTTACATCTCGAGTGGTTTGGTGTTACAGGCGCTTCTAGATAACCTGATGGCCAAATGGATCTTGCGTGCGTACCAATCTGTTTGAAGGTTTGGACCGCTCGATAAAGCGAATTCCCTGCTGTTAGCAACTCTTCAGTTCACGGTGAAGTCACCGAGAGGTTGTCGAAGGTCGCCGTAGCCAGTGTGGAGCTGCTGTTGCTGCACACCACCAGCCCGATATACACACTCTGACCCATGTTGATGGTCTGGCTCGGTCCGATGGGCGTCCAGTTCACCCCGTCAGCCGAGGTGTAGGCGCTGAGCGTGCTGCCGCTGCGAGACAGCTTCAGCCAATAGGGCAAACTGCCGGCAGCAGCGCTGGACTGGCTGGTGTTGCCTCCCGTCGTGCTGCGGTAGTTCAGATACGCATTCGAGGCGTAGTAGGCGCCGAAGGCGCTCATGGCATTGGGGTTCAACGAATCCCGGATCATGACTCCAGGAGTAGCCGAAGTGGGGTTGACGCTCACCACGCGGGCCACGATCGTGCCGTCACCCGACAGGACCTGATAGGCGAAATGGAAGCTGTCGGCCGTACCCCAGACCTGTGACCCGGCCCCCTTCACCGTAAACGTTCCGTTCGTGAAGGTGGCGCTGCCAGCGATACCCACTTGCCCGAGGTCCTGATCCAGCCACGACGTGGGCAGCGGTTGAGCGGTCACCGTGAAGGTGACCGGGTTGCTGGCATTCATGCTGGAAGCCACCAAGACCGACAAAGGCCCGGAGGTCGCTCCCGCGGGAATAGTGATCGTGACCGAGGTGTTGCTCCAGGCGTTGATAGTCACCGGCGCGCCGTTCAGCGTCACGATGCTATTGCTCTGCGCCGCTCCAAAGCCGCTGCCGGAAATCGCCACCTGACTACCCACCGATCCCGTCGTCGCCGAAACACTGCTGATCAGCGGTGCCGGGGCGGCCGTGGAGTTCACCGAGAGGTTGTCGAAGGTGGCTACTCTCCGGCAAACAACCCCAACCGGAGCAAGTGCGATCGAGGACCAATTAGTGTCGGCAACCGGGAGTTATCACGCTACATTCACACTCAATAGCGCCGATTATTGGGTCGGTGCGCTGGTGGCGCTCCAGCCTGCTGCGGCCAGCAGCAGCACCTCCACCTCATCACTGCCCACCATCTCCGGGGTCATGAACCTTATCGTCCAAAACGTCTGCTCGGCTACGGTGACCGCCAGTTGCGTGAACGGTTTCCAGATAACGCACATTGACCCAACCACCGGGACCACGGTCATCGACGCGACCGTAGCGATTCCGTCAAGCCTGACCTACACGGTGAACGCAACCGGCAAAGACGCAACGGGAAATGCTAGCTCCGTCCCGCCCATCGCGATTCTGTTCAGTTTCAGGCCCCCACAGTGAGGTAGTAACCACTTTGGATAGAGGACGTTGCAGCAGAGAACCAGTTCTCGCCAGCCCAAGCCAGGAGCTGAGGGAGATGGCCGCCCGGCGGGGGGAGAGCCGGGAGGCGCGCGGCTGAACTCGACAGAGCGCATCA
>WNGK01001359.1_pt1 | contig 43347 bp, 41 predicted proteins | sample 5400601 | NCBI WGS metagenome assembly WNGK01 (sample SAMN13153376, study PRJNA577476) | soil metagenome | isolation source: 60 cm soil or saprolite under Garry oak tree replicate 1 | place: USA:California | collected 2016-06-15 | reverse complement strand
GTTACGCTGGCATGATTAACGGAATCTCCTGGCTGGTAGTTACGAAGTTGGATGTGCTGGACGAACTGGCGGAGATCCCAGTCTGTGTCGGCTACAAGATCGATGGCAAGAAAACCATGGAGATTCCAGCGCAGGCCAGCGGATACGAGAAGATCGAATGCATTTATCAGAAGCTACCCGGCTGGAAAACTTCGACTGAGGGCATCACGAGGTTTGACAAATTGCCCAAGCCGGCGCGTGACTACCTGGCATTTCTGGCGAAACAAGCCGGCGCGAAGATTGGAATGGTTTCAACTGGACCAGACCGGGACCATACCATTGTCATGGAAGAGTTTGTGGGGACATTGAAAACCGCTGTGCCGGGAAGGGGCTGACTTTAGGCTTGTACGCGATAAGGAGAGGATGATGGTGGTTCTGGTGGTTACGTGGATGGCGAGAGCAGGTCAAGAAGCCGAAGTTGCCACGGTGTTTTCGAAACTTACCGAGGAATCGCGCAAGGAGCCGGGCTGCGTCATGTATCAAGTGCACCGGCACAAGACCGAGCCACGACGCTTCTTCATTTACGAACAGTATAAGGACGATGCTGCGCTGGAAGCCCATCGAACCGCGCCGCATTTTTTGCAGTATGCGCGCAAGGAACTTCCCAAGGTCGCGGAGCGCGTGGAAGGGAATCTCTTCGAGCCTCTGGGATGAAGGGCAGCGGTCCGTTCGCTTCTACTTGACCTTGTCAATCATCAACTCGCCGCCCGTGGCATAACTTTCTTTGGACACTTCATGAAAGGCCACAACGATGGCCTCGCGCCGCGCGCCAACTTCTTCAACGATGGCTTCTGTGATCCGTTTGGCTAGCTTGCGTTTCTGTTCGGCCGTGCGGCCTTCGAGCATCGTGATTTGAACTAAAGGCATCGGCAGTTCTCGGTTCTCCGCTTTTCATTCTTATAAAACGCCACTCCAGTTCACGTCGCCCACAACCGCACACTGAGGAATTTACTGTGCCAGTTCGTATCCGGCAAAGAAAAAGCTGAGCTCGAAACGGGCCGTGTCCTCGGCGTCGGAACCGTGAATGGCATTGTTTTCGATGTTGGTGGCCCACTTCTTGCGAATGGTGCCTTCCTCGGCATTGGCTGGATTGGTGGCGCCCATCAGCTTGCGCAGGTCGGCTATAGCGTTTTCCTTTTCCAGAGCCAGAGCTACGATCGGGCCGCTGGACATGAAGGTAGTGAGCGAGTTGTAAAACGGCTTGCCGGCATGCACCGCGTAAAACTGTTCAGCCTGGTGTTTCGAAATTTCCAGCATCTTCAAGCAAAGGATTTGGAAACCCTGTTTTTCGAACTGTTCAATGATGTCGCCGATGCCTTTTTTGCGAACTGCGTCGGGTTTTATGATGGTGAGAGTCCGTTGCAGAGTTTTCATAGTTCTGTTGTGAATCCTTGATAATCGTGGCTTTGCATATCTAAGCCTTGGCGAATGTTCCCAGCGCTGCGGCGAGCGTTTCGCCAATCGCTGCGGGCGACTTCGTTACCCGAATGCCGGCAGCTTCCAGAGCTGTAATTTTCTCCGCGGCCGTGCCCTTGCCGCCGGAGATGATTGCTCCAGCGTGTCCCATGCGGCGTCCTGGAGGCGCTGTCTGGCCGGCGATGAAGCCGACGACCGGTTTCTTCATATGTTTTTTCACGAAGTCGGCAGCAGCTTCTTCAGCACTGCCGCCGATCTCACCGATCATGATCACTGCCTCGGTCTGAGGGTCACGATTAAACAGATCCAGCGCATTCACAAAAGTTGTTCCAATAATAGGATCGCCGCCTATGCCAATGGCTGTCGACTGCCCGATGCCGCGCTGCGTGAGTTGGTGAACTGCTTCATAGGTGAGCGTACCCGAGCGCGACACGATGCCCACCGAACCTTCCCTGTGAATCGACGCGGGCATGATTCCGATCTTGCACTTCCCCGGCGAAATAATGCCCGGACAGTTGGGCCCGATTAATCGTGAGCGGCGGTTCTGCAGAAACTCCCAGGCTTTCACCATGTCGAGGGTGGGGATGCCTTCCGTGATGCAAACGATGAGGTCAACTTCAGCGTCGGCTGCTTCCATAATTGCGTCAGCAGCAAACGGCGGTGGCACAAAGATCACGGTTGCATTGGCGCCAGTTTTTTCGACGGCCTCTCGCACGGTGTTGAAAATGGGCCAGCCTTCGTGTGTAGTGCCGCCTTTTCCTGGGGTGACGCCGCCGACAATCTGGGTGCCATAAGTGGCAGAGGTCTTGGCGTGAAAGGTGCCTTCGCGTCCGGTCAAGCCCTGCACCAGCACGCGTGTGTTCTTATCAACCAAAATTGCCATAAATAGTTTTGCCCCCGCTCCTAACGCCACTCAGCGCTAGCCGGAACGCCTTTCGCCGCCGCAACGACTTTATCCGCGGCGTCTTTCATCGTTTCGGCTACCACGAAGTTGAAGCCTGACTCCATCAGGATTTTCTTGCCCTCGTTCACGTTCGTGCCCTCGAGCCGGAGCACGACAGGCAGCTTGATGTTTGTTTTTCTCGCCGCCTCAACCACTCCTGTGGCTAAGGTGTCCACGCGCAGGATGCCGCCGAAAATATTGATCAGCACGGCTCTCACATTCTTGTCGCTCAGCAGGATCTCGAATGCGTGCGCGACCTGCTCGGAGTTAGCGCCCCCGCCGACATCGAGGAAGTTTGCGGGCATACCGCCGGCATACTTGATGATGTCCATCGTGGCCATGGCCAGACCCGCGCCATTGACCATGCACCCCACGCTTCCGTCGAGCTTGATGTAGTTCAGACTGTACTTCGAAGCCTCGACCTCGAGCGGGTCTTCTTCAGTAATGTCGCGCAGTTCGCGAAGGTCGGGGTGACGGAACAGAGCGTTGTCATCGAAAGTGATTTTGGCGTCGAGAGCGAAGAGTCGGCCGTCGCTGGTGGTGATAAAGGGATTGATCTCAAGCAAGGAGGCGTCGGTGTCGAGAAAACACTTGTAGAGATTAGTCAGAAACTGTACTGAGGGATGGATCTGCTTCGGCTTGAGGCCGAGTTTGAAGGCTATTTTGCGCGCCTGAAAGGCTTCCAGGCCCATGCCGGGATCGATATACTCCTTCAATATGGCATCGGGATTTTCTTCCGCGACTTGCTCAATTTCCATGCCTCCAGCCGCAGAGGCCATGAAAACCGGCTTGCCCTCGGCACGATCTACAAGAACGCCGAGATAAAGTTCCGTTTCTATCGGCAGCGTTTCTTCAATTAACAAGCGGCGCACAATGCGGCCTTCGGGGCCGGTCTGGTGCGTAACCAATTTCATACCCAGCATCTTCTCGGCGAGATCGCCGGCTTCAGGAACGGATTTTGCGATCTTCACGCCGCCGCCCTTGCCACGTCCACCGGCATGGATTTGGGCTTTGACCACCACTCCGAGCGCGCCCGAGCTCAGCAACTCTCTGGCGACCGCTTCGGCTTCGTCACGGGATTCGGCCATGCCGCCGCGGGGCACGGTCACGCCATATTTCTTAAGAATCGCCTTGCCCTGATACTCATGAATTTTCATGATTGCTTTCTCTTCTGCTTAATCGGCAGGAATGCGCTTGCAGCTTAGAGCAGCGGGCAGCAAACTCTTGATTTTATAGAAGGGGAACGGATTAGGGCAAACAGACCTTGCTTACCTTACAATTCCGACCAGCATGATACTCGACGTACTCCATCGCATCGCCAATCACGGTGAATCGCTCGCTCGCGCTGAGGCCTGCAATCTCATGGCGGAGGTGCTCGCGGGCAAGTGCTCCAATGCGCAGATCGCCGCGCTGCTCGTGGCACTCCACATGAAGGGCGAGACGGTAGAGGAAATTGTCGGCTTCGCCGAGGCAATTCGCGCCGCGGCCGCGTCTTTGCCGTTCACGAATCTGGCTGGCGAAGAGGATTCTGAAACTGTTGCCCTAGACGTCAGCGGTACCGGACGCGGCGCGCTGGTCGACTCATCGTTGGTCGACACCAGCGGGACAGGCGGCGATGCCAGTGGGACATTCAATATCTCAACCGCCACGGCGTTCGTAACTGCCGGAGCAGGCGTGCGAGTGGCCAAGCACGGCAATCGCAGCATCAGCTCAAAATGCGGGTCGGCCGATGTCATGGAAGCCCTGGGAGTGAAAATTCAGCTTTCGCCTGAGCGCGCCGTCCAGTGCCTGCACTCAGTTGGAATCTGCTTTCTGTACGCGCCAGATTTGCATCCAGCCATGAAACAGGTCCAAACAGTGCGCCGGGAATTGCGCATGCGGACCATGTTTAACTTGCTGGGACCTCTCACCAATCCAGCACGAGCTTCGGGGCAAGTGGTGGGGGTCTATTCGATCGATCTGGTGGAGAAGCTAGCTGAGGCGCTGAGCATGCTGGGGCTGCGTCGCGCACTGGTTGTACACGGGCTCGACGGTTTGGATGAGATCACCGTCACTGGACCCACGCGCGTGGCCGAAGTTCGCGAAGGTATCGTGCGAGCTTATGAGGTCACGCCGGAAGAGTTTGGATTCCAATGTGCCCCTCTGGCAGATATTAGCGGCGGCGATGCACCGGAAAATGCAGAGATTATTCGTGCGGTGTTGAGAGGCAAGAAGTCAGCCCACCGTGATGTTGTTTTGCTCAACTGCGCGGCGGCACTGGTGGCGGCGGGAACAGCAGACCACATAGCTGAAGCCGTGCCGCTAGCCACGCACTCGATTGATTCGGGCGCAGCCACGAAGAAGTTGGATGCGCTGGCAAGGTTTACCAATACACGAGGATAAGGAATACCGCTGCCATCCTGAGCAAGCGAAGACCGATGCAATCTCTCGCCCGATAGCGATGCCCAGCCTCTCCATGGGGGCTCTTCAATATTCGGGCAAGGCCGGCGATCAGCCAGTTCGCGTCTGGGAAGAAAGGCCGGCGGGATGGGAGTACGCAGGTCTTTCGTTTGCGCTCAGAATGACAAAATGGGGAGTGATTTTTTGTTGAGGGTGAACAACCTGCGGAGATCTACTTCACTTCCGCCTTCTCCAAGTACTGCGCCACTCGCACGTTCCATCCCAAATCCTTTTTCATCACGTCACGCAGTTGACCGGAAGCGTCAGGCTCGCCGTGCACCAGATATGTGACCCCGGGCTGGTTGCGGAAAGTGTGCAACCACTCCAATAGTTCCGGCGGATCGGCGTGGTCGCTGAACTGTTCCAGCGCTGCGACCTGTGCCCGGATAGGAACAGAATCACCGAACAGCTTCACTTCTGGCGCTTTGCTCTTGATAGTGAATCCCCGCGTGCCGGGAGCTTGAAAACCGATGAAAAGAATCAGATTCCTGGGATCGGGCAGGCGCTGTGCCAGGTGGTGCATGATGCGGCCTCCGGTGACCATTCCGCTGGAAGAGATGATGATCGAAGGAGATGCAGCTGCGTTGATCTTCTTGGATTCTTCGGGAGTTGACGCGAAAGTGAAGCCTGGCCAATTCAGCGGGGATCCGTGCTGCTGAATCAAATTGCGAGTGTCGTCGCTGTATTCTTCGGTATGTTTCAAGAAAATCTGGACAGCCTTGATGGCCATGGGGCTATCGCAGAAGACGGGCAATCGCGGCATCTGGCCCGACTCCATAAGATGCTTGAGGATGAACAGCAATTTCTGGGTACGCTCAATGGCGAACGCGGGCACGACAACACTTCCGCCACGCTTGGCTGCGGCCGTAATCAGGGCAGCCAGTTCCGGCAGCGGATCTTGCGTGGGATGCAGCCGGTTTCCGTAAGTTGACTCCATCACCAAGAGGTCTGCCGTTTCGCCTTCCATTGGGCCGGAGTGCACGACTTTTCCTGGCGCGATGGTTTGGTTGCGGACGCGGCCAATGTCACCAGTGAACAGCAGCCTGCGGGTCTGACCAGCCGTCTGGAGCGTGATTTCAGCCATGCATGAACCCAGAATGTGCGCAGCGCGAACAAAGCGGAAAGAAAGCTCGGGTGAGACTTGCGCCGTCTGCTCGACATTCACCGGCTTGAAGTTTCTGAGTGAGTCTTGCGCTTCCTCGAGCGTATAGAGCGGGAGGGCTGGGTAGTGTTTCGATTTGTTCGTCTTGTTGTAGAACGCAGCATCTTCTTCCTGTAGGTGGCCGGAGTCGGGCAGAATGATGCCGCATAAATCAATCGTCGGCGGCGTAGCATAGATGGGCCCGCGAAAACCTGCCTTCACCAGGCGCGGAATCCAGCCACAATGGTCGAGGTGTGCATGGGTAAGAATGACGGCGTCAATCTCTTTGGCCGGGACTGGCAGGTCCCGCCAGTTGCGCTCGCGCCATTCCTTCTGCCCCTGAAAAAGGCCGCAGTCGACGAGTACCTGCAAGCCGCTCGAACTGGAAAGCTCTGCTGAGGTATTGATGAGATGCTTCGACCCGGTAACAGTGCCGGCAGCGCCGAGGAATTGGATGTAGGCCAACGAATCCTCCTAACTCAAATAAAATCCGTCAAACACCCATTGCAGCGGCGCGATGACAAGCTCTAAGAACCACGATTGAAAAAATTACTTCGAATCTTCTGCCTGAATTTTGAAAGTATTATTCGTGGTATCGCTTTCCGGGATGCTGCTGTCGTTGACAACAGCTTCCCGAGGTGCCGCCGGAACTTCCATACGGATCACGCCCTTGTTCTTTCCACGCACCTCCAGCCGTTTGGTAACTTCGCCACCGAATCTTACGGTGACTGGCACTTCGGCTCCTGCACCTCCCAAATTTTCCACCGTGACGGTGACCATGTAGCCTTCGGTCAGCATTTTTCGCGGGAAAGCCGACGCGACGCGAAAATCAGGCAAGCCACGATCGCGATAGACCCAATCATCGAAAAACCATTCCAGATCACGCTGGGTCTGCGCCGCAATCAATCGAGGCAAGTAAGAAGGCTCTTTGTCCTGCTCGGGATGATACCCGGCCAATGCTTTCTTGAGCGCCGGTTCCCCGACCATATCCCGAAGCATCCACCAGACGTACATTGCCTTGCCACGGTACAACTCTTCACTCGCGGTATTGAGCAGCGAATGATCTGTTGCATCTTCAGACCTCGGAGCGAAATCCGGTCTTTCGGCGTCCAAGAATGCCGAGCGGTGTAGACCCATGTAGTCAAGCGCGGTCTGCCGCCCACTTGTCTGTTCCAGATAAAGAGCTTGCATGAAATGTGCGAGGCCTTCGTGGATCCACGGACGCGGCGAGGTAAACGCGGCGTGAGTCAAAGCATGCGCCAGCGAAATCTGCGCCAGCTTAAGATCGTCTCCCAGAGGTGTCAGCAGCAGATTGCCGCTCTCGAACGGAACTGCTGCGCTGCCGGGTAACTCGACCACTTGGGCTTCGGCTCGCGGCGGACCGAACCAGTTGGTAATGAGAGGAAGAACTTTGTCTGTGGCTTCGGCATAGCGCTCGGCTATCGATTTGTGCTCGGTCAGGCAATGAATCCTAACTATCCCGCGATTCAGTAGCGAATAGCTTGCAATGACAAAAGCCGGGATGGTTTGGCCCAGCGGTTGGAATGCACACTCGGCGCCGACCAACTGGCCTTGCCCTTCCGGCGGAGAAGTTCTTCTACAGCCCGCCGTGTTAAGAATGATTTCCGGTGGCGCTCCGGCACTCTCGCGCAGCACGTTTACGTGCAACTGCACCTGAGAGTCGGCTTCGCGACGCTTCCACCGTCCAAGCGTATCGAACATGCTGTTACCGTCCGAGAGATTTGCGGCTTCTGTGGCTATTGGATACCAGGCGACGTACCCCGCACCGCGCACTGCGGTGAATTTGGAGCTGATCTGGTCCCAGTCCGTTGTGCGGGCTGCGGCTTCGGGCGTGCCGATGCGCGTGAGCCTTGTTGTATCGAGCGGGACGACGCCTTCATAGGCGATCTCCAACTCAAATGTGCCCTTGGGCACGACGACCTGAGGCAAGCTCACAATCGCTTCTGACAACGCTCCGGTGTGATCCAAGTCGGAAGTATAGATTTGCGACACAAACTGGAGCGGCTTTTCTCCGGCCTTGACAGAACGCCAGTCCAGTGAAGAAGAAATCTGCAGGATTGCGGTTTTCTGCGGCTGGCTTGAATCGTTCCGCAGCGCGACTCTGCCGCGGACTGCAAGCCGATGCTGCTCCGGTTCAACTTGAACGTTGAGATCGTAGTTGGCGAATGCAAAGGCCTCGCGCTCCAGGGAGAAAGCACTCACCACAGAGACACAGAGGGCACCGAGCAAGCAAAAGTGCACGACTCGAAAATTCATTTCTCACCCGAGGAATTTTCGCGGGCGCGCCTTTGCCTCACGATTTCATAAAGCACTACCGCTGCGGCTACGGAGACATTCAGAGACGATACTTTGCCGAGCATGGGAATCGAAACCAGAAAATCGCACTTCCTCTTCACCAAATCATGCAACCCTTTGCCTTCCGCGCCCAGAACCAGCGCACAATCCATGTTGTAATCGAGCGCGTCATAGGTCTGAGAACCGCGCTCGTCGAGACCGACAGTCCAGAGGTTGCGCTCTTTCAACTCTTCCACCGTGCGCGCGATGTTGGTTACTCTCGCAATCGGCAGATGTTCGCTTGCACCTGCCGACGCTTTGGTGACGGTTCCCGTGACGCTTGCGGCGCGGCGCTCTGGGATCACGATGCCGTCCGCGCCGGCTGCATCTGCGGTGCGGAGGATTGCTCCCAGGTTGTGCGGGTCTTCGACGCCGTCGAGTACCACGATGAGGGAGTATTGTCCTCGCTTGGCTCCGACGACGTCATCGAGATCACTGTATTGCTTCGCGGATGTGACCGCTACGACGCCTTGATGCGCGGAATTGCCGACCATGCGGTCCAACTCAGTTCGTTGCAGGAAGCGCATGGGCACAGCGAGTCGGCGGCAGTCTTCGATTAGACGCTGCAGGCGTAGGTCGTGACGCTCCTTGGCCATGCCAACCCACTCGAAAGCGCGTCCGCGGGCCTTGAGAGCTTCGGAGACGGCGTTGATTCCGTAGATGTAATGCATGGAATATTCAGTGTACCGAAAGGTGAGGGAGGGGTACGTTCAGCGGGATTGACGCTCTAGAATGTCCACAATTTCGTCGGGCTCGGGACGCTCAGTGTAATCCTCATTCGCGGAGGCGTAGAGTACGGTTCTGTCGTGTTCGAGGATGTAAGTTGCCGGAATCGGCAGTTCCCAAGTTTCATCGCCATTGGCAAACGGAAGGTTGACGAAGGCGTGGCGATAGATCGCTTGTTGTTCATCATTTACGTGGTGGGTCAGGCGGAACTGGCGCGCCACTTTGTTGCCCGAATCCGAGAGCAAAGGAAAACACAGTTTGTGTTGGTCGTGCATGAAGAAGGATTGCTTGACCGTTTGCGGCGAGATAGCTACGAACGATGCTCCCCATCCAGCCATCTGCGCCAGCGCAATATTCATGGCTTCCATTTGTCCGACGCAGAAGGGGCACCAACGTCCGCGGATGAAGGAGATAACGAGACGTCCTTTGGCGAGCAAGTTAGCCGAAGAAACCATCTTGCCGTTGTGATCTGGAAGTTCGAATTCCGCTGCCTTTTCCCCGATGCGCAGGATGTTGTCGGCAGAACGACGCTGTTTTAATTCTGCGACAGCTCGTTCGTGAATGGCCTGCGTTTCCGGCGGAACGTATTTCGCGATCAGTTCCTTGCGCTGGGCGAGAATGTCGCGGAGTGGCCGCGTGTCCGTGCCTAGAGCGGATTCTTCAACGGAGCGCCATTTCATCATGATGGACAGAGCACGGGAGAAGGGTTCAGCCGAGCCTCCGGCACGGTTTACCAATTTGTGAGATTACCCGCCGCTGAAGTGGCGGGCTACTCTCAATCGTCCTTCCAGGACGAACTACGCTTCATGACGAACTACGAATTGCCATTTGCCCACGCATTCTACATTCCTGGCAGCTTCATCCCAGCGAGACGGCGTGCGAAGCTGGGTTTGCCCATCTGCTTGAACATCTTTTTCATTTGGGCATACTGACGAAGAAGATTGTTTACTTCCTGAACGCTGGTGCCGGAGCCGCGGGCGATGCGCTTGCGGCGGCTGCCGTTGATTACTTCGTGGTGATTGCGCTCGTGCATGGTCATCGAACTGATAATGGCCTCGACACGGTTGATTTGTTTTTCGTCGACGTTGTCAGCGGCTTTCTGCAAGCCGGAAAATGGTCCGATGCTGGGAAGCATACCGATCAGGCTCTTCATCGATCCCATCTTCTTAACCTGACGAAGCTGGTCGCGGAAATCCTCCAGTGAGAAGCCATCACCGGTGAGGGCCTTGGTGGCCATCTCCTCGGCTTTTTTCTTGTCGATCTGCTGCTCCGCCCGCTCGATGAGTGAAAGAATGTCGCCCATGCCGAGAATGCGCGAAACGATACGGTCGGGATGGAACGGCTCCAGCGCGTCGTACTTTTCGCCCACGCCAATGAACTTGATGGGCTGCCCGGTCACCTGACGAATGGAAAGGGCCGCGCCACCGCGGGCGTCGCCGTCCATCTTGGTGAGCACCACGCCGGTGAGTGAGAGCCTCTTGTGGAACTCGTCGGCGGAGCGGACCGCGTCCTGGCCCGTCATGGCGTCGGCGACGAACAAAATTTCTGACGGATTCAGCAGCTTCTTCAGCGACTGCATCTCTTCCATGAGTTGATCGTCGATGTGGAGGCGGCCGGCGGTGTCGACGATCAGCACGTCGCATCCGGAAACCACTGCCTCACGGCGCGCTTCTTTGACCAGCCGCTCCACCGTCGCCGTGTTCGCTTCACCGGCCTCACCTTCGTAGATGTTTGATTTGACGGCCTGCGCCACAATTTTCAGTTGTTCGCGTGCAGCGGGACGGTACACGTCCACTGAAACCAGCAGCGGACGATGTCCGCCATTCTTCAGCCAGTGCGCCAGCTTGCCCGAGGTTGTGGTCTTGCCGGAACCCTGGAGTCCGGCCATCAGGATCACGGTAGGCGGCTGCGAGGCAAATTTTATCCGCGCGGTGTCGTGTCCGAGCGTCTCGACCAGTTTGTCGCGGACGATCTTGATGACCTGCTCGCCGGGCGATAGAGCAGTGAGAACTTCCTGGCCGACAGCTTTGGCCTGAATGCGGTCGATCAGCTCCTTGACGACTTTGAAGTTGACGTCGGCTTCCAGCAGCGCCAGCCGAATCTCGCGCAGCGCCTCCGCAATGTTCTCTTCGGAGAGCTTGGCTTGTCCGCGAAGGCTCTTGAACGCTCGCTGCAGTTTTTCTTGAAGATTCTCGAACATAGCCTTTTCAGAGTGTATATTACCAGCGGTCGGTTAAGAATCATCGGTCCCGAAGATGCCTGCATGCACGATACCGTCTGCTTGCAGGAGAGAAAGACGGGACTGCTCGAGTCAGGGGTGAGACTTCACGATCAATTCTGCCATCTCACTGTTGGCTGCGGAGACAGGAAGATCGAGCAATCGGCATCTGATTTTTTATGTGTCTTTGCCAGGCCCGGATCCGACTCCAAAGAGAAGGACTGAACCTATTTTGCTACGGATCGAATCTGAATGTTTGTCCATCCAGAAGGAGTACTTTGAAGAATGTTGGGACGACCTGAACTGTGTTTACGGCGCAAACACTTCCCTCGCAGCAATCACCGTGTCGCAGTGGATCGTCACCGTGTCATCCACATTGCGGGCGTAGCCGCCGGCGAAGGTGACCATCACGGGAATGGCTCGAGCTCTCGCCACGCGAAATACTAACTCGTCGCGCTTCTTCAATCCTTCAATCGTTAGAGCCAGGCCACCCAGTTGATCTTCACGGTACGCATCGGCGCCCGCGATGTAGCACAGCAGATCGGGCTCGAACTGGCGCAGTCCGGAGCTGAGTGCGTTGTCGAGCCAACCCAGATAGTCGTCGTCTCCGACACCGTCCGGCAGGTCTACGTCGATGGAAGAGGGCGGCTTCCACGTGGGGTAGTTGTTGTGCTGATGCAGCGAAATCGTGAAGACGTCGCCCGCGTCTGCTCCATGCATCTTAGCCGGCCGCGCTTGAGCTCGTGTGGACGTGGAAGCCGACGGCAACGGCTCACTAGCCGTCCGCGTGGGGGCAAAGATTGCCGCGGTGCCGTTGCCGTGATGAACGTCGCAATCGACAGTCATGGCGGTGTGAATCTTGTGGTCGCGCTGCATACGACGGATGGCGACGGCAACATCGTTGATCATGCAGAATCCCTCGCCATGGTCGGGAAAAGCATGGTGGAAGCCGCCGCCAATGTTAATGGCGATGCGATCGGTCAAAGCCTGGCGCGCGGACAGAATCGATCCGCCTGCCGCCAGCCAGAATGCCTGGACGAGTTCGGGGGAAAAAGGAACTTCGAGTTGCATCTCTTCCTGCGGGCTGAGCGTGCCGGTCTTCAGCTTGCGAACATACTCCGGGGCGTGGACCAGCAGGATGTCCTGATCGGAAGCTGGTTGAGGAGGGAGGAAGTCTTCGGCACTGGCGACAGCCGTTTGCAGCAGGCGGTCGTGGACTCGGCGATATTTCTCCGCAGGGAAGACGTGTGCGCCGATGGGAAGGTAATAATTGTCGCTGTAAATGAGTTTGAAGGGAAGCATGCCAGTACGCTTCCATGATACTGCGGCGTCATGCTGCAATGGCCTGGACGGGAAGTTTCTGGCCAAAGCACGAACCAGCAAGCATGGCAGAGAGAATGCCTTTCGCGGTTTACGGGCAATAGGCAAGTAAGGGGTTCTTCGACTGCGTGTCGCTTCACGCACGACAACTTCGCTCCGGATGTAGCGCAAGACATGCGACGGAGGATGGCTATCGCTTCTTGGATGAATTCAGGGTCGGCGCGGCCATGGGTCTTCTCACCGGCACAATTGCTCCTTTTGACGGATCGGCCGCGGCGCTGGCTCTGGTGAGCACTTCTTCCTGAATGTATTGCACGAATTCCTGGATCTGGCGCTGCATTTCTTCCATGCGCTCGCGCATTTGCAGGATGATCGCCATACCGCTGATGTTCACGCCCAGATCGCGGGCCAGCGAGAGAATGAATTCCAGCCGTTGCAAATCTTCGTCAGTGTAGAGGCGGGTGTTGCCCTCGGTGCGGGAAGGCTTGAGCAGGCCCTCGCGTTCGTACAGGCGCAGGGTCTGGGGATGGATTCCATACATCTCGGCGACAGCCGAGATCATGTATGCGCCTTTGGACTTCCGTTTCGTCATCGGACCAGATCCTACGATCACCAATTTACAACAAAACAAAGCGGCCACGGATCGTCGTGGATTCGCCCGGATCAAAAAACAAATCCGTGTTCATGTGCCAATTCGTGGTCGAGGGTTGCTCACTTTCACGTATCCGCCTGTTGGATCTCGGAGATATGGCGATTGCCGAAATCCAGAGAGATTCGAAAATATGACTGATACGAGATACAAGACACCGATTGCGCCTACCCAGTAAGGGGAACGGTAATTTATCGGCACCCTCAAGAGCGCCCTCCGGCCCCAAAAGAGGAGATTGTAGAAACCTATATTTGGTAACGGGCTTGGAGTCAGCAATCGTAAGGACACGAATCCGACCAAAACGCCGCCTATCATAGCCGTAGGAGCGTGGAGGAACAGCCCCAGGATCTCCTCCCGATCGATCCGGCTGTAGCTGCGCCCGCACTCATTCTTTCCCGTTGGGACCTGGTGGAGCGGAATCTTTACGCCGCGGGTTCCGGCTTCTGTTCCGCCGGAGCCCATCCGGCTGGCTTCAGTGCATGGTTAATGAGGTACGCCACCACGCCCGCCGCGATGAGGATCATAGCGAAGGCAAACGAACTCATATTCCACACTTGCTCATGTTCACTTCGGACAATAGAAAATCCCAGCAGCAACATTGGTGGAATGCCGACTGCAATTGCCCCAAACAAGCCGCCTGGAACTCGGAACGGACGCGGAAGATTAGGCTCGCGGAAGCGCAAGACAGCTAGGGCGGCAAATTCCAGCATGAGGCTGAAGCCGTAAAGAAGGATGTCGAGCGTCACCAGTCGGGCAAAACCCAGGCCGAGGCACAGCGCCCACCCGATGGCGCAGGCTACAATGGCGACCCACGGCGCCCGTGAGCGGCGCTGCAGCTTCCCGAAGATGCTGGGCAGCATTCCGTCCTGGGCCATCGCCAGCGGCAAGCGGGAGTAGCTCATGACGAGGGCATTGAACATGCCGAAAGCGCTGATCATGCCACCGAGGACCACGCCAATCTGCAGCAGCGGGCCGCCTAACAAACCCGCGATATCAGCCCATGAGCCTGTTTCCCAGGCGGTCGGAGCCAGACCGGTCATCCACATGGCCGCGACGGGTAGAACGTAACTGAGGGCCACGATCACTACTGCCGCCAGCATGGCGCGGGGATAGGTGCGCTGCGGGCGTTCGACCTCGGTGGCGATGGTCGAGGCGTTGTCCCAGCCCATGTAGTTCCACATGCAGATGAGCAGGCCGCCAAGAATGTCCACGGTGGAGGTAGTTGGCTTGGTGACAGCATTGGCAAGCGCGCCAAGCTTAAACGGCGCGAGCACCACGATTGCCACAAACGGCGCCGACAAGGCAAAGAAAAGCCACAGCGAAGTGGTCGACACCACTTTCACCCCGGCCATATTAAGGATGGCGCAGGCAATTACCACCGCCAGCCCAACCATCCAGCCGCGATATCCTTGCTGGAACCAGGGGAACATGCGGGTGAGGTAGGCCACGAACAGCGTGGGATAAATCGCCATGTCGAAAATGGAGGCGACCAGTGAGAGCCAGGCTTCCTGAAATCCCCAGAAATTGCCGAGAGCACGGCGTACCCAGGCGTAGTAGCCGCCTTCATGGGGTAGCGCACTCGATAGCTCGCCGATCATGAAGGCTGTGGGCAGACTCCAGAGCAGAGGCGTGAGAAGCAGAATCAGGATGGCGCGTCCGTAGCCGGCGCCGTGCACGATCTCTTCCGTGCCATAAGTTCCGCCCGAGACCATAAAGAACGTGGCGGCGACCAGTGGCCACAAGGTGAGGCGAACGAATTTTTTCCGGTTGGGGACGACGAGAGGTTGGGGATTTCCATGGCGCGGAGTGCTAGCTGTTGCCAATTTCGATGTGTTCCTCCTCAAGCGACTCACTCTCAGCTACTCCGCAGCGGGCTGGTTCCTGCTCGAGCTTTCCGGTTTTCGTTAGATTCCGGAAATCACGCTGGAGTTAGTTCGCACGTTAGAGATTACGAGAAAATTTCGGCGATGCAAGAGAAATGTTAGAAATTTTTGTCAGGCAGGCGGGGGTCCGGAGGTAATGGAAGGACCTTCCTGCAAAGACCTGGAGGCTGCACTGGTGTTTTAGGTTCGGCGCGGAACACTGTGAACAATTCTCGATTTTCGACGGTGGCCGGCACCTTCCATTGCTGTGATCGCCCGGACGAGTTATCATGCCGTCCGGTTTTGGAGGGCACATGAAACCACCGTTTCTTGCTATTACTCTCACCCTGGCTGCGCTGCTCGCGGCGCAGCCGTCTCAGGCCCAAAATGCCTTTACCCCCGACCAGGTGAAATACGGTCCGGCGCCGCCGTTTTTGCCGGTAGGTGCGCAGCTTGCGGTCCTCGAAGGTGATCCGATGGCTTCATCGGGCGATTTCACCATTCGCCTCAAGATGCCGGACGGTTACAAGGTCGCGCCGCACACACATCCCAGCCGGGAGAACGTGACAGTGCTCTCGGGCACTCTCAAAGTGGGTATGGGAGATCAGTTTGACGCCGGCAAGATGATGAGCTTCGGGTCGGGCAGCTTCGCCTACCTGGATCCCAGCATGCACCACTACGCCATGGCGTCCGGTGCAACCGTAATCCAAATTCACGGAGCGTCGCCGGTGAAGTTCAACTACGTCAATCCGGCGGACGACCCCAGCATGAAGAAATGAGGAACCGGAGCGGGAGCTTGCTCAACCAAGGTCTCCGCCATGGGTGGGGAGGGACGAGCTCCCCGCCGCCGAAGGCCGAGCGGACTCAGTTCGGCAAGTAATCACAAGGAGCCGGTTCGTCTTCCAGTCAAGCAATTTGGTAAAGGGTTGCCTTGTCGGAAGAATCAGCGGCTGTTGCCGGCGCCCCATCCCCTGAAAAATGAATCAAGGGTGAAGTAAGCCCCAGCTGCGAGAATGGCGAGAAGGCCAACGACAGCAAGTGCGTTTCGACAATAGCGGTATAGTTTTCCATCCGTCAACCGATCCGTTACTAAACCTTCGTCCACAACTCCGCCCGCGGATCTTCGGGGTTTAGCGTTGCCAGTTCGCGCAGAAGTTCCTTGGTGCGCTCATCACGGGGCATTGGGATCTTGACCGTTATTTCAACGATCTCATCACCGCGTGCGCCCTCCTCGGTGGCCGAAGGCACGCCTTTTTCACGTAGCCGCAATTTTTGCCCGGGCTGGGTTCCCGGAGGAATCTTCAACAACGCGCGCCCATCAATGGTTGGAACCTCGATTTTTGCACCTAAGGCAGCTTCCGTCACCGTGACCGGCACGCTGAGGTGGATGTCGTCGCCTTCACGGCGAAAGATGGGGTGCTCGCCGGTGCGAATAATCACAAAGAGGTCGCCGGTGGGACCGCCGTGGGCTCCGGCGTTGCCTTTGCCGGGAATGCGAATGCGCTGGCCGTCGCGCGTGCCGGGTTTGATGCGTACTTCGAGCGGTTCCGTTCGCTCGACCGTGCCTTCCCCGTGGCAGGTAGGGCAGGTAGAGATGTTCTTGCCGGTTCCATGGCAGCGCGGACACTGCACGTTAAATTTCATCCGCCCGCCGGTCTGCGTGACCTGCCCCGTTCCGTTGCATTGGGGGCACTTGCCGGGCTGTTCGAGAAATCCCTGGCCATGGCAATTTGAGCAGACATCCTGGCGCGAGATGTTGATCCGCATCACGCCGCCGCGAATGGCGGTCCAGAAGGGCACGTTCAGCGCCGCGTCCCTCGCGACCCGCATTCTCGAACATGTCAGAGAAATCGAAACCGCCGAAATCGACATTGACGCCCTGGCCGCGAGCATTCCCCTGTCCGCCGCTCTGAAACCCGCCTGCGCCGCCGCCGGCTCGGGCATAGGCCTCAGCCGTTGCCGGATCAATGTTGTCGGAATAGAAACCGACCTGATCGTAGATCTTGCGTTTCTTGGGATCGCTGAGAACTTCGTTGGCCTCGGAGAGCGCCTTGAATTTCTCCTCCGCAGCCTTGTCACCGGGGTTTACATCAGGATGGTACTTACGCGCCAGCTTGCGGAATGCCTTGCGGATATCCTCCGCCGAGGCGGACTTCTTCACGCCGAGGGTTTCGTAGTAGTCCTTCTTGCTTGTGGTGGTCGCCATTCACGTTCGGCACTGCGTCTCAAACCCGCACGAAACAAACAGTACGGCGCGGGCTCCAGTCCCGCGCCACTACAGTTCCAGCTGAAAGCTGTCGGCTGAGCGCTGACAGCTTACTTTTTGTCTTCCACGTCCACGTACTCGGCATCAATCACGCCTTCGTCTTTCTTACCTTGACCGTTGCCGCCAGCCGACGCGCCTGCGCCGTCGGTTGAAGCGCCGCCACTCGGACCTGCGCCTTGTGGTGCGCCCTGCGGCTGAGCCGCTTTGTACATCTGTTCGGCCAACTTGTGCGAGGCCTGGGTCAGAGTCTCGCGTGCCTTGTCCATCTGGGCCTTGGCGTTTGACTCCAGCGCTTTCTTGGCATCGGCAACGGCGTTTTCGACATCTCCGCGCTCGGAGCCCGAGATCTTATCGCCGTGCTCACGCAGCATCTTCTCGACGTTGTAGACCAGAGAGTCGAGCTGATTCTTAGCCTCGATCGACTCGCGCTGAGCCTTGTCTTCCGCCGAGTGTGCGTCAGCTTCCTTGGCCATGCGTTCGACTTCTTCTTTCGATAGACCCGAAGATGACGTAATCGTGATCTTCTGGTCTTTCTGCGTGGCCGTATCTTTTGCAGTCACATTAAGGATGCCGTTGGCGTCGATGTCGAACGTCACCTCAATCTGCGGTACTCCACGCGGGGCCGGGGGAATCCCGGTCAGGTGGAACTTACCCAAGGTCCGGTTCTGAGCCGCCATGGGTCGCTCGCCCTGCAGCACGTGGACTTCGACTGAAGTCTGACTGTCGGCTGCGGTCGAGAACGTTTCCGTCTTGCGGGTGGGAATCGTCGTGTTGCGCGGAATCATTGGGGTAGCTACGCCACCCAGCGTCTCGATTGCCAAGGTCAGGGGAGTCACGTCCAGCAGCAGAAGGTCCTTTACTTCGCCGCCCAACACGCCACCTTGAATAGCCGCACCGATCGCCACCACCTCGTCCGGGTTGACGCCCTTATGCGGTTCCTTGCCAAACAGTTCCTTCACCAGAGACTGAATGCGCGGCATGCGCGTCTGTCCTCCGACCAAGACCACTTCATTGATCTTGCTGGCATCGATGCCCGCGTCCTTCATGCACTGCTTGCACGGACCAACGGAGCGCTGAATGATGTCTTCGACCATCGACTCCAGCTTCGCGCGCGTCAGTTTCTTGACCAGATGCTTTGGCCCGGCAGCGTCGGCGGTGATGAAGGGCAGGTTGATCTCATGCTCCATCGTGGTCGACAGTTCAATCTTGGCGCGCTCTGCCGCATCGCGCAGCCGCTGGAGGGCCATTTCGTTTCCCTTGCCGCGCAAGTCCAGGCCTTCGTCCTTCTTGAATTCCTCAATGAGCCAATCGACGATGCGTTGGTCAAGGTTGTCGCCACCTAAGTGGGTGTCACCGTTGGTGGCCTTGACTTCGATAACGCCTTCGCCTACTTCCAAAATCGAAATATCAAACGTGCCGCCGCCGAAGTCGTAGACCGCAATAGTTTCGTCCTTGCCTTTGTCGAGACCGTAGGCCAGCGCGGCCGCCGTTGGCTCGTTGATGATTCGCTTCACGTCGAGCCCGGCGATTTGTCCGGCATCCTTGGTAGCCTGCCGCTGCGCGTCGTTGAAGTAGGCCGGCACGGTGATGACCGCCTCATTCACCTTTTCGCCCAGATAGTCCTCTGCTGCCTTTTTTAACTTTTGCAGGATCATGGCGGAAATCTGCGGAGGTGTGTGCTCCTTGCCTTGCGCCAATATGGCTACGTGGTCGCCCGACTTGACCACCTTGTAAGGCACCATCTTGATTTCTTCTGATACCTCGTCATAGCGGCGTCCCATAAACCGCTTGATCGAATAAACCGTGTTCTCGGGATTGGTGATGGCTTGCCGCTTGGCCACCTGTCCGACGAGGCGTTCACCTGTCTTGGTAAAACCAACTACTGAAGGCGTAGTCCGCCCTCCCTCTTCATTAGGGATAACCTTGGGTTCGCCACCCTCCATCACTGCCACACAGGAATTCGTAGTCCCAAGGTCAATGCCGATAATCTTGGCCATAGTCGTCTCCTCTTGATGCTATAAGTGCTTTGTAATCAATGCGATTATGATTGCCAACAATGCCATGCTAAGACCTGAGTGCAATGTTGTCAAGGTTTAGATGCTGCGGATGCTAAGGAAGTTGCGGCGGTGATTGAGGCGCCTAGTGATGGTGCCGGTAAGATCTACAGCCCCCCCGGTCGATCTCCAGCCGCCAAATCGGCTCCGTCGCCCAACGACTGATCAATGCTCCGCCGGCGCGTGCGAACAAGACCAGCGCGCAGGAGCGAAGTGGAGACACGGTTGATTTTTTCCGTGCGCCACGCACCCGACAACGCATGCGACCCCTGGCAGCCCAGCAGAAAGGTTCGGGCCCGGATACAAATTCGATCCCATGTGCTGGGCTGTCGGTCCGACGGGCGCAATTGTAGCGCGGGTGCTTCTTTGTCCCTCTGATTCCTTTGCTCAATTTTCCGAGCCATGCCCGGCCTGAAGTGGAAGCCTGACGCCTGCCTTGTATTACTATCCTGGCGATGAGTTCTCGTGTTGGACGATGGCTCGGCGATCCGCTCCTTCTTTTGTCTCTGACTGCGGGCCTGCTGGCTTTCGTTGTGCAATCGGGCGAGTTGGGGACGGCCGACACGATGCATCGGCTTCAAACTACGCATTGGCTGTGGACCTCGGAGCCACAGGTTTTCCCCAACGAGTATCCCGGGTTCGGCCTGCACGGCCGTGGAGGTCGGCTCTATAGCTGGTATGGCATCGGCCAGTCGCTGCTTATGCTGCCCGCGGATCTGCTTGGAACGTGGGCTGCGCACTGGGCGATCTTTTCTGGATACGGCGACGATCCCGCCGTGCGCAGCATCGTCGTCAGTTACATGACGAATATTGTGATCAACGTGCTGACCGCGCTCATCGCATTCCGACTGCTGCGTCAGCTGCGCTTTGGCGTGAGAGAGTCAATGGCGGGTGTGCTGGCATTGATGTTCTGCACCACTCATCTCCACTACACCCAGAACATGATGGAGAACAACTCCATCATGTTGCTCACGCTTACTGGATTTTCATTTCAGTATGAGTGGCTGCGGACCGGCAGCCAGCGTGCGCTTTTCCTTGGCTCGTGCGCGCTCGGACTGAATCTGCTGACACGTCTCACCACCGGTTTGGATCTCATCGCGGGAGGAATCCTTGTCTTGCTCGTGCTGTGGTTCGAAGGAGCGCCGGGTCGCGGGTGGTGGCGACGTCTTATCGCTTACAGCCAAGTCGCCGCACCTGTTTACATATTCTTTTTCTTGATCGATCGTGCGTACCAGTTCTATCGCTTTGAGTCATTTACCAATACATATGTCGCGCTGTTTGCCGAGCAACAACGCCTGCAGGATCCTTCGCTGCCGGCGAATTTTCCCTGGAGCACGCCCTTTCACGTCGGTTTCCTCGGCGCGCTCGTCCAGCCGGAAAAATCTATTTTTTTGTTCGATCCGCTTCTCGTCTTGGCGATTGTTCTTTTGGTTCTCCTCTGGAAAGTGTTGACTCCAGAAGTTCGCGCATTTGGCTTAACATCACTTCTCTTACTGCTCGGCTACATCAGCTTCTATGCCCGATACACTTATTGGAGCGGCGACTTCGCCTGGGGCGATCGATATGTTTCAACCGCGGTTGAACTGGTCGCGCTGATTGCCGTCCCACTTTTGATGCGCTATCGCGAGCGATTCGGAGTGACGATCTGGCGCGCGGGGTGGGGGGTGGTTGCTGTCAGCCTGATTATTCAGTTGGCGTCGCTGGCCTTTTGGGTGCCGCTGGAGATCTACCAGATGGAGACGCTGGGTCATCCCACGTTTGTGATTGCTCTGCGTTTCAAGAACATCTTGGCCTTCGCGCTCGGCAAGATGGATGCCTGGGGTTTGAACAATGAAGCCATGACACAGGACGCGTGGGATTACGTGCACATCACGACGTGGAATTTTCTGCCGCTTCTGCTTTGGCGTGTAGGGGCAGCGCCGGGCTGGGTAGTGAAGACTGCGTTGGCTGTTTGGCTCGCCGCGATCACGGCGTTGGCGGCGGTGTTGTTACGGTTACAAAGCATCTTGCGAACGGTCGCCGACGGCTAACGCTTGACGCTCGCGGATTTTATTTCCGTTTGCGACGTGCAGTGCGGGTGGCCTTGGGCAGGTGAGCGACAGTGCGCTTTCTCCTGGCGGCTGCGGTTTTCTTGATGTTCCGACTGGCTGCTGTTCTCTGTTTTGTACTTGGCATGGATCTCTCCCCAACGGTTTAATAATGCGGCTCCTCTTCGAGGGAGAGAGTGAGAGGGAAGTGGGTTCTAGTAATTTTTCAACGCGAGAAAGGGCTTTGAGCTTCAGTCATACTTCTCATACCGGACAGACTTCCTGTCCCAGCCCAGCGACCTAAGCAGCTCGCGATTGGCTTTGACCATTTTATCGAGCCCGCAAACGTAGGCGTGCATGTCAGTCCTGCTTTGCGTAATGCCCGGAACGTGTTCCTGCACATAGCCGCGCAGACCTTGCCACTCCACGCTGCCGCGACTGAGAGTGGGCAAGTAATGAAAGTTAGGCCGCTCGCTGGCGAGGCGCAGGAATTCGTCGTGGTAGTAAATATCCCTTTCGTAGCGGCTTCCCAACACCAGCCAGAACTGTTTTCCCTGATGGCGTAGCTGGTCTGTCAGTAGCCAGTGCAGCATGGAGCGGAAGGGGGAGATGCCCGTGCCCGTCGCGATGAAGATCGTATCGCGCAGGGGTGGACGTAAGATGAAATCGCCAAACGGACCCTGGCAGTGAATCTCATCTCCTGCTTGCATGTCGCAGAGAAAGTTCGACATGAAGCCATCCTGCACGCGGTTGAGGCACAGCGCGAAGCGGGGATCTTCTCCCGGTGGCGAGGCGATTGAATAGGCGCGGGTGAGTTCCTCGCCATCGGGTTTGACTTGCTTGAAGGACAGCCATTGCCCGGACACGAAGCCGAAGCGCCTCATGCCGAGCATCTCGAACTCGAGGTGCTTCGTGAGTTCGGATAAAGATACGGAGCGCACAAGATGTGCAATGTGAGTTTCAAAGGCAGCCATTCACTATGTAGATGAAAGTCAATGTGCCGAAGAAGCGAAAGTTGGGATGCGAAGGACTTCTACTCCACGGTGACGGATTTGGCCAAGTTTCTCGGCTGGTCGACGTCACATCCGCGCCGCACTGCAATGTGATAAGCGAGCAACTGCAGGGGAACGATCTCGAGAATCGGCGATAGTTCTTCCGGGGCCGCGGGAATGTAGAGCACATGGTCGGCTGCTTCTTTGATCTCTTCATCGCCCTCGGTGGCGAGCGCGATTACCACCCCGGAACGCGCTTTCACTTCCTTCAGATTGGACATTGTCTTCTCGCAGCGCAGCGCCGATCCGGGATTGTTCACGTCTTTCGTGGCGATAATGACTACTGGTAGATTCTCGTCGATGAGTGCGTTGGGGCCGTGCTTCATCTCGCCAGCGGGGTATCCCTCGGCGTGGATGTAGGAAATTTCCTTCAGCTTGAGAGCGCCTTCGAGGGCGATGGGATAGTGGATGCCTCGGCCCAGAAACAAGAAATCGTGAGCCCGTTGAAATCGTTTGGCCAGTTCATCGCATTCTTCATCCCGAGTGAGCAAAACCTCGAGCTTGCCAGGGATTCGGGTCAATTCCTGCACTGCGGCGCTGGCCTGCTCGCGCGTCATGCTGCCACGCACCTGCGACAGGTAAAGAGCAAATAGGTATAGAGCTGTTAGTTGGGCGGTGAATGCCTTGGTCGAGGCCACGCCGATTTCGGGCCCTGCGTGAGTGTAGAGAGTGCCTGCGGCTTCGCGGGTGATCATAGAGCCGACTACATTGCAGATGGCAAGAGTCTTCGACCCTTTGGCCTTGGCCTCGCGCTGGGCGGCAATCGTGTCAGCCGTCTCACCTGATTGCGAGATTACGATCGTGATCGTGTCCGGAGCGATGATGGGATCGCGATAGCGCCATTCGCTGGCGTAGTCGACCTCGACCGGAACGCGGGCTAGGCTCTCAATCATGAACTTGCCCGCCTGACCTGCGTGCCAACTGGTGCCACAGGCGGTGATGTTTATCTTCTTCGCGGCGCGGAACTCGGCTTCCGTTATTTCCATTTGGTCGAGGAAGATGTGGCCCGTGTCCTGAGAGACCCGGCCCAGCGTGGTGTCGCGAACGGCACGAGGCTGCTCATAGATCTCCTTGAGCATGAAGTGCTTGAAGCCGCCCTTTTCCGCCATGATTGGGTCCCAGGTGACATGCTGCACCTGGCGTTGGATTGGCTTGCCGTCGAAGTCGGTAAGCTGAACCCCCGCCGGAGTCACCACGGCGAGATCGCCGTCGGCGAGGAAGAAGATGTCACGCGTGTGATAGAGAATCGCGGGCACATCCGAAGCCACGAAGTATTCCTCGTTGCCCAAGCCGATAACTGCAGGAGGACCGTTACGAGCGGCCACGATCTTGTTGGGTTCATCGACCGAAATCACGGCCAGCGCGAACACTCCGGTGAGCTGCTTCACCGTTTTTCGCACCGCTTCTTCGAGCGCAGGACGCTTTCCGTTACCCGTCTTCACCAAATATTTCTCTACCAGATGAGCGATGACTTCGGTATCAGTCTCGGTGGTGAAGACGTGGCCTTCCTCGATGAGTTTTTTCTTCAGGCTGAGGTAGTTCTCGACGATACCGTTGTGGACCACAACAATCTTGCCGGTGCAGTCGCGATGCGGATGCGCATTTTCTTCGGTGGGACGTCCATGGGTGGCCCAGCGAGTATGGCCAATGCCGTAGGTGCCGTCGAGCGGCTTCAGGCGGATGACTTCTTCGAGATTGCGCAACTTGCCTTCGGCGCGGCGAATCTGGAGACCGTCTCCGTTACCAGCAACCGCGATGCCGGCCGAGTCGTAGCCGCGGTATTCAAGGCGTCTGAGCCCTTCAAGGATGACGGGAACAACCGGTTTCTTCCCCACGTAGCCAACGATCCCACACATAGGTAGAGAACCCCCAAAATCCGTTAGTCCGCCAGGGAAAAGCGAAACTCTTCAATCACTGGGTTGGTTAGCACTTCACGAGCCATGCGTTCGACCTCGGCCTGAGCCTGGTCCCGGCTGAGCCCGCCATCGAGGGTGATTTCAAAGTACTTGCCCTGGCGAACATCCTCCAGGCCTTTATAGCCCATCTTCTTTAATGCGCCTTGAATGGTCTTGCCTTGGGGATCGAGAACGCTCTTTTTGAGGGAAACGTAGACATAGGCGGTCATAAGAATCTGTAGCATTATACGGCATGAAGATTCCTCACGGGACGCACCCAAGTTCGGTTGCGAGACCCTTGCTCAGTTCAGTCGCATGATCTGTTTGTCGAGCTCCGCCAGAGCCTGTTCCAGAATCTTTCGGTAGCGTGGGTTCTCCACCGAGCGGATCTGCTCTAAAGTCCTGCTCCGGGAAAGCTTCAATCCCTGTTTGCGGGATTCGATTCCTCTTTGTTCGGGGGTCAGATCGCGTTTTGGCTCCGCCGTGGTTAAGGTTGCGTCCTCTTGCTGCAGTTCGACCGACTTGCTCCCCCACCCGCGTGCCACAGGAGAATTATACGGCGGCCGAAGCAGCGTAGCCATACGCCAGAGGTGGCAATGCATCCCATGCTGATGTGTGTGGGCGCGCAACTTTGTGTGCTGTCTTGACGGAATGGCGTAGACTGTTAGACGCTTCAGTTTCAGTTCCCCTAGTGTCAGATCTCGGTCAGGTATTTTGGGCCCGTTGTATTTCAGTGCTTCTAGTTCGGCCTACAAATCTTGGGGTAAGCAAGGGCGAGGGATCCGTTGTGACGATCTCCGCAAACGCGGCGCTCCCAGGTTCCTATGACTACGCTGAAGTAGCGCGCTCCGTGTTCATAGCCGTTGCCGCGTCCTACGCGGGGCTCGACCTTGCGGGTCGCGTGACCACCGCAAGGGGCGGGGTTCGCCTGGCTTGGTTGAGCGGCGGCGCAACCGCGATGGGCATTGGCGTCTGGGCGATGCACCTCAAGGGAATGCTGGCCTTCCGCCTGCCTGTGTCCGTCGCCTACCACTGGCCGACAATTCTGGCAGCACTGTTGGTGGCCATCTCGGCCTCCGCGGTCGCGCTGTACGTGGCGAGCGGCCGGAAAATGGGTCTACTCGAGGCCTTGACCGGCAGCGTATTTGTGGGAGCTGGCATCGCCGGCCTGCACTACCTCGGTATGGCCGCAATGAGATTACCCGCCATCACCCAGTACTCTCCTTCTGGTGACGTGTTCCATCCTGCTCGCAATCTTGTTTTCTCTAATTGCGCTGCTGACGGCGTTTGGTCTGCGAGAGGAGACGAAATGGACTGTTCCGCGAAGGCTGGGCACCGCCGTTGTGATGGGAGCCGCTGTCTCCGCGATGCATTCCACCGGACTGGCTGCCGCAAGTTTCATTCCCGCCTCGCCTCCGGATCTTTCCCACGCTGTGAACATCTCCCCCCTTGCCAACAATGGAATTGCCATAGTGACCTTGATCGTGATTGTGGCCGCCATCATGACATCGTCCGTGGAAAGGCGGGCGAGCGTCGAAGTTCGGCGGCTCAATGAAGACTTGGAGCGTCGCGTCGCCGAGCGAACCTTGCAGCTGGAAGCGGTCAACCAATCGCTGAGAAATGAAATTGCCGAGCGTGAGCGGGCCGAAGAGGCCGTACGGCGAAGCGAAGACCGCCTCCGGTTGGTCATCGACACAATCCCGCAACAGATCTGGAGCGGTCCGCCCGATGGCTCTTTGGATTTCTGCAACGTGCAATGGCTCTCCTACACGGGTCTCACCCAGGAACAGGTGCAAGGCGAGGGTTGGCAGCGCATGCTTCATCCCGATGATCGGGAGCGGGTGCTGATGGCTTGGGAGGAATCCGTGGCCAAAGGCACACCTTACGAGCAGGAAGAGCGGCATCGCCGGGCCGAGGGCCCATATCGCTGGTTTCTAGCGCGTGGCGTGCCGCTGAGGGATTCTGAAGGTCACATCGTCAGATGGTACGGTACGAATACCGATATCGAAGATCGAAAAGTAGCCGAAGGCCGCCTTCGGCTTGTAATCGACACACTTCCTGCTCTGGTGTGGCGTAAATTGCCTGACGGCTCTGCTGACTTCTTGAATCAACGTTTCCGGGAGTACACGGGTCTCTCTGTGGAAGAAGGATTGGGCTGGGGCTGGATGAGGAATGCATTTCATCCCGAAGATCGCGCAGAGGAAGAATGGCGGGCAGCCTTTGCGGCGGGACAGCCGTTCGAGAAGGAGGCGCGACTGCGGCGAGCGGACGGGGCATACCGCTGGTTCCTGCATCGCGCTATGCCGCTGCGCGGCGAGCAGGGAAGCGTCGTTAAATGGTATGGGACAACCACCGACATCGAAGACCGAAGGCGCACCGAGGAGGCTTTGCAGGAAGCGCAGGACAAGCTTGCTCACGTTACCCGCACGCAGGCGATGGGAGAACTGGCTGCTGCAATTGCCCATGAGGTGAACCAGCCCCTCACCGCGATCGTCACCAACGGCCACTTCTCCTTACGCCATCTCGAAAGTGCGAGCCCGAATCCCGATGAATTGCGCACTGCAATTACAGAGATTGTGAACGACGCCACTCGCGCGAGCGCGGTTATTTCGCGAATTCGTGGCTTGTTGACGAAGGGAACTCCCAGAAGGACGGACCTAGACGTCAACCAGATCATGCAAGAGGTAATCACTCTTTTGCGCAACGAACTGAGCCGCAACCGCATCTCCTTACGGAGGGACCTTACGTCCGGTCTGCCACGCGTGGCCGGCGATCCGGTGCAGTTGCAACAGGTCTTGATCAACCTGATCATGAACGCCGTCGAAGCAATGCGCACATCAACTGGCAGACCGAGGGAACTTCTGATCAGGTCGGCAAGGAAACCAGATGGTGTTTTGGTGCAGGTTCAGGATTCCGGACCGGGAATCGAGCCCGAGCTGAGAGATCGCATCTTTGAGCCATTTTTTACCACCAAGGGGGAAGGCACCGGAATGGGGCTCTCCATTAGCCGCTCTATAATAGAGTCCCACGGTGGACAATTGTCGCTGCTGCCAGCTTCCCGGGGTGCGCTGTTCCAATTCATTCTGCCGGTGACGATAAATGGGTGAGCCAGCTTCCATCGTTTTCGTGGTTGATGACGATCCCTCGGTCCGTCGCGCCATCAAACGCCTCGTAGAATCCGTAGGTTTGCACGTAGAACTGTTCGGGTCGGCAACGGAGTTTATAAACATCAGCCGTCCCGATGTTGCAAGCTGCCTTGTCCTCGACATCAGATTGCCAGGAATCAGCGGGCTTGATTTCCAGCGCGAGCTGGTCCAGGCCAAGAATGAAATTCCCATGATCTTTATCACGGCTCACGGCGATATTCCGATGACCGTGCGCGCCATGAAAGCGGGAGCGGTCGAGTTCCTGACTAAACCCTTTCGCGACCAGGATCTGTTGGATGCGATTCAACTGGGGTTGGAGCGGGACCGCGTCCGGCGACAGCGCCAGGCCGAGACTGCCATGCTTCGGGAGCGTCTCGAATCGCTGACACCGCGCGAGCGTGAAATCCTACCTCTGGTAGTTTCGGGACTGCTCAACAAACAAGTTGGCGCTGAAATCGGAGCGACCGAAGCGACGGTAAAGGTCCATCGTAGCCAACTCATGCGAAAGATGGGCGCCTCATCGCTGGCTGACCTTGTAAGAATGAGTGAAAAAATGGGGATTGCCGTTCCAGAAACTCATAGACATTCGTAAGGCGTCGCTTCACCAAAGTAAGGATTCTCCGACCAACGCGCAATAGATTCATTCCCGCCCAATCAGATAGAAAGCATAACGACGTGTTTAGTCAGCTTCGGGATTCTGGAGAGGGAATCGTTCCTCGGCAAGAGGAGCATATCGTCGAATCCTTCTTTACCGCCAAACCGGAGGGTGTCGGAATCGGACTGTCGATCAAGCGGTCTGTTGTAGCGCGCCAGCGGAGGCCGTTTGTCGGCTGAGTCGGGCCCCAAGGGGCGCTTTTCCAATATGCTTCGCCAGCTCTATAGCAATGGGGTCTCATGACTGGGGCCCCAATTGTTTTTGTCGTGGACAACGATCCGGCAGTCCGCCGGGTGATCAAGCGTCTGCTCGAGTCTGTTGCGAGTCGACCTGTTCGGTTCGGCGGAGGAGTTCCGTCGTAGCGAACGTCCAAATACAGCTAGTTGCCTGGTACTGTATACGGCTACCCGGCATAAGTGGGCTCGATTTCCAACGTGAACTGGCAGAGACCAACATTCAGATTCCAATCATCTTTATCGCCGCGCATGGGGACATTCCGATGGCCGTGCGGGCCATGAAGGCGGGGGCAGTAGAATTTCTCACCCAGCGATTCCGTCATCAGGATCTGCTGGATGCCATCCAACAAGCGCTGGGCGGCGGGACCGGACGAGACGCGCACACCGGGCAGAAATTGCCAAGCTGTTGGAGCGCTTTGAATCGCTGACAAGTGGCGAACCCAGAGTGCTGCCTCTCGTTGTCTCGGGCCGGCCCAACCAACAAATAGCCGGCGAGATCGGAACTACAACTGATCCGTCTAGATGGGGCGACCCTCGTGATTCGAAATCGGACAGCGCTGGGAGCCCTAGGCGTATCGCCTTCCCCCCGAGGCTGGAGGACGACGGCTGTTTCGGTCGCCCTCTGGCCCTTTTTTCCAAAGCAGAATCAGAGGCCGAAGAGTTCGCGTAGGCGTCTGGTCTGCGCGCGGCTGACCGGAATTTCCGTTTGCTTCTTGTCGTCCATGCGCAGCTGGTAGGAACTCTTGAACCAGGGGACCACCTCGCGGATGCGGTTGATGTTTACCAGATATGAGCGGTGAGCCCGCCAGAAAAGGTTGGGATCGAGGCTGTCGAGTAACTCTTCCAGGGTGCGGCAGTTGGATTGACCTTCCATCCCGGATAGGCCGCCTGTGACTACGCTGATCACGCCGTCTTTAATCGAAGCGTAGCAAATATCCTTTTGGTCCACCAGGAACATGCGTCCGACGGCTTTGAGCAGAATCTTGGATGGCTGCGGCTTGTGCGACTCCAACATTCGGACCAGAGTCTCAAGCCGCTCGGCCGGCAAACCGTCCGTATCCTGCTTGGAGCGTGCTTTCTGTAGCGACTGCGCGACGCGCTTTTTGTCGAACGGTTTGAGCAGATAGTCGACGGCGTTTACTTCGAACGCCTTTACTGCATACTGATCGAAGGCGGTCGCGAAAACGATTTTGGGTAGTGGGACCTTCTTGTCCAGGAGCTTCTTGATGACCCCAAAGCCGTCAAGCCCGGGCATCTGGACATCCAGGAAAACGAGGTCTGGGTTGTGTTCTTTGATGAGGTTCACGGCTTCGAGACCGTTTTTGCCCTGGGCAACGATATTGACGTCGCCGGCGTTCTTGAGTAGGTATGCAAGCTCATCGCGGGCGAGTTGCTCATCGTCCACGATTACCGCGGATAAAGACATTCCTTCTCCGGAGTGCAAGAGGAGCTGCTCACCAGAAGTATAGTGTCGTCGTTTTGCCAGCGTCAACGCCGCTTGCTCATTCAATGCTGCGGGGAGCGCTGCTGCATCATGTTGCCGATGTCCATCTTGGTGTAGCCTGCGGGGATCTCGAACAGGTTGGCCGACTGCGTGCCCTCTTGAATGTTGCGCAACTCTCCGGCGCTCGACTTGCCCTGCCATTTGACCGGGAAGCGTAGTTTGGGATCCAGCCACACAGAACTCGGTTCGCCACTGGAGTTCGTGCCCTCGTACTTGACGGCGCTCCGGCCGTTCACGGTCTCGGTGCCCACCTTGTGGCAAGTCCCACCTGTGTTGCGCTCGATCTTCAGCCAATCGGAGCAAGCATTTTCAACGTCGCCGGTTCGAAAGAAAGAATACAGACCTCGCTGATTCATGGCCTGCGCCGGCATTTCCATGTACATGTGTTGCTGGGTCATTAGGACATCGGAAGTCTGGGTTGCGAAATTCATGATGAACACACCTTGTCCGCGGGAGTTGTGTTCTTGCGACTCGATACGCATCTTGTCCTTGGCGAAATAGACTTTGGCTTGAGTCGGAGTGTCCGGCTTTTGCGTGTCTACAATTTCGGCGGAGAACTCCGTCTGCGCAAACAGCGATGCGCAAGGAAAGGTGAACGCGATGAGGTAGAGGAAGTGGGCAGAGAGTGGACTCACGGGAATTCTCCTTAAAATATTCATGCAGCGAGTTGGAGAGTATTCCAATACAAAAGCGGAATAAAGAATAGCAGAAACGGCCTGAGCCTAACAGGCCGCGGTTTCACTGCGCTGGTTTCACTCCGTGCCGGAGCCAAGCTCTGGAACACGGTCAATTCGAGGTGGGCCCGTACCGGATGGGCGTGCGATCCAGTTTGTCATCAAGTGATGCTGACGATCCTCGAAGCCCAGCTTACGATAAATCCGGTGAGCCGTTGTGTTCGGGCGAGTGACTTCCAAGTGAATGGAGTTGACGCCAAGGGAGCGCGCGGCATCTTCCACGAACGCCATAGCCTGACGTCCCCAGCCTCGTCCACGATAAGTTTCTCGAAGGTAAAATTCGTCGATGAAGGCATCGCGGCCAAATAATTCAAGGCTGTAGCCCAACGTCAGCACGACATAGCCCACGGCGGCGTCACCATCTTGAATCAGCCCGATGCAGCCAAGCGAATCATCGCGCAGCAGGCCCGCTAAAGCGGCGGGAGAGTTCTCTTCGTCGGGGTGGTGGCCGTCGAAAGCATAGTACTCGCCCATGAATTCCAGGGTTAAATCGGCATCGGCTTCCTGCGCCAGGCGAAACCATGGGCCGCTGGTCACACTGCATTCTCCACGGCCAGGGCCATGCCCATGCCGCCGCTCACGCAGAGCGTAGCCACACCACGCTTCGTGTTACGTTTGCGCATCTCGTGCAGCAACGTGACCGTGATGCGCGTTCCGGTGCAGCCGATGGGGTGGCCGAGAGCAATCGCTCCACCATTGATGTTGAGTTTATCGCGATTGAAATTCAATTCGCGGTCACAGGCTAGGACCTGCGCGGCGAAAGCCTCATTCAGTTCGACGAGCCCAAAGTCCTGGAGCTTCAGATTGTGTTTTTCCTCTAGCTTGCGCAAGGCGGGGACAGGGCCGATTCCCATGGTTCGTGGCTCGACTCCGGCAGAGGCCACAGCGGTGATGCGGGCCAGCGGTTTCAGAGCATTTCGCTTCACGAAGTTCTCCCCGGCAACGAGCACGGCGGCAGCGCCATCGGTGATGCCCGATGAGTTGCCCGCCGTGATCGTGCCGGTATTCGAGAACACGGGAGCCAGCTTACCCAATTTTTCGATGGTCGGATCGGAGAATGGATGCTCGTCGCGGCTGAAAGTAGTTGTGCCTTTCTTGCCTTCGATGGTTACCGGAACGATTTCATCGTCGAAGCGTCCAGCCTTAATTGCCCGCCCGGCCCGGGTTTGCGACATCAGGGCGTACTCATCCTGCTCGTCGCGAGAAATCTTATATTGCTCGGCCAGCACCTCGGCAGTCTCGCCCATTACCATCTTGGCCATGGGACAAAAAAATCCGTCGCGATACATGCCATCGACCAGTTCTTGATGACCCAGACGATATCCCCAGCGCGCACCGTCAAGATAGTAGGGAAGACACGACATGGACTCCGTGCCGCCGGCAAGAACGCAGTTGGCATCGCCCAGCAGAATGGACTGGTAGGCTAATGCGATCGATTTCAACCCCGAAGCGCAGGCCTTGTTCACGGTGAAAGCTGGCACTTCTTGCGGCACACCGCTGCGGATAGAAATCTGGCGTGCCGGATTTGGTCCGCCGCCGGCTTGGCGCGCGTTGCCGAAGATGGTTTCTTCGACTTGTTCAGGCTGGATTCCGCCTCGTTCTATCGCAGCCTCGGCCGCAACGACTCCCAAGTCAGCGGCGGCTAGCGAAGCCAATGACCCACCGAACTTGCCGATCGGCGTGCGCACCGCGGAGAGGATGTAGACAGCTTGCAGGCTCGTACCCCCAAACATTTGAGTCTAGCAGGGGAGGGCGCGTTGAACTCTGCGCGGCGGTTCGAACCGGTGCTAGTTGGTGAACGGGCTATGCTGACTATGCTGAGCGGGGCTATTGCCATTCCGGCTAACCTCCTTCATAATAAGTGTTTGCCTTGACCTCGCCGGACTTTCCGGAACAAAGGATACCTGTCTGTGTTAATGATTCGACTGTCGCGCATGGGTGCGCGTAAGCAACCGCAGTACCGCATCGTGGTCATTGAAAAAGAGCGCGCGCGCAACGGCCGTCCGGTAGAAGTCATCGGGACTTACAATCCGCGCACCAACCCGGCCAGAATTGAATTGAAGCGCGAACGAGTTGACTACTGGGTGTCGAGGGGCGCCCAACTGTCGGACCGGGTCAGCAAGCTGGTGTTAAAGTCGGCCGCGCCGGTTCCGGCCACTTCCGGATCTGCCGCCTAAACCGCGCTGAATCGCTGTTTTCACTTCCGCGAGTCGACGTAGACTATGACCGAGCACAATGCTGACGTGCGGATGCTCATAGAGCACATTGCCAAGTCATTGGTGGATGCTCCCGAGCAGGTTTTTGTGGAGCAACTCGACGGCGACGTGATTGAACTCGAGGTCGCAGAGAGCGATATGGGCAAGGTGATCGGCCGGCAAGGGCGCACAGTCCGCGCCATGCGCGCGGTGCTGAGTGCTGCTGGAGTAAGGGCGCACAAGCGATATACCCTGGAAGTTGTCGGATAACGCGGGAAGCAGCCCTACCGCGACCTTTGTTTGGGAAGCAGTTCTTGGTTTCGGAACCAGTTCGTGGAACAAGCGGCGAGTTCATTACGCTAGCCCGCGTGGTGAAGACACAAGGCCGGCAGGGCGAAGTTGCGGCTGAGATTCATACGGATGTTCCGGATCGCTTCTCAGCCGGCATGTCAGTGCTGGCGCTGCCAGCGACGCAGAGCGCATCACCAGAAGCAGTCCGCCGCGAACTGGAAGTGGAAGAGGTTTGGCCACACAAGGGATTATTGGTTCTGAAATTCCTGGGTGTGGATTCAATCTCTGAGGCTGAGTCGCTGATTGGATGCGAGCTGCAAGTGCCGAGCAGCGAACGCGCGGTGCTGGATCCCGGCTGGAATTACGTAAGCGATCTTGCGGGCTGTACCGTTCTTGACCACGGCCTTGAGATCGGCCGCATTGCCGATGTCCAGTTCGGCACGGGCGAAGCGTCCCTTTTAGTCGTGAAGAACAACGCTGGTCAGCAGTTTGATATTCCCTTCGCCGAAGCGTATTTGGAAGGAATGGATTTAGAACGCCGGCAGGTGCGAATGAATCTTCCGGACGGTATGTTGGAGATTAACGCTCCTGTGACGGATGAGGAAAAGCTGGAGCAGACGCGGCCGGCGAAAAGGAAAGGGCATTAACCACAGGGGCACTGAGGATCACAGAGGATAAGGTCCGGGAATGCTTTCTCCCTGTGGTGAAAAGTTTACGTTTTCGCGATGCAGGCCGACATTCTCACGATTTTTCCCGGCTTCTTTCGTGGACCTTTGGATCACGGTATTACTCGGCGGGCCTGCGAGATGGGCCTGGTTACGATCACGGTCCACGACTTGCGGCAGTTTACGCACGACAAACACCGCACGGTGGATGATCGGCCATTCGGTGGCGGCGAAGGCATGGTGCTAAAGCCGGAACCGCTATTTGAATGTCTGGAGACACTGCAGGTCGAGCCGCGGGAAGATCGAGTGGCCGGCCGCGTAAAGCAGTCCGTAATTCTGCTTTCCGCGCAGGGACAGCGATTCGATCAAGCTGCCGCGGCAGAGTTGGCTGTGCTCGATCGCATTGTGCTCATATGTGGACGCTACGAAGGGGTGGACGAGCGCGTGGCTGATTTTCTCGCCGACCGTGAGCTTTCGATAGGCGACTACGTCCTGAGCGGCGGAGAAATGGCTGCCGCGGTCATTCTGGAAGCAGTCACGAGGCTGCTGCCGGGTGCGGTCGGAAATGAAGCTTCGACACGGCAGGAATCGTTTACGGCTTCGCCGCAGGGTGAGCGCTCAGAGCCGGCTGCCGGCGCCAACTCGAATGGTCCGAATTCGACCTGCGGCTCGGGTGGCTTGCTGGATTATCCCCACTACACGCGGCCTGCGGAGTTTCACGGGATGGCAGTGCCCGAGCAGCTAATGTCGGGAAACCACGAGGAGATTCGGCGGTGGCGACGCCAGCGCGCACTGGAAAAGACGCTGCGTAATCGTCCCGATTTACTGGATGGGGTGATGTTAAGTGGCGAGGACCACAAATTTTTGGCTCGGATCAAGAAAGATCGGGGCTGAGACCGTAGGCGTAGTCTGCCAGTAGCGTCGGGACGCGAAAAAGAATTGGCGAGCAGAAAAGAATCGTCGAACGATTGCAAGATTGAAGGCGAAGGACAACGATCATGTCGAACCTAATTATCGAAAAATTGCTGGCCAAAACGAAACGCGCAGATCTTCCCGCATTCGGCGCGGGCGACACCGTCCGCGTGCATGTGAAGATCAAGGAAGGCGACAAAGAGCGTCTGCAGGCGTTCGAGGGCGTGGTCATTTCACGCACCAAGGGTCCACAGGCCAGTTTCACAGTGCGCAAAATCAGCTTTGGCCAAGGCGTGGAGCGCATTTTCCCCGTGCACTCCAAGGTCATCGACAAGGTGGACTTGCTGCGGTCTTCCAAAGTTCGGCGCGCCAAGCTCTATTACCTGCGCGGTCTTCGCGGCAAAGCGGCCCGCCTACGCGACGCAGAGTAGCGAATAATTCCGCTATTGGTCCGCGTGATGCGCAGTTAAGCGCATAGATAGCCCGGGCAACTGCGCGAAAATTTCAGGATGGAATCATGCTGCAGACCACAACCGGGTCTCCAGTCAAGACTATCCAGCGGCAGCCGCCGCCGCTCTCAACGGCTCGGTCACAACTTCCAGTTTGGCGAACTCCTCGATGCTCTTGGTTTTGAGCTTGTGCAGCAGATAATCCAAGACAGGACGATCGCCCTGGCGTATTTCCTGAAACTCTACACCCATGCCCAAATTCTTGGCGATGTACTTCACCTGAGCCTTGAGGGCGACGCTGATATCGAAAATATTGAGTGAGAGCCGCAAGTCCGTTCCGGGGGCCAGCAAGTCACCGGCAGCAATGCGGCAGCCACATTCCGAAATCTCTTGGACCTGGCCCTCCAACCGGCTGTGACCACCGATCAACATCAAATCTGCCTCCCCGTCGACCGAGAAACGACATCGACGTCGGCGATTCTCTTCTCCTCTGCGCATACCGGTGATGGAGTACCGGGTTTGAGGTCTGTCCAGAATTATCGGCAAATATTGCTCCTGGGCTTGCCGCAGCTCTTCTTCCCACGGAGCTCTTCCCGGCTCAACACACTCTATCGTGAACTGGCCGCGCAGCTCTGACTCAGGATCCGCGGTCCACACCACGCGGCATATTGCCTTGCCTCGCCCACGTTCGACGGTGAGCAAGTCGCCCACGCTGACCTCACGGGAACTTAGTAGCCTGGCGCCACCGGGATGAATGTCAAAGGTGCATGCGAGTTCCGCCGCTCCCCGCGCGGCATTCGCAGCGTGCGTAAGACGCACGGGAAGCGCCAGGCGGACTAGTTTCCCCGCTGGTACGCCGCCGGGCATCTTCTTATCCCGCTTGATGACCGAAAGATAGCAGCGCATGTCCGACCGGGCAATGTACCGTAATCGGGTAATAGTTACTGAATGGCTATTTCCAGAGGTGGAAGATCGAAGACCGGGGCTAAAGCTGCGGGAAAACTTGAGCCATAGGGATTTCCACAGTGAACCCACTTGCGGCGAGGGGCTTTCTTCAGTGAAGATGTGTTCAAACTCCCTTGCCCATTGCCGTCAAGGAATCGCTGGTGCGCACGCTCTCGCCGTCTGCGGCCAAGCTGCGCCTGCTCAAGCGGCTGCGTTGTACCCTGCGCTATGAAAAACGGGCATGGGCATCGGGTGCGAGCATGGTGGCTGGCGTCGATGAAGTGGGCCGCGGGTCGCTCTTCGGTCCGGTGGTAGCTGCTGCCGTTATTCTCGATCGAGACTACCGTGTTCGCGGCCTGCGTGATTCCAAACTGCTTTTGGCCGAGCGCCGCGAAGTGCTGGCCCAACGCATTCGGGAACACGCGGTGGCTTGGGCGGTTGCCTCCGTTGATGCCGCTCGCATTGACCAGATCAACATCTATCACGCGTCTCGCTTGGTCATGCGCGAAGCTGTGCTACGTCTCGCCCCCGCCGCGGATCATTTGCTAGTCGACGCCTTGCGGATTGATTGCGAACTGCCGCAACGACCGATTATTCACGGCGATGCGCTTTCAGCTTCTATCGCTGCCGCATCCATTATTGCCAAAGTGCACCGCGATAATCTCATTCGCCAATGGGATCCGATATTCCCCGAGTACTGTCTCGCCTCCAATAAGGGCTACAGCACGCCTCGGCATCTGGCAGCTTTGCGCGAGCATGGGCCGACACCACTGCATCGACAGTCGTTCGCGCCGGTGTGGCAGAGTCCCGTGCCGCAGGAAGCCTTCGCATTTATGTTGCAGGATGAGGCAGCAGGAGAGGAAGCAGAAGCCCTGCTAGAGAGCGGCACCGAGCAGCCGGAAACAATTTCCAAATTGTAAAGAGCAGTATTCCGGCATGGCTCTCGCTCGCCCTATCAATTAGCCTGTTGACCAACCTCTAGTGGAAATTTGAGATCAGCACGATGTTGCGGTTCAGGTGCCCGCGGGCAACCACCAGTTGCTTACCGTCGTGGGACCAGTCGAAGTCCCGGATCAGTTCGCCCCTGAAGTGGGTGATTTGCCGGGCTGGGCCTCCGGTCAGCGACTGCTCCCAGATGTTGCCCAAGCCTCCACGCGTCAATGCATGGTGAAGAGCACGCCCATCACCGGACCAGCCTAATACTTGGATCCCTGCCGGGGACTCGAGCGCGTGAAGGGCCTTTCCGCCCTCCGCCGCGACGACCGAGAGAATCGAGGGAGTGGCGGGCGTCGTGCCCCATTGGTGAACGGCCACCATTCGGCTATCTGGAGGAATCGGCATCGAGATTGTCTGCCAATTTGCTGGGTGGACCTCCATCAATCGAAACACGCCAGGCGCTGAGAAACGTCTTCGGGCTGCAGACGGCGTACGCCACCCATTTTCCATCGGGAGAACACACCGTCGATTCACAGAATCGAATTGGGTGAGTTGGGTCGGATTGGCCCCATCAGCCGCATCTACTCGCCACACGTCGGAGGTTGTGCCCTTGCGAGCCGCGTACACCAGGTAGCGGCCGTCTCCGCAAGCCGACGGCAAGAATGTGGCGGCCTCATGCAGCGGCACTCTGGTGGTAGCGCCTCTCCGTCGGCTCCCATGGTGACGGTTGGCCCGGATCCGAGGGTGAGCAGTCGCCCGCCCGCGGTTCAAAACGCTGCCGGATACTGTTCTCCCGACGTCACCTGACGGGCGTCGTCGAGATTGGCCGCCGTGGCGTGCCAGGGCTTGAGGATCTTTGGCAACTTCATCAGGTAGGAATTTCAACGCGACAAGGCGATGCAGTCGGATGTCCTCGGTTTTGTAAACCACACCCATACCTCCGCCGCCCAGCTCTTCAATGATGCGGCAGTGCGAGATGGTCCGGCCGATCATAGTCTGCCCGATCATGGAACGAACCTTCGGGTGCAATGTAGGAGCACTCCAGGCGCTCGTCAACGGTCTGGCCGACAGACATCCCGGCATCGATCAGTTGGCTGCATCGAAATAACTGTACGACTTGCCAGACTCCGCCTCCGGCTCTCTGAGACTGGAGTCCAACTTGCCGATTAGCTCCGTGTTGTTCGCAAGGGCACGCTGCAAAATCTCGGCCTGCTGCTTCGCCGTAGGCCAATCCTGCTTCTCGACCGCTTCCGTCAGTCCCGGCAACTCCAGATGAGCATACGTAAAGCGTGCGCCGTAGAGAATGTGCTTGAACCACGGCCTGCCCGGAATTCCGTCAGGATTAAGCCAGTTCCTTTCCACCTGCATCATGCCCCGATTGATGCTGTCAGCGAGCTTCGGATCGACGGCGCCAGAGGCGAGCTTGCGGCTTACTGAATCGTTGAGATGCTTGCCGGCTGCCTCGAACTCGTCGATACCCTCAAGCACGGGTTTGAGATCCAATTGGCTCAGGTCCTTGCCTTTGACAAGGTCATCGACGAACTGGCGGATGTTGGCGGCGTAGCTCGCAAAGTCGAACGGCAGCAGGTCGGCATTGGCCAGGCGCAGCGCGGTCACTCCCCACAACTGCGACATCAGAGTGTGATAGCGGTAGCCGGGATCGCCGAAGTGGTTCATCCAGAAAAAGTCGTCATAGGCGGAGTGGTAGACGCCATAAGGTCCGTCGAACTGCAGGCCGAGGACAGGCATGCCCACAAAGTTAAGGAACACGGTGTGGTCGGAGCCACTCCCGATGCGGGTATCGGCAAGATTAGAGTCTGTGACTTCTTCAGATTGTTTGGCCTCGCGGCGCTCCCGCGCGGTTGAGTCCTTCCACGTGTCATACAGCATCTTGCCCGAAGGATCCTGCAGGGTGTGAGCTGTTTCGACCAGCATGGGCGCAAGCGAGGCTACTGCCTGGCCGTGAAAGTTCGGCCCGGAAGTGGAGGAATCGACGTTGATGTAAGCGACCGCTTTTTTGCGCAGCTCATCGGCGAACTGCTCTCCCCACTCGGTGGAACCGGTGAGGCCGACTTCTTCTCCATCCCAACTGCAGAAAACCACGGTGCGCCGCGGACGTGTTCCGGCTTTCGCCAACTTTCCCAGGGCGCGGGTCAGCTCCATCATCGACGCGGTACCGCTGCTGGGGTCGACGCCGCCGAAAACCCATGCGTCGCGGTGATTGCCGAGCACGATCCACTCATCGGGCAACTGCGCACCGCGAATGTGGCCCTCGACTACGTAATAGGGCTGAGTGGAATTATCCATTTCGATTTTTACATGGACGCGCACGCGCTGGCCGCCGAGGCGGTACTTGATGGGCAGTCCGCCCTGCCAGCCATCGGGAGCAATGGGGCCGTCCATATTCGCCAGCAGCGGTTTGGCATCGTGCCAGGAGAGTGGCAGCGCCATGATCTTCGGAATCGAAATCGCTTGCTCGACAGGAATACGCTTGGCCCCGGGAATCGACGCCCATCCCGGAGTGAGCGGATCGCCGGGCGCCATGAAATCGTAGGTGATGGCGCCGCGTTGAATGTGATACTCGGGGCCCCACGGACCGTGGGGAACCACCTTGCCCTTTTTGAATCCGTCTTCGGCGGGATCGCTGTAGATGAGAATGGCGGCTGCGCCTTCACGTTCGGCTGTGAGCGCTTTGAATCCGCGATAGCTGTAGGGATTCGAGTAGCGCACCAGCACGACCTTGCCCTTGACGTCGATGCCTTGCTTACGGAGAAGTTCGTAGTCTTGGGGATTGCCGCTGTGTGCATAGACCAACGGTGCCGTCACTTCTCCGGAAGCGGACATGCCGCTCCACGCCGAGCTTATGCTCTTGTTCTTCATGTCCGGATCGCCGGGGACCGGCATCTCTCGCAGGCCGGCTCGATAATGCACGGGCGCGACCATTTCCAGAAAAGTGAACTTTGGATTGCTGCCGTAGACATCGTAGCGGCGGATGACGACCTCCTCTAAACCTTCCTGACGCCATTCGTCCGCGATATAGCGAGCCAGTTCATTGTTGCGTTTGGAGCCGGCGACATGCGGCTCGGCGGTAAAGATGTGATGCTGACGGCGCTCTTCGTCGGGCGAGGGAATTGCCTTGAACTTGCTTTCGATCTCGATCTCATGGGCGGCGGCGGAAGCAGTAAAGCCGAGGATAGAGGTCTGGGCGCAAATAGGCAGGCTGGAGCAAAACAGAAAACAGAACAGTGCGAACACGATAATTTTCTGCGTCCTCGGCGGCATTTCTCGGCGTACTCTGCGATTGCGTTGGTACGAAGAATCTCGAAGCGCAGCGTGCGCAGAAAACATCCGCAGAGAACGCTGCGGCCCATCGCGGCCGTCGGAATCCATGGTCTTCGCTCTTCTCCTCAGCGGAGTTATTTCGCCTTGTAGATTTCGCTCAGCAGATCCGGCTTCGATTCATCGCGGACAAGATGAGGATATTTTTCTCCACCGTGATAGTCGAGCTTGTAGGTTTTGTAGTACTCCGTGTTTTCTATCAGCAATTCCAACCGTTCGCTGCTGTTCTTGCCGGCCTTGAGCGCATCGCGGAGCACTTCTGGAGAGAACTGGCGTCCGTTAACCGCAATTACTTTCATGCCTGGACCGATTCCGGCTTTTGCGGCGACCATGCCTTCGATGGTGTCGATAACACTTCCATCACCTTTGAGCGCCAAGCCGATCGAGTAATTGGCAACCACGCCCCGCTCGTCACCTTCTCCGGCCCGCATCATCTCCGACGGGATGTCGTCGTAAACGACCTTCCATCCGCTAGCTTCGATGCCGCCTAGTGGTGCGCCCGGGCCATGGTTGGTCAAACGCTCAGTCCAGAACGCGCGCCAATCATACGGTGCGACTTGGTTCAGCCCGTCCACGACGTCGTCGAAGCTATACGTCTTGACCATGGGCGGCGTGCTGGGAGCCCCGTGGAAGAGCCTGCAAAAATCATCAAGAGATTTTTTGCCTTTGCTCTGCTGTCGAATGATCACGTCCACCCAAAGCCAGTTCAGGTTGTCTTCGTCATAGAAGTCCACACTACGCCGCCACGAACGCCAGGCTCGAGGAGAGAAATAAAGTTGAGGTGCGGCATCGGCTGTGTCTTGAAGACTGCGCCAGGTCCGGCCTGCCACGTGGTCCAACTCAGCCGCGGTAATGGCCAAAGTATCCCGCGCCTGGTCGGGCGTCAGCAAACCGCTGCGGGCGGTCAGCACCTCGCCCAAGTACTGCGTAAGACCCTCGTAGACCCAGAGCAAATCGTCCTGCATAGGCTGCTGGTAGTCGGGTGTGGTGAGGTCCGCCGGACGTCGGTATTTTCCGTTCCACGAATGTACGTACTCATGGGGAAGCAAACTGGCCGACAACTTTCGCGCGTTCTCGTCCACCAGTCCCCGTTCGTCGATGCGGCTGTCATCCGACTCGTGGTGTTCGAGGCCAAAGTGGGCGACATGATCGCTCAAACTGAACAGAAAATGATAATCGCGATAGTGCTGTGCGCCGAAAAGTTTTCCTGCCTGCTCGACCAGGCTCTTGTAGTGATCCCAGACTTCCTGTGCCGGCTCAAGTGCAGCGGCGCTGTCGGCCGCAATGTCCATCTCTACGGGTGGGTTCTGTCCGAGCGGAACGACCTTCAAAAATTCGCCAGTGATTACGGGAGAGTCCACAAGCGTGGTAAGAGAAACGGTGCCGAAATGAATTTCATGGCCGCTCTGATTCGACACTGGCAGCGGTGTCCCGAATTTCCAGCTTTGAGGAATCCGTAAGCTGGCGGAATAGTTAATGTCATCGGACTTCCAGCCCTTGGGATAAAGCAGAACCTGGTTCCAGCTAATCACCGCCATCTTATCGGTGGCAGAGGAGCCTGCCGAGAATCCGCCTTCAAACGTCGCCGGAGACAGAAAATCAAGCTCGGCATTTACTTCGTTCGTACCAGCTGGCACGTCCACGTGAAGGGTGAAGCCGTCAAGGAGATCGCGCCGCCACTTCAAAGTTTTCCCACCCGCGCTAAATTTAAGTCCCGCCAAGTCGACCACGGGGCCGTCGGGCGCGTGCTCACCCGGAATCCATTTCGGATAGTACAAAGTCAGGTCCCCCGCGCTGGCAGGGATCTTCAGCGTGGAGTGGAAAATCTTGCGCGGCGCATCGCTCGCGTCCACCTCAATGGTGACGGTCGGAGCGGACGCCGTCGCCAATGAAACTGCCACTGCCACAGCACAAAAGACTCCCAGAATTCTTGAGAGTTTCATTCGACGGGCTCCCGTGTTCGTGATGTATTGAAGCAACTCGATGCGGCTCTATTCCGAAGGCGACTCAAAGTCATTGAGTGTGTCCAGCATGGCCGCAACCTGAGGCGTTGCCATGTTAAAAGACTTTGCTTCATTGTCTTGCTGCTTCGCCTCCGCGAGTTCCGCGTCCCAGGCGAGTCCACGGAGCTTCGGGTCATCATAATGCTTCCGCGACTTCGTCGCTTACGGTGTGCAGCATGTCTTCGGCGCGACCGCGATCCAACTTGGAAATCTGCTGGCACCACGCGGTAGAGCAGAGAATGCCAACCCAAAACTGATTGCACTCTTGAATGACATGGCGCGCTTCCGCTGCCCGTGTTGTAACAAACGAGAACGCAATAACGCCTAGCACTATAGCAGTCCACCGTGCGACGGTACAGACGGTGCAGAGTGAGCGCTGATATGATTTCGCACATGTCACGGTGCGGCAAATTCATTACCTTTGAAGGACTCGATGGCACCGGCAAGAGCACTCAGCTGGGGAAGCTCGCGACAGCTCTCCGCGCGGCGGGCGTCAAAGTGGTGGAAACCCGCGAGCCGGGCGGAACCCCGACCGGTGAAAAAATTCGGCGCGTGCTGCTCGACTCTTCTACGGACGGCCTTTCTCCTTTGACCGAAATGGCGCTGATGTTTGCATCGCGCGCCCAGCACATTGCGGAAGTGATTCAGCCTGCTCTTGAACAGGGCAGCATCGTGCTCTGCGATCGCTTTACGGATTCGACCGAGGCTTACCAGGGAAGCGGCCGTAGACTGGGAAGCGAGTCCGTACTTGCGTTGCACCGTGTTCTCTGCGGAGACTTGCAGCCCGACCTCACGATCCTGCTCGATTCCGACGCGGCGAGCAGTCTTGGGCGGGCCCGCCGCCGTAATCAGCGTGCCTCGCGGAGGCGACGCGGCGGCCACGGCGATGAAAACCGCTTTGAGCAGGAGACCCGTACGTTCTTTGCTCGTGTGCG